>Ga0187864_10000020_pt1 | contig 172466 bp, 149 predicted proteins | sample June2016WEW_11_4_FD_132985 | JGI IMG/M metagenome (GOLD analysis project Ga0187864, IMG submission 132985) | Peatland microbial communities from SPRUCE experiment site at the Marcell Experimental Forest, Minnesota, USA - June2016WEW_11_40 | ecosystem: Environmental > Terrestrial > Soil >... | reverse complement strand
GCTCGTTGCTTCCGAATCGTCCATGCTGATGATCAATACCCAGCATCCCGATCCTCCGCTTCAGGCTCATCTTGTATGAGAATCCAGTGCCCCGCTCAGGCTCATCTTGCATGAGACAAGAGTGCAATGTCTTGGCTGTTTTGACCGGGTGTATACTTGCAGGCTGGTCAGCATGCCCAGCCGCAGATCCTCGATAAGATCCACATGCGGGTGCTGCCTCGCTGTGGCATGGATGGTGGCGCCGGTGGCTCTCCGCGCCCAGGACCCCTCCGTGCACGTTCGCGAGGGCCGGCTCGCGCTCTCCACGTACGACGAAGACCCACCCGACCCGAATCCGCAATTCCCAGCCTTTTCCAGCGACCCTTTTCCGAACTACCCTTACACGAACCGTCAACCCGTGGGCCAGGTCCGGCACACCGAGCAATGGCGCACCATCGTCCTGGAGGACGAATACCTGACGTGCCGTGTGCTCCCCGACCTCGGCGGTCATCTTCATGGATGCATCGATAAGACTACGGGCAAGGAGATCTTCTACGCGAATCCGGCCGTCCGCAGCGGGATGGGAGGCGGTCGCGCGTTCATCGCCACCGGAATTGAGTCCAGCTTCCCCATCGCCCACAGCCGTGTTAGCGGCTCGCCGGTGGATTTTGCGTACTCGGACCGGGATGGAATCGGCACCGTCGTGGTCGAAGAGACCGACCGCGTTTCCGGCATGCAGTGGCGGGTCGAATTCACTCTCCGCCCCGGATCGGCGGTCCTCGAACAGCGCGTGACTCTTTACAACGCGTCGGCCGCGCGCCGCGGCTATCACTGGTGGGCCAACGCAGCCGTCGAGCTGGACGATCCCCACTTGCGATTCGTCTATCCGGTGAAGTGGATGTTGCCGCATGGCGAGGGAGCGATGACTCCATGGCCGGTGAATCGAGAGGGGATCGATCTGAGTGACGTCGCGAATCACAAGACGCAAGTGGGGCTGTTCGCCCATGGATCCCGCGAGCCCTGGATGGCGGTCTACAAGCCATCCTTCCGCAGTGGCATCGTTCACTACGCCGATCCGGACCAGGTTCCTGGCAAGAAGCTATGGCTGTGGGGCGCCAACGACAAGTTCGTCAAGGAGCACCTTACCGAGAACTTCAACTCGTACGTCGAAATGCAGGCAGGCTTGTTCGAAACCCAGCCGGAATTCGCCTTCCTGCTTCCCGGGGAGATGAAGACCTTCACGCATTATTGGATCCCGTTCCACGGCCTGGGTGGAATCTCCCGCGCCACCCGGGATGCCGTGCTCAACTTGCAGCGCACGGACAAGGGCGTTCTGATTGAGCTGTACGGGACCCACGCCATGCGCGGCGTACAACTCCGGGTGGCGGCTGGCGCTCGGACCGTCCTCGAGACACAGGCCGACCTGGACCCGAAGGTCGTATACACGAAGGCGCTGGATGCGGTTCCCCCGCCACTGACCATCGACGTGGTCGGCCCATCGGGAGTCGTCATCCTCCACCATGTCGAGGGCGGATGCGACTGTCTTCCATTTGACGGGAATGCCAAGAACCCGGAGCCGGCGCCGCCTCCGTCCGGCTCCGAGGCCGCCGTTATCGCGGGAGGCGAGTATCTCGAACAGCGGGACCAGTTCCGATACGCGTGGAATAACTACCGGACCGCGCTCGAGAAGGTTCCGGAAAGCGCGGCCCTGGCCCTGGCGGCAGGACGCACGGCGTTTGTGCTGAACCGGAATGACGACGCGATCCGCTTGCTTGCGCCCTTGGTCTCAAAGAGCGGAGACAATGCGGAAGCGGCTTATTATTACGGGACAGCGCTGGCAGTCGCAGGCCGCGATGCGGAGGCGCGAGCCGCCCTGGGCAGCGTTAGCCCGGGCTCGCCCTGGGACGCGCCCGCAAGGCTGCAACTCGCTCTGCTGGCCGCGCGAACGGGTGAGTTCGCCGCTGCCGTTCCGTTGATTCAGGCCCTGGCGGCGGAGCCCCACGCCGCGGTTCGCATCGGAGCCTTCGAGGTCGCGCTTCTGCGCCGCGCCGGTAAGGCGGACGCCGCCCGGGAGCGCTCGCGGTTCTGGCGGGAGCGGGATCCAGCGGACAACATGTTGAGGGTGGAACATCTACTGCTGGGCGGCGGCGACGACCCGTCGCTGTGGAGTCACCTTGCTTCGGATCCGGAGCGCCTTCTCAATCTCGCGGACCGCTATTTCGAGCTGGGCGCTTTCGAGGACGCCCTCACCCTTCTGGACCGCAGCTACCCTTCCGTGCCGGCGAACCAGGCTGAGCCCGGCGCTGTGGCGCCTCAAGCCGACCCGCTGGTGGCGTACTATCGCGCTTTCTGCCGCCTCAAACTCGGCCAGGACCCCGGCGCGGACTTTAAGACCGCCGGCACGCTCTCGACCCGCTACATCTTCCCCAGCCGTGCCAGCTCCTATCCGGTGCTCAAGGCAGCGGTGGCTCACAACGAGGCCGACGCCGTGGCGCACGCCTTGCTCGGAGACCTGTATTTCTATTCCCTTGAGACGGACCAGGCCATCGCGGAGTGGCGGAAGGCGCTCGCGCTCGAGCCGAACCTGCCGGCACTTCACCGCAACCTGGGAAGGGCCCTGCTGGATGTCAAGAAGGATCCCGTGGCGGCGCTTTCGGTTCTTCAGGAGGGCCGCCGTCTGGATCCTGAAGACCGCGAGATTGAGGAAGCTCTGACCCGTCTCGGCAAGGCCCTCCCGGCAGCGGCGAGCCCGCGCGAAATGGAACTCCCTGCCGAGGCCGCCGGCCCGCTCGCCGATCGCGCCTTGGTTCGGTCCGCCCTCGATCCCGATGGCGCAAAGGCCCTGTTTACCGCCGACAACTTCCCCACGGACAAGCAGCCCGACGAGGTCCGGCGCGCGTACATCGAGGTGGAGCTGCAGCGTCTGCTGGTGAGGGCGCGCGGCGGCCAGTGCAGCGAGGCCCTGGCCGGCTTGTGGACTCTCGGCGCGGAGGATAAAAGTCTCGCGTTCACATTCTACGGATTCGGCGCCTTCATCAAGTCCCCTCACTTTCAGTACCTCATGGCCGAGACCGAGAGCGCCTGCGGCGCCGGCAAAGCGGCGCGGAAGAGGTGGGAAAAGATCGGCAGAGCGAGCCAACCCACCGACTCGATCGATTACGCCTTCCCGCTCCTGGCGAGCCAGCGGCTGGGCGAGCGCGATGCACAGCGGAATATCGCCGCCGCTGTCCAGGCCCTGCGGAGCAGGATGCCCGCGGACGGATCGCGCCTGGACCTCATTTTCGCGCAGGGGGTTCTGGAGCTGGCCGCCGGTCACTCCGAAGAGGGCGCCGCCCTGCTCCGGAAGTCCGCCCAAGCGGCCGACCCGCTGGTCCGTTACCTCAGCCTCGTGACGTTGCGAGACTCGACGAAATAGGTGGGACAGCGACGCATGCTCCTCTGCCCCGTCCGCAATTGCCGCCTGGCCCTGGCCCGCGAGGAGCGCCGCCTGCTCTGTGCGCGCGGACATTCGTTCGACGTGGCGCGTAGCGGATACATCAACCTCCTCCAGCCCCAGGATCGGCGATCCAGGCAGCCCGGCGATACGGCCGCCGCCGTCGCGGCGCGGCGCCGATTGCACGAACGCGGCGTGACCGGGCCGCTGCTCGACGCCATCGCGGAGATCCTCGCCGCGTCTCCGGGCGATATCGTTCTCGATGCCGGCTGCGGCGACGGTTTCTACCTCGGCGCCCTCGCTCGCCAGACCGGCTTTCGTGCGCACGGCGTCGACATCTCGATTCCGGCCATCGATGCCGCGGCGCGGCGCTACCCCGAATGCGAGTGGATCGTGGCCAATGCCGATCGCTTCGTGCCCTACGCCGATCGCTCGTTCTCGATCGTCCTGTCCATCACGGCGCGGATGAATCCGAGCGAATTCCGGCGCGTCCTGCGCGAGGGCGGACGCCTCCTGGTCGCCCTTCCCGCTCCCGACGATCTCGTCGAGTTGCGCGGCGCGGGGCGTGATCGCGCTGACCGCACCGTCGAGACCTTCGCGCCCGGCTTCACGCTCGTCGAGCGGCGCTGCGTCACCACCGCCGCCGATCTCGACGCCGGCGCCGTCCACGACGTCCTGCTTTCGATCTACCGGCCCATGCGCTCCCAGCCGGTCGAGGCGATGCGAGTCACGTTCAGCCTCGATCTGCTGCTGTTTCGGCCGGCGTAGGCGTTTGCACCCCGGCCCGGCGCTACCCTCCGATGCTATGAAGATGCCGTACCACCGGCGGCATGGAGGACGCTAAAATGGAAGCCCTGGATGCTGTGGTTCTGATGTCGGGAACGACGAAGCCCGGAGACTCGCCCAGGCGCCTGCCTGGCCGGAGCGAGCCGTCGGCGCCCAGCTTCGAACGCCTGCCGCTTTTCACCGCCGACGATCTGCTTTGGTTCCTCTATCTCTATCCGCTCCGAGTTCTGGCGGCGTTTGGTCCCCAGGGTCTTCTATATTCGATTGCCAGGCTGTTCCCGTTTCGCGCGCGAAAGCGCAGGGACATGGCGGCGCGCCGGATGCTGACCGGCCAGTGCGCCGGGATAGCGCGCGCCCGGGTTCCGCGGATCGCCGGCAACTTCCTTGCCAACTCCGCCATCCGAATGCTCGACGACCTGGTGCTCAGTTGGCCCTCCTGCCCAAAGAAGTTGCGGTGCAGCGGAATCCAAGGGCTCGAGCATTTCGATCGAGGAAGGTCGGCCGGCAAGGGAGTGATCCTGCTCACAGCTCACTTCTGCGCAATCCGGATCGCCAAGCGGTATCTTGCCGCCGTTGGACATCCAATGCTTACGGTCCGCGACCAGACTGAACGTGGAGACTGGTGGGGCCGCTTCGGGCGCCGTATTCTGGAGCCGCGCCGCATGGAATTCTTGGACGCAATTATGGGAGAGTCCGTCGACATCCGGGATCGGGAATGCGCGCTGAAGCTTCTGCGCAGGCTGCGGTCCGGAGGTGTGGTCAACATCCATTTCGATGGGCAATCCGGCACAAACACCGCGCCGTGGTCCTTTCTCGGCGCTCCACGGCACTTTTCGACGGGCATCTTCGACCTCGTCCGGATGTCGGGCTGCGCCGTTGTCCCGATGCTCTGTCTTGGCAGGAGCTCGGCCTTCCGCATCGTCTTCGGTCCTATGCTTGACATCGTCCCGGCGCCAGGACGCGACGAGTTCATTCGCGCCAATCTGCCTGCCTTCGTCGAGACCATAGAAAAGCAAATCCTGGACCACCCGGAGGAATGGGAACAATGGATGACTATCTGAGCCGCACCGGGGCCGCGGGGAATCCGAACGACTTGGCCAGGATGCGCGAGCCGCCCGGCCAGCCGGATATTCTGAGCCGCATTCGTGCGATCTTTGTCGAATCGCTTCAGCTGAACCTGCCCGAAGACCAATGGCGCGGCGTCACTCGATTGTCGGAGATTGCCGGCGTCGATTCCATGGCGGCGCTGGCCTTTGTCGCCGCGGTGGAAAAGGAGTTCCACATTGTGATCGAGCCGGAGCTGCTGGAACTGGATTTCATCGAGGACCTGCCGCGGCTCTCGGCGTATGTGGAGGCTCGCTACAAGGTATGATCGCCGAACGCCTGCGGGCCCTTGCCGAAGACAACCCGGAACGCCTGGCCATTGTGGACGGCGAGGAGCGAATCACTTACGGCCAACTGCTCCGGCGGATCGATAGCGCCCGCGAGTGGCTGCATCAACGCCTCCACATAGCGCCCGGCGACGTGATTCTGGGGTCCCTCGAAAACTCGTGGCAGTTCGTGGCGTGCTTTTTCGCGATCGCCGAAGCGGGCGGCGTGTTCCTGCCCCTGCATCCGGGCTGGCGCGCCCCGGAGCTGCGAAGCGTTCGCGAGCGGCTGAAGATCCGCGGCGTCATCGCCGGGCGCGCGTCGCGACCGGAGTGGGATGGGGTGGTCTCCAGCGCTCGAGTGCTCGCGATCGGCGATGGATTTGGCGAAGCTCCCCGCTCCCCGCGGGCGCAGGCAGCGGATGAGGGCAGCCCGCCGCTCTATCTGGCGACGTCCGGTTCTACAGGTACGCCGCGCATCGTTCCCCGGAGCCATCGGAACCTGCTGGCCGGAGCCCGCAATGTCGCCCGGGCTCTCGCCATCCATCCCGGCCGGCGCTTCCTGTGCGTGGTTCCGTTTTATCACTCCAGCGGATTTCATAACAGCTTGATCCTGCCGCTGCTGAACGGCGCGCGCCTCATCCTCATGCGGCGCTTCACGCCGGCGGCCTGCGCGCGGCTGGTTGCGGCGGAGAGCGCCGATGTCCTGATCGGCTCGCCGTTTATTTACCGGATGCTGCTCGACCACGCTCCATATCTGCCTTCACTGGAGCTGTGCGTGTCCGCCGGTGCACGCATGCCCCAGACGCTGGCCCTCGCGTGGCAGCAGCGTGTCGGCACGCGCGTGCGTCAATTGTACGGATCGACGGAAACCAGCGTGATCTCCATCGATCGCGCGGCCGAGCCTCCGCCCTCGGAAACGGTTGGAACTCCCATTGACGAAGTCGAAATCCGCATTTTCAACACAGGCGAGGTGGCCGTGCGGTCGCCCATGGTGATGTCTGGATATGTCGGGGACCCGGAATCGAATTTCCGGGTGTTCGAGGACGGCTTCTTCCGCACAGGCGATCTCGGCTGCTTGGATCCGGACGGGCGGTTGCGGCTTTTTGGCAGAACGCGCCGGGTGATCAACATCGCCGGCGTGAAGGTCGATCCGGTGGAGATCGAGCAGGCGGTCGAGTCGCTCGAAGGCGTCGTGGCGTGTTATGTTGATTCGGGCGACGGGGATCGCGAGAGCGAACTGATTCGGGCGTGGATCGAGCTGCGGGAAGGCGTCGAACTGACCAGAGCCGACGTGATCGCGCACTGCCGCCGCCGGCTGGCCGAGTACAAACTGCCGCGCATAATCGAATTCGTTGCAGCTCTGCCGGTCACGCTGGCCGGCAAAATATCCGCTCCCTGGAGCGCTGGAGGCCCCGGCCGCTAATCGCAGTAAGTCTTACAACTATGCCCATGCAGACTCGAACGCCGCTTCCGGAAGCCTGGCTGAACCTTGCCGCGCTTCTGCCTTCCCCACTCCCCCTCGCCCGCTCCGGCGACGGGCAGACGGTCTCGTTTGACGGTCTCGCGAAAATCTATAGCGAGGAGTGCGCGCACGTCGAGTTGCTGGACGGCCCTTACGGCGCGGACGCCTGGATTCCCGTTCCGGAAGAAGTCGCGCGGGAATACGCGAAATACCGGCCCACTCCCATTCACCGGGCGCGCGGGCTCGAGAAGGTCCTCGGTTACGCGGGCGCGATTTACTTCAAGCGCGAAGATCTCTCGCCCACGGGAAGCCACAAGCCAAACACCGCCATTCCGCAGGCGTATTACGCCCGCAAACAAGGTCTGGCCGAGCTCATCACCGACACCGGAGCCGGGCAGTGGGGCTGCGCGCTGGGATGGAGCTGCCACAACCTGGGTGTCCGCTGCACGGTATTCATGACGCGCAACAGCTACAGCGCGAAGCCCTACCGGCGCTATCTCATGCAGCTTGCCGGAGCGACCGCGATCGCCTCGCCCAGCCCATTCACCCAGCGCGGCCGTGCGCTGCTCGACCAGGACCCCGAGCATCCCGGCTCGCTCGGCATTGGCATGAGCGAAGCGATGGAACTGGTGGCGGCGCGGCCGGGCGCCCGATTGGCGCTCGGCTGCATGAGCTACTACGCGGCGCTTCATCAGACCGTGATTGGAGTCGAGCTTGCCGGTCAGCTTCAAGAGAACCGTGTCGAGCCCGACCTGGTGATCGGCTGCGTGGGAGGCGGAACGAATTTCACTGGCTTCGTCAGCCCCTTCACCGCCGCCCGGTTCGGCCATGGACCCTGGCGCGGAAAAATCCCGCGTATGCTCGCCGTCGAATCGGACCGGATTCCCGTGCTCACAAAAGGCGAGTATCGCTACGAATTCGCGGACGCCTTCGGGTTGACGCCTCAAGTGAAGATGTACACGCTGGGGCGCGAGTTCCTCCCCGAGAAGATGCACGCCGGTGGTCTGCGATATCACGGCAAGAGCCCGCTGCTCAGCTATCTTTTCCACCACGGCGTGGTCGAAGCTTCGGCCGTCTCCTCCGACGAGGCCTTCAACGCGGGGCGCCTGTTCTTCGAGTCCGAGGGGATTCTTGCCGCTCCCGAGTCCTGCCACGCCATCGCGCAGGTGATCCGGGAAGCCGGACGCTTTCAACAAGCGGGTGAAGCCGCGACCATCGCTTTCTGCCTTTCCGGGACCGGCTATCTGGATCTACAGGGCTACGCCGACACGTTTCAATTGGAGGACGTGGAAGACGCCATGCCCGGCAAGGCGGGTAGGGGCTAAGACCCCAACGCCACATACTTTTTGTGGGGCGGACCCCCCTGGTCCGCGGCCGACGCCCCCGTCGGCCTGGGTGAAGCACCGATGAGCTTGATTCGCCGGTGAGAAGGCGCGGCCAGGGGGCCCCGCGCGGACCAGGGGTCCGGCCGACATTCAATGCAGAGTCCCCGGTCTCGGGAAAGGTATGTGGCATTGGGCTAAGAGCGATCCCAGTCACCTTTAGTCTGGATCTGCTGCTGTTTCGACCGGTGCAGCCGCGCGTGTGATATGCTGCCACCCGATGGCCCGGCTCGAAGACGAGTCGCTTGTTCTGAGCTGCCCGGCGTGCGGCGCGTTCGCGCAGGTGCGTTCCGGAGACGCGGACACCGTGTGCTGGCAATGCCGGGCACACCTGCTGGTCCGATTGAGCGGCGGCCAGGTGAAGCTGGTGGTCGCGCCGCCAGCGGCGGAACCGGCTCCTGAGCCCGAACCAACCGGCGGCGGTCCGCCGCCTCTGCCGGTGCAAGCGGAACAAGCGGCCTGGCCGGCCGGCGCAATCCCAAACAGGCGCGCGTCCGGGTTCCCGGCCATCGCTTGGGTCATCGTGGCGATCATGGTGGCAGGCGCGGCGATCATGTTCCTTCAGCGCCTCGCCGTCCCGGATAGCTTCAGCGTCCTTCGCAGCCCGGACGGCCGCATCGAGCTCGAATTGCCACTCGGCTGGGGCAAGGGGTTGATCGGAGCGGGTCTCTGCCAGATCTCCGCGACGAATCGATTCGACGGCTCGGCCGTCTGTGTCGTCTCTTACCAGAAGGAGAGGTTCAGGGATCTCCCGACTTTCAACGCGATTATGAAGAAGGCCGTGCTCAGCAACCTTGAGGGCTCCCAGGCGAGCGGCGACGAAATCATCCAGTTGAATGGGCGGCCCGCGCTCCGCTACGAGATGACGGTCACGGGTGGCCTGGGGATCGGAATGGGATACGTGGTCACAAACGTGGAGACGGAGACGCTGTTCATCCAAGTAGTCGCCACGACGATCGGTTCGCGGTTCCCGGAAACCAAAGCTCGCCTCGCCGCCGTGGCCAACGGCCTGCGCGAGGTCGCCCCTGCCTCCCGCTAACCGCGCTCGCCCCCTCAAATCGAGCGATGGGTTCCTTCAGAGACCTGTCTCCCAGAACCCGACTTGAGGCTCGCGTCGGCCGGCTCACATCCGCGGTTCGGGAGTGATGGGTCAACTTGCCACGATCCGGCCGATCACCGTCGCCAAGCCGACTTATCGCTCCTGACCTTCAACCCCGCTTGGGGCAGTTTGCCAGTAAACTAGCTGTTCGGGGTTATGGATGAAAGGCGAAACGAGATGTCACGCTTCCACGCAGCCTGGCTTTTGCTTCTTCTAGCGTTCACGCCGCAATCGGTATTTGGACAAGATCCCTCGGCTGTGCGGCTGCAGCAGTGGGTGGCAGGGCACGACGTTGCGGCGATCCGGGCGCTGGGCCGGCCAGTCCTGCCGAAGTTGGTCCAACTGTACGAGGCCGCCAGGGACGACGGCTTCAAGGCCCGTGTTGCCCAAACCTTTTATGAACTCGGTTGGGAGTCGCCGGAAGCCAAACGAGCGTTAATGAAGGATGTACACACTCTCAACCACGATCTGCGCCTGCAAGTCCAGTGGGCGCTCGGTCGCGTGAGCAACGATCAGGATGTGGTGGACACACTGATCGCCAACATGCGTAGCGACTCCAACCCTTTGTTTCGCGATAAAGCCGCCTGCGCCCTCGCCTATGACCAGATCCATCTGTCCGAACAGCAGAAGGTCCGCCTGTTCGGCGCGCTGATCGAAGCTCTGCGTGACGACAAGGAGGACGTTCGCCGCATAGCGCTGCAGGCCCTGCAGATTCACACGGGACAAACAAAAGGCTTCGACCCAGGGGCCTCATGGAACGATCGGGAGCAGAAAGTGAAAGTGTGGCAAACTTGGCTCGCACAATACAAGGCGGGTTTGTAACCCTCATCGTCATCTTCATCACCGGCAGCGCCTCGGCGCAACCCCAAGCCGCGCCCCAACCCACGCCCACCACGTTGGTGCGCTACAGCTTTGATGACGATCTCCTTGACACGGGGCCCGACACGTTTTCTGTCTTCCAGTCCGGCAAAGGCTCGGTAAGGCTGAGCCTCGTGTATCGCTTCAGTGGATATCGGTCCGTGGAGATTCGCGATGTCCCCGGTGACGGAGATTTTCCCGAACTCCAGGGCTACTTCCCACTTCGATCGAAAGGGAAGTTGTACCTGCACTTCGCAATGATGACGACGGACGCGGGCGAAGAACTGAACATCGCATTGGCTGGACCTCAATGGTTCAAGCTGCGGAAAGATGGAATCGCATTCTGGCTCAAGACCGCCGGCGGTTATCTCACTGAAATCTCGGACAGCATGCCGAAGAAGCTGTTCGCCATCCGCGCATTCGTCTGGTATGTCGTCGATGCGGCTTATGACATCGACGCGGGGACCTATGACTTGACGATCCGCCAGGAGGGTCTCGAAAGGCCAGTCGCCGACGTGCGCGGCGAGGCCAATGCCGCCAGTCAACCTGGATCGCAAATCGACAAGTTCTCGTTCATCGGAGACACCGGCACGGACGTATCGAAGGTCGTCTACTACGTGGATGACGTGCTGGTCGCCGTCGACGAGGCAATCGTCCACCAGCCGTTCGTGGCTCCCGGCCGCCGCAAGCTCTTTTTCGACTACTGGCTGTCCGCTCAACGGGCGCGCGCGACGCATCCGGAGCCCTTACCCCTCATGTGCCTGGCCGAGCTGGGAATCGGTTCGGCCGAGACTGCGGCCCTGCGGCAAGACGGAGCGGGCGAACTGCTTGGACAGGCTCTTTCCGGAAAACTCGCGACGGTTCCGGATGACCTGCCAGACCCCAGCCGCACGATCCTGCAGTCCGTGATCGCATGGCGCGAAGGCGCCAGGGCGCTCCGAGGCGGCGACGCCGAGTTCGCGTTGGCCCGGTTCGATCGCGCATCCCAGCTCTCACCTTCGGCGCCATTGCCTCAGATGGATGCCGTGCTGGCACTGGCCCATTTGGCTCGTTGGGACGAAGTCGACCGGCGTCTCGCCGCAATCCTGCCTCAATGGCGCGACGATCCGCGGCTTCCCGTAGCGCTCGCGATGATCGGTTTGGCGCGCGGCGATCTGGACGCCGTGGAGCGTCAGCTTCAGGAAGGCGCGGAGTCGCGCGGGCTCCTGGCCGAGGAGTATTTCCTGACCCTGCTGTGGAAGGGCGATTCAGCCAGAGCCGAAGCATTTGCCGAGAGCATGCTCGCTCATGGGTCCGCTGCCGAACGGAGCCTGTGGCGCGAGCATCTCGGAGACGCCGCATTCCTGACCGGCGACATACAGCGGGCGCGCTCCTACTACGAGGCGAGCCTCGCCCAACATCCACGGCCCCGCTCGGTCTGGTTGAAGTTGTCGGACGTCTACTTCAAGCTTGGCGATCTGGAGCAAGAGCGCGCTTTCCGCGAACGGGTCTACGGCAGCTTGCGGGAGCGCTAGAATCGCCGCGGCCGGGAAACTCACGGTTGCGCGCCGCTTCGAGGCGCCGCTCTAGCTCTGCACGAAGCATTTTCGACCACTTCTGTACCTGGCCAAAGAGTCCGCGCGAGTTCGGTCTGCCACTGGCCCGGGACGCCGCCGCGTTGTCACTAGCCAGCTTTTGCCCACACCCCGCCATCGAATCACGCTCTCACCAGAAGTTTCTTTCGCCCATTCTCATGCACATGCGCCGCCCCTCCTCCTCTCCTCGCCTCCCAGCCGCGCTATGCTCCCCATCGGAGGGCAAACCTACGCGCTGGCCGCAGTCCAATCGAACGCCGAAGGGCGACGCTCCCAAACCAAGAACTCATCCAACTCCGTCGGCACACCGCGCCCCGCACCCAAAAAACGAAAATCAAAAATTGCAACATGGTCCTAGTCCCATTTCCGAACACTTCCCGCGAGGCCCTCTACACCCCACGAGCCCGCCAACCCTCCCTCGCGCTTTTGCTATACTCATCGACGGCTGCAAGTCAGCCCTCACCAAGACGCGAGGAATGCTCGGGAAGGCGGTGAAAAGCCGCCACTGCCCCGCAACTGTGAGCGACAGCAATCGGCCGCGACGGTCACTGCATCCAGTGGGAAGGCCGCGCAACCCCGAAACGGGTAAAAGCCGTTGTCGCGAAGTCAGGAGACCGGTTCCTCGCTGATGAGAACAACGTCTCGCGGGAGAACGTCTCATGCAGAACGTCCATTCGCTCGTCTTTCTTTCCCTCGCTGCCGCCGCCCTGGCGTGCGCCTCCGAGGGCGTCGTGGTCGATCCTTCCGGCCGCCCCATCCAGCACGCGCGCGTCGCCTGCGCGGGCCTTTCCGCCGAAACCGAAGCCAGTGGCCATTTCTCGATCGAAATCGGGGGCCCCTGCCGCGCCACCGTCTCCGCCTCCGGCTTTGAAACAAAGCAGGTCGAACTTGTGCCCGCCACTCCGGCGCATATCCAGCTCGCCATCGCTTCGCGTAGCGAGCGCGTCGTGGTCACCGCCACGCGGCACGAAACCGATATCGCCGAGGCCGGCGCCGCATCGAGCGTCATCACCGCCGCCGATCTCCAGGCACAGGACTATCCCTCCCTCGCCGACACACTGCGCGAGGTTCCAGGAATTCAAGTCGTACAGTCCGGCCGCCCTGGAAGTCTTACCGACATCTACGGCCGCGGGGGTCAGTACACCGCCATGCTCGTGCTCGTCGATGGAGTGCCCATGAACGATCCCGGCGGCGCCATCAACCTGGCCGGCGACACCACCACCGGCATCGAGCGCATCGAGGTCGTGCGCGGGCCCGAAAGCGCGGTGTTCGGCGCCGACGCCTCCTCCGGCGTCATTCAGCTATTTACCAAACGCGGCGATGCCGAGGGCCGTGTGCCGCACGGCGACGTCTCCTACGAGCGCGGCAGCTTTGGGACCGACCGCTGGACCGCCGACCTCAGCGGTGGCTCCGGCGCCCGCCTCGATTACGCCCTCACCGCCGCCCAGTTCCACTCCGAGGGCGAGTATCCCAACGACTTCTTCCGCGATACCAGCGGCACCGCCGACGTGGGCTTTCGCATCACGCCCAATACGCAGGTGCGCGGCATCTTCCGCACCTTCGACGCCGCGACCGGCACGCCCAACCAGGTCGGCTATGGCATCTTCGACTACTACGGCAGCGAGGACACCCGCGATTCCCTGGTCTCCGCGGCCGTGGACGATGTGCGCGGCGCCCACTTCGTCCAGCATTTTTCGTTCGGCTACCACCGCTCGAACGACGTGTTTTACGAGCCCGTGAACCAAGGACCGTACAACGTCGCGGCCTACGTCCAAGACGTGGGCAATCGCGTCTACTTCGAGGGCCTCGCGAACCCCGCCGCGCCCGTCCCACCGGGCCTCACGCTGGTAACCGCGTCCCCGTTCGACACCGCCATCTACGCCTCCCCGCCCTATCTCAGCCTCAGCTCGCGCACGGATTTCGCCTACCAGGGCACGCTCACCTACACCGGTGGCGCCACCGTCTTCGGCTATCAGTACGAGCGCCAGGACGCCGACATCGGCGGCAGCAACGTCGGCCGGGACAACCACAGCGTCTTCCTCGAAGAGCAGTACACGGTCTCGCAACGCCTGTTCCTTTCGGCCGGCATCCGCTACGAACAGAACAGCGCCTTCCACACCAAGATCGCGCCGCGAGGCGCGGCCAGCTACCGGCTCGCGGGTTCCACCTGGCTGCGCGCCAGCGCGGGCATCGGCTTCGTCGAGCCTAGCCTGCTGGAAAACTACTCCCAGGAGTCCTACGCCCTCGGCAATCCGGCGCTGCGTCCGGAGAAGACCGTCAGCTACGACGCCGGCCTCATCCGGGAATGGTTCGCGCGCCGGCTCGAGACCGAGGTTTCGGCCTTCGACAACTCGTTCCAGGACCTGATCGTCTACGTCTACCCGACCTGGCAGAACATCGAGGCCAGTCACGCCCGCGGCCTCGAGTTTTCCTCGCGTATGAAGATCGCTCCCTGGCTTACGGCCTCCGGCGGCTACACCAGAATGTGGACCCGCATCACGAGTTCGAACACGCCGGACTCGATCTTCTTGGGCGTCGGCCAGGAGATCGCGCGCCAGCCGGGCAACGCGGGCACGCTTTCTATGACGCTCGCGCCGCGCCGCTGGACGCTCCAGGCTGGCGCGATCCTGGTCGGCGAGCGCCAGGACCCCGACCCCTATATCTTCGGCGTCACGCGCAACCGCGGCTACCAGAACGTCTACGCCACCGGCTCCTTCCGGCTGAACAAGCACCTCACGCCGTTCGTGCGCGGCGCCAATCTCCTCAACCAGGACTATATGGAGGTGCTAGGCTACCCCGCGCTCTCCCGAAGCGTCTACGGAGGCCTGCGCCTGGAATGGTGAAGCTCCTCCTGCTCTTCGGGTTGTGTGGCGCACGCTTCAGCGTGCTGCTGCCGGCTTCAGCCGGCAGCCCGTCCGCCGTAGTGGGGCAGGCGCTTCCGCCTGCCCGCATCGTCTCCACCGCCCCCTCGGTCACCGAGATCCTCTACGCGCTGGGCCTGGGCGATCGCGTCGTCGGCGTCACAACCTTCTGCCACTATCCGCCCGAGGCCGCGAAGAAGCCGAAGATCGGCGACTACCTCCATCCGAACCTCGAGACCATCGTCGGCTTGCGCCCCGACCTCGTGGTCTCGGAAACCACCGGCGTGCGCCACGCCGAGCGCCTCCGCTCGCTGAATCTGAACGTTCTGGAGATCGACGACGCCACGCTGGCCGGCATCTACGATTCCATCCGCCGCATCGGCCAGGCGGCGGGCGTGCCCGCGCGCGCGGACGCGCTGTGCGCCCAAATGCGCGCCGGGTTCGACGGCATCCGCGCCAAGGTCGGCCCTCTTCCGCGCCGGCGCGTGTTGTTCCTGGTGGGCCGCACCCCGGGACGCATCGAGGACCTGATCGCCGCCGGGCGCGCGTCCCACCTCAACGAGCTGATCGAAATCGCCGGGGGCGAGAACGTCTTCCGCGATTCCATCGCCGCCTACGGCAAGATCCCGCTCGAGGAGCTGCTGGCGCGCAATCCCGAAGTAATCGTGGACATGGGCGAGATGTCCGAGACTGTCGGCGTCACCGACGCCCAGAAACGCGCGGTCGTGGAGCTGTGGAACCGCTACCCCGCCCTGGCCGCCGTCCGCCAGCATCGCGTCTACGCCGTAGCCTCGGACATTTTCGTCGTGCCCGGACCGCGCGTGGTCGAAGCCGCGCGCGCGCTCGCCCGCATGTTCCACCCGGAGGCCGGCCTTTGAGCGCGCTCTACACGCTGGCCGAGGCCGGGATGCGCTACAACGGCACGCCCGTGCTCGATGGCGTCACGCTAGGCTTCGGCGCCGCCCAACTGGTGGCCATCATCGGTCCCAATGGCGCCGGCAAATCGACGCTGCTCGGCATCATGGCCGGCCTGCGCCCCGGCCACACCGGCCGCTGCGAATACCGTGGTATCGAACCGGAACGCTGGCCGCGCCGCGCCTTCGCGCGGAAGGTGGCGTTCATCCCGCAGAGCCTGCGCGTCGAATTCCCGTTCACGGCGGAGCAGGTGGTGTTGATGGGCCGCACGCCGCACTGCGACGGCCTGTTCGAATCGCCGGCCGATCTCGAAGCCGTCGAGCGCGCGCTCGATATCACCGACACGCTAGCATTCCGCCACCGCGATTTCCGGTCGCTTTCGGGCGGCGAGCGCCAGCGCGTCATTCTGGCCTCGGCCGTGGCGCAACAGCCCGAAACGCTGCTGCTCGATGAGCCCACCACTTTCCTCGACCTGCGGCACCAAGTCGCCATCTATCGCCTCTTGCGCGACCTGAGCCGCCAGGGAATGCTTGTGGTCGCCGTAACGCACGATCTGAACCTCGCCGCCGCCTTCGCCGACCGCATCGTCGTCCTCAACGCCGGCCGCGTGGCCGCCGACGCCGCCCCCGCCGAGGTCCTCGCCCCGGAAAGAATCCTCGAGGTCTTCGGCGTCGCCTCCGAGCTTCATCGCGGCCCCGAAGGCAGGCCCTGGATCATTTATGGCCAGTAGCCGCCGCCGGTTCTGGATCTCGGTGCTCTCGACGGCCGCCGCTGCCGCGGCCGTCCTGTGCATCGCGCCTCTCATCGGCTCGACTCACATCGATTACTCGCGCGCCCTGGCCGGCCTCTCGCCCGATCGCGAAATCCTGTTCTACACGCGTCTCCCGCGCGTGTTGCTGGCGCTCCTCGCCGGAGGCGCGTTGGGCGTGGCGGGCGTGCTCTTCCAGGCCATGCTGCGCGACGCGCTGGCGACGCCCTACACGCTCGGCGTTTCGAGCGGAGCCTCGCTCGGCGCGGTGGCCGCCATCTGCCTGGGCTGGCGCGAGGTCGGGCACCTGCCGGCCATCTGGCTCGCCTCCTTTGCCGGCGCCGGGCTGGTCCTGTTTCTGGTGATGGGAATCGCCTCCGAAGGCCGCCGCATGTCCTCCTTCACGCTGCTACTGGCGGGAGTATCGATCAACACCATCTGCCTGGCGGCTATTCTGTTCCTGCAATACATCGCGAACTTCGGCCAGACCTTCGCCATCGTGCGCTGGCTGATGGGCGGCATCGACGCCGTCGACTACTCGACGCTAGCCTGGTTCGCCGCCGCCGTCCTGCCTGCGGTCGGCCTCATTTTTCTGCGCGCCCGCGACTGGAACCTGATGGCGGTCGGCGAGGATTGGGCCGCCGCCCGCGGCGTGGCCGTCTCGCGGCTCATGCTGAGCGGTTACGTGCTCGGCTCGTTCCTGGCCGGCTCGGTGACGGCGCTGGCCGGCCCCATCGGCTTCGTCGGCCTCATCGTGCCGCACGCCTTGCGCCTCAAACTGGGAGCCGACCACCGCCTGCTTCTGCCCTGCTCGTTCTTCACCGGCGCGGCCTTCCTGGCCATCTGCGACACCGTCGCCCGCACGGCTCTCGCTCCCACCGAAATCCCCGTCGGCGTCGTCACCGCGCTCCTCGGCGGCCCCTTCTTCATCTGGCTCCTGCGCTCGAAACGACGGAGTCTGTGGCTATGAGGACCACCTTGCCCCGCGGCAATGCCGCGTTCTCTAACCGAACCGCGACCGTCAGGGAGCGGATGGCCCGCTACACCGCCGGCCGCGAACCTAATAAGATGGAAACTTGACCAACAAGCTCGTTATTGAGAATCTCCGCTTCCGTCCGGTCCGCACCGTTCTCAGCGTCCTGGCCATCGGCATCGAGGTGGTTATGATCCTGACCATCGTCGGGATCAGCCGCGGGATGCTCGTCGACTCGCAGCAGCGCATGCGCGCCGTCGGCGCCGACGTTCTCGTGCGGCCTCCGGGAAGCTCCGTGATCAGCCTGAGCTCCGCACCGATCCCAGAGAAGATGATCCAGTTCATCGAGCGCCAGCCGCACGTGAGCATGGCCGTGGGCGCCGTCAACCAACCGGTGGGCGGCGTAACGGTGGTCACGGGAATCGATGTGGCCCGCTTCACCCAAATGAGCGGCGGCTTCCGCTACCTCAAGGGCGGGCCTCCGCGGCAGCCCAACGACCTGCTGGTAGACCGCTATTACGCGCAGCAGAACAAGCTCAAGATCGGCTCCCCCGTCCAGCTCATGAATCGCCGCTGGCGCGTGTGCGGCATCTTCGAAGAGGGCAAACTGGCGCGCCTGGTGGTTCCCATCCAGATTCTTCAGGACCTCACCAGCAACCCAGGCAAGCTCAGCCAGATCTTCGTCAAGGTGGACAACCCGGCCAACACCGACGCCGTCGTCGACGAATTGAAATCACAGCTCAAGGGCTACCTGATCTACTCCTTGGAAGAGTTCGTTTCGCTCATCTCCATGGACCACGTTCCGGGCCTGGCCGAGTTCATCGGCGTGATCATCGGACTCTCCATCGTGGTCGGCTTCCTGGTGGTGTTCCTCTCCATGTACACGGCCGTGCTCGAGCGGACACGCGAAATCGGCATTCTGAAAGCTCTTGGTGCTTCGCCGGCCTTCATCCTCCGCATTCTGATGCGCGAAACGTTCCTGCTGGCGATCTGCGGAACGCTGGTGGGCATCGCCTTCTCCTTCGGCACGCGCTGGCTCATCATGACGCTGGTTCCGGGCTCGCTCTCCCAGCACATCGTTCCCGACTGGTGGCCCATCGCGGGCGCCATCGCACTGGCGGGCGCCCTGCTCGGCTCGGCTTATCCCGGCTGGCGCGCGGCGCGCCAGGACCCCATCGAGGCGCTGGCGTATGAGTGATCCCATCATCCAGGTTCGGGACCTGCGCAAGGTCTACCGCGTCGGCGAGGTGGATGTCGAAGCGCTACGCGGCGTAAATCTCACCGTCGAGCGCGGAGAGCTTCTGTGCGTGGTCGGCCCTTCCGGCTCGGGCAAATCGACGCTCTTCCACATCCTCGGCGGGCTGACGGGCGCGACCTCGGGCGAAGTCATCGTCGACGGCCGCGACCTTTCGAAGATCTCGGACGCCGAACGCACCGAGATGCGCAAACGCATGGTCGGCTTTGTCTTCCAGAAGTACAACCTGCTGCCCACGCTCAGCGCCGCCGACAACATCGCTATCGCGCGCCACATCGCGGGCCGCAGCCTCACCGAGGACCCGAAGTTCCGCGAGGTTCTCGAATTACTCGGCATCGGCCACCGCCTCCACCACAAGCCACGGGCGCTTTCGGGCGGAGAGCAGCAGCGCGTCGCCATCGCGCGAGCCATCGTGAACGATCCCGCCATTCTGCTCGCGGACGAGCCCACCGGCAACCTGGATTCGAAGAACTCCGAGGCCGTGCTGGGCGTGCTGCGCGACCTCAACGAGCGGCTCGGCCAGACCATCCTCATGATCACGCACGACGCCCACGTGGCCACCTACGGCCATCGCATCGTCCACATGCTGGATGGCCGGATCGTCGAGGCGGGCTAGAGCCTACTTCTTCTTGGCCAGCTCGCGGAGATAGCCAACCACGGACTGAATCTGCTCGGGGCTGAGCCTCTTCTCATAGGCCGGCATCCGGCCCTTCCCTTTGGCGATCGTGCCCGCCAGTTGCGCGTCGGTCATCTTCTGGATCTCGGCTGAACGCAGATCCCCGAGTTTGAAGGTCCGCCCCATGGCTGTCTGGCCGGACCCATCCGGGCCGTGGCAGCCGGCGCAATTCCTCTTGTAGATCGCCTCTCCGGTTTCGGCCTGGCCAAACAGCGCCGGGCTCACCGCCAACGCCATGGATGCCACCGCGGGCAGCACGAGCTTCTTCGAAAGTCCGATCGAAAAGATCATTTGTGGTTATATCCCCTTTCGGTATCAGTATAGCGATATGCAGGTGGCCCGCCGCGGTCGCGCCCGGGGGTCCGCACATGGTAGACTCCGACGCATGGGAACCGCCCGTCAACGTAATGGAATGTTCGCCGTTCTCCTGTGCTGTGCGGTCGCGGGAGCGGCGGCGGGGCAGCTTGCAAGGCCGACGCCGCTCAACACGATACCCACAGACTTCCCCAAGGACTGTCCCATCATAGCCAACGCTACCTTCCGCGACTACCAGCCGGCCGTGAGGAACCGGACCGTGATCGGGAGGATACTGATCCTGGACACACCGGCCACGCCGGAGGCGGTCCTGGCCTTCTACAAACAGGCGCTACCGGCCAATGGCTGGAGCGTCCTGAAGCACCCCAAGCGTGAGGGCGACTTGATCGAGGCAACCAAAGGCGACCGGCGCGTCATCTACGGCATCGTGGCGACGCACCAGGGGGCGAATCCCACCACCACGTTTCGGCTGGTCGTGGTGGGCAAGAAATAAGGCGGCGGCGCAATCAAGCCGGCGGGCGCGCGTGATAGATGTCGTGCAGCCGGAGCAGCCCCAGACAACGCCGCGTCACCGGGTCCACCACCGGCAGAACGTAGATTTGCGAGGGCCGGTCCTCCATGAGCCGTAGCGCCTCGTGCAGCCGCGCCTCGGGACCGATGAGGGTGGGAGTCGGGGTCATGATCTGGGCCGCACACAACTGCCGGATGTCGTCGTGCTTTTCGAGAGCGCGCCGCAGGTCGCCGTCGGTAATCAGGCCCGCCAGCCGCCCTTCTTCGTCGATCACGCAGGCCGCCCCCAGCGGATGCCGCGTCATGGCGATCACCACCGCACGCAGCGAGTCGCCCGGCTTGGCCCACGCCGTGTCCCCGGGCCCGTGCATCACTTCGCCGACGGCCAGCTCGAGATTGCGGCCCAACTGGCCGGCCGGATGGTAGACCGCAAAGTCTTCGGGCGTGAAACGGCGGCCTTGCATTACGGCCACTGCCAGCGCGTCACCCAGCGCCAGCGCCACCGCGGCGCTCGAGGTCGGCGCCAGGTTGTGAAGATCGGCCTCGGCCCGCACGGACGCATCGAGCACGATATCCACGGCGGAAGCGAGCGGCGAAGACGTGTTCCCCAGGATCCCGATGAGCGGCGAGCGAAAGTCCCTTAGCACGCCGACCAGGCGCAGCAACTCGGCGGTGGCGCCGCTTTTCGAAATCATGATTGTGGGGTCCCCGGACGCGTAGACGCCCAGGTCGCCGTGCACGGCCTCGGCCGGGTGCAGGAAGACGGCCGGCGTCCCCGTGCTCGAAAGCGTCGCGACCAGCTTCTGCGCCACGCGGCCGGACTTGCCGATGCCGGTGACCACCACCTTGCCCCCATGCTGCAGGATCAACTCGACGGCGCGCGAGAACTGCGCGTCGAGCCGCCGGGCGGCGCTCGCGATGGCTTCGGCCTCGGCCTCCATAGCCGCGCGGCCGCACGCCACGAAGTCGGTATCGGGCGAAGGCATCTCCTTAATTTAGCGGATCGCGCCGAAAGCCGGGGAGAGTATAGCCTGCCCTCGGTTTCCCGGCCCCCCGGCGCGCGTTACAGTTGAGTTTCATGCCTAGGTTCCTCGCTCGCCACGAGCGCCTGTCGGTGGCTCTGGTCTCGCTGGTCTGCACCTGGCTCTTCTTCTTCGAGTATTTTCCGCCCTTCCGCCGTGTCCACTTCCCGTTCGACATCGAGGGCTTCCACTACCCGCTCTGGAACTACGCATTCCATGCGCTCCGCGCCGGGCGGTTTCCGCTTTGGGATCCCTCGATGTACTGCGGAAGTCCCTTCGCGGCCAATATCCAGGCAGCTCTGTTCTACCCTCCCAGTTGGCTGTTGTTCGCGGTCAACGCCGGCCATCGCCTGATTGCATACGTGTGGGTGGAAGCGCTGGTGGCCGCGCACCTCTGGCTGGCGTTCTTTCTCGCCTGGCTCTGGCTGCGCCGGCGCTTTTCGTTCCTGGCAAGCGTTCTGGCCGCGGCCGTATACGGCTTCAGCGGATGCATGCTCTATCAGATTCAGCACGCCGGCATGATCATGGGGTACGCCTGGGCGCCGCTCGCGCTGCTCGGGATCGACGAGGCCAACGATACCGGAAGCTGGCGCCCGTTCTGGAAGGTCGCGGCAGCTTCGGCGCTGTGCCTTCTGGCCGGCTATCCGTCCACCTGGGTGGTGCTGTGCTGCTCGGGGGCCGCTTACGCGGCCGCCTCGCTTCGCCCGCGCGTGTTCCTGGGAGCCGTTTGCGCGCTGGGCGCTTCGCTGCTGCTGGCGGCGGTGCAGATCCTTCCCACCGCCGAGGCCAACCCCCTGAAGGTGTTCGACCCCAAGTATGGCGGCGGCATCAAGAGCCTCGAGTATTACGCCGCGCTCTTCATCCCCAACTACTTCAAGTTGGGAGGACGCCCATACGGCTGGGGCAGCCCGCCGGGCACCTACCTCTATCTCGGCGCTCCCGCCTTGTTCGGCCTCTTTTGCCTGGCCCGCGCCAGGCGGCTGCGCCCCTACCTGCCGGTCCTGGCGATCGGCGTTGTGTGCGCGATCTTCCTGGTGGACCCTCTGGGCCTTACCGACGAGTTGCTGCGCAAGAGCGCGCTGGCCTATCAGGTCGTCCGTTCCGTCAACTTCCTGGAACAGGTTCCACTCATGGCCACGATTCTCGCCGCCATCGGAATCGAGGGCTACCTCAAGGCCCCGCCACTCCCCATCTCACGCCGCTCTCTGACGGTCGGGTTGCTCCTCCTGCTGCTGTGGCTGGCGCGGCAAATCTATGTAGGGCTGCCCGGGGGGCCGGACTTCGCCTCGCACTGGCGCGGCGCAATTGAAGCCGCCATCACCCTGGCTCTTTTCGCTTTTCTGCTCCGTGCCTGGAGAGCCGCCGGCAGTCGAAGCCGCGCCTGGCTCGCTTTCGCGCTGTTGTTCCTGGTCTGGAACGATTACCGGGTTTACGGAACCGGCCGGGGATTCAACTCCAGTCCGGGCCGCGCAGGCGAGGACTACAGCGGCCAGTGCTTTCCCGGCGTCTCGGTGGAAGCCTGCCGGGCGCTGCACGCCGACCCGGCCTACCGCCTTGCGATCGATGTGAACGGAGCCCCTCACGCCAGCTACTTGCGCCATTGGGATCTGGTTACTCCGCAGGGATTCGATCCCTTCCTCACCACCCGCTATAAAGCCTTGATCGAAGAGGACACGCTTTTCGAAACCGACCGCTTGTTTGCTTTCAGCCCGTTCAACACCCGTCTGATGGACCTTCTGGCTGTGCGGTACGTGGTCGCCTCCGAGAGCGATCCGCACTACCGGGCGCTTGCGGCCAGCCCGCTATTCCGCCGGGTGGGCCCGGCCGGCTCGTACTTTTCCATCTACGAGTACTTGAACGCGAAGCCCTCCTGCCGCTGGGAGCCGGAAGGCGGCGCCCGGATCGAGACTCTCCTCTGGACTCCCGAGAAACGCCACTTCAGGGTGCGGGCCGAGTCCGCGGGCCGCCTGGCGCTGATCGAGGAACTCTTTCCCGGCTGGCATGCGACGGTAGACGGGCGCCCGATCAGGATCGAACTCTGGCAGAAGGCATTCCAGTCCGCGCCGGTTGCCTCCGGCGATCACCTGGTTACCTTCGAGTACTCGCCCGCCTCGATCCGGATTGGCGCGCTCGTCAGCCTGTGCTCCCTGGCCGGGCTGATCGTGATTGCGCGGCGCAACCGCGTGAGCAAGCCCCATCAGGCGCCAGCGCCGCCTTCCAATTCCCCCGCCTCCACTTCGTCCACGTAGCACCACACCCAGCTCTCGCCGGGCTCGATGGACCGCACCAGCGGGTGGCCCGTCCTGTGGAAGTGCTTGGCCGCGTGCTTGTTCTTCGAGGAGTCGCAGCAAGCCACGTGGCCGCAGATAAGACACATCCGCAGGTGCACCCAGCGGTCTCCCGTTTTGACGCAGTCCTCGCAGACGCGCGTGTTGGTTTCCGTAAGCCGGATCTGGTCAAGATGCGTGCATTGCTCCATCGTGCCAGTCCCTCCTTTCCAAAGATTCGCGGTCCCAGTGCGCCAGCTCGGCGGCGGCTTCGTAAGTGCTTTCGAGGAACGCGAGCAACTCGGCCTCCGGCGACTCGGCCGCGCGCATATCGTCGTACATCAACAGAAACTCGCCCAGCTCGGGACTATGGAACGCGCGCTCGGGGCGAATCCGCGCCCTCGCCAACCCGGGCGGCGCTGGCGCGGCGTAGGCGTAAAACGCCGCTCCCGCCACCGTGCCCCCTCCCGGCCACCAGCCTGCGCTGATGACCTCGTGCGAGTAAGCCTCGCGGGTAACCGCGTCCGCGCCCGGGCGCTCGGGCGCGCGCCGGCCGGAGAACCGCGTCGCCGCCAGGTCGAAGCTCCCCCAGAAGAAGTGGACCGGGCTCGCCTTGCCGATAAAGCCGCTCCGGAACCGGCGCAGCACGGTGGTGGCCGACATCAGGATGCGCCAGAAGCGCCGGGCGTATTCCGGGTCGTAGGAGGCGTGCGTGGTGTCCTGGTCGAAGGGGATGGGGTTCGGCACCTCGACGGGAACGTGGTAGATCTTCACGTCGATGCCCAGCGCGGAGAGGGCCGCCATGACTTCCCGGTAGAAGTCCGCCACTGGCCGCGCATAGAGACGAACGGTTTGGGCCGCCCCGCCGCTGGTCTCGATTGCGAGAACGTGTTCGAGGAAGTCGAAGCGGATTTCGAAAACGCCCGAGCCGTATGGGATGGCCGTGGTGGTGAGCCCGCGCGGCCCGACGTAGAGCGTCGAGTGCCACCAGTGGTTCTCGAACGGGCTGAGCTCGAGGCGGACCTTCCCGACGATCTGGGTCCACATGTGGAGCGTGTCGCAGGTATCGCTCCATTCGGACAATGGCAAGGCCGGCCACATTGCGGCCCGGCTCGAATGCAAAGTGGAGGATAGCATCCCCGCCCCCTTGGTTACAGGGTAGCGCAGCGGCTGAAGAGCATGTGACGCACCTTCTGCGTGCCGCAGCGGACCTAAGCCCGCGGCTGCACGCTAAGCAGCTTGCTGAAAAACACCAAGACATTGCTAGCCGCAGATGAACGCAGATGAACGCCGATTGAAAACGAATGGTCTTATCGGCGTTCATCGGCGTTTATCGGCGGCGGGAATTCTCAAGGGCGGCCGAAGCGGTCCGATGAGAGTATTGTGAGCCGGTTCTTCGATGACGCCAAAACGATCTTCGAAGCCGCGGAATCCGCGTACCGGTCCGGCCAGCGCCTCTCGGATACTACCGTGCTCATCGGGCCTGATGGGGCGATCCAGATGCTGGCCGGATCGGACTGGCCACTGGACCGGCTAGCGGCCGAACGGGGCGCCGCGTGCGCCTATCGCGTCGGCGAAGCCGCGGGCCGGGTGCTTCTCGAGGCCCGCGCCGGCTCCCGCACTTGCCGGCTGGAATCCGAATCCCCCCGCCGAATCGCGCGCCAACTGCTCGGCTTCAGCCCAGCCCTGCCTCGCGTAGAAACCTTGCGGCTTCCTCCGGCGGCGTCGGATTGATGTAGAACCCGGTTCCCCACTCGAATCCGGCCACCTTGGTCAGCTTCGGAATCAGCTCGATGTGCCAGTGGTAGGACGGCAGCCCCGGCTCCTGAAGCGGCGCCGTGTGGATCATGAAGTTGTACGCCGGGTGCTCCAGCACTTTCTCGATTTCGCGCAGCACCACCGGCATCACCCACCCCAGGTTGTGGAACGCCGCCGCGTCGGTGTCCTCGAAGTGCGAGAAGTGCCGCCGCGGCAGCACCCAGATCTCGAACGGGAACCGCGCGGCGTAAGGAGCAATCGCCACGAACTGCTCGGTCTCCACCACCACGCGGCTGCCGGTGTTGACCTCCTGCCGGATCATGTCGCAGAAGATGCAGCGATCGCGCAGCTCGAAGTACTTCTTCGCGCCCTCCAGTTCCTCGACCACGACGCGCGGCACCACCGGCAACGCGATCAACTGCGAGTGCGAATGCTCGAGCAAAGCGCCCGCCCCCTCTCCGTGGTTCTTGAAGGCCAGGATGTAGCGCATCCGGCTGTCCTTCTTCAGATCCAGGAAGCGGTCGCGGAAGGCCCAGAAGACGTCTTCGACGGCCTTGTCGGTCATGCTGGCCATGGTCGACTGGTGGTCCGGAGTCTCGATGACGACCTCGTGCGCCCCGATCCCGTTCATGCGGTCATAGAGCCCCTCGCCCTGCCGGTCGAAGTCGCCTTCGACGCGCAGCGCGGGAAACTTGTTGGGCACCACGCGCAGAGTCCAGCCCGGCTCGTTGGCGGCTCCGCTCTTCCGGTAGGCCAGCAACTCGGGAGGAGTCTTCGTTTCGCTCGCGGGGCAGAAGGGGCAGAAGCGGCCACCCTTGATCACAACCTGTTCTCGGGAAAAATCCTGGGGCCTGTGGGCGCGGTCGGTCGCAATGATGACCCACCTGCCTGTGACCGGGTCTCGACGGAACTCTGGCAATCGGCGGTCCTCCACTGCCCCTGCGGGGTCTGGAAAGAGAATCCCCAATTATAGCGTCCGATTCGGCCGGAAGGCATCCTTGCGATGCGAGATCGCGGGAGGATCGCCGAGGACCACGCCGACCAGGTCGAACCGCACGCGCTCCCAAGCCACGCCGGCCCGCCGCGCGTAGTTGCGCGCCGCCCGCTCCAGCGCCTCCCGCTTCCCGGCGTCCACGTTGCGCTCCGGAGCGCCGAACTCGTCGCAGCCGCGCGCTTTCACCTCCACGAAGACCAGCCGGTCGCCTTCCCAAGCCACCAGGTCGATCTCGCCCGGGCCCGCGGAAGGCTGCCAGTTGCGCGCCACCACCGTCATTCCGCGGCCCTCCAGATAGCGGTGCGCCAGGTCTTCTCCGCGCCGTCCCGCGGCCTGATCCGCCGGCCAGGAGCGCTTGCGCCCGCTGTCGCGAAGCGCGTCGGAAAGCCGCAACAGCCAGCCGATCACTTCACGACCTCGAACTCGAACTCCATGACTTTCCCGCGCACCACGGTGCAGAGGTAGTATTCCCAAAACCGCCGGAAGCGGCGGGAGCGGTTCACCAGAAACTCGAATCCCAGCGCCCGCCAAAAAGCCAGTAGGCGCACCCGCACCGAAATCTCGCGGAACTTCACCGGCGAGTAGTAGCCGAACCCTCCGTGATCCTCGCCGAAAATGCGGAACGAGAAGCTGTTCAGGTGCCAGCGGTGCGTGGGATCGCAGAACGAGCTGAAGTCGGTGTAGTGTGGCGTGACCACGTGTACGCGGCCGCCCGGCCGCACCAGGCGGTGAAACTCCTCCATGGTTCGAATGACATCGGCCACGTGCTCGATCGTGTGCGTCGCTTCGAGGCGGTCGAACGAGCCCCCGGCGAACGGGTACGGAAGGCGATCGAGGTCGCACAGGACGTCGGCGGCGCTGGCCGGATTGCGGTCGATTCCGATCGCGCCCGCCGCCTTCCGGATGCCGCAGCCCACGTCGAGGACTCTCACGCAGCTATGGTACCCGAAACGCGGCTAGGGGGTCGGTTTCCGAACAGGCCGCACTGAGAGGTCGGCGCGAGGCGCACGGCAGCCCGCGAAGGGGCGAAGACACTTGAAGCTCGAATCCATGCCGATCCCCAAGTATCTCAACCACAGATTGTTAAGCATGAGAAATCGAGCCCAAACAACTAAAACAAGCTTTGCCTCCAGAAGTTGGATGACGTGGAGCGTCCTGGAATAGACATGTCAAACAATAGATCTTGCCGCATTTATTGCATTTCAACGCCGATAATTGTTCAAGCTCCTGGGCTAGCTTTCGCAAGTCACTAAGCTTACGCCCATAAGCTAGACCCGTTACATCAATACAATTTGCCCCGTGGTTAAATGTTAAACCACATATATTCAATTGCTTGAGCCATTTGCCTCGCGACAATATGGCCTTACCACATCTCGTGCAGGTCATATCTGTTTCAATATCAAAGCCGTGCAAATTGGTTATTGTGGCTGGCTGCTTCCTGCCAAACAACTTTCTTACGAAGTCCATCGGAACCCTCCCTGCTCGTGGCCTGCGGTTGTATGGAATTGCGCTCTCGCACGGAAACACGCAATCCTGCGTGTCTGTGCGTGAGCTGGGAGATCAGCGGCGAAGGGCGATAGGGGTGTCCCTCGCTTTCTCCTGCCCGCGACACCTCACCTCTCCGCCACGCAGCTTGCGGAACCACCCGATGGTGCAACCTCCTTGCGAACCTAACGGTTCTGACGTCGTAAACCGTCCTCCAGCAGATGGATCGCAGGAATTGTCAGAGCGAGGATACCACAGGCAAGAAAGGGCCTTCGAGTTACCACCGAGGCCAGAAAAGAGGACGTCGTCAGCCACCAAACGCCGCTGTGATCCGGCCTGCTGAGTCCCGCATCGTCGACCGCTCGGAAACTGACCACCACCAAGATGAAGAGCGGAGACTCCGACGACGTCTAAGCACGCGGTAGCGATGCCGCCGAACTCGAAGGTGACGGCCACAAGGGTGATCGCCAGGCCAGACCGAGGCGAACCTACCCGCCGGCCGGAAGATCGATCTCCATGACCAGGCCGGGGTTCGAATTGTGGGCCTCGATGCGGCCCTTGTGCAACTCCACCGCCCGCCGCGCGATCGCCAGTCCCAGACCGACTCCCCCGCTGGTGCGGTTGCGGTCCGTATCCACCCGATAGAAAGGATCGAAGATGTGCGGCAGGTGCTCCTCCGGAACCCCCGGGCCGTAATCCCGCACCCGTATCCGCGCCCCGGGGCCGCCGTTCTCCAGCCAGACCTCGACCGGGCTGCCTTGCGGCGAGTGACGGATGGCGTTGCGCACCACGTTCTCGACCGCCCGGCGCATCAGCTCCGGATCCCCGTGAATCGTCACCACGGGCGGCTTCTTCATCTCCAGCCGGCAGCCCCGCGCCTCGGCTTCCACCGAGCAATCACCCACCAGGTTGGCCAGCAGCTCATCCACCCGCACCGGCTCCTTGCGCAGGGACGACGGATCGCCCTCCGCCCGCGTCACCTGCAGCAGCTCGCCCACCAGGGAGTTGAGCCGCTCGGCCTCTTTCTCGATCCGATTCAGCGCCGCCTCGCGCGCTTCCGGCTCGCCAGACCGCGCCAGCTCGGTCGCTACCGCGAGGCGCGCCAGCGGCGAGCGCAGCTCGTGGGAAATGTCGAGCAGCAGGCGCCGCTCGGCGGTCAGCAGAGTTTCCATGCGGTCGGCCATGGTGTCGAAGGTGCGCGCCAGCCGCCCCACCTCGTCATGCCGCCGCGAACCCACCCGCGCTCCCAGGTCGCCCTTGCCGAAACGCTCCACGGCCTTCTGCAAACTGCGCAGTGGCGAGGTCAGGTGCAGCGCCAGCAGATAGGAGAGCACCACCATCGCGCCCACGATCCACAGATATTGCGGCACGAAGAACGAGAAGCCCGGCCGCCCCCTCGCGATCAGAAACATCCAGTACTGGCCGTCCCGGCTGGCTCGCGCAATCACCGGCGGCTGGAAGAAGCGGCCGCGGCGCTCCGCCTGTTCCACCAGATCATGGCGGTCCTGGCCGGTCATGAGGTCGCGGTAAGTCGCGTCCGTCAGGATCCCGTGGGCCGGGAATTCGGCGTCGAAGCGCTCCAGGAAGGACGCCAGCGCCGGCCGCCCTCCGTGCTCGAAGGCGTGCCGCGCCTCTTCGAGCTGCACCGACAGCATGCGCCCGAAGATGTGCCCGCGCCCGCGCGCGGCGGTGAAACTGCGGGTGGTGATGATCATGAACCCGGCCATCGTGATCGCCATCGCGGCCAGGAACCAGATCAAGAACTTCGTGAATAGCGACCTCACTCGACGGCCTCTTCTTCCGGCGTCCGGCAGAACTGGTAGCCCACGCCGCGGATGGTTTTGATCAGCGCCCGGCTGACCTCGAGCTTCTTCCTCAGATGACTGATGTGCATATCGATCGACCGGTCGAAGGGGGTTGTTTTCCGGTTGTAGAGCGCTTCCATGACTGCATCGCGGGAGAGCACCCGGCCGGCGCCGCGCATCAGGATTTCGAGGATGTCGAACTCGAGCGTGGTGAGCTCGATCCTCTGGCCGTCGACCGTCACCTCACGCGAAGCCGGATCGAGCGCCACTCCGTTGACCTCGACCGGCCCGCGGTCGGCGGCCTGCGGCTCCGTGCGCCGCAGAATGGCGCGGATGCGCGCCGCCAGCTCGCGCGGGTTGAACGGCTTCGCCAGATAATCGTCCGCGCCCAGCTCCAGGCCCACGATGCGGTCCACGTCTTCCCCGCGCGCGGTCAGCATCAGAATCGGGGTGCGGCCCTTCTTCCGCAGCTCGCGCAGGATCGCGAAGCCGTCCATGCCGGGCAGCATCACGTCCAGGATCACCAGGTCCCAGCCGCCCGCGGAGGCGCGGTCGAGTCCTCGCCGGCCCTCGTGCTCAACTTCGACGCTGAACCCCTCGCGCTTCAGGAACTCCTTGAGCAGGCCGCACAACTCCACATCGTCGTCGATGAGCAGCAACCGCACGCCCTAGTTTTACCACGTCGTACGGTCCTCCGCCGGCTTCCTTACGTTTATTTACAGTGGGTTGGGGGGAGCCATCAGCCGTCAGCCATCAGCCATCAGCGGTCAGCCCCGGCTCGCACCGAGGGTCCGATAGCTGATCGCTGATGGCTGAAGGCTGACGGCTACTTCAGCCGGCAAAGCGGGTCGCCGATCACGATGTTCTGCCAGCTCAGCGCCGGAATCGCCAGATAGTAGCTCTCGGCCAGCGTTCTGCCGCTCAGGTACGCGGGGAGCAGGAAGTCCGGCCGCGGCGTCAGGCGCAGGAACGGCTCGGCGACGTGCCCGGAAGCGCCCGTCGCGCCCTCATGGATATAGTCCGCCGAGAGGCCCTGCGGCGAATCCGCGAACCAGTGCGCCCGGTCCTTCCAGGATGTGAAGTTCCAACTGTCGGGAGGCCGGACGAAGGTGCGCCCGTCGGTGGATACGAACTCGGTCACGATGGCGCCTGGCAGCCACTCGAATCCCAAGAAACGCCGCTTGCGGTTGGAATCGTTCGATCCCCAGGCGGCGTAGCCGATCACGCCGCGCTGGCCGTAGAGAACCTCTTTCGTGTGGTCGAAGACGACGCGCTCCTTGGGGAGCAGCAGCGCCGTGTTGCGGAGCCACTCATTGCCGGGGTCGTTGTCGTCGGCGTTCAGGTCGATCACAACCCGCCCCCGGTTCCGCGCCACCAGCGCACGGTCGATCATGCCTTTGACTTCCTCGAAATCGTACGCCGCGAGGCGGCACACTAGGTACATGGGGAACCGCGGGTGGCCGAAGGGCGCGTCCCGCATGCCGAAGAACGGGTTCGAGAGCGCCCCGCGAACCTCGTGCCGGACGCCGTGCAAGTCCTCATACAGCAGCGCCAGCTCGGAATCGACCGCGGCCTGGTCCCCATCCCGCCCGCCGCCGCCGTCGATGCGCAGAGGAACGCCCAGCGTGGTCGCGATGTAGAGAATCTTCTCTTCGAGCCGCCGCGACTTCAGACACGCTGCCACCGGCGCGGCGATGGTTTCGTTGTACTCCCGCCGCGTGGTGGTTTCGTCCGCACGCGCGTCGATTATGCACACGTTGGCTTGCGGAATGCCGCGCCGCGCGCGGTAATACTCGCCGATCCGCACCGAGACCGGCGAGGCCCGGTTGACCACGATCAGGACATTCTCGGGCCCCTGGGCCAGCGCAACTCCGGCCGCCAACAACGGAAGCAAGGCGCGCCAACGCATGTTACGAGGGTAGCGGGAAGCGTCCTTGGGTGTATACTGACGCCGGAAGGCCAAGGAGGCAACGATGAAGGTGGCGCTTTGGTGGGCGGCGTTGCTGCTGGCGGTCACGGCGTGCGCGCAATCCCAACCCACCACCCTGCGCGGGGCGGCAGCCGCAATCCCGCTGCTGGTCGGCGCGGCGGCGGACGGAAGCGACGCATCGCCCGACCCGCTCGCCACCGACCCGACCTATGGGGCCACGCTCGGCGCGCAATACAACATGCTCGAAGCCGAGAACGCCATGAAGTGGGGGGCGCTGCACCCCAACCCGCCCGGCTCGCCGAACGAGTACAACTTCTCGGCCGGCGACGAGCTGGTCGCCTTCGCGCAGGCCAACGCGATGTCGGTCCGCGGGCACAACCTGTGCTGGTACGCTTACAACCCGTCCTGGCTCACATCGGGCGGTTACACCAGCGCGCAGCTCTACACCATCCTTCAGAACCACATCAACACCGTGGTGACTCACTACAAAGGGCAGGTGTTCGCCTGGGACGTCGTGAACGAAGCCTTCAATGACGGCGACTCGGGCACTTTGCGGGATTCCATCTGGTACGACCAGCCTGGCATCGGCCTCACCGGAACCGGCTACATCGAGCAGGCACTGCGCTGGGCGCACGCGGCCGATCCCAACGCGCTGCTCTTCTACAACGACTACAGCATCGAAGACCAGGACTGCTCCGGCGGCGTTTCGTCGGGACCGGGCGCTAAGTTCCCGGCCGTATACGCCATGCTGGCGGATTTCGTCGCGCGCGGCGTTCCCATCAACGGCCTCGGCTTTCAGATGCACATCGATACCAGCGGCTGCCCCACCAGCGCCGTCCTGGCGAACCACTTCCAGCAAATCACCGCGCTGGGCCTGGCGGTGCACATCACGGAAATGGATGTCAAGATCCCGGACACCTCGGCCGCCTCGCTCCAGGCTCAGGCCACGACCTACCAGCGCATCCTGAACGTCTGCCTTCAGAATCCCGGCTGCACGGCCTTCCAGACCTGGGGCTTCACCGACAAGCACACCTGGCTCCCCACTTACTTCCCGCTGCCCTTCGATGCGAACTATCAGCCCAAGCCGGCCTTCACCGCGCTGCTGAACACGCTGATCGCGGCGCCGCCACCGCCCCCGTCTTTGTGTACCTATTCGCTCAATCCCGCTGCCGTTCACGTCTCGGACGCGGGCGGCGCAGTGCCCATCGCGATCACGACCTGGCCCGCCTGCTCCTGGAGCGTCTCCAGCCTCCCGGATTGGATTAGTGCGGCGTCGGGCAAGGGCCCGGGAACCGCGACGCTGACCGTGGCCGCCAATCCCGGCGCCGCGCGCCAGGCCACGATTACCGTCGCGGGCACCCCGGTCGCGGTGACGCAGGATTCCACGTGCAATTACGCCCTCAATCCCGCAGCCGCTGCCTTTCCGCTGGCCGGCGGCTCCGTCACCGTCAACATTACGGCCACAAACGGCTGCTCCTGGTCCGCTTCGAGCAATCTCGATTGGGCGACCTTCACGGGAACCACTTCCGGCGCGGGCAATGGAAGCGTGACGCTCCAGGCGGCGCCCGATACCGGCGCGCTCCGCTCCGGCATCGTCACCATCGCCGGACTCGCCTTCCCCGTTTCGGAGGGAAGCCTGCAATTCGTCCCTGTCCCGCCCTGCCGCGTCGCCGACACGCGTAACGCCGCCGGGCCGTTCGGCGGGCCCGCCCTGTCGGCCGGCCAGACGCGCTCCTTCGCGATTCCGCAGAGCGCCTGCAACATTCCCTCGACCGCCCAGGCCTACTCGCTCAACGTGACGGTGGTGCCGACGGGTCCGCTCTCCTACCTGACGCTGTGGCCCACCGGCCAAGACCAGCCCTTCGTCTCGACCCTGAATTCGTCCGAAGGCTTGGTGGTGGCGAACGCCGCCATCGTGCGCGCAGGCGCGGGCGGAGCCGTCAGCGTCTTCGTGACCGACCCCACCAACGTCATCCTGGACATCGACGGGTATTTCGATTCGCCGTCCGCAGCCTCCTACTCTTTCTATCCGCTTTCGCCTTGCCGCATCGCCGACACGCGCGGCGCCGCGGGCCCGTTCGGCGGTCCCACCATGACGGCCGGCGAGAGCCGCGACTTCGCGATTCTCTCCAGCCCGTGCAGCATTCCGAACCTGCCCAGCGCGTACTCGCTGAACGTCACGGTGGTTCCGGCCGGCTCTCTGGGATACCTCACCACCTGGCCGGCGGGACAGGCGCAGCCGTTCGTCTCCACGTTGAACTCCCCGGCCGGCAAGGTGCTGGCCAACGCCGCCCTGGTTCCGGCGGGGAGCGGCGGATCCGTCTCGGTCTACGTGACCGGCCCGACCGACGTGATCCTCGATATCGATGGCTATTTCGGCCTGCCCGGGAACGCCGGCGCGCTGTCGTTCTACCCGCTGGCGCCCTGCCGCGTCGTGGACACGCGCAATGCCGACGGGCCTCTCGGCGGGCCGATCCTCGAAGCCGAAACGTCGCGCTCGTTCCCGATTCCGTCGGGCACCTGCGGCATTCCCAACGCCGCGGCGGCGTATTCCATGAACGTCACGGTGGTGCCCGACGGCCCGCTCTACTACCTGACGGCCTGGCCCACGGGGTCGCCTCAGCCGTTCGTCTCCACGCTGAATTCCTTCGACGGCACGGTGGTGGCGAACGCGGCCATCGTTCCCGCCGGCACTGACGGCGCCGTCAGCGTGTACGTGGCCGGAGAGTCCCACGTGATTCTCGATCTCAACGGCTACTTCGCGCCGTAAGCAAGCATCCAGCTTCAGAGGAGGCGGTCCAGCACCAGCGTCTCAAACGCCCCCACCCGCTCGAAGACCGCGTCGTTCGTAATCAAGGCGGTCACGCCAGCGTACGCGGCGGTCGCCGCCTGGAGAGCGTCTGGGGTCCTCAAACGGTGGACGGCGCGAAGGCGCGCCGCCAGATCCGCTATCTCCAAGTTCGGCGCGATCCAATCCAGGTTGGGAAACGTGGACAGCAAGCCGTAAAACTCATCGACCCGTTGCTCGTCGGAGTCGCGGTAAGGCTGCACCAGTAATTCCGTCATGGTAATGGTGGACGTGACGGCCTTCGAGTCCGGCCGCTCGATCCAGGAGAAGATGGCATCGGTCAGGGGAAGGTAGCGCGCGTTCGCTTCCAACTGATAGATGAAAACGCTGGTGTCCAAAGCGATCCGGCGGTGCCCCCGCAGGAGCCCCCGGAGGCGGATCAATCCCAACTCCGGCGTTCCTTTCGAAGGTGCGCGCGGGAGTAGACGCCACTAGCCAGGCCCCGAATGGCGGCATGATGGGCCTCGGGCTTCCGCAGAACGATCACCCTGTCGCCCCGAGCGATCACGACCAGCTTGTCGCCGGGTTTCGCCCCCAGAGCCTCGCGCGCCTCGCGCGGGATCACGATCTGATTCTTCGCCGAGAGGGTAGCTTCCGTCATCGCTTTACATTCTAACAGAAGGTAAAGGACCAAGGTTGCCGCCAAGGTAGCCGGGCTTGCCTCAGCCTTCCCTCGGGCGATACCCTGGGTCGGAGACCCATATGTCCGATCCACGTACTCGCCGGGATTTCATGAGATGGACCGCAGCCGGCATGGCCGCGGTGGCGGCCGTTCCGGCCCAGGGAGCGCCCGCGGGCGACATCCATGTAAGGCTGACCGCGGGGGCGAAGCGCTACGCCGAGGAGCCGCCGCTTCCGTGGCAAGCCGCCGCAGGTCCCTCCATGGGCGCGATCGTCCTCGACCCCCGCACCACCCACCAGGAAGTGCTCGGCTTCGGCGCAGCCTTCACCGACGCCGCCTGCTATACGCTCAAGCGACTGCCGCCCGCCGCGCGCGAGGGGCTCCTCCGCGAGCTTTTCCATCCCTCCGAGATGGGCCTCAGCGTGTGCCGGACCTGCATCGGATCGAGCGACTACTCGACCAGCGTCTACAGCTTCGACGACGGTGTTGCCGATCCCCAGTTGCGGCGTTTCTCGATCATGCACGACCTCGTGGACATCCTACCCATGCTGCGCCAGGCCCGCCAGGTCAACCCCGGCCTGTTTCTGTTCAGCTCGCCATGGAGCCCGCCCGGTTGGATGAAGGCCGGCGGTTCGATGCTGGGCGGCTCGATGCGCAAATCGTCCTTCGCGGTGTACGCCCGCTATCTGGTGAAGTTCCTCCAGGCTTACCAGGCCGAGGGCGTGGCCATCGACGCCATCACTTCGCAAAACGAGGTGGACACCGACCAGGACGGCAAGATGCCGGCCTGCCTGTGGGGCCAGGAGTACGAGATCGAATTCGTGGCCAAGCACCTCGGCCCCGAGTTCGCCCGCAACAGCCTCGCCACCAAGATTTGGATCCTGGACCACAACTACGACCTGTGGGGGCGCGCTCTATGCACGCTCGACGCTCCCGGCGTCGGCCAGTACGTCGATGGAGTGGCGTGGCACGGGTACGGCGGGAAGCCGGAGGCGATGACCCGCGTCCACGAAGCGCACCCGGACAAGCACGCCTACTGGACCGAGGGCGGCCCGGACGTCACCGATCCCGCCTACCTGACCGATTGGACCAAGTGGTCCGCCACCTTCGCCGGCATCCTGCGCAACTGGGCGCGGTGCATCGTGGGCTGGAACCTGGCGCTGGACGAGAAAGGCTGGCCGAACATCGGGCCGTTCCCCTGCGGTGGCTTGGTGACGATTCATTCCCAGACGCAGGAGATCCTGCGCAGCGGGCAATACTGGGCCTTCGCCCATTACTCGCGCGCCATCCGCCGGGGCGCGCGCCGCATCGGCTCGGAGGGCGTCATCGAGAAAGTCTCGCACGCCGCTTTCGCCAACCCGGACGGCTCGACCGCGCTCGTGCTTACCAATGCCGGAGCGGAGAGGAAAGTGCGCCTCGAACTGGCCGGCCGGATGGCCGAGGTCGCGCTGCCCGCCGACTCGGTCGCGACGCTCACCTGGAGCTGAGGGCCCCCGCGGCGCACGCGTTCAAATCGGCAGCCCGTTGTTGTCGGTGTTAAGCGACTGCGTCGAGAACTTACCCAGGTAGGCCGAAAGGCTTCCGTCGGCCTTCAGGGCAAACACGCAGCCGTCCTGCCAGATGCCGTCCAGGTGCTGGAACTCGCCGGGAGGATCCCCCTGGTTGCAGTGTACGTCGTGCACGCCGTTCCCGGTTGTATAAGGTGCCCCGAAGGCATACAATTTCGCCGAGCCCTCGACCATCGCGATCAACGCCTCGCCGGCTTCGTTGCCCGTCACGTTGGTCCAGGTCTGAAAGCTCGTCTTAAAAATGCCGTTCCAGATCCCCCAGAAGATGGCCAGACAACCGAGCGGCCTCTGGAGGATCGGGCTGCGGGCGTAGTCCATCGCGCCCGAGGTGGGATTGGAGTTCAGATGGTGCCAGCCGTCCGCGAATCCCGAGTCCGGGGCGAACAGGCTGATATCCAGATTGTTGAACACTTGATACTGAAACTGACCGTTGGGTTCGTTCACGTCCACCGCGGCCTGATATTGCACTTCGCCGACCTGAATATTAAGATCGACGTGCATCCATTGACCCTGTTCCGTCGTGTAGTTGACGTACTCCCCGACGACCACACCATAATCCGGCAGCATTTCCCCTCCTATCCAAGCCGATCATACACCAATTCGGCACGAAATCCGCGCTCTCGTTCAAATAAACCTCGAGCAACCCGCGCGGTCGGCGCGCCCGGACGATCTCTCCGCCTCCTCCGCGCAGGAGTGTAACCCGGCTCCGCCTCGGGACGTACATACATGCGAAGGAAGGAGCCGGTCCACATGACCCCCAGAATCCTGGCCGCGGTTTCCGCGGCCCTCATCCTGGCACAGCTTCCGGCTTTCGCCAAGCCGAAACGCAAGGAAGACAACAACCCGGCCGCCCAGGTATTCGAGGCCGCGCTCGAACCGCCAGGGAACGCCACGTGGTCACCTTCGTAGACGACAAGCACCTGATGTTCACCTTCGAAACCGGCAAATCGGTGCTCTCCGGCGGGTTCCTTGCCAACGCATCCGTCGAGCCGGTGACCGAAACCAAGTCCGCTTTGCTGATCAACGTTCAGCATAGGCCGGGAGACCACGAGGGCTTCTCGTTCGACGCCGGCGGCCGCATGGCGGACAAGTTCTACGAGCAGGTTTCCGAAGAGTTGGCGAGGAGTTCGACCCAGAAGACGGACGTCAAACCCGACGCGCCGCACGTGACGGCGCCGCCGCCGCCCGTCGCAGCCACACCCACGCCGGACTACGGCGCCGTGGCCGTAACCTGCTCCCTCGAGAATGCAGACGTCACCGTCGACGGGGCGTTTGTGGGCAACCTGCCGACCGCGCTGCGCCTTCCTCCCGGCAAGCACACCATCCAGGTGACTCTGGCCGGCTACAGGCCCTGGAGCCGCGAGATCACCGTGCTCGCCGGCTCCGACCTGAGGCTCATCGCTACTCTCGCGCAGGAGTGAGGGCCGCCTCCGTCGATTATGGATTCGAGCCCGGTTCCGGCGCTCCGTGCCCATTGTTCAAGTGCATGCGATGAAGCAAGGAGTGGGGTCCGCCATAGAGGAACTCCAGGGCGATGTTCCCGACCACATCTGCCAGCAGGTTGTAGTTGCCCATGCGGAGCGCATCCCTGGCGCCGAAGCGGCTCGGGTACCAGCCATAGACGGCCGTCATGGTGCCCGCATACGGCGCAACGAGCGCGGGGAAAGAGAAGACCCGGTGGCCGTCTTCGCCGCGGCGCGCCGTCAAGGTCGAAATCACGGCATGTCTCAAGCGTGGGAACACGCCCGTGCAGTCGCAGCGGTAGTACAGCGTGTCTTCCTTGAAGGCTTCCGCCAGCGCATAACGCGTCGTGATGCTGACCGCTGCGATTCCGTAGTCGGACCCGAATCGCCTGGCGAAACCCTTCGCGCCCTCGTTCCACTCCGGAGGCGAGTTACTGAGTTGGCCAAGGCCGGCCGTGATCGCTGCGCCGACGGTGGGATACGGGCCGAACGCGTCGAAGAGGTAGTTGTGCAGCTTCGTCGCCTGCGTCGGACGCGTGTACGGCACGTCCAGTGGCGCCGGGGTTGGGGCGGCAACGGCGCCAGAGGGATCCCCCGAACCGGGCAACGAATCCGCCCTTGCCAGCGCGGCAATACCCAACAGACCCAACAGCAGGAGCAGAAGCGGGCGCCCCCGTCGCGCCTTCCGGTGTCCGTCATGCATGGTGCCGCCTCTCCTCTCACTAGCACCGTGCAATCGGGTGGCCGACTCCCGGCGCATTGACACCGTTCGATTTCGCTCTTGACGGTCGCCTTCCAGGTGCAGCCTTTGCACTCGCAATCGGCGGACTCTGCACGCGTGTTCGCCTGTACTCAAGAAGGCAGGGCTACTCCGCCGGGTGGCCGGATGTTTCCCGGATGCGTGGCCGTCGGCCACACTGAGGAAGACAGGCGCCGGGACTTACAGGACGCCCTGAGCGCACAGTTCCAGGCTATGCGTGAAGTGGGCGAACAGATCCCGGAACCCCACACCTCGGTCGACTCAGCACGTCCACTGCGGCACCAATGGCAGGCGCAACACGACTACTCTCTCCAGCGCCGGTGCTCCTGTAACGATCATGTCACAGGTACCAGCCTTCACCCCGCCCGCTGACCCGCAGTCCCGATGCAGAAACCCGCCGGGATGCGCAGGGCCGAGAGCCATAGGTCCGAAACCACACGGTGACGACTCTCCCGCCTTTCTTTCTCTAATCCAATCAACCGCCTCCCAACCTCAGCCCCCGCCCCACCCCCCTCCCGCCCCCTACCCTCAACCACGGAGGACCAATATGCCAACCAAACGCCAAATCGCAGCCAACCAACGCAACGCCCGCCTCAGCACCGGGCCCGCCACCGAAGATGGCAAGGCCCGCTCGGCCCAAAACGCCACGCTCCACGGGCTGCTAGCCCGCGAAGCCGTCCTCCCCGAAGAGGACGCATCCCACTTCCGCGACCTTCTGGCCGCCCTCGAAGCCGAACTCCAGCCCGCCGGCGCTCTCGAAGAGTTCCTGGTCCGTGAGATGGCCTCCGCTCAGTGGCGCCTTCGCCGCGCCCTCCGCATCGAGACCGGCGGTTTCGCCGGCTGCATGGAGAGCGCCCGCCGCAGGGACTTCGACAAGGGACGGGAAAAGCCGCGCGACCCCTCCACTCCCGAAGAGCTGCACGACCGCAATACCCTGGTCCTCGGCTCGGCCTTCTTCTACAGCAGCGGCCCCGACGCCTTCTCCAAGCTCGCCCGCTACGAGAACTCTCTCCGCCGCGCCTACTATAAGGCCCTGCAAACGCTGGAGAAATCCCGCGCCGCCGAGCCGTTGCGAAACGAACCCAATTCCCCGCCTCCGCCCCCGCCCGATCCCCCCACGGAAGCTACGGCCGAATCTCCTGCATCCCCCGCGCAGTTGCCAGCATCCGATGAATCTTGCATACTGCAATCGGGGGGTTTTGGGTCATGGACTCCGTTTTGGCGCTGCATCGACTTCACTTCGCCTTCACCATCACGTTCCACTATCTCTTCGCGCAGCTCACCATGGGCCTTGCCCTGCTGATCTTCGTGCTGAAATCAATCGCCTTGAAAACCGGCGACGACCACTATAACCACGCCGCCCGCTTCTGGATCAAGATCTTCGCCATCGCCTTCGCGGTCGGAGTCGTGACCGGCATTCCCATGGAATTCCAGTTCGGCACCAACTGGTCGCGCTTCTCCAAGTACGCCGGCGGCCTCATCGGCCAGACCCTCGCCATGGAAGGCGTCTTCGCCTTCTTTCTGGAGTCCAGCTTCCTCGGGCTTCTGATCTACGGCGAGAACCGCCTCGGCCGCAAGCTCCACTGGCTCGTGTCGCTGGTCCTGTTCGCGGGGACCTGGCTCTCGGGCTTCTTCATCGTCGCCACCGACGCCTGGATGCAGCACCCCGTCGCCTACACCCAAGGCCGGGACGGCCTCCTCGTCCTCCGCAGCTTCTGGGGCCTCATCCTAAACCCCTGGACCTTCTGGATGTACCTACACAACATGCTCGGCACCGTGGTCACAGCTTCTTTTGTCATGGCCTCCGCCGGCGCCTTCTACCTGCTCGCCAAGAAACAAGAGGAGTATGGCCGCATCTTCGTGCGCACCGGCGTCATCGCCGCCGCCATCGCCTCGGTTCTCATGCTGTTCCCCACCGGCGATCGCCAGGGCGTCATGATCGCGCGCTTCCAGCCCGCGACGCTGGCCGCCATGGAGGGCCTCTTCGAAACCGCCGAGGGCGCCCCCATCGCCATCGTCGGCCAGCCCGATATGGACAAGCGCAAGCTCGATAACCCGCTGCTGGTCCCGCGCGCGCTGAGCTTCCTCACCTACCAGAAGTGGGCCGCGAAGGTGAAAGGCCTCGACGCCTTCGACCCCAAGGACCAGCCCGACGGCATCCCGCTGCTCTATTACAGCTATCACATCATGGTCGGCCTGGGGACCCTGTTCATCGCCGTCATGCTGGTCTCTCTCTGGCTGCTCCGGCAGGGGCGCATCTACCAGTCCCGCCCCTGGCTTTGGGTGCTCATGCTCTCGCTTCCGTTCCCCTTCATCGCCAACACCGCCGGCTGGATGACCGCCGAGCTCGGCCGCCAGCCCTGGCTCATCTACGGCCTCATGCGCACGGCCGCCGGCCCGTCCATGAATGTATCGAGCGGCAACACGCTCTTCACGCTGCTCGGGTTCATGGGCATGTACGCCCTTCTGGCCATGCTGTTCCTGTTCCTGATGCGGCGCGAGTTCGACCACGGCCCCGAGCCCTGGTACGAGGCCTCCGAGCCCCAACCGGGACCGGGCTTCAGCTCACGCGGCGCTTCAACTCCGCTGCCCTAACGAAGGAGCCCTATGGCAACCGTCTGGTACTGTCTCGTCGCACTCATGATCGCCGGTTACGTCATCCTCGATGGCTTCGACCTCGGGGCCGGCATTCTCCACTTCTCCGTCGGGCGCACCGAGTCGCAGCGCCGCCGCGTCATCCGCTCCATCGGGCCCGTCTGGGACGGCAATGAGGTCTGGCTCCTGGCCGGCGGCGGCACGCTCTACTTCGCCTTCCCCGGTCTCTACGCCTCCAGCTTCTCCGGCTTCTACCTGCCGCTGATGATGGTCCTCTGGCTGCTCATCGTGCGCGGCGTCGCCGTCGAGTTCCGCAACCACCTCGAGGACAACCTGTGGCGCCCCTTCTTCGACGCCCTGTTCATGCTCGCCAGCGCCTTGCTCGCCATCTTCTACGGCGCCGCCCTGGGCAACGTCATCCGCGGCGTTCCCCTGGACTCGAGCGGCACATTCTTCCTGCCGCTCTGGACCAATTTCCAAACCGGCAAGGACGCCGGCATCCTCGACTGGTACACCGTCCTGGTCGGCCTGCTGGCCTTCGTCACGCTGGCCGTCCACGGCGCTCTCTGGATCGCCGTCAAGAACGAGGATCTGCTCCAGCACCGCGCCCGCATCATCGCCAAGTGGGCCTGGAGCGCCATCGCCGTCCTCACCGCCGCCGTCACGCTAGCCACCTTCCGCGTGCAGCCCCTGGTCCTGCACAACCTCACGACGTACATCTGGGGCTGGGTCTTTCCCGATCTCGCACTCGCCGGCCTGATCGCCATGCTGGTCTTCATCCTGCGCGGCGACGACCTGAAGGCGTTCCTCTCTTCCTGCGCCTTCATCGCCGGCATGTTGACCAGTGCCGTCTTCGGCATCTACCCCTACGTGCTGCCCTCGAACACCGACCCCCGCCTCGGCCTCACCATCGCCTCCACCCAGACCTCTCCCTACGGCCTCTCCGTGGCCCTCGTCTGGTGGATCCCCGGCATGTTGCTGGTCCTGGCCTACTCGGTTTTCATCTACCGCCACTTCGCCGGGAAAGTGCGCTTAGAGGAGGAAGGCTACTAACCCGAAGACCGCAGTATGAGCACTGACAACAACTACTTGGACATCCCCGCCGCTGGACGTGATGGCTTCATCTATCGAATAATCAAGACGTGCTACCTCTTCAAGCTTCTTTCGACAGGCAAGAATGTCTTGGTGAGGCCCAAGCTGTGGGACGACCCCTTCGAGAACTTCATTCTTCACTCCCACTTCATTTCGAATGGAGAACCCGTCATCATCGACGCTCGGGATCACTTTTACGGTCAATGCTGGACGTTCGAGCGGGCGTCAGATGCGATCTGGCGCATTTACTCACCGAACTCGAAAGCGGTTCGCATCCGCTCGACCATCCGCAGGCTCGCGGAGAGTTTGAGTTCTTGGCGCGGCAATTGGGCTGTGCAGGAGGCGTTTATCGGCAGGGTTCGGTATCTAAAGAGTCAGGACCTCGTTGCGTTCGGAAACTCGGTGTTACGGGGACACGAGGGCCCGCTCACGCACAGAACGCTTGCCCGTACTCTTTTGGTGAAGCGTCCAGCGTTCAAACACGAGCGCGAGGTCCAGTTGCTTTTCACACCTCACGACTTTCACAACTTTACAAGGGATCTTTTGCCGTATCCCGTGGAACCCAACAGCCTTATCGACCAAGTGGTGCTGGACCCACGGATGGACAACCCAAAAGCCGCCATTCTTAAGCGGAAGATCAGGGCAGCGGGATTTGCAGGAGAGATCAAACGATCTTTGTTGTACGCTCCGCCCCCGGATCTGAGAATCCCTTGGGAGCCGACGGGTGCGGCCTCGTAAGGCACGGCTGGTGATAGCCTTGGGAAATGCGCCGGATTCGACTGGAGCCATGTAGGGTCGTGCGCACCGTGCTCGGCTTCGCACTGCTCTTCTCGCTGGCCCCCATCTCGACGGTGCGGGGGCAGAACGGCACAGACTACAGCGCCACGCCAATAGACGAGATCGCCGTTAAGGACGAAGACGGCTCGTTCATCCTTCGGGATGTTCAGCTGATCGGGCGTGGCGTTCCGGAGTTCAAGGCCAAGGCTATCAACGGACTAAACCATGACTGGGGCGCCCCCGTTTTCACAGTCGTCTACGAAGGTCATGACTTGAAGGACCCGTCAAAGCGTATTCGTCAAAGCTTCGTTGTGGAAGGCAAAATGTGCGGCTGGCCAAAGGGCGGTACATGCGCGCTCTCGCAAGAGCTTGACTTCCCTCTCTTCTTCATTGAGAAGTACGAATTCAAGTTCAGCGGCGGCACGCCAATGGGCGAGATCGCCGTTGAGGACGAAGACGGCTCGTTTACCCTCCGGGATGTTCAACTGATCGGGCGTGGTGTTCCGGAGTTCAAGGCCAAGGTCATCAATGGGCTAAACCATGATTGGGATGGCCCCGTTTTCACGGTCGTTTACCAAGGTCATGACTTGAAGGACCCGTCAAAGCGCATTCGTCAAAGCTTCGTTGCGGAAGGCAAAATGTACTGCTGGCGCGAAGGGGGCGGTTTATGCGCGCCGTGCAACTGGCCAAAGAGCGGCACATGCTGGCTCTCGCAAGAGCTTCACTTCCCTCTTTTCTTCGTTGAGAAGTGCGAATTCAAGCTCACCGGCGGGATTAAGAAACCGACGGATACAGAACTGGAAAAGCAGAAGATCGAACGTCAGGAGCAAGAGAAGAAGGCTGCTGAGACACAGGCGAAGACGGATGCGGCTGAAGCGGCGCGCCAAAAGCAACTGGCGGCGGAAAGGAAGCGACGGCAAGCGGAAGCAGACGCGCGGGACGCAAGAGCGAAAGCGGAGAAGGACGCCAAAGCTGCCGAAGTCCGGCTGGCATGCACCGTCATCTACCGAAACACTGCCGACAGGAAGATCAGTGACCTGACCGTGAAGGAAGAACAACAGGTCAGGGCGTGTCAGGCATTGGGTTTGTACCCGCCGCATTAGAGCACTTCACGAGTCCTTCACGTTGCCCTAGCCGTGACGCGCCGAGCTTCGTCTGGCCGCTCGCGCCCGCGCCACGCGTACAGGGCTGCCAGGAACGCCTCGATTGGCTCGTCCTCCGGCCAGAAGTCTCCAAGCAGGATCTTCGGGTCGTTGACGGGGCCCTTGCCCTGCTGGGCGATCAGCTCGTCCACGCTCGGGCTGGCGTAGAAGTTGTAGCGGGGATCATTGACCTTGTCCATCTGGCGCCTCCGCGCCCTGAGAATGCCGGCTTCACCCGTTAGTGGCCGGCGACTTGGATCGGCGTGACCTGCTCTTCCGCGAGCTCCGCCGCATAGTCGAGGCAAGCCATGATGTCTTCGCGGCTGAGCGACGGATACTCGGCGAGCAGGTCCTCCACCGAGTCGCCGTTGGCCAGCATGCGCACGATCTGGTCCACGGCAATCCGAGCACCCTTCACGCACGCCTGACCGTGACACATTTTCGGGTCGATCGAAATGCGGTCGAACGGCATAACGCCTCCGAGTCCAGTGTACCGCCCCCCGCGCTATACTAACCCCCGGTACGCTCCCATGAACATCGGAGTCCTGCGCGAAAAAGATCCCCACGACCGCCGGGTCGCCCTCACCCCGCCCGTCGTCCGCCAGCTCGTCGAGCGCGGCAACGTCGTCTGGGTCGAGCAGGGCGCGGCCGATGGCGCCATGTTCCGCGACGATGAGTTCATCCGCGCCGGTGCCAGCATCGGCTACTCGGCGGCCGACGTCATCGCCCGCTCGGACCTCATCGCCCGCATCTCCGTCCCCACCACCCAGGAGCTCGATCTCTGCCGCCCGGGCACCGCCATCATGGCCTTCTATCACATGGCCGTCGCCGGAAAGGCGGTCTTCGAGCGGCTGCTCGAACGGCGGATCACCGCCATCGGCTGCGAGATCATCGAGACCCCCGACGGCCGCCACCCCGTGCTCGCCGCCGCCAGCGAACTGTGCGGTCGCACGGCGATTCCCCTCGCGGCGCACCTTCTGCGCTCCAGCTCCGGCGGACGCGGCATTCTGCTCGGCGGCACGCCCGGCATTCCTCCGGCGCACGTCGTGATTCTGGGAGCCGGCGTCGTGGGCGCACGCGCGGCCCGCGCCGCAACCGCCTCCGGCGCGCGCGTCACCATCCTCGACATCGATGCTGAGAAGCTGAGCGACCTGGTCGATCACGTCCCCAACATCTCCACCGCGCTGGCCGACCCAGACTCGATCAGCGCCGCGGTCTCCTCCGCCGACGTCGTCATCGGCGCGATCCTGGTGCCCGGCCTGCGCACGCCGCACATCGTGACCAGGAAGATGGTCGAGACCATGCGCCGCGGCTCCGTCATCATCGACGTCTCCATCGATCAAGGCGGCTGCGTCGAAACCAGCCGCCCCACCACCATCGCCGAGCCGTCCTTCGTCCACCACGGCGTCGTGCACTACTGCGTTCCCAACCTGACCGCCGACATCGGCCGCAGCGCCTCGATCGCCCTGGCGCACGCTGTCATGCCCTATCTGCTCCGTCTCGGCGAGTTGGGCATCGAAGACGCCTTTCGCCAGTGCCCGCAGCTTGCGCGCGGCGTCTACACCTACCGCGGCCAGTGCGTTCACCACCGGCTCGCCGTGGCCTGGAAGGCTGACTACCGGCCGCTGGCCGAGATTCTGTCGGAAGGGGCGTGAGCCATGTACTGGATCGAGAGCTACCGTTCCAAGATCCGCACCGCCGATGAAGCCCTGCAGGCCGTCAAGTCCGGGGACCGCGTTCTGGTCCACCAGGGTTGCTCCGAGCCCGAGGCCCTTATTGCCGCGTTACTCGGCCGCTCTTCCGAGCTTCGCAACGTCGAGATCTTCCACATGGCCACCATGGGCACGGCCGATTACATCCTGCCCCAGTACGAAGGCATTTTCCGCCACAGCGCCATGTTCATCGGCGCCAATGTCCGCCGCGCCGTCCAGGAGGGCCGCGCCGATTACATCCCCATCTTCCTCCACGAAATCGAGAGCCTGTTCCAGACCGGCGTCATCCCCATCGATGTCGCCCTCATCCAGTGCACCCCGCCCGACGACTACGGATACATGAGCCTGGGAACCGGCGTCGACGTCACCCTCACCGGCGCCAATTGCGCCCGCCACCTCATCGTCGAGGTCAACGACCAGGCGCCCCGCACGCTCGGCGACTCCTTCATCCATGTGAGCAAGGCGCACGCCATCGTCGAAGCCTCGCACCCGCTGGCCGAGTACAAGAAGTGCCGGATCACGCCCGTCCACCACGCCATCGCGGCGCACGTGGCCCGGCTCATTCCCGATGGCGCGGTGATCCAGACCGGCATCGGCGGGATTCCGGAAGCGGTGCTGCTGGCCCTGCGCAACCACAAGGACCTGGGCGTTCACAGCGAGATGATCTCCGATGAACTGATCGAGCTGATCGAGCTGGGCGTGGTCAACAACGAGCGCAAGAGCATTCACCCCCACAAAGTGATCACGGCCTTCGTACTCGGAACCCGCAAGCTTTTCGACTTCATCGACAACAACCCTATCTTCGAGTTCCACCCCACCGCCTACACCAACGACCCCTACGTCATTTCACAGAACGACCGCATGGTGGCCATCAACTCGGCGCTCGAAGTAGATCTCACCGGCCAGGTCTGCGCCGATTCGGTCGGCCACCTGCCCTACAGCGGCATTGGAGGCCAGGTGGATTTCATCCGCGGCGCCGCGCGCTCGAAGGGCGGCGTTCCTATCATCGCCCTCCCCGCCACGGCCAAGGACGGGACCATTTCCCGCATCGCGCCCACGCTCAAGCCCGGAGCCGGAGTAGTAACTTCGCGCGGCGACGTGCATTATGTGATCACAGAATTCGGCGTCGCCTACCTGCACGGCAAGAATCTCCGCCAGCGAGCCGAAGCGTTAATCGCGATCGCGGATCCAAGATTCCGCGACGAGCTGCTCGCTGCGGCGCGGACGCTGGGGTACGCCTGAGAAGCGCTCGTTGCCCGTTGCTCGTTGCCCGTTGATCCCATGAGAGGGTCGTGGGATCCCGAACACTTCTTCAGTATGGCAAGTGCCCCCACTCCGGATACCGTCCGCAATCTCGACATCTGGAGGCTTGGGATCCGACTCGTGAAGAGCGTCTACGAAGTCGCCGGCACCTGGCCCAAACAGGAAACTTACGGTTTGGCGGCCCAGGTACGGCGCGCCGCCGTGTCAGTCCCCGCGAACATAGCCGAAGGCGTCGGGAGGCATTCACATGCTGACACCGCCAGGTTCGTGCAGATCGCACTGGGTTCCCTCTACGAACTTGACGCCTTGTTCGAAGTTGCGGCCGAATTGGGGTACTCAGCACCGCCCGACCGGCACGCTCGCCTGGAAGAACTCATCCGCAAAACGTCGGCTTTCATCGACTACCAGAGGCGAGCCGCAGACAACGAACGACGCTAGCAACGAGCAACGGGCAACGGGCGACGAACGCTTTCAGACACTCACCACCGGGCACGGACTCTGCCGGATAATAGCGTACGCGTTCGTCCGCAGGCGGCCGAAGAGGCCCGCCGCCGATCCGCGCCCGATCACCAGCAGATCCGCCTTCCGCTCCGCGGCCAGCCGGCTGACGACCTGCGGTGGGTCGCCGCCTTCCACCACCGTTTCCGCCTCCGCGCGCATCTCCTGCTGCAGGTGCGCCAGTTCCTCGCGCGCGGCTTTCGACAACTGTTCAGCCAGGCCCGTGTCGAAGTAATCGCCGGGCCGCGCCTCGATCGACGGAATCGCGTGCGCCAGCAATAGCCGTGCGCCGAACTCCGCCGCCATCTGCGCCGCCCAGCACAGCGTCTTGCGGCTCTGCGGCCCCAGGTCCACGGCGCACAGGATAGTGTGGAAGGCCGTCGATGGCAGCTCCGGGGTCCCTTCCAGGTGCACGCCCGTCAGCACCGGACAGTCCGCGTCATGCAGCACCTTCGCGGTCACCGATCCCAGGATGAAGCGCCGGAACGGGCCGTAGCCGTGCGTCGGCATGGCGATCAGCCCGACCTGCCGGTCGTGAGCGTACTCCACGATGCGCCGCGCCGGGTCGCCTTCGAGCAGCGTCCGGCTGACGCGCGCGCCGGCCAGTTCCGGTCCTAGGAACGCGTCGAGTTGCTGGCGCGCCAGCGCGACGCGGCTCTGCAGCACCTCGTTCGCCACCCCGCCCGCAAACTCCATCTCGCCGAAGTCGTAGCGCAGCGGCTCGACGACGTGGAGCAGCGCAATCTCAGCCTGGAAACGGGATGCCAGCGACGCCGCGTAGCGGGCGGCCCCGAGACAGCGCTCGGAGAAGTCCACCGGCAGCAGAATCTTCGACAGCGGAATCATGGCTCACCCCCGCTGTGGCCAGTGTACTGCAAGCGCCCGGCGCCCGTGGATGGGCCGGAGGGAGTTCGCCGTCTGCTCCGGCTCGACGGGCAACGGGCGACGCGCAACGAGCGCTTCCCGCTATACTGGCGAACGATGCGGAAAGAGCCGGACTACTTCGGCGAGCGGGACCTGCCCCTCATCTACGTCGCCCGGAAGCTGAAAGAGGCGCTGGCGCTCGAGTCCGCGCTGACCGCGGCGGGGGTCGATTACCTGGTGGAACCGGACGTCTACACGGGCGGAATCGTCTTCCGGACCGAACGCGTCGGCGTGTTCTTCTACGTCGCGCCCGAAGGGGAGGAGGCGGCGCGGCGGGTGTTGATCGAACACGGATACCGGCCGCAAGAGCCGCTCGGAAGCGCGCAGCGATGAGCCTAGCCGATTTGCTGGCGTGGATCGCCGCCCTGTGGTTTATCTCTGCGGGCATCCGCTGGCGGCGGGACGTAGTTCAGCAGCGGCGGAATCGGGCTCGCGAGCTCGGGCACAAAGGCGTGGGAGAGCTGCCACCTTTCCAGGCCCCCACCAGGCGGCTGGTCCTGACCGCCGTGTGGATCGGCGGCGTCTACTTCACACAGCCCAGCCCGATCGCGTGGGTGCTGGCGGGCTTTCCGCCGATCTCGTGGGCGGCGCTGGAAGCGGCGGCGCGATGGAGCTTGAAGCGCGGGCACTATGCTGCCTCACTGCGCCTGCTCGGCGTGCTCCTCTTTGTCGCGCCGGACAGCGCTCGGCTCGTGCTCCGCCGCGGCGAGATTCTGTTCGCGGCAGGGCGCTTGGCGGAAGCCGACATCGCGCTGAGGAAAGCGCTCGCCCAGGCGCACCGGCAGGGTCACCAGGTCCGGGCTCTGGAGTGCCTCGCGCGAGTTCTGACCGTCAAGGGCCGCTACGAAGACGCGGAGCAGGCGGTCGCAACCGCCCTGAAGGTGATGCCCCGCCGCAGTGGGCTCCACGCCGCGCGCGCCGAAACTCTATTGTGGCAGGCGGCCAGGCCCGAGGAAGCCCTCACCCTCGTCAACCGCGCGATCGACTACGAGAGCAAAACCAGGCACCAGGCCGGCCCCAACTTCTTCGCCACCAACTGGGCGGCGCAGGCCTGGGCCCTCGCGCTCCTCGGCCGGCGCGACGCGATGGAGGAAGCCGTTCGGCGGGCGCTCCAGGCCACCGACGAATCCGAGCGCCCGCAGTTGGCCGGTGTGCACTACCGTTTGGGAAGGGCGCATCGCGCGGCCGGGGAAGAGATGGCCGCGGCCAAATCCTTCGAGACCGCCCGCTCCGCCGACCCCGCGGGCCTCTACGGCCGGCTCGCGGCCGGGTAATAACTTCTCGCGCCTGGCCCGAACTCTCCGGCGCTTCCGGCGCGCGCAGGCGTAACGGGCCTGCTTTCAGCCACCCTCGGAATTGGCACCAAAGCTGCTCTTGACCTGGCAGGGCGTCCGATCCGGCGCCCGCAGTAAGCAGCGGTGGAAACACCACCCAAAGGAGACGAATCACATGGCTATCAGTGTGCCCGAAGATTCCCCGGCGACGCCCCAACGCAGCGGGCGAGCGCCCCTGCATGGAGCCTGGTACGTGGCCGTCGCGCTGGCGCTGGCGGGAAACGTGTACTTCCTTTTCGCCACCGAGCGGCTCACAAAGACCGCCGAGCAGCTCCGCGACAGCCTGGCCGCCGAGAGCGCCAAGCTGAATGACAACGCCACCGCCGTGGCGGACAACCGGCAGCGAATCGAGACCCTTTCCGACGAGGCGCAGAAATCCGTCGCGGACGCCCTCGATCAAGCCCGTTCGGAAGCGCACCGAAGTTCCGCCAGAGTCGCCACCTCCCTGGGCGCTAAGCTCGACCTCGAGCAGCAAGAGCAGCAACAGGTGGCCGGGCAGGTGGCCGAACTGCGAGACACCACCACGTCCGAGAATTCGAAACTCAACGAGGTCAGCGGCGACGTCGCCAACGTGAAAGCCGACGTCGCGGCCACGCAGTCCAAGCTGGATGCGACCGGCTCCGACCTGAAGAGGGTCATGGGCGATATGGGCGTGATGAGCGGACTGGTCGCCACCAACTCGAGCGGCCTCGCAGAGCTGCGAACCCTGGGCGAGCGCAACTACGTCGAATTCGACATCCGCAAAACGCCGGCGCCGTCCAAGGTCGGCGACATCAGCATCTCGATCCGCAAAACGGATCCCAAGAGGAACCGATTCACGATCACGGTGGTGGCCGACGACAAGGTCGTAGAGAAGAGGGACCGCACCATCAACGAGCCGGTGCAGTTCTATGTTGCGCGCAACCGCCAGCCCTACGAGATCGTAGTCAACGAAGTCAAGAAGGACGAGGTGGTCGGTTACCTCGCCACTCCGAAAGTCAATGTGGCCCGCCGGTAAGAGGGCCGCTGACACCGCGGGCTCGGCCTAGACCGGGCCCGCCAGGGAATAGCAAAACACCGCCATGAGCAGCAGCAGCGGCCCCACCAGTGCCGGCTTCAGGCTCCAGCCGGCCACCAGCGCGATGGCCCCCGGTAGGGGCAGCAATCCGGCCAGGTGCGCCGCAATCAGCATCGCGGAGCCCGGCAGGGCCAGCCGCCGGAAGGCTTCCCACGGCGTCCTGGCGCCGCCGAGCGCCCAGGCGACGATCGCCATGGCGGGCCAGAGCGCGACGGCCAGCCGCGCATCGCCCGTACGTCGCCAGCAGCTCCGACGCCGGGCACAACGTGCGGCAGAACGCGCGCCCGCGGAACACCACCGAGACGAAGACCGTAAACACCGCGAGGCCCACCAGGAAGCGCGGCGCGGGTGGCCGCAGGAGCAGGATCCCGTAAAGCCCCACGCCCAGAAGGCCCGCCGCGGCCCACTTCGGCACCTCGTGATCGGGAGCGGAGATCCACTCCGGAAATGTCCCGATCAGGCTCAGCGGGCAGACGGCGCACCATACCCTGCCCAGCAGCACGGTGGCGACCAGCAGCCACGGCAGGCACATCAGGAATCTCTCGGGTTCGAAGACGATCGCAACCAACACGAGACCCTGGAGCGTGCGTGGCAGTCCGTTCCAGAGCAGAACCGAACGGAGGGGTCCGCTCTTCAGCAGATCGAACCCCGCGTTGTTCAGCATCTGCGTATGGTAGTATAGAAACGCCCCGATGAGAAGGGGACCAAGAAGTTACCAATTCAGGGTCAAATTCTTTTGACGCGGCGAAAAAGGGCGCGCTCCGGCGCGCCCTTTTTCTATGGTGCAACCGGGTCAGTGCCGCATGCCGACCATTCCGGCGCGGTAGAGGCGGTCGTCGACGCGGCTGAGACGGTGCGGGGCGGCGGGGGAAAGAAGCGGGCGGTGCGGGATCCCGAAGAGGTGGTCGGAAATGGCCCACAGATCCTCTTCGGTGGTCATCCAGCCGATGCGGTCGAAGCGGCCGAGGTTGACGGGCCGCGAGTAGGCGCGCAGGGTCTTCTCGGCGGCGAGGTTGTAGTAGTGCTCGAAGTAGGACATGGCCAGCTCGCGCAGGGTGCGGTAGACGGGCTCGCGGAAGCGCAGGCCGGCGTAATTCGATTTGGCGATGGCGCCCCAATAGCCGTGCTGGCGGAAGATGGCGAGCACGTGGTCGTCGTCGCGCACGGCTTCGAGGTCGAGCAGGAGGGGCGGATAGCCGTTGGCGCGGAGCGCGGCCGCGCCGAACAGCGCGCCTTCGAGACAGTGGGCGGTGCGGTCGCGCAGGACGCGGCGAGGGGAGCGGATGGTGGGGCCGCGCTGTTCCTTGTTATAGGCGACGTCGCAGTCGAGGAAGCGCTGGATCCTGTCGGGCGTCTTGAGACGGCGCAGGGCCTTCCATTCGAGGGCGGAGAATCCGTTGGTATCGGCCATCAAATGGCTTAGGGTACCAGGAAAACGGGAGACAGGAGACGGGACAGCTGGCGGGGACTATTGTCGTACAGTAGTTGTCTTTAGCCGCGCGGTCTACTCAGGACGTCCTTCACTTTTTGGAGTAGCTCAGCCGCGGTATATGGCTTGGGGAAAACCTCAAACCCCTGCAGCGTGGCTCGATGTCGAAGCCGCTCGTCATCAAGAAGACCCCCGACCATTAGAACCCGCATGGTCGGGCATTTCGTGCGCAGATACATCGCCGCCTCGTGCCCCGGCAAGCTCTGAACATAGGTGCGGGTCATCAACAGATCGGGCGTGCACTCTTTCAACCGGTCCACCGCCTGCCCCAGGTCGCCGGTAGCCAGGACCGTATACCCTTCCCGCTCCAGTGTCTCCTGAAGAACGGAACGTACGACCGGATCGGAGACCAAGAGCAGGATCGTCGTCATAAAGGAGCGGTCCGCCATGGTCATTCCCTTTGCCAATTACATTATAAGCCGCGGTTCCACTTTGGACTCCCAGTTCGTGTTGAGCATACGCCCAACCGTCATCCTTTGATCCTGCGAGCTGGGAGTCAGTTCAAGAAGAAGGTGCGGTAGAGGGTGTCGCGCTGGCGGGGGACGAAGCCGGCGTCGCGGATGATGCGGCGGAGCTCTTCTTCGGAGGCGCGGTGGTGGGCGCCGGCGGAGGAGACGACGTTCTCCTCGATCATGATGCTGCCCACGTCGTTGCCGCCGAAACGGAGACCGAGCTGGCAGGTCTTGAGGCCCTGGGTCACCCAGGAAGACTGGACGTTGTCGATGTTGTCGAGGTAGAGGCGGGAAAGCGCCAGGGCCTCTGGGCAGACGGGCTCACTTCCTGTGGGCCACGATCACATTTGACTTGAGCCAGTAGACACGCTCCCCGTCCCCTCCGACGCGCTCAACGGCGGCGTTGTATTGGATTCGGTACATGCCCTTGGGCGTGACGTCATAATGCTGGGCCAATCCGATCGTCGTTGTGCATCTGCAACCGGCGTCGACGGTAAGGTAGTCGCTCTCCGTGATCTGTCGGTCTATCGCCATCCCCGTGTACCGGATCTCCTGGTCATCCCTGTACACCCAAAACATCGTCTTCGTCATTAGCCCGTCGGTTGGCAGGTCCCGCTCCAAAAGCCGATAAGGGGAGCTTCCGCGGTTCGTAATCTCTACTTTGACAATGATGTCATCTTTCTCGTTGACCGCAGAAATTCGCACGACTGGCACAGCTCTCGGATTGGTCGGTGCCCCAGAAGTCGGGCGACAGTCCGGTCCGTCCGCTCCGGCGGTACTGCATAGCGCCTGGACCACGAAAGCACAGGTGGCCATTATAAAGACCCAAACTCGTTTGCGGTTCATTGGCGTCAAGCTGTCCTCTGGGCTGACGGGCTCACTTCCTGCGGACCACGATCTGATTCGACTTAAGCCACTCCGCGAAATCCGGCGCGACGTGCTCATTCATGGCCTCGTATCGAATCCTGTAGCGGGCCTTCGGCTTGACGTCATATGCCTGGGCCAGTCCGATCACGGCTGAGCAGGTGTGACCAGGATCCACGGTGAGGTAGTCGTCCTCATCGATTTCTCGAAGTGACTCAGCACCCATATACGTCATCTGTTGGTCATCCCTGTATACAAAAAACAGGGGTTTCGACATCCACCCATCGGCTGGTAGATCCGAGACCAGAAGCCGATAGGGGAACCTCCCACGGTTCGTGATTGTTACGCGTACAATGATGTCTTCTCTTGTGTTGACCGCAGAGATCCTGACGATTGTCGTACCACGAGAGTTCATGAAGGGCTGCGCAGAACTCGGGCGACAGTCACGTGCCGCGGCGCCGCACACCCCCTGCATTACGACCGCACACGTCGCTATTGCAAAAACGCAGACTCGTTTGTGATCCATTGCCGTCAAAACTCTCCCCTGTATGGTACTCATAAATGCCGCATGCCGAACAACCCCATTTGGAGTGAGAGATTCGACCCAGGCGCTGGGGCAGGAGCGGCGTCAGTTCAGGAAGAAAGTGCGATACAGCGTGTCCCGCTGCCGTGGGACGAAGCCGGCGTCGCGGATGATGCGGCGGAGCTCTTCTTCGGAGGCGCGGTGGTGGGCGCCGGCCGAGGAGACGACGTTCTCTTCGATCATGATGCTGCCCACGTCGTTGCCGCCGAAACGGAGACCGAGCTGGCAGGTCTTGAGGCCCTGGGTCACCCAGGAAGACTGGACGTTGTCGATGTTGTCGAGATAGAGCCGCGAAATGGCCAACGTCTTCAGGTATTCGACTGCGGTCGCCTCTTCCTTTATGGAGCGGCCGAGCGAGGTGTTCTCGCGCTGGAAGGTCCAGGGGATGAAGGCCGTGAACCCGCCGGTCTCCTCCTGAATCCGCCGCACCAGGTCGAGATGGTTGACGCGCTCCTCGATGGTCTCGCCGCAGCCGAACATCATGGTGGCCGTGGTGCGCATGCCGAGGCGGTGGGCTTCGAGATGCACGTCGGCCCATTCCTGCGTGGAACACTTAAGGCGGCTGATACGGTGGCGCACGGCGTCATCGAGGATCTCGGCGCCGCCTCCGGGAATGGAATCGAGACCGGCGTCGCGCAGGCGCGCGATGGTGTCGCGGAGGGAGAGGCCGCTGACCTCGGCGATATTGACGATCTCGGGTGAGGAGAAGCAGTGCAGGTGGATCCGGAAGCGCTGCTTGATGGAGCGCATCAAGTCTTCGTACCACTCGATTTTGAGGTCGGGGTGGAGGCCGCCCTGCATGAGGACGCCGGTGCCGCCCAGGTCGAGGGTCTCCTGGATCTTCTCGAAGATGACCTCTTTCGGCAGGATGTAGCCTTCGGCATGGCCGAGCGGGCGGTAGAAGGCGCAGAAGGTGCAGTACTCGGTGCAGAAATTCGTGTAGTTGATGTTGCGGTCGATGATGTAGGTGACCACGCCCTCGGGATGGAGCCGGCGGCGCACGGCGTCGGCGGCCATGCCGATGCCGATGAGGTCGGGACTGCGGAACAGATCGCAAGCCTCGTCGCGAGTCATCATGCGGTGACGCCCCCCGTTGAGACCACCGTAGCAAACTCGCGCGCGTACTGCACGAAGAGGCGCATGCCTTCGTAGTCGCGCTCGCCCAGCTCGAAGACGATGTGGCGGGCGAAGTAGTCGCGGGCGAGGGCCTCGGAGAGCTGGCGGGGCGCGGCTTCGAGGCGAACGATGTCATCGAGATGCTCGAGGCCGAAGCGGCAGGAGCCGAGGAAGGCCTCGGCGAGGTCTGGCGTCAGGACCTCCGGGCGTGCGGCCCAGACGGCGAAAACCATGGGCAGGCCGGTCATGGCGAACCATTCGCCGCCAAGGTCGAGGGTGGCGAGACCCAGGCGGTCAGGTTCGAGGCGCAGCGCCGGGTCGCCGATGACGAGGGCCGCGTCCGCCGCTTGGAGCATCGCGGGCAGGTCGGGCGGCATGGAAACGGCGCGGGGCTCGACGGCGTAACGGCGCGAGAGCACGATGCGGGCCAGCATGGCGGAGGAGCGCGAGCTCGCGTCGAGGGCCAGGGTGCGAATGCGGCTGGGGTGAACCTTGGTCACGAGCAGGATGCTGCGGACGGGGCCGTGGCAGGCGATTCCGGCGCCGGGAATGATCGCCAAGCCCTGGCGTGCGGCCTCGATGGAAGGAACGATGCCGATGTCGGCCGCCCCGGTCTCCAGGCGCGCGGCGCATTCGGAAGGCAGGCAGAAGGTCAGATCGAAGCGCTCGCGCTGGGGCCCGTGGAGCATGCCCCAGACCAGCGGAACGGTGTTCAAGTAGCTGACGGCGCACACACGGGGCTTCAAAGGACGATTCTAGCACGGGGTGGGAGGGGCCAGCCGCGCATAAAAAAGTACTTTACAATACAAAGTATAACGTGCAGAATAGGGTCTGGAGGCACGACTCATGTTGAAGCGCATCGTAGCGATTGGGTTCATCCTGGTTTGCGCGGCGGTCGCCTGGGGAATCTTGGGCGTGACTATCTTCGCTAGAAGTGAGAATCGGACCGGCGGCTCGGCCGCCAGGGTGGAGGCGACTTGGGGCGCGCCGCAGCAGCAGATGCCGCCATCGGCCACCTATCTGGAGCCGGCCGCGGACAAATCTTCCAAGGCCACCGAGGTGGCGTTGCCACTCGAGCGCAGCCGGGTGCGCGTGGCCTTCGACTTGGACCATCGGCAGAAGGGCCTGCTGTGGTACGCCACGTACAAGGTGGCCTTCGCCGGCGATTACGTGTTCCGGAACGTCACCTCGGATGAAAAGCTGGTCACGTTCCGGCTGTGCTTTCCTGTGGCCCAGGCGGTGTACGACGACCTCGAGTTCCTGATCGACGGCAAGCCTGCGCAGATGGGGAGTGCGGAGGGCGCCGCGACGGTGACGGCAAAGTTGGCGGCCGGGCAGATGGCGGCGCTGCACGTGGGCTACCGCTCGCAGGGGCTGGATTGGTGGCGATACAGCTTCGGTTCGGGCGTGGGCCAGGTGGAAGACTTCGTCCTCACGATGGACACCAATTTCCACGACATCGACTTCCCGGAGAACACGCTTTCGCCAATTTCGAAGCGGGAGACGGCGCGGGGCTGGGAGCTGACCTGGGCCTACAAGAACCTGGTCTCCGGGTTCCAGATCGGGATGGCGATGCCGCAGAAGCTACAACCGGGGCCGCTCGCCGCCCACATCAGCTTTTTCGCCCCGCTTTCGCTGCTGTTCTTTTTCTTCCTGATGTTCATCATCACCACGATCCGACGGATCGAGCTGCACCCGATGAATTACTTTTTCCTGGCCTGCGCGTTCTTCGCTTTCCATCTGCTGTTTGCGTACCTGGTGGACCGCATTTCGATCCATGTAGCGTTTCTCATCTGCTCGGCGGTCTCGATCTCTCTGGTGGTGAGTTACCTGCGGCTGGTGGTGGGGATCCGGTTCGCGGCGGTGGAGGCGGGGATGGCGCAGCTCATTTACCTGGTGCTGTTCTCCTACGCTTTCTTTCTGAAGGGCTTCACAGGACTGGCGGTCACCATCGGCTCGATTCTGACGCTATTCGTGGTGATGCAATTGACGGGGCGGATACGGTGGGCCGAGCGCTTCGCCGCGCAACCGCCGCCGCTGGGGCCCTGATTGGGCAGGCGGAAGCGCCTGCCCCACGGTACCGAGCGGGTCTGGAGACCCGCTGCAGGCGTGGACGCCTGCCCCACGCTCGCTGAAAGCGATTTAACAGCGCCGTAACCGAATCTTGACTCTGAAAATGCGCGCGGGGTGATACGATGTGCCTATGGGTTCTGTCGGAAAGAAAACGAGGGTGTTGGTGGTGGACGACGAACCCGACGTTCGCAGCTTTGTCCGAACGGTCCTGGTGCGCCAAGGCTATGAGGTTCTGGAGGCCGAGGACGGCTTGGCGGCATATGAACTCGTGGAGCGGCTCTCGGGCGAAATTGAACTGCTGGTGACGGACGTCAAAATGCCCCGAATGGATGGCATCACTCTGGGGCAGAAGGTCAGCACCGGGTATCCGGAGATCGGCGTGCTGTACATTTCCGCTTACATTTCGGAGGCTCCTGGCCGGGGCCGCCGTTTTCTCCCCAAGCCTTTTCGACCCGACGCTCTTGTGGACTGCATCCGAAGCCTGTCCGCCTGAAGCTGGGGTGCCGACCCGCAGGGGGCGAAGGCGGGGAACAGGCCACGCAAATGAGGGGCCACCACAGAGGGGCCATCCCAGGGTTGCCTACCCGTTGTAAGATACAAGGATCGGAGACTCCGGAGTATGCCCTTCTGCACCAATTGCGGCTCGCGCATCGAAGTGGAATCCCGCTTCTGCGTGGGTTGCGGAAAGACCATCGGGAACGGGACCAGAAAGCTGGCGGCTGTGGCGGCGCCTCCACCGCCGCCTTCACCGGCTCCTGCACCGGCGCCTGAACCGCTGGAGTACACGATTCACGGCGAGAACGTGCAGGTAGTCGGCATTCGCCTGAAGCCCGGCCAGGAGGTGATCGCCGAGGCCGGGAAGATGATCTATAAGTTCCCGGAAGTGCGGTGGGAAAGCCGCATGAGCGGGGAAGCCCACGGAGAGAGGTTGGACGAATCGCTGTATCTGACGCACTTCTCCGCCACGAGCCCTTCCGAGGTGGGGTTCGCCGGCGCTTATCCGGGGCGGATCCAGGCGTTCGACCTGAAGGCTGGGCAGAGCATGCTGGTGGAGCGCGACGGATTCATCTGCGCGCAGGGCACGGCGCGGCTGGAGATCGCGCTGGTTAAGAAACTGGGCAGCGGCTTCTTCGGCGGGGAAGGGTTCATTCTGGAACGGCTGACGGGGCCGGGAACGGTGTTCATCCACGCCGGTGGCGACTTCGTCGAGTTCGTCCTCAATCCCAGCCAGGTCATTCAGGTGGATACGGGCTCGATCGTGGCCTTCGACGATTCCGTGCGCTGCAACATACAGCCGGCCGAAGGGATCAAGACGGCGCTGTTTGGCGGCGAGGACCTGTTCCTGGCGACGCTGACCGGGCCGGGGCGCGTGGTCATGCAGAGCATGACGCTCGAGAAGATGCGGCGCGACCTTTCGCCATTCCACAGCGGCGGCGACGAGGGCGGCGCGGTTCTGGTGCGGAGCGGAATGTTCGCAGACGAAGCCTAGCGGCGCTCACCACTAAAGCTTTTCCCTTACTCCTCCGATGGGAAGAGCGTCATGGCATTGCCGGCGAGTTCGCTCGATCAGTTGCGGCGGGTCAAGAGCGAGTTTCTGGCGAGCCTGAACCACGAGATGCGGACTCCACTGAGCGGGGTTCTGGGGATGCTGGACCTGTTGCTGGAAACGACGCTCGACGCACCGCAGAGGGAATACGCGACGGCGGCGCGTTCGTGCGCGGCGGAGTTGCTGGGAAGCTTGAACGAGGCGATCGAGTTCTCCGCGATGCCGGCGGGCAGCTTCGCTCCGGACGAAGAGGAGTTCAACCTGGCGGAGACGCTGAACGGCGCCGCCCGGCAGCATGAACGGAAGGCCCGGGAAAAAGGACTGCGGTTTGCGGCCGTTCTCGACCCTGCGCTTCCGCAGGCGGCGCTCGGAGACGCCGTGCGGTTAAGCGAAATCGTCTCGCACCTGGTCGGGAACGCGGTCCAGTTCACCTCCCAAGGCGCGGTGGAACTGCGGGCCGACGCGGGGCCGTCCCGGCCCGGGACATTCCGTCTGAACGTGGTGGTGAGCGATAGCGGCATGGGAGTGGCGCCCGAGCCGCGGCAGTCGCTCTTCGAATCCCTATGGCAGGGCCAGAGTGTCCTGGCTCAGCGGCATGCGGCCCTGAGTCTGGGCGTGGCGCTGGCCGAGAAACTGGTGGCGGCGATGGGCGGCGAGTTCACGCTGGAAGCCGAGGCGGGAAAAGGCAGCGTGGCGTCGTTTTGGGTGCCGCTGAGGGACTCCGCCGAGGCGTCTGGCGCGGCGCCGGCGCCGGCCGCCGGGAGGCGCCGGGTCCTGGTGGTCGAGGACGACCTGATTTCGCAGCGGATCATTTCGCATCATCTGTCGCGGCTGAACTCGGAGGCCTTTGTCGCGTCGAGCGGCGAGGCCGCGGTGGAAGAAGCTTCGCGCGGCCGCTACGACGTGGTTCTGATGGATCTCCAGATGCCTGCCATGGACGGTTTCGAAACGGCCCGCCGAATCCGCGAGGCGCCCGGCTACGAGGGCGTGCCGGTGATCGCGCTGACGGCCCGTGTGGGGGGCGAGTCCCGCCTCTCGTGTCTTCAGCGCGGTATGCAGGGGTTTCTGGAGAAGCCGCTGGACGTTGCCAAGCTGGCGGCGGCCATCGAGCAGGCGCTGGCTTGAGGGCGGTCAGGCTTCCGCGTCGCGGCCAAGGCTGTCGGCCAGGACGATGGCCTGGGCCAGCTCGGCCATGGGCTTCCGCAGACGGCGGCTCTCGTTGCGAAGCCGCAGGTAAGCCTGCGCCTCGCTGAGCTTGTACTTGTATTGCAGGATGCCCTTGGCGCGCTCGACCAACTTGCGGAGCTCGAGCTGGCGCTTCATCTCGAGCGTCTCTTCCTGCAAGCGAACGTTCTCGTCGGACAGGTGGGTCTTGGCGATGACGCCGCCCAACTGCTCGCCGATGAAGGTCACCACGGCGATCTCCTCGGGCTGGTGCGCGTGGGGCGCCTTGTGGTGGACATTGATGACGCCGATGATCTCGCCGCCACTCACCAGCGGAGCCGAGAGCATGGCATCGTAGGTGTCCTCGACCAGCGAGGGGAAGCGCTTGAAACGCGGATCGTCGTAGGCCCCGCGTGAAAGAACCACCGGCGCTTTGTGCTCCGCGACCCAACCTGCCACGCCCTCGCCCATCTTCAGGCGGAGAGTGCCGATCTCGGCGCGGTGCGGAAGCTGCGAGGCGCGCAGAACGACGTCGCCGGTCCCTGGCTCGGCGAGATAGACCAGGCAAGCGTCGCAGTGGGTGACCTCGGAGACCAAGCCGATCAGTTCCCGGAGGATGTCATCGAGGGCGGGGCTGGAACTCACGGTCTTGCTGATGCGGTGCAGCAATTCCAGGTGGCGCAAATCCGCCCCGTTAGGATGCACTTCTTCCATGTCCCAGCGTACCCAGAAAGGCCCCGTTTGGTCCAATCGAAACTTTCTATGAGGGCGAAAACCGGATTCGAAGACCGCGCGCAATATGCGGCCGCGCCCTGGGGCTTTAGACGCTGGAAGGGGTTTCCGGCCGCTCTGCCATCTCCAGCAGCTTCCTCACCGTATTCCAGTTCCGGCTCGTGCCGGGCGTCTTGAGTGTCCTCTCCACCAGGGGCATCGACAGTTTGGGGCGAGCCATGCCGTTCGGAAAGTAGATGTAAAGCTCGCTGCCATCGATTCTCAATTCCTCAGGTTCGGCCTCGATCGCCAGCACCTTCTCGACCGCCTCCCGGCTCGGGTCGCCGGCCAGAAAGCAGACCGCCAGCTTGCCGGGCTCGAAACCCGGCCGCGAGGCGAAAGGGTTCCTGGCGATTGCCTCGCGCAGCTCGGCGGGAGTGCGCAGAATGACAGCCGGCCGAAATCCGTGGCGGCTCTCGATGGCGTCCTCGATCTTCTTGCGCAGCCGCTCCGGATCGCGACCCGCGGTCTTGAAGATCACGTTGCCGGAGTTGATGTACGTCTGCACATTGCGCAGTCCAAGCGACTTGTACAGCGCCTTGAGGTCACTCATCCGGATCTTGTGGTGTCCACCCACGTTGACGCCGCGCAGCATCGAAATGACCACGCCTATACCGGCCGGCATAGCTACTGCCGGCGCTCAGGCGTGGGCCTGGCGCAGCCGCTTGTAGGCCTCGCGCACATCGCGGATCTGGCGCGCGTGGGACTCGGCGTGGGACGCCATGATTTCCAGTTGCCGCTGGAGCGTGATAGGGCCGCGCTCGTTGTGGTTGCCGGTGCGCTCGAAGGCTGGGGCGGGCAGGTCCTTGATCAGCTCGTAGTTCTCGGCGCGCAGGCGGCGGAAGGTCTCGATGGATTCGGAGGTCTTGCGGCGCGCGTAGTCCAGATTTTTAGCCCAGGCGTCCTGGTCGTACCCGATCAGCGTGGGCTTGTCCTCGGCGATGATGCGGCGGAAGCGATCGGCCGCGACGATTTCGGAATCGGCGACGTGCGCCACGATCTGGCGCAGGCTCCACTTCTCGGGAGCGGGCGAGAAATCCAGCTCGGCGCCGGCGGCTCCGGTCATGGCAGTCGCGATCAGCTCCGGCCCGCGGCGGAAGCGCTCCAGAAGGTCTTTGAGTTCGCTCATGGGTGTCCCCTCCTCAATTGCCAGCGTAGCGCAACGCAAAACTAAAGCGCCATGGCCAAGAATGGACACGAATGCACACGAATGAAGACGGGCGCGGGAAGGACAAGCTGAAGCTTATCCCACGGAGCCGTGGCATGATGAGGAGCAGCAGGTATGTCTTCCGCGCCTTTGTTCGACGATCGGCCGCCGTTCGACCGGGAGCGGCTGGCGGCGAAGGTCGGCTCGCTCGCAGCGCAGGGGATACTGATCGGCACCAGCTCTTGGAAATACCAGGGATGGATGGGACAGATCTACACGCGCGAGCGATACCTGGCGCGGGGCGGCTTCTCGACGCGGCGATTCGAGGCGGAATGCCTGGGCGAGTACGCCCGCACCTTCCCGGTCGTGTGCGGAGATTTCTCCTTCTACCAGTTCCCCTCGGAGCAGTACTGGCGGCGGCTGTTCGGCTCGGCGCCCGCCAGTCTGCAATTCGCTCTGAAGGTTCCGGAGGAGGTCACGGCCAAGGTGTTTCCGACGCACGCGCGTTACGGGCCGCGCGCCGGACTGGCGAATCCGTCGTTCCTGGACGCGGCGCTGTTCGAGGAGGGGTTTCTCAAACCGCTCTCGGCGTGGCGCGGGCAGATCGCCACGCTGATCTTCGAATTCGGGGCGTTCTCGCAGAAGGCGTACCGGCAGGTGGGGGAGTTTGTCGAAGACCTGGACCGTTTCCTGGCGGCGCTGCCGGAGGGGTTTCGCTACTCGGTCGAGGTCCGCAACCCGGAGTTTCTCGGCCCGGAATACTTCCAGTGCCTGAAGCGCCATGGCGCGGCGCACGTCTTCAACGCCTGGGCGAGAATGCCGGAGCTGGGCCGGCAGATCCGGATGGCGGACACCTTCACCGCGGATTTCACGGTGTGCCGCGCGCTGCTGCGGTTCGGACGGAGCTACGCGGACGCGGTCGAGCTGTTTTCGCCGTACGAGGAGATCAAGGACCCAAACCCGGCAGGCCGGCAAGCGATTCGGGACCTGATGGAATGGGCTCGCGACAAGCGGCGGGCGGCGTTCATTTTCGTCAACAACCGGTTTGAAGGCAACGCGCCGGGGACGATCGAGGCGATTGTGGAGTGAGGGCGTGTGGTATAATTGAGCTTCCAACCCCGCGAAGAGTCTCTCAGAGGATCTGGTGAAAAAGCAGTGGCAGATCAACGAGTTGCAGTCGATATCACCGCCCGCCTGATGACCCGAACGGCCCTCGGGAGGGCCGAGGTTCGCTGATGCCCGCCGCCACCTCCGCCGTCCGCTTCCGCCAGCGCGCCGAGCTGCTGGACTTTCTGCTGGAGGTGTCGGCGGCCACCTCGGAAACGCTCACCGACCTGGACGGTCTGCTGGCCAACGTGGCCGAGATCATTCGCAAGGTGGTGCCCTACGAGCTCTTCGCCCTCATGCTCTACCAGGAGAAGGCGAAGACGCTGCACATACGGTACGCCATCGGCCACCGCGACGAGGTGGTCAAAAACCTGGTGGTGAAGCTCGGCGAAGGGCTGACCGGAACGGCGGCGGCCACGCGCCAGCCGGTGCTGGCGGCCGATGTGCGCCGGGACCCGCGCTACCTGAACGCCCTGGACGCGGTGCGCGCCGAGCTGGCCGTGCCGATGCTGGCGCGGGGCAAAGTGGTGGGCGTGATCGACGTGCAATCGACGCGCACGGGCGCTTATACCGAGTACGACCGCTCGCTGCTGCGCGTGATCGCCGCGCGGGTGGCGGTGACCATCGACAACGCGCGCCTGTTCCGCCGCGTGGACCGGCAGAACCGGACGCTGAAACTGCTCTCGCAGGTCTCGCAGGAATTCTCCTCGATCCTGGACCTCAACGAGCTGCTGGCGCGGATCGCGGCTTCGGTGAAGACGCTGATCAATTACGACGCCTTCAGCATCCTGCTTCTGGACGAGCGGGCGAGCGTGCTCCGGCACCGGTTCAGCGTGCGCCACGATCAGCGCGTGCGCATCGACAACGTTCCGCTTTCGAAGGGCATCACGGGTCTGGCGGCATCCTCGCGCAAGGCGGTGCGCTCGCACAATACGCTGCAGGACCCGCACTATATTCCCACGCATCCGGACGTGCGCTCGGAAGTGGCCGTGCCGCTGCTGTCGCAGGACCGCGTGCTTGGGGTGATGGACATCGAGAGCGACCAGTACGCCTACTTTACGGACGACCACGTGCGCATGCTGACACTGCTGGCACCGCAGATCGCGAGCTCGGTGGAGAACGCGCGCCTGTACGGAGAGGTGGCCGAGCGGGAACGGCGTATCGAGCAGGATCTGGTATCCGCCCGCGAGCTGCAAGCCGCGCTGCTGCCCTCGGAAGCTCCGGAGCTCCGGGGCCTGGAAATCGCGATCGGGTACCGTCCGGCGCGCATCATCGGCGGGGACCTGTACCATTTCTTCGAATACATCGACGACGCGGCGTTAATTACGATGGGCGACGTGAGCGGCAAGGGTGTGGCCGCGGCGCTCTACGGCGCGCTGGCGAGCGGCCTGCTGCGTACGCTGGTGCCGTCGCGGCGCGATCCCGCGCTGCTGCTGCGGCTGCTCAACCAGGCGCTGATGCAGCGCAAGGTGGAGGCGCGGTTCGTGGCGCTGCTGGTTCTGCTGTGGCAAGCGGGCACGCGGCAGCTCACCATGGCGAACTCGGGCGCCATGCCGCCGGTGATCTGCCGCGGCTCGGAGATCATCAAGCCGCAGGTGGAGGGCGTGCCGCTGGGGTTGCTGCCCAATAGAGAATACGACAACGTCGTCTTCCAGGCGCAGCAGGGCGACCTCATCGTCGTCTATTCGGACGGGATTACGGACCAGCTCAATCCGGCGGGCGCCGATTATGGGCGAAGGCGGCTGTTCGATTTGCTGAAGAAGGTTTGCGACGGATCGCCGCAGTCGGTGATCGATGCGTTGTTCGCCGACCTGGACCGGTTTGCGGCGTCGAGTCCGGCTTTCGACGATCAGACTTTGCTGGTGCTGCGGGTGAAGTGAGAAGCGCTCGTTGCTCGTTGCGCGTTGCTCGTTGATTCAAGGCAGAGCTTAAACGCCCTCCGTCGGCCGATGGCTGATGGCCGATACTGAGGACTGAGGACTGAACCCACCGACCATGACTTGGTCTTGCCACTACGATCGGAACGACTTGTATTGCGAAGGCGTCTCGCTGGCGGATGTTGCGGCGCGGGCGGGGACGCCGTGCTACGTCTATTCGAGCCGCACGATCGTGGAGAATTACCGGGCTTACGACGAAGCGCTGGCGGGCATCCCGCACCGCGTCTGCTATTCGCTGAAAGCCAACTCAAGCCTGGGGGTGGTGCACCTGCTGGCCCAGGCCGGCGCGGGCTTCGACATCGTGTCGGGCGGCGAGTTGTATCGCGTGCTGAAGGCCGGCGGCGACGCGGGCGGGGTGGTTTTTTCGGGCGTGGGCAAGACGGCCGATGAAGTCGAGTACGCGCTGGCGGAGGGCATCCACAGTTTCAACTGCGAGTCGGAAGCGGAGCTGGCGCTGATCGACGCGCTGGCGGCGCGGCGGGGAGTGCGGGCGCGCGCGGCGGTGCGCGTGAATCCGGACGTGAGCCCGGAGACCCACCCGTACATCGTGACGGGCTTGCGGGAAAACAAGTTCGGGATCGCGATCGCGGAGGTGGAGGAAGTTTATGAGCGCGCCCGCGAGCTGCGCAACGTGGTGCTGGACGGGGTGAGCTGTCACATCGGGTCACAGATCCTGGATGCGGAATCGATCCTGGAGGCCGTGGACAAGATGGTGGCGCTGGTGGAGCGCCTGCGCGCGCGCGGCATCGCGATCCGCTCGCTGGATTTGGGCGGGGGGCTAGGCGTGGCGTACCGGCCCGACGAGCGGTCCCCGGAAATCGGCGCGTTTGTGGCGGCGATCCGGCCCAAAGTCGAGGGTAGAAATCTGTTCGTGGCGCTCGAACCGGGCCGCTCCATCGTGGGCGAAGCGGGCGTGCTGCTGACGCGCGTGCTGTACCGGAAGTGCAGCCCGTCGAAGGAATTCATCGTGGTGGACGCGGCCATGAACGATTTGATCCGGCCGTCGCTCTACCAGTCGCACCACGAGATCGTGCCGGTGCGCAAGGCGGCTCGGGGGAAGATCCTGGCCGACGTGGTGGGGCCGATCTGCGAGAGCGGCGACTTTCTGGCGCGCGACCGGGAGATGGGGGACGTGCTGCCGGGCGACCTTCTGGCGGTCGCCACCGTGGGCGCGTACGGCTTCGTGGCGGCTTCCAACTACAATGCGCGCGTCCGGCCGCCGGAGGTTCTGGTCGCAGGCGCCGAGTGGCGCACGATACGGGAACGGGAAACGTACGAGGACCTGATTCGCGGCGAGCGGATCTGAGCGGGGCCTGATCATGCGTCCCGATGAGTCGGGACGCGAGCCCGCTGCGAGCGTGCGCCACGGGACAGCCCTAGCCCGTAATCGGCTCCTTCTGTCCCTTGTTTTGGGGATAAACCGCGCTGCCACTGCCACAGTCAAAGGGATGAGGGGGCAGGCGGAAGCGCCTGACCCAGGCCGTAGAGGTATTCTGAATCGAGGTCACTATGCGAAAGGTCCCGTTTGTTTTGCTCGTTCTTCTGCTGGCGGCGGTTCTGCCAGCCTGGTGCCAGGACGATTCCGGCGGCGGAAGCTTCGCGCCGGATCAGCTCGACAACCTGCTGGCGCCCATCGCCCTGTATCCCGATCCCTTGCTGGCGCAGGTTCTGGTGGCCGCGACTTTTCCGGACCAGATCGACGAAGCGGCCCGCTTCGTGCGCGGCAACAACGATCCCAACTACATCGACGAACAGCCCTGGGACGTAAGCGTCAAGGCCGTCGCCCACTATCCGACGGTCCTGTTCATGATGGCCGACAAGCTGGATTGGACCACGGCTCTGGGGCAGGCCTATGTGAATCAGTCCACGGACGTGATGGCGGGGGTGCAGCGGCTCCGCGTGGAAGCCCGTTCCCAAGGCAACCTGGTGACGACGCCGGAACAAGAAGTGCGTGAGGACGGCGGGTACGTGGAGATCTGGCCGGCGCAGCCGCAGTACATGTACGTGCCGGTCTACGACCCCGCGCTGATCTATTTCCGCCCAGGGTTCGCCTTCGGCATTTCATTCGGACGCGCCTTCTTCATCGGGGCGTGGCTCAACCACGACTTCGACTGGGGCGGCCACCGAGTCTTCTACCACGGATGGGAAGGCGGGGGAGGCTGGATCGGGAGGTCGCGCCCGTTCATCCGCGTCAATAACTTTTACGTGAACGTCAACTACCGGAACGTGTTTATCAACCGCACGGTGATGAACCGCAGCGTGAACTACGGCGCGCTCAACCGGTATCAAAGCGTGCACCGCGACGTGCACTACGACAACGTCCGGGTCAACAATTACAACCGCACCGTAGTGAACAACACGGCCGTCATCAACCGGCCGGTGGTGGGGAACAGGATCATCGACCGCAACATCAACGTGAACGACCAGCGGATCAATTCCTACCGCGGGCAAGCGCCGCAGGCGCCTCCGCAGACGAATCGGCCCGCGGTCCAGACGCAGGAGTGGCGGAACGAGCGGCCGGACAACTCCGCCTTCGGCGGCAACCATGGCGGTTTCGGCGCGCAGGCTGCCAGCCAGCGCGGGCAAGCCAGCCGCGCGGAGGTTGCGCGGCCGACGGCTCCGCCGAAACTGGCTCCCCAGGACAGTAGAGATCGGAGGCGATAAATGAGAGCGATCCTGAATTGGCGTTGCGCGTGCGTCGCGCTGGCGCTGCTATCGATGGCCGGCCTGCTCGCCGGCGCGGGACAGCAGACCCTTTTTCCTACTCCCGATGACGCCGTCAAGGCCCTGGTGAACGCCGCGGAGGCGAAAGACCAGGCCGCGATGACCGCGGTTCTCGGTCCCGACCGCGAGAAGCTGCTATCGGGCGATCCGGTCGAGGACGGGAATGCGCTCAGCCGCTTCGCCGCGAACGTTCGGAAATCCGTCGACCTCGTGCGCGTGAGCGACTCCAAGTTCACTCTCGCGGTCGGCGAGGACAAGTTCCCCTTCCCCATCCCCCTGGTCAAAGAAGGAAACCAGTGGCGGTTCGACACGGCTGCGGGGCTGGACGAGATTCTCAGCCGTAGGATCGGGCAGAACGAGCTGTCGGCGATCATGACCTGCCGCGCCTACGTGATGGCGCAATGGGAATACTTCACGCAGGCTCTGGACACGTCGGAGGACGGCTTGGCCGTCTACGCGCAGAGGTTCATGAGCACGCCGGGCAAGCGGGACGGATTGTATTGGGACGTGCCGGAGGGCGAGAAACCCAGCCCGATGGGGACGCTGGTTGAGGAGGAGCGCGCGGAGGGATATTCCCCGGGCCGGTCTCCGACGGCCGCTGGCGCGGCCCCGGCCGCTGCACCGCACCACCGGACACCGTATCACGGGTACTTCCTGCGGATTCTGAAGGCGCAAGGCGAACATGCGCCGGGCGGGAAATTCAGTTACGTCATCAACGGCAACATGATCGCCGGCTATGCGCTGGTGGCGTTTCCGGCCAAGTGGGGCAGCGGCGGCGTGATGACGTTCATCGTCAACAACCAGGGCCGCGTGTATCAGAAGAACCTCGGCCCCGATACCGCGGAAATCGCGGGCGCAATGACCGCGTACGACCCCGACCCGAGCTGGACGCTGGTGAAAGAGCCGTAGGGCGCTATTTCGCCGCGGGCTTCGCGAATTTGGCGTCCTCGATGGGGACGTTGTTCTTGAGCTCGGTGGTGGTGAAGACGATCTCGCCCACGGGCATTACCTGCCGGATGCAGAAGGGCGTCTTGATGCCGTCGACGTCGCGGTAGTCGGAGAACTCCGCCGCGACGACCATGTCGCCCTGCGGCGTAGCGTAGATGGCGGTTTCACGGAGCAGCAGGAAGGTCTGGGCGTCGTAGTAGCGGGTGGTAACCTGGCCCGACGCCGCGGTGAGCTTGACGACGTATGCCTCGCGGCCACCCACGGAGCCCTGGCCCCCGAGCTCGGCCTTCGGGTACAGGTCGCGCCAATTGAGGACGGCATTGAACGACGCGCCGCGCTTGAAGTCCTCGAGCGCGGCGCCCGTGATCTCGGTAACGTGTCCCGTTGGATCCTGGCTCCATGCGACCTGCCCGTCGAAGCCCTGGCGGCTCTCGCCGACACCTTCGAGGGAGGTCACGGTCAACTGCTTGTTGGGCGCCTTGGAGTAGCGTTCGATGACACCGTGGGCCTCGGACGCCGGGAAATCCATGATGCCCTTGGCGTAAGTGCTGGAGAGCTTCTGCATCGCCTGGCGGCCGCCGGTGGCGGCGATGGCTTTCTCGATCACCTGTTCGGCGGTGAGGGCAGGGGCGGCCGGCTGTTGGGCGGCGGCCGCGGCCGCTAGGACGAGAGCGGCGGGAAAGAGGATGGCTCGCATGACCATAGCCTAACCCAAACCAGCCGCCGAGCGGCGCGGTTCTGATATTCTGTGCACTGGTTGGGGAAGGAGGAACCCTCATGAAAGTCGGCGTGTTCACTGCGCTGCTGGCGAATCTCTCGCTCGAACAGGTCCTAGCGAAGTTGAAGGCCCTGGATATACACACCGTGGAGCTGGGCACGGGGAACTATCCCGGCGACCCGCACTGCAAGCTCTCGATGCTCGAGGACGCGCAGGCGCTGGGCGAGTTCCAGGCGAAGATAGCCGCCGGCGGCGTCGGCATCAGCGCGCTGAGCTGTCATGGCGAGCCGTTGCACCCCAACGCGGAGATCGCCGAGCGGAGCCGCGAGACGAGCCGCCGCACCATTCTGCTGGCCGAGAAGCTGGGCGTGCCGGTGGTGGTCGATTTTTCCGGCTGCCCCGGCGACAGCGACAACGCGAAGTACCCGAACTGGGTGACGTGCCCCTGGCCTCCCCACTTCAGCGACATTCTGGAGTGGCAGTGGCGCGAGAAGGCGATTCCGTATTGGAAGGAACGCGCGAAGTTCGCCGCCGATCACGGCGTAAAGATCGCCCTTGAGATGCACCCCGGCTTCCTGGTTTACAACCCGGAGACGATGCTGCGGCTGCGCTCAGAGGCGGGCGCGAACCTTGGCTGCAACTTCGATCCGAGCCACCTGTTCTGGCAGGGCATCGACCCCATCAAAGCGGTGCGTATTCTGGGCGACGCCATCTTCCACGTACACGCCAAGGACACGCAGATCTACGACTACAACCTGCCCCGGACCGGCGTGCTCGACACCAAGAAGTACACCGACGAACGCAACCGCTCCTGGATCTTCCGCTCGGTGGGCTACGGCCACGACGCGGGCTGGTGGGGCGAGTTCATCTCGACGCTGCGCATGTACGGTTACGATTACGTCTTATCGATCGAGCACGAAGACAGCCTGATGTCGGGCGAAGAGGGGCTGAGCAAGGCGGCCGGCTTCCTGCAGAATCTGGTGATCCGGGAGAAGCCCGGCGTGGCGTTCTGGGCGTAGGGAAGGAACCTTGGCCACGAATGAACACGGATGAACACGAATAAGACATATTGATTTCATTACGAATAGCCAAAATGGCCGACCTTTGGCCGATCTTGCGCTGCTCGGCGGTAAAGCCTTCACAGGCGGCTTGAGAACCAGATCTAATCCGAGATTGCCGGAGGCGGCAGCTCTCCTACGTGGCGCGGGTTCTTGAAGAGCTCGATCAGCCGCTCACTGAACATGCGCCGCCTTTGAGTTGAGTTTGGCGATCGCGGAGGCGAGTTCGGCGGGATCGTGGATTCGGTAAACGTCGCCGGAACAGGCGTGCACCAACCGCTCAAGGGTGTCCGGAAGCTCGATGGGACGCACGCCCATAGTTCTTTCTGCCCTTCCGACATATTCATCACTGAGCCGGCGCCCAATCGCGCGGTTGATCCGGTGCTGAAAGTAGAAAATCGCCGGGCCGGCATGACCGGACTCACAGGGAACACTGCTCCACTTCGATTCGTCGTTCGCATACGGACCTAGGAAGAGAATCGCGTCCGGGGGCTTTTCGGAGGACATCTCCGCTCGCACCAGCGAATCGATCAATGCATGGCGCGGCTGTCCGGGAGCGAGCGCGGTCACGGGCACGGATGAGAGCTTCAGCGAAAGGAGCGTCTCGGCCAGCTTGCGAAAGCCATCCACGTCAAAGCGATCCTGCCGGAACAGTTCCTGCTCCTGGTCCAGGTTGAAAGCGATCAGACGTATCTCGTCGAATGCTCCTTCCGAGAGGACCGTTGAGAGCGAACTGAGCAGAAGCACTTGATCGTAGAGCAGCAGCGTTCGCGGCCCATAGAGGCTGGCGGCGTGGAACAGAATGGTCAGCCGCCGCCCCCGTCCCACCGGTTCGCTGTGCGGTTTCCACCGCAGACTGTAGATGGGCTGAACCTCTCCTGGCGCGAGTTCCAGCCGCACCTTGCGCTCCCGGCCCTTCAAAGCGGCCTCGAGATTGAAGCGGGCCTGGTACAAACGCCCCGCCTGATCGAATACGGCCAGATCGACCCGGTAATTCCCTTCCCCGAGAAAGAATCCGCCCGTGATCTTGTCGCCTTCAGGAATCTCGAGCAACGCCCCTGACTGGATGAAGCAGACCGGCGGCCGGGATCCGTCGCTCGGTGCAACGCGTGCGATCACCCGAACCATATCGCCCTCGCCGGCGAACTGCCTGAGCGGTATGTCGATCGAGTACCCAGCTTGAAAACGGAATACGTAATTAAGCCACGCGTGACTCAACTCCGCACGGCCTTCGAGGGTCTGCTTCCCGCCGACATCTGACAGCAGCGCCTGAATTCCCGAGCAACTGCTCGAGGTCAACAGGTCTTGGGCGCTCGCTCCCACAGCGAAAGCCGCCAGCAACAACAGCCTCTCAGCACTCATTCATTTCACTCAGGATTTGCATTTTGCCATCCTGGCCCGGTGTCGATTGTACATCCAACCCCTTCCATCGGAGGCGTTTTTCTCATTTCCCCTATCCCGAACGACTCCAGCGGCCCAGGAGGGGCCAGCTCTGACTCTTCCGGGTACAGAAGAACCCTGACGTGCCTCCTTTCAAGCAGCTTCTCAGACAGCTATCCGTCCACTCCTTTCCTTCGCCCGGTTTGCTTTCTTGCCGCAGCCTACCCGGTCGCCACCGCCAGTGTACCCATCCGCCGTACCATGCTCGCAAACATCCGCCGAGTGAGATGGCTCTCGGCCAGCATCAGCCAGTAGTACCGCGCATGCTTGATCAGCCTGCCGGCTGTCTTTGCCAACCGTTGCTGCAAGCTCGTCAACGACCAGTTTTCGATCCTCTTCGGCAGCACCAGCCGCCGCCACAGATTCCCCAGGTTGTAGGCGATCAGGCTCAACCACAAGCGCACCTCGTTAGACCGGAAACGCAACTCAGCCGCGTCATCTTCGCCGCCTGTTTGCCTTCTTTGATCCACTGTCCCGCCGTGCCGCGCTTGTTGTAGAACCGCACCACTGACCATGAGCCTGGTTCTGTTCGCGCGCAAGGCGGGGCTGGAGCTGAGGCACGTCCGTGACGGAGTGAAAGCGCGGGCGGGCGTCGAGGTCCGAGCCGCGGTGGGGCAGGCAGTCGCGCATCCGCTATAATCGTTAAGACTTCCTTAAACCGCTTGCCGCCCGTTCACACCATCGGCTCGGCCGGCAAGCATTCTCAGGAGCATATGGCTATGAAAAAGATTGGAATCTTGACCGGCGGCGGCGACGTCCCGGGTTTGAACTCGGTCATCAAGGGCGTGGTCTACCGCGGTCACGACATGGGCTGCGAGGTGATCGGCATCCGGCGAGGTTGGGAAGGCCTGACGCACGTCGACCTGGACGATGCCGACAGCCGGGGGCGGTATATTCTGCCGCTGAACCGCGAGAACACACGCACGGTGGACCGCACGGGCGGCACGTTCTTGCACACCAGCCGCACGAACCCGCTGAAGATGAAAGCCGTCCCCGAGTTTCTGGCGGGGAAGGAGTTCCCCTCCGCGCAGGCGACCAAGAAGGGCGTCACCTCGACGGTCTTCGACATGACGGCGCAGGTGCTGAGCAACCTGGAGCGGCTGGGCATCGAGTACCTGGTGGCGATTGGCGGCGACGATACGCTGAGCTATGCCGCGCACCTCGACAAGTCGGGCGTCCGAGTGATCGCCATCCCCAAGACGATGGACAACGACGTGCGCAACACGGAGTACTGCATCGGCTTTTCGACGGCCATCTCGCGCGCGCACGCGGCCATCGAGCGGCAGCGCACCACCATCGGCTCGCACGAACGCATCGGAGTGTTTCGCGTTTTCGGCCGGGACGCCGGTTACACGTCGCTCTATACGGCCTACGTGACGTCGATTCGCTGCGCGATCCCGGAGTACAAGTTCGACCTGGGGCGCATGATCGACCTCCTGATGGAAGACAAGAGAAGCAATCCCAGCAACTACTCGATGTGCGTGCTCTCCGAGGGCGCGGAGTGGGAAGGCTACAGCGTTCGGGAGTACGGCGAGGCGGACGCGTTCGGGCACCGCAAGAAGGGGAACGTAGCCGAAGACCTGAGCGAAGAGATCAAGAAGCGCGTCAAGGAAGAGACCGTCATCAGCGATCTCACCTACGAGTTGCGCAGCGGCGAGCCGGATTTCATCGATAAGCTGGTGGCGGCGACCTACGGCAACATGGCGTGCGATTGCCTGGAGGAAGGGACGCACGGCGTGATGATGGCCGTGGTGAACGGCTGCTTCGCGCGGATGCCGATCCCGGATCCGAAGCTGGGGCCGCGCACGGTGGATCTGGCCAGCATGTACAACACCGAGCGCCTCCGCCCGAATTACGCCGGCAAGACCGGCTTCCCGATTTTTCTGACGCGGGCGTAAGAAAGTCCAGGCGAGAGAATCAGCCGCAGATGAACGCCGATGAACGCAGATCGAAGGCAATCGCTGTATCGGCGTTTATCTACGTTCATCGGCGGCCCAGGGTGGTTCGGCGTTCTGCAGCGAGGCCGGGGCAGTTTCGATGAGCGGCGCTTTTCATGAAGTCGTCGAGGCCGAAGGGCACTTGATCGACTCGCACATCATGGAGCAGATCTTCGACACGGTGGTCGAATACGGCGGCCGTTTCGAGGTGGAGCAGTTCCGAATCGGCCGGACCAACAGCGAAGCGTCCTACCTGCGCCTGAGACTGGAGGCGCAGGAGGCCGGGCAGATGGAGCGGATGCTCCAGCAACTGCTGGGCCTGGGCTGCTCGGCGGCGGACCCGGCCGACGCGGCGCTGGCGGTGGTGGAGCGGGACCGCTCGGCGCCCGACGACTTCTATTCCTCCACCAACTACCGCACGCTGGTGCGCCACGAGCAACGCTGGGTCGAGGTGGAGAACCAGCGCATGGACGCGCTCATCGTGGTGGCCGGCGGGCGGGCCGAGTGCCGGCGCCTGCGCGACCTCCGGGCCGGAGAGCGCGTGGTGGTGGGCATGCGCGGCATCCGCGTGCTGCCGGAATCGAAGGAGCGCGACCGGCTGGCGTTCGCTTTCATGTCCAACGGCGTTTCCTCCGAGCGGCAGGCGGAAACGGCGGTGCGGCAGACGGCGGCGCTGATCCGGCAGACGCTCGAGCAGGGGAAGAAAGTGCTGGCGGTGGCCGGCCCGGTGGTGATCCACACGGGCGGCGCGGCGGGCCTGGCGGCGCTGATCCGGCACGGTTTCGTACAGGGCGTGCTGAGCGGCAACGCGCTGGGGGTGCATGACATCGAGGCCGCGCTGTTCGGCACTTCGCTGGGGTTGCGCCTGTCGGACGGGCGCCAGGAGGAGCACGGCCACCGCAACCACATGCGGGCCATCAACGCCATCTACGGGTGTGGAGGCGTGCGGCAAGCGGTGGAAAGCGGACGGCTGCGGAGCGGCGTGCTTTACGAGTGCATCCAGGCCGGCGTTCCTTTCGTTCTGGCTGGCAGCCTGCGCGACGACGGCCCGCTGCCGGAGACCATCACCGACATGAACCAGGCGCAGGACGCCTACGCCGCCGAGTTGAAGAACGCCGGGCTGGTGCTGTGCCTGGGGTCGATGCTGCACTCGATCGCCACCGGAAACATGGCGCCGAGCTGGATCAAGTTCGTGTGCGTCGATATCAACCCGGCCGTGGCCACCAAGGTGAGCGACCGCGGCACCGGACAGGCGGTCGGTGTGGTGGCCGACGTGGGGCTGTTCCTCGACCTGCTGGCCAAGGCACTGGTGAAAGCATGAGCAAATACGGCTACACGGACGAGCACGCGGCGGCGGGAATCGACGCCGAGCTGCCCGAAATCGAGACCTGGCCCAACCAGTTCCCGGGCTACGAGATCGAGATCACGATTCCGGAGTTCACATCGGTCTGCCCCAAGACGGGCCTGCCGGATTCGGGCGAGATCACGATCCGCTACGTGCCGCGGGCGCGCTGCCTGGAGCTGAAGTCGCTCAAGATGTACGCGCTCGCTTATCGCAGCCTGGGGATCTTCCAGGAGAACGTGGTGAACCGGTTCCTGCGCGACATCGTGGCCGCGGCCAAGCCGGTGTCGGTCACGGTGATTGGAGAGTTCGCGCCGCGAGGCGGAGTGTACTCGAAGATGACCGCCACCTACACGGCGTCCCGGGGAGGGCGCGGCCACGCGCCGCGGAACAGGGAACGTGCCCGAAGAACCCGGTAAGGACCCGGCCGGCGAGGATCTGGCCGCCATGATTGGCGCGATCCGCGAGCGCGTGCGCGCCAACTATCCGGAGGGCTCGACCGTGGGCGGCGTGGGACTGCCCGACCTGGTTCCGCTCTTGCAGGCGCGCGATGTGGCCGAGGCCAAGGTGGCCGCGATCGGCTCGGTGAACCCACGGCGGCCCGGCCTGCTGAATGGCGCCATCCAGTTGGCGAAGCGGGCCGTGGCGCGCCTGCTGGACTGGCATATTCGCGACCAGGTGGAGTTCAACCGTGCTTCCTTGGCGGCTATCGAGGCCGCGCTCGAAGCGCTGCGCGAGAACAACCGGGTGCTGGCCCAGCTCGCCGACGTTCGCGGGCCGTGGGCCGAATGGCGCAGCAGGTGGGAGCAGCGGCTGGCCTCGACCGAAAACCAGTTGCTGCGCACCATGGCCCAGCTGAATACCGCCTTCGAAATGCGGCTGGGCCGGACCTCGGAGGAAATCCAGCGGCGGATGTGGGGCGAGCTGGCGATCGTGCGGAGCGACTTCGAGCGCGCACGCGGCGACTACGCGCACGTCATCCACACCGAACTGCGGCTGATCCGCCAGCGTGAGACTATCCCCGCGGCGTCGGACGCGTCCGCCGGCGGGGCCGGGGCGTCTCCCCTGCCCTGCCTCGACTACGCCAGCCTGGCGGAGCGTTTTCGCGGCAGCGAAGAATACGTCCGCGGAAAACAACGCTTCTACCTGCCGTTCTTCGCGGGGCGGTGCGATGTAATGGACCTCGGTTGCGGGCGGGGCGAGTTTCTGGAGCTGATGCGCGAAGCCGGGGTTCCGGCGCGCGGGATCGAGCTGAGCCCGGAGCTGGCGGGAGTCTGCCGGGCCAAGGGCCTGGAGGTCGAGTGCGGCGATCTGCTGGCGTCGCTGCCGGCGCTGGCGGACCAATCGCTGGGCGGCATCTTCTGCGCCCACGTCGTGGAGCATTTCCCGCCGGAGCGTCTGCCGGGGATGATCCGCAGCGCCGCCGCCAAACTGCGGCGGGATGGCGTGCTGGCGATCGAGACGCCCAACCCGGAGTGCCTGGCCATGTTCGCCACGCACTTCTATCTGGATCCGACGCACGTGCGCCCGGTGCCGCCCGGCCTGCTGGCTTTTTACCTAGAGGAATCCGGACTGGGACGCATCGAGATCCACCGGCTCTCGCCGGCGGTGGAGGGTTCGCCGTCGCTGGCGTCGCTGCCGGCGGACTTCCGCGAAGCTTTCTTCGGGGGCCTGGACTACGCGATCGTGGGGTGGAAGCTGTAGCAGCCATCAGCCTTCAGCCGTCAGCCAACAACCGGTTGCCAAGGCGCACCTGCCCGAAACCGGGGGAAGGTGGCGCACGTCTCAGAACGTCAGACGGGCCGCGAAGGGGGAGCTTGGCCGCGAAGCAGTTGTTATACTGAGAGATCCGAGTTCTGACATATGAATCGTCTTGGCATTGTTTTCCTGGCCGCGAACGCGCTGTTCGCCGCTGATTTCACGAATGGACAAGCGGCGCGCGCCGTGATCGGGCAGCCCTTCTTCACGGCTCAGCTTCCGGGGCCGGCTAGCGCGATCTATCCCGGCAACATGCTGCTGGGCTCCGTCAGCGGCCTGGCCTGGGCCAACGGCGTGCTGGTAGTAGCCGACTCGAGCCCGTTTCGCGTGGGCGCCGATCCGCAGAACAACCGCGTGCTCATTTACAACCACCTCTTCGGTCCTGGGGATCCCAACAGCACGACCGGCCCGACGCAACTGCCCGCGGCTACGGCCGAGCCGGTGCCCAACAGCAACTCGCCGTACTGGTGGTGTTCCGTGTGCGGCGGCCGGGCCGATGTGGTGCTGGGGCAAACGGATTTCAACGGAACCTCGTATGCAGCCGGCCAGAACGGGCTGCGCACACCCACGGCGGTGGCGACCGACGGCACGCGCCTGGCGATCGCCGATACCGACAACAACCGGGTGCTGCTCTGGAATCACCTTCCCACGGCGAACGGGCAAGGCGCGGATGTTGTGCTGGGCCAGCCGGACTTCAATACCACAACTGCCAACACCGGGACCTCTAGCGTTCTGGTTCCGGCCGCAAACACGCTACGCGGTCCGCAAGGCGTGTGGATACAGGGAAACCAACTTTTCGTCGCGGACACCATAAACAATCGCGTGCTGATCTGGAACAGTTGGCCGGCGACGAAGATGCAGCCCGCGGACCTGGTGCTTGGCCAGCCGAACTTCACCACACAGCAGCAAGGCGATCTGACCAAGGGCACGCCGCCGGCGACGGCCAGCAACATGCTCAATCCGGTGTCGGTCACCGCGGACCCCATGGGGCGGCTTTTCGTGAGCGACCTGGGCCAGAACCGGGTGCTGATCTGGAACTCCATCCCGACGCAAAACCAAGCGCCGGCCAACGTTGCCTTGGGCCAGTTGGATCTGGTGAGCAACATTCCGGACGACGCGTTCACGACGAACACCACCACCGGCGTGGAGACCCCGGTGATGTGCCAAGTCTCGAATGGAACGGACACGAACGGGAATCCAACCTACCCGCAACTGTGCGAATACACGCTGAACCTTCCGCGCTACGCTCTTTCGGACGGCCAGCGGCTGTTCGTCGCCGACGGCGGCAACGATCGGGTGCTGATCTACGAGCCGATCCCGAGTGCCCAGGCTGCCGCCCCCGGCACCGCGGCGAGCATCGTTATTGGCCAGACCGATTTCATTTCCGACAACACCACCGATAACACCAGCGACACCGTGAACTACACGCGCATCGCGTCCACCGACTCGATCCGCACTCCGGCAGGGCTGGCCTGGGACGGCACGAACCTTTTTGTCAGCGAGGCTTTCAGCCGGCGCGTTCTGGTGTTCTCGACGGGCGTGTCGCCCATTGCACCGCGCAACGCGGCGAGCATGGAGGTGTTCGCGGGCGGGTTGATCGTTCTCTCGTCGACGCCCAAGGCGGGCGACGTGGTGACGGTCACCATCACCCCCCCCGCCACCGCCACAAATTCCACTCCCACGGCGGTGAATTATACCTACACGGTGGTGACTGGCGACACGCTGGCGTCGGTCGCGACGGGGGTGGCCAACGCTGTCAACGCTGGCGCCGGAGACCCGAACGTGCTCGCCATCGCCACGCCCTCGAATGCCACGGTAACGATCCTGGCCAGAGTGCCGGGGCAGGCCGGCAACAACATCACGCTGGCTGGATCCGTATCCAGCGGCGCCTCGATCGCAGTCTCCAGCTCCGCGATCCAAGGGGGGTCGAACGCATCTACGGTGGCGCCGGCCACGCTGGTGGCGATCTTCGGCCAGAATCTGACGGATGGCGACACGGTCACGGCCACGACGGACGGAGTCAGTCCGCTGCCCACCAGGCTCGGCACCGCGCCCAAGTCGGTGGAAGCGTTCGCCGACGGCATCCGGATGCCGCTGCTTTACGTCAGCCCGACTCAGATCAACGCGCAGGTCCCTTATGAGATCGCGCCCGAGACCAGCATCAGCGTGTACGTGCGTACCACGTATGCCGACGGCACGGTCACGATCAGCAACGCGGCGCCCGACCCCGTGTCCATGGGCGCCCCGGGGTTCTTCGCCCAGTCCATAGCCGATGACGGGATGACCGTTCTGAAGGATCCGCGGCCGGCCATCGCCACGCACTATAGCGACACCGCCATGGGCGCTATCGACCTGGAGCTGCTGGCCACCACCCCGACAGCGGGCGACACGATCACCATCACGATCGGAAGCAACGCGTACGCCTACACGATCCAGTCGACCGACACGACGCTGGACAATGTCCGCGACAACTTGATCATATTGCTCGCGACCGATCCGACCGTCAAGTCTTACCCGGGCGGGCAGTGGGATCGGATTATCATGCAAGCCTACCCGGGTGTGGCCGCCAACGGCGTGGCGTACAGCGGGGCGAATGCCGGGAGCGGATCCGTTACGGCGACTGGGCTCAGTTCGGCGCTGTGCTGCGCAAACACGAAGGGAGCTTTGGTGAAGCAGGACAACCCCGCGCAGCCAGGCGAAATCGTGACCCTGTACGGGACCGGGTTCGGCCTGACCGCCCCAGCGCCCACGGGCGGCTTCGTGACCGGACTCCCGTATAACGGGGCTTTCCCGAACAAGGCTGCGAACTTCTTGAATAACTTCGTATCCGGAAGTTTCGGCGGCGAGACCGTTGAGGTTCTGAACGCGTCCTTGATGCCGGGAACCGAAGGGCTCTACGAGATCGACCTGATGCTCGGCACCGGGCTGACGGCGAACAACGCCACCCAGGGGACGGTCGCCCAGAACCTCAACGTCACCAACATCGTCACGATCCCGGTGCAGCTACCTCAATAGCGCGGCTATGTTAAACTGAGGTCTTCCCCGCGGTCGTGGTGGGTGTAGCTCAGCTTGGTAGAGCGTCGGATTGTGGTTCCGAACGTCGTGGGTTCGAATCCCATCACCCACCCCAATATCTTTCAATAAGTTAGCGTTGGTTTCGGAGTCCCGCGCGTCATTGCAGCTCCTCGGGCCGCTGCTGCCGCGCGCCCTGCTGACTCTCCGCCGGCGGTGGGTTGAGAGGCTTCCCTTTTCAGTCGGGCGCCGACTCGCTTCGAGCTGCACCCTGGGAGCTTAACCAACCGCGGTCCTCGCGGCAGAATTCACTCCCGCTACACCAAGCTGTCATCGTCCTGTAACCATCCCCTGGCACAGTAGCGAAGCAGGGGGCGCTGCGCGAATCTGCGCACAAGGCTGGGCTGTATTCAGGCGAAAGGACTGCTGGTATGAAGATAGTCCGGAGAACTCGGATTGCACTGCTCGCGCTGGCCGCGGCCGGCCTGGTTTCATGCGGCGGAGGCAAGGAAGCTGAATCGGTCAAGTTGCAGGGCGCCGGAGCGAGTTTCCCTGCGCCACTGTATATGAAGTGGTTCAAGGCGTATAGCGGCGCCCACCCCAACGTGCAAGTCGATTATCAGTCGGTGGGCAGCGGAAGCGGCATCAAGAGCGTCATCGACAAGACGGTCGACTTCGGCGCGAGCGACGCGGCCATGAAGCCCGACGACATCGCCCGGGTGGACGTGGGCGTGCAGTTGCTGCCCATGACCGCGGGCGCCATTGTCCTCACCTACAACGTGAAGGGCGTGCCCGAGCTTAAGCTCTCGCGCAAGGCGTATTCCGGCATCTTCCTGGGCACGGTCAAGAGATGGAACGATCCGCTCATCGCGCAGGCGAATCCCGGAGCGAGCCTTCCCGACGCGGCGATCAACGTCATCGTGCGCGCCGATGGCAGCGGCACCACGTTCGTGTTCACCAAGCATCTGAGCGCCATCAGCCCGGAATTCGCCAAGAGCCCCGGCGTGAACACTCTGCCGAACTGGGCGGTGGGAACACGATCGAAAGGCAACGAAGGCGTCACCGCCAGCGTAATGACCACACCCGGCTCGATCGGGTACATCGAATACGGTTACGCGCGGAGCCAGAAGCTGCCGATGGCGGTGCTCGAGAACAAGTCGGGCGCTTACGTCGCAGCCTCGATCGCATCCGGTCAGGCGGCGCTGGCTTCGGCCCAGTTGCCCGACGACCTGATCGTTTGGGCGTCCGATCCCGGCGCCAAGGACGCGTATCCCATCGTGACGTACACCTGGCTGATCTGCTACCGGCAATACCAGGACAAGCAGAAGCTCGCAGCCCTGCAGGATCTCTTGAAGTACTGCCTGCGCGAGGGCCAGAAGGACTCGGAGGCGCTGGGCTACATTCCGCTGCCAGCGGCGGTAGCCGAAAAGGCCGGCGCTGCGGTTGGCAATATCAAGCTTGCGCCCAATGCGAGCTAGCGAAGGCGGCCGATGACCTACCAGCCGATCTCGCAACCGCCGACGCGTTCCCAGCGTTTCACCGACTCGGTGTTCCGCGGGCTTTGCCGCGGTTTCGCCTGGCTGGGGGTGTTGCTGGTTTCGTTCATCGTTCTGAGGATTGCCATGGTCGCCGCGCCGGCGGTGCGGCAGTACGGACTTGGATTCCTCTCCGGCACGACCTGGGATCCGAACCAGGGGCGGTTTGGGATCTTGCCTGAAATCTGGGGAACGCTGTTCACGTCGCTGCTGGCGCTGGTTGTTGGCACCCTGTTCGGCGTCGCGGCGGCGGTGTTTCTCAGCGAGGGCTACCTGGGCAAGTTCGCGTTTGGCGTCCTGAGCTTCCTGGGCGTCCATCTTCATCCGTTCTGGAGCAAGCTGCCGGATCAGTTGGAGAATCTGCTGAAGAACCTGATTGAGCTGCTGGCGGCCATTCCCAGCGTGGTGTACGGATTGTGGGGCCTATTCGTCGTGATTCCGCTCATCCGTCCGGCGTGCAACTGGCTGCATTTGAAAATGGGATGGATGCCGCTGTTCGGTACGGACCTGAGCGGCCCGGGCGTGCTCCCCGCGGTGCTGGTGCTCTCCATCATGATCCTGCCGACGATCACGGCCATCAGCCGCGACGCGCTGGTTTCCGTTCCCCCCAAACTCCGCATGGCGGCGTACGGGTTGGGCGCCACGCAACGGGAGACCATTCTGGCGGTCATCCTGCCGACGGCTGCGCGCGGCATTTTCGGCGGCGTAGTGCTCGCGTTCGGACGCGCGCTGGGAGAAACCATGGCTCTGGCCATGCTGGTGGGCAACGCCAATCAGATCAGCATCTCTCTGTTCTCTCCGGCGAACACTCTGGCGGCTCTGCTGGCCAACAGCTTCCCGGAAGCGCACCCGAAGGAAGTCGGGGTGCTTATGTACGCCGCGCTGGTGCTGCTGGGGATCACCCTGGTGGTGAACATGGCGGGCTCGCTCATTCTCCAGCGCGCCTCGGCAGGAATGGAGGGTGGGAAGTGACGCCGGTGTTGGACGCTACGGAACCGAATCCCTTCGAGGGCGTGGACTTCGGCCGGCTGGAGAAGTCTCTGCAGCGCCCGCGCACGCTGTTCAGCCTCCTCATGGGCGGGGTCGTGACGGCGATGACTCTGCTGGCCCTGGTCCCTCTGTTCTCGGTCCTGTGGATGCTGTTCTGGAGAGGCGGGCGCAAACTGAGCCTGGCGCTGTTCACCCAATTGCCGCCGGCGCCGCTCGAGCAGGGCGGAGGGTTCGGGAACGCGATTGCCGGGACGCTCATCATGGTGGGCCTGGCAGCTCTGGTGAGCGTGCCGGTCGGCATTCTGACCGCGGTGTTCCTCACGCAAGCGCGGCCGGAGAATAGCCTCGCCAACGCCGCCCGATTCGCTGCCAAGGTTCTGACCGGGTTTCCATCGATTCTGGCGGGCGTGTTCGCATACGGCGCCGTGGTGCTGATCACGGGCGGCTATTCCGCAATTGCGGGAGGCCTGGCGCTTGCGATCCTGATGCTGCCCACCGTCACGCTGACGGCGGAGGATGCCCTGCGCATGGTCCCCGAGAAGATGAAGGAGGCGGCCATCGGCATGGGAGCGACCCAGACCCAGACGGTGTGGATGGTGCTGCTGCCCACCGCCATTCCCGGAATCTTGACGGGCGTCATGCTGGCGGTGGCTCGCGCCGCCGGCGAAACCGCCCCTCTGCTGTTCACGGCTTTGTTCAGCAACTATTGGCCGACCAGGGGCGCTCACGTGGCCCTGATGCAGCCGACGGCGTCGCTGGCAGTTCTGATCTACAACTTTGCGGGCATGCCGTTCGAAAACCAGGTGGAGATGGCATGGGCGGCGGCGCTGGTTCTGGTGCTGCTCGTTCTGGTGGTGAACCTGATCGGCCAGAGCCTTTCGCGCCGCCAGGTTCAACAATAGGAGCGTGGAGAGATGTCAACGGGTGAGGCCGAAGCGAAAGAGCCGTTGCAGAGTCCGGAACCGGGCGACGGCGTCGTCATCGACTGTAAGATCGACAAGCTGTTCTACGGCAGCTTCAAAGCTGTCCGCGACACCACCATCCCGGTGAGGAAGAACCGCATCACGGCGTTCATCGGGCCTTCGGGCTGCGGCAAGAGCACGGTCTTGCGCTGCCTGAATCGCATGAACGACCTGGTGCGCGGCTTCCGTTTCGAGGGCCACGTACGCTATCACGGCAAAGACATCTACCACGCTTCGATCGACCCGGTGGCCGTGCGGCGCTACATCGGCATGGTGTTCCAGCAGCCGAATCCGTTCGCCACCAGCATCTACAACAACGTGGCGTTCGGCCTGCGCTTGAACGGGTACAAGGGCGACCGGCACGCGAAGGTGGAAAGCGCCTTGAAGAGCGCCGCGCTGTGGGACGAGGTTAAGGATAAACTGCACAAGAGCGGCCTTTCGCTCTCGGGCGGGCAGCAGCAGCGGCTGTGCATTGCACGGGCCATTGCCACCGAGCCCGAGGTCCTGCTCATGGACGAACCGTGCTCGGCCCTCGACCCCATCGCGACGCGCAAGATCGAGGAGCTCATGACGGAACTGAAGAGCCGCTACACGATCGCCATCGTCACCCACAACCTGCAGCAGGCGCAGCGGGTGGCCGATCAAACGGGTTTTCTCTACGTCGACACTTCGGAGGGCGGGCGCACGGGCTACCTGGTGGAGTTCGGCGAATCGAAGCAGGTCTTCGAAGCGCCTCGCGAGAAGCACACCCAGGAGTACATCCGCGGCGCCTTCAGCTAGGAGGACGGGGATGCGGCGAGATCGTCTTGCTCTGCTGCTGGCGGCCACCGTGGCTCTGGGGGGCTGCTCCTTTTCGGACCGGGGAAACATCGAGGCCACAGTTCCGGCCGGCGGCGTACTTCTCAAGGGCGCGGGGGCTACGTTCCCCTCCCCGCTCTACCAGCGCTGGTTCGCGATCTACCAGGGCAGCCACCCCAAGACGGCGATCGCCTATGACGCCGTGGGAAGCGGCGAGGGCATCCGGCGATTCACGGGGAACGTCAAGCCGGAGGAGGCCGTGGATTTCGGCGCCAGCGACGCCGCCATGAGCGACGAGCAACTCGGGCGTGTGCCCAGGGGGGCACTGCTGTTGCCCGTGACGGCAGGCAGCGTGGTCCTGGCCTACAATCTGCCGGGCTTCGAAGGGGAGCTGCGCCTGTCGCGGAAGGCCTATGCGGGCATCTTTCTGGGTGAGATCAAGAACTGGAACGACCGGCTGATCGCGGCGGCGAATCCCAAGGTGAAATTCCCCAAACTCACCATCGCGACGATAGTGCGTCAGGATGGCAGTGGCACCACGTATGCGTTCACCAAGCACTTGGACGCCATCAGCGAGAAGTGGCGCAGCCGGTACGGTGCGGCGACGCTGGTGAATTGGCCCGGCAACGCCATGCGGGCGAGCGGCAACGAAGGGGTAGCAGGGCTCATCAAGCACTCGGACGGTTCGATCGGCTACGTGAGCTATGAGTTTGCGCGCAAGATCGGGCTGCGAATCGCGACCATCGAGAACAAAGACGGCAGCTTCGTCAGACCGTCGGTGCGAAGCGCGACGGCTGCTCTGGCCTCGGCCGAGCTTCCGGACAACCTGCGCGTCTTCGTGCCGGACCCCTCCGGCCGGGACTCCTACCCAATCGTCACCATGACTTGGATTCTGCTGCACACGGACTACGCCGACGCGCCAAAGGCGAAGGCAATCCGGGATCTATTCGAGTGGTGCCTGCGGGACGGCCAGAGATACGCACCGGAGTTGAACTACATCCCGTTGCCGCCCGACGTAATCGCGAGAGCGCTGCCCGCACTGGCTGCCATCAAGCCCACCAATTGACCTATCCTTCCGCTTCGAGCGCGAGTTGGAGGAAACCTCGCGGCTGGTATTCGATCCGCAGTGGGACCGAACGGCTTGCCTCGTCCGTCCAGATCCGGAAGGGCGTTTTGTCTCCCGTGCGCAGATTGTGTATGGTTCCGCTCAGAACGGTCACGGATTCGGGCCGGGAAACCAGGCCCTTTTCCGCCAGGCGCCGGCCCATTCGGGCATCGGACCTCTTCGACGTAGTCAGCTCAAACTGAGCCCCGGAATAGACACAGGTCTGCTTCACCCGCGCTTCGCCGGATGACATGGCCAGCCAGAGCGCGAACAGAAAGGTCGGGGCGGCAGCACCGGGGCGTCCGGATTGGAAACGGCTCTCGCCGGAGGTATGAGCCGGATCGCGGACGGCGGCTTCGGCCTCGCGCTCCAATTCGTTCCACCCGGCTCGCGCATCGGAATTGAATCGCGCACGACGGCTGTGGGCTTCGCCGGGCCGCGACTGCCCCTCGATGGCGACAAACGTACTCTGCGCCATCGAGTTGTTCAGCGCCTTCCGCGCTTCTCCGAGGCTTTCCTCCTTGGAGGCGGTCATGAATCCGAAATAGCTCGCTTCGAGGATCCCAGTTTCGGTCTCCGCCACCGTCTCCCGGATCAAGCCGAGCCGGTTGAGACCGTGCGCCCGATCGGGGAGCGATCCGGCGGCGAACTCGAGCTCGTGGACCGAATGGTCGGGTGAGTGGGTGACTGCATGACGCGCGTGCCCTTTCCCGACGCCAGCGCGCGTGAAGATCGGAAGGGAGAAAAGAAGGATGGTGGCATCGACCCGGTAGTTGCGGGCGTTCGGCTGGGGCTGGGGGATCGCAGCGGCAAACAACCGCCGGGCCCCTTCAGCCAGCAGACCGAATAGAAGCCTGCGTGTGATCATCATGAGAACTCGCTCTCAAAAACGGAGCGTCCGTCCGTTGAATCGAAATCGAGCGGCGGCAAGCGTTGGTCACGCGTGCCCGTTCGAAGCGACGGCCAGTCGAACCGTTTCCGCGCCTCGATTGCCGCTGTCGCCCTTGCCATCCTCGCCTCCGCATCGCCCTGGACCGCGGCAGCCGACTTGGGAGGGGCCAGCCAGGAGTTGGCATTGGCAGGGCCCCGGGGCCATTGCCTCGAGTCCGATCCCGAGAAGCTCATGCGGATTTGGACGAACGAAGACATCGGCATTGGGATAGAGGTCCGCCGTTCGTTCCTGGAAGGAGATACGACCTGGAAAAACTCAAGCGCCATGGCGGAGCCCAGCAGCCCACTGCTTCAATTCTCGCCGAAATGAGCCTGAGCCGGCAATGAGCAAGCGCCGTCCGCTCGCTCGGCACGGCGGAGTTCGAGCAGGCGTAATTGCGGGCGGCCAGCAGCCTTGCCGCTACTCGTGATAGGTTGAGGGGCGGAGGAACCCGCACATGCCGCGCCGAGTTGCCGCAACGGTCGTGACACTTCTCCTGTGGTTCACATTCGCCGCCAGGGCGCAAGGCTGGGGCGCCGCAGTCGACCCGCGCGTGGAGCTCATGAGCATTCTGTTCCGCCTGGCGGGGAACCCCGAGTACAACCAGTGCCGCATTCCCGCGTACGACAAGGCGGTCGCAAGCTGGTTCGCGCCCTATCGCGACCATGAAGCGGTCCGGCTGGCGCGCGGCCTCGGCATCGGCTTCGAGGCGCCCATGAAGTTGGCCGTTTATGTCACCGATATCGACTCTCTGGCCGAGCGTGTCCCCTTCGATCGCCCCGGCATTCACCTTTATGAGGGATGGGACGCCGGAAAGGCGCGCGCCTTCCTGAAGGCCGCGCGCGCTTTCGTCGTCGATGCCAGATTCAAGGACTTCCTCGTCTCCCAGCAGCCGCTCTACCGGGTCACGGACGCCCGCCTGCGGGACTTCGTGCAGACCCAAGCCGACCTCCTTTGGTTCAGCCGTTTCTCCGGCTCCGGCGCGCCTGGCCGCTTCGTAATTGTCCCCGGCATGGCGAACGGCGGCCCCAGCTATGCGGCGCATTTCGTCGATCCGGGCGGCGCCAACGAGATTTACGCCATTCCCGGCGTGTCGAGTGTGGACGCTGCGGGACGTCCAGCCTTCGACTCCGACTGGCGCAACACGATGGTGCACGAATTCGCGCATTCCTATTGCGGTCCCGTAGTGGACAGGTTCGCGCCACGGATGGAGAAGGCCGGACGCCAGATCCTCGGACAGGTCCCGGACGCCGTGCGGAGCCGGGCGCATGGATCCTGGAAGACGCTGCTCGACGACTCCCTGGTGCGCGCCGTCGCCGTGCGGTACGCCGCAGACCACGACACGGCCGATGCCGTGCGCAAAATCGTCCGCCAGGACAATGCGCACTCGCTCTTCTGGATCTCGGATCTCAGCGACCTTGTGGGCGAATTCCGAAAGAACAGCCAGGGTTATCCGACGCTCGAGTCCTTCATGCCCCGAGTGGCTCAGTTCTTCGACGATCTGGCGCCGCGGATGGGCGAGCTTACGGCGCGCTATCAGCCTCGCGTGACCTCGATCAGTCCCGCGGACGGAGCACAGGATGTCGACCCGGGCCTGAAGGAAGTAGTGGTCCGGTTCAGCGTGCCGATGAGCCCGGATGCGCAGACCACGGACCCGCGGTTCCTGGCGCCGCGCTTCGACAAGACCGGCGCGCTCCTCACCCTTCCAGTGGTACTGGAGCCGAATCACGATTACCAGCTCCCGCTGCGCTGGCCCGACGGCCGATCGTTCGTCAGCGCCGATGGGGTGCCTCTGGCGGCCATGACCGTGCGTTTCCGAACCAGGGCCGCGTCGCTTCCGGCACGCCCATGACCCCTCCCGTGCCACCGCCGGCTACGGAGCTGTTCGCCATTCCGCTGGGCGGATCGGAGGTTCTGATCTATGCTCCGCTGCGGCGCGCGGCGCTGGTGGGCAATGCCGGGCTGGCGCGCTTTCTCCGCAATCTGAAGGAAGGGGGCGCGGCAGCCGAAGACATCGCTCCCGATGTACTCGCGTTTCTGCGCAGCTCCGGCATCCTCGGCGGTCCAGCGGATAAGCCGCCCACTACCAAACTCTCGGGACCGCCGCGTCCGCTGACGGCCACGCTCCTTCTGACCAGCGCGTGCAATCTGCGGTGCCGGTACTGTTACGCGGCTTCGGGAGAGTCCCCGGCGGCGTTCATGCAGCCCGAGACGGCGCGCCGTGCCATCGATTTCGTTGCCTCAAACGCGGCGGCCGCGCACGCTTCGTCCTTCGAGGTGGCCTATCATGGAGCCGGCGAGCCGAGCCGCCACTGGACGCTGCTCCAGGAGTCGTATGTCTATGCCCGGCGCGTGGCGGATGCCAAAGGGCTCCGGCTGCGGACTTCACTCACCACGAACGGCGTGCTCGACCCCGAGCAGTGCGCGTGGATCGCTGCGCATCTGGACAGCGCGACGGTATCCTACGATGGCTTGCCCGAGGTGCAGGATGCCAGCCGGCCCCAGGCGTCCGGCGGGGGATCGAGCGCCGCGGTGCTGGCCACGTTGCGCGCCTTCGATGGCGCCGGTTTCCGCTATTCCATCCGCATGACGGCGACCGGCGAATCCGTGCCGCTGCTGCCGCAATCGGTCGCTTTTCTCTGCCGACGATTCCGGCCGCGCGGCATCCAAGTGGAGCCGGTCTACCACATGGGGCGAGGCCGGGACCAGGCCAGCGCCGAGACCGCCGCCTTCGTTGCGGCGTATCGCGCGGCCCGGCGCACGTCCGCGAAGGCGGCGCGGCTGCTGCGCTTTTCGGGCGCGCGCGTGGGAACTGTGACCGATCGATTCTGTGGCGTGGCGAACGACAACTTCTGCGTCTCGGCAGCGGGCAACGTGAGCGCCTGCCACGAGGTGGCGGACGAGCGCCAGCCGTGGGCGGAGCGGTTCTTCTATGGCCGGCCCTCCAGCGCGGATTGCGGCTACGACTTCGACGAACGCATTTACACCGGCCTTCGGGCACAGACCGTCGCACACCGCGAACACTGCCGCGACTGCTTCGCGAGGTGGAACTGCGCGGGCGACTGTTACCACAAGTCGCTCCATGAGAACCCGGCGGAGTTCGAGGGGGCGGGCCGATGCGAAATCACGCGCGAGCTGACAAAGGATCAGCTTTTGGAGAACATCAGCGCCTCGGGCGGAGTCTTCTGGAAACAGGCCGGAAGGCGCGTGAAGCACGACAAGCCCGAACCGGCGTGACTGCCCCTATGGCGCGAAGTACCCGTTGATGTCGAGGATCACCTGGGTCGGGTTTGTGACGTAGATGCTGATCGCCCCGTTCGTCCCCGCCGGCACGATCGCCGCGTTCGCCACCACGCTGCCGTCCGACGAGTTCAGAGTGGAAACCATGGGTTGCAGCGAATCCGTCGGCCAGGCGGTCAGGTAACCGAGGGGCCCGTTGGGCACCACGGTGACATTCACCGAATACGCCGCGGCCGTCGGAGGGACGTAGCAGCCGCTGGCCGGGATCGCAAACGAGCGCGTTTCCCCCTCCCCCATCTCCGGGCCGCCGAACGGGCCGTCGGGATTCCGCGTATCCGCGATACGGCACGGCGTCACCGGGTAGAACGACAGCGCGCCCGTGTTCCCGGGCTGGTCGAAGTAACCGTTGATGTCCAAAATCACATCGGTCAGGTCGGTGACAAACACGGAAATCGATTCGTTAGTGCCGACCGGAACAATGGCGGCATTGGCGACCACCTTGCCGGTCCACGAGTTCAGGGTGGAGACGAGTGGGCGAGCTGATCCCGCCGGCCAGATTGTCAGATAACCGAGAAAGTCCGTTTCCGGAACCACCGTGACATTGAGCGAGTAGGCGCTGGCACTGACCGGAATCTCGCAGGGAGAGAAGAAAGGAGAAATGGGGAAGTCCCTGGTTTGGCCCGCGAACACGGAAGGCCCGCCAAACTGGCCGATGGGGTTTCGCGTGTCGGCAACACGGCACGGCGTGGCGGCATAGAACGAAGAGGCATTCGCATCGCCGGTCGAGGCGAAATAGCCGTTGATGTCGAGGATCACATTCGTCTGGTTGGCGACGTAGACGCTCACCGCTCCGCCCGAGGCGGCCGGAACGATAGCCGCGTTGGCCACCACGATGCCGCCGGGCGAATTTAGGGTGGAGACCAGAGGCTGCGGCTGCCCGGCAGGCCACAAGGTCAGGTAGGCCAGCGGCCCGTCTGGCACTGCCGTCACGTTGAGGGCATAGGCTTGGGCTGTGGCCGGGATGTTGCATCCGCTCTGTGGAATTGCGAAGGAGCGGATAGCGCCGGCTGTCATCGTGGGACCGCCGAACGGCCCGGCTGCGTTGCGCGTGTCCGCGACGCGGCATGGGGTCACAGGGACGAACCGCGAGCCGGTCACCGGGACGCCGGTGGTGAAGGACCAGATCGCGGAACCGGCCGTCCCAGCGTCATTCCGAGCCACGATCTGCCAGTAGTATGTCGCGCCCGAGCTCAGCGTTCCCGGGGGGGCGTAGCTCGTTCCCGTCGTATTGGCCACCAGGGGTGGCGTCGACAGGGAGCCGAAGTAGACGTCGTAGGAAGTTGCTCCCGAGTTGCTCCAAGTCAAGGTCGGCGAAACCAGAACGCCCGTGACTCCGTTGGCCGGGGAGACCAGGACGGGCGGCGCGGGTAGTCCGCCGATCGTGGTTACGTCCGCAGCGCCGGATCCCAGGGAGCCCCCGCCCGAGACAATCACCTGGTTCGTCGCCTGCGAGGGCGCGTCCAACGCAACATTCACAGTCACGGTGATGGGCGGATAGCTGGCGCCGGGAACCAGGACATCGCTGCGTGCGCAGGTCGCGCCCGAGCAGTTCCAGCCCGCACCTGACATCGAAACCAGCGTCAGGCCGGCAGACACGCTCTCGGTCACCGTAACCGTGCCGTTGGTTGGCCCGGTCCCGGCGGTATTGCTCACCACGACCGAGTAGGGCGCGTCCGTCTGTCCCCGCAGGAAGTCGGCGGAATGAGCGCTGGTGACGGCCAGCAGGGCGTGGGCTGCCTCGGGCACCAGCATGCGGACCCCATAGATGTCGGAGAAGTATATGTTGCCGGAGCCATCCACCGCCAAGCCTTGGGGATTGGAGAGTTGGGCGCTCGTGGAGGGTCCTCCGTCGCCCGAATAGGCAATGCTGCCATCCCCGGCCAATGTCGTGATGATGCCCGTCGCCGCCGCCACCTTGCGGATCATATAGCCCGCGTTGATGTAGAGGTTGCCGGAGCCATCCACCGCGACGCCCACGGGGAAACCGAGCTCGGCACTTGTGGCCGGACCGCCATCGCCTGGAAACGCCGAGCCTCCCCCGGCCACCGTGGTGATGATGCCTGTCGCCGCCGCCACCTTGCGGATCCGATTATTGTAGTAATCCGCGATGTAGAGGTTACCGGAGCCATCCAAAACCAGCCCTTCAGGGCCGTTCAGTACCGCGTTCGTTGCCGGACCTCCGTCGCCCGAATAACCAGACGTGCCCTTCCCGGCCGCCGTAGTGATGATGCCAGTGGCCGCCCTCACCTTGCGAATCACGCTGGCGCCTGCGTCGGCGATGTAGAGGTTGCCGGAGCCATCCACGATCACGTCCGAAACAGAATTGAGCTGGGCGCTCGTGGCCGGGCCCCCGTCGCCCGAATAACCAAAGCCTGCGTTCCCGGGCATCCCGGCCACCGTAGTGATGATGCCAGTCGCCGCCGTCACCTTGCGAACCACGTCACCTCCACCGATGTATAGGTTGCCAGAGCCATCCACTGCGACGGCCACGGCGTAGAGCAGGGCGCCGGTTGCCGGGCCTCCGTCACCGGAATCGCTCCCATCAAGGTTAGGCGCGCCATTCCCGGCCACCGTCGTGATGATGCCCGTCGCCGCCGCGACCTTGAGGACACGGGTGCTATCGGCGATATAGAGGTTACCGGAGCCGTCCAGCGCCACATTCGGGGCCCCCCAAGTGAGCTCGGCGCTCGTAGCCGGGCCTCCGTCGCCTGAGTATACTGAGCCTCCATTTCCGGCCACCGTCGTGACGGCGCCAGTCGCTTCCGCCACCTTGAGGATCGTGCTGCTGTCGTTTCCGTAAGCCACCATGTAGAGGTTGCCGGAACCGTCCACTGCCAGGGGCGTCTGGTTGCTTGTGTTGTAGCCCACCTGTTCGCTCGGGGTTGTGATGATGCCCGTCGCCGCCACCTTACGGATCACGGGCTGGGACAGGGAATGGTTGTATATGTAAGCCGAGATGTAAAGGTTGCCGGAACCATCCACCACTACGTCCCAGGGCTCGAAGAGCCCGGTGCTCGTCGCCGGGACCCCGTCGCCCGAATAGGTAATCGTGCCATTCCCGGCCACCGTCGTAATAACGCCCGTCGCCGCGGTCACCTTGCGGACTTCATTGTTGAAGGTGTCCGCGATGTAGAGGTTGCCGGAGGCGTCAACCGCCAGGCCTACGGGCTGATTGAGCTGGGCGCTCGTGGCCGGGCCTCCGTCCCCCAAAGAACCGTGCGTGCCGTTGCCGGCCACCGTCGTGATGATGCCTGTCGCCGCCGTCACCTTGCGGATCACATTGTTGCCGCCGTCGTCGGGGGCGATGCCGCCGTCGGTGAAGTATAGGTTTCCTGCGGCATCCACCGCCAGGCCGGAGGGGTATTCGAGTTGGGCGCTCGTGGCTGGAGCGCCATCGCCCGAGTAGCCGGCGGTGCCATTCCCGGCCACCGTCGTGATGATGCCCGACGCCGCGGCCACCCTGCGGATCGCGTGGTTGCCGCTGTCGGCGATGTAAACGTTGCCGGCGGCATCCACCGCCAGACCCGCGAGATCGTTGAAATAAATGTTGAGCTGGGCGTTGGTCGCCAGTCCTCCGTCGCCCGAGTAACCCGGGAGCATCGAACTGCCCGCCACGCGCGTGAGAACTCCCGAACTGTCGACCTTGAAGACGCAGTTGCTGTCGGTGAAATACACGCTTCCAGCGGCATCCGTCGCCATCCAGCCCGGCTGGAGTGCCGTGCTGGCGGCTGGGGCAGGCGTGTACGGCACCCCTCCTCCCGCCACCCTGGTGATCAGGTACTGCTGCGCCCAAACTGTCCCGCCGGCCAGCAGGAATCCCAACCCAATCGTAACCGCCTTCCTCATGACGCACCTCGGCTTTCCCGGTGACGCCTCAGTATAGTCCCGGATAGCTTCGCTGTAAATGGATGTGTTAGGCGTTCAGCCTGATTTGCGCGTCTTTTACGGCGCGAAGTACCCGTTGATATCAAGAATCACCTGCGTCGGGTTCGTCACGTAGATGCTGATGGCTCCGCTTGTACCCGCCGGCACGATCGCCGCGTTCGCCACCACGCTGCCGTCCGGAGAGTTCAGGGTGGAAACGAAGGGTTGCGGCGATCCCGCTGGCCAGGCGGTCAGGTAAGAGAGCGACCCGTCGGGCACTACCGTCACATTGAGGGAGTAAGCAGCCGCCGTATTGGGAATGTTGCAGGCGCTGGCCGGGATCGCGAACGAGCGTGTGGATTGCGCCTCCATCTCCGGACCGCCGAACGGGCCGTCAGCATTGCGCGTATCCGCCACCCGGCAAGGCGTCACCGGGTAGAACGTCAGCGCGCCCGAACTCCCCGGCGCTGCGAAGTAACCATCCATGTCGAGGACGACATCGGTCGCGTTGGTGACGTACACCGAGATCGACTCATTGCTTCCCGCCGGAACAAGCGCGGCATTAGCGACCACCTCTCCGGCAGAGGAGTTCAGCGTGGAGACGAAAGGCTGAGCCTGCCCGGTGGGCCACAGCGTCAAGTAGCCAAGCGCACCCTGTGGCACCACGGTCACGTTCAGCGAATACCCCCTGGCCGCGGGCGGGATGTCGCAGGAACTCAGGGGAAGCGGGAAGTCCCGGCTCTCGCCGCCGTACATCGTGGGCCCGCCAAACTGGCCGGTGGGGTTGCGTGTGTCCGCGACGCGGCAGGGCGCGGCGGGATAGAACGAATACGAAGCCGGCCCGGTAGAAGTGTCGAAGTAGCCGTTGATGTCCAGGACCACGTCGGCCGGATTGGTGACGTAAACGCTCACCGCGCCGCCCGTACCGGCCGGCACGATGGCCGCATTCGCCACGATGGCGCCGCCGAACGAGTTCAAGGTGGAGACGAGAGGTTGGGACTGGCCGGCAGGCCACAGCGACAAGTAGTAGAGCGGCCCTTCGGGCACCACCGTGACGTTGAGCGAGTAAGCCTGTGCCGTGCCCGGAATGCCGCAGACGCTTTGCGGAATCGTAAAGGAGCGCGTGGCGCCGCCCGCCATGGTGGGCCCGCCGAACGGCCCGGCGGCGTTCCGCGTGTCCACCACGCGGCAGGGAGCGACTGGAACGAACCGCAGACCGGCCGCCGGAGCGCCGGTCGCGAAGGACCAGGTTGGGGAATCGGCGGAACCGGCGGCGTTCCGAGCCACGATCTGCCAGTAGTATGTCGCGCCCGAGTTCAGCGTTCCGGGGGGCGCGTAGCTGGTTCCCGTCGTGTTCGCCGCCAGGGGTGGCACGGACGACGTGCCAAAGTAGACGTCGTAGGACGTGGCCGCGGCTGAAGCGTCCCAGCTCAGAGTCGGCGCGACCACAATGCCGGTGGCTTCGTTCGCGGGCGAGACCAGAACAGGCGCCGCTAGAACGAGAGCTTGCGTCGTGAAAGACCACGTGGCGGAGAGATTCATGTTGCTGCTGTTCTTGGCCGCCACCTGCCAGTAGTACAGCGTCCCCGCCGCCAGCGTTCCCGGAGCGTAGCTGGTTCCCGTCGTGTTGGCCGCGAGCGGCGGCGAGGACGAAGTCCCAAAGTACACATCGTAAGAAGTCGCTCCGCTTGAAGCGCTCCAGCTCAACGCCGGCGCGAGCGAGACCCCGGCCGCCCCATTGGCGGGCGATAGCAGCGTGGGCGCCGGCGGCGAGGCGCCGATCACCAGCTCGCGGATGCGGAAGTTCCGCAGGTCGGCGATGTAGATATCGCCCGCCGGGGACAGCGCGAGCTCGGCGGGCATGTTCAGAGAGGTGTCCTGGCCGGGCTGGCCATCGCCGTTGAACCCCGGCGAGCCGTTCCCGGCGGCCGTAGACATCGTGCCGTCGGTTCCAATGACGCGAACGCGATGATTGAGCAGGTCCGCGACATAGACGTCTCCCACGCGATCGGCCACCAGCCCGTAGGGATACCTGAGCCCGGCCTGGACGGCAGGCCCGCCATCGCCTGCGCCCCCGAAGGCGCCACCCGCAGCGGTCTCCACCGTGCCGTTGGTCAGGATCCTCCGCACGCAATGGTTGTACGGGTCGGAGAAGTACAGATTGCCAGCGCCGTCGAAGGCCAGGGCATGGACGTAGCCGATTTCCGCCGCCGCCGCCGGTCCGCCATCGCCCGAGTACCCGGCCACGCCGGTCCCTGCGATGGTGGTGATGATTCCGTTGGCGCTGACCTTGCGGATGCGGAAGTTCCCCGAGTCCGCAATGTAGACGTTACCGGCGGAATCCACCGCCAGCCCGTGAGGTTCCGTGAGCCGGGCGCTGGTGGCCGGGCCGGTGTCGCCAGCGTAGCCGGCGGTTGTGGTTCCGGCGAAGGCCGCGATCGTTCCGCTTGCCGAGACCTTGCGGACGCGCGAGCCGGAACTGATGTACAGATTGCCGTTCGCGTCCACCGTCACGCCGGCGGGCCAGGGCAGGCTGGCCGCTACAGCCGGACCTCCGTCGCCGGCATCGGCTGCGACGCCGTTGCCCGCGATGGTGGAGACGTTGCCCGTGGCCGCAGCCACCCGGACACGCTGGTTCCAGGTGTCGGCGAAATACAGATTCCCCGCCGCGTCCACGGCCAGACCGGATATCCCGCCGAACTGAGCCGTGAGCGCGGCGGCGCCATCGCCGGAGAAGCCGTCCGTCCCGTTGCCGGCTATAGTCACAATTTCGTTCGCCGTTGCGGTGAGGGTGAAACCAAACAGGGCCGCCGCGACGACTATTAAGGGAACGAGATCGGATATGATGATAAGGGCCGAGGCCAAGGAGAAGCCATGAAGGGGCGATTCCGCGACCGGCTTTCCGAATTTCTGGCGCCGCCGGACCCCGGCAGCAGGCCGGACATCTGTGCCGTCGAGCGCGGACCTCGTGGCTGCCGCCTGACACGCCGCAGCATGGTCGGGCTGATGACCGCCGGCGTAGCCTCCGCCATGTTCCCCAAGGCGGCCCGCGCGGCTGTCTGTTCCGCTGGCGCGTTCGCTCATGAGATCCTGGTCGGGAATGTGAGCTTCTCCCCGGATGGCGCGACCCTGATCAGCGCCGGCCGGGACATGTTCGTAAAGTTCTGGACCGTTCCGAACGGCGCTCTTTTCCGCACAATTCCCACCGGCAACGTTCCATACTCGCTGGCCGTCAGTCCCGATGGCAACTGGATCGCGGTGGGAATGGCCCAAGGCGAGCTGGCGTTGTGGGCGACCGATGGCAGCAACCAGCGCACGCTGACCGGACACCAGGACATCGTGGGCGCCGTCGGATTTACGCCGAACAGCCAGAAACTCGTATCCGCCAGTCTGGATTCCACCACCAAGGTGTGGTCCGTCCAAACCGCCACTCTGCTGCAGAGTTTCACTGACAGTACAGACGCTATGCAGGAGGTCGCGGTAACACCCCAGGGCCGGTTTCTGATGAGCGCCTCCGATACTCAGATGTATCTGCGGCTGCTCGCCGACGGCTCGACCGTGGCGACTCGGCCGGGGACTGTCCTGGCGGTCAGCCCCGATGGCGGGTTGCTGGCAGCCCACGACCAGGCGAGCCTGTATTTGAGGGCCTTTCCCAGCCTGGATCCGATCGCATCCGTGCCGGACCCGGTCGCGGCCACCGCGCTCGCCTTCAGCGGGGATGGCAAGTTTCTGGCGGCCTGCTACGGCGCCTCGGGAGCGCGGCTCTACTCCGCGCCCGGGCTGAAACTGGTGAGCGGGCTGGGGCCCTCGAATGGACTCTCCCTGTCTCTGGATATGGACTCTCTGGGCCACTATCTCGCGGTAGCTTCCGGCCAGAGCATCCAACTATACTCCCTCCCGCTGGGCGCTGCGGTGCCGGTGTGCTTTATGGACGTCGCCGCTTCCTCGCCTGGGTCGAGCGGAACCCAATACACCATCGGGGGCGTGGCTTACACCGTGCCGTGCGGCATCGCGCTCCCGGCCGGGGCGGTTTGCACCTGCAACTGCGTGCCGGGGTCCTGCCCCTGCGTGCAGGACACGGGCTGCGGCTGCGTATCGGATGTCTGTAGCTGCGACGCCCAGACTTGCAGTTGCGATTCCCAGACGTGTAGCTGCGATTCCCAGGCTTGCAGCTGCGATGCCCAGACGTGCAGCTGCGATGGCCAGACCTGTAGCTGCGATTCCGATATTCCCTGCGGCTGCGATGACGACTATGGGTGCGGATGCGTTGGGGACACCGGCTGCGGGTGCGACGGGGATACGGGTTGCGGATGCGATGGAGATACGGGCTGCGGATGCGATGGGGATACGGGCTGAGCTCGGAACGCGAAGTGGCCCGAGTGCCGCGGCCGGCACGAACCTCAACGGAGAGACAATAGGTCTGGAAGGCGACGATGCGAGTAATTGCGGACCTATGCTTGATTCCGATCGGTGTCGGTGTATCGGTTTCCAGGGAAATCGCCGCGTGTGAGCGCGTGCTGGCCGAGGCGGGCCTGAAGACCAGACTGCACGCGTACGGCACGAACGTCGAAGGCGAATGGGACGAGGTGTTCGCGGCCATTAAGCGGTGCCACGAGGTGGTCCATGCGATGGGCGCGCCGCGGATTTCATCGACCCTTCGATTCGGAACGCGAATCGATCGTCCGCAGAGCATGGACGACAAGATTCGAAGCGTAGAAGAGAAGCTAGCTGCCGGATCTCGATAACACCAGGGCCGTGCTGCCGCGCCCCCGAAACGCCCGCCCCGCTGGGACGGGATATCGGGCTCCTCAAGTCCCGCAGCACCGCGGGTGTAACATGGTTTGCAGTCGCCGAGGATGGGAGGTAGCAGAGTGAAACGGTGGGGAGCGCTGGGTGTGTGTGGTGCGCTCGCGGTGGCGGCGATCCTCGCTATAGGACCCTCGCCCGCTTCGATCACCATCGACTATCCGTTGGAAGGGTCGATTTTCCCTCCCGATTTCGCAACCCCGACCTTTCTGTGGCGCGACGCGGCCGGGGATGCGGAGACGTGGCGGATCGAGGTGGCGTTCTCCGACGGTGCGAAGCCCCTGCGCATCCAGGCGCCGGGCGAACCGATGCGGATCGGCGAGATCGACCCGCGCTGCATCGCTCCCACCAACGAACCGCCCAAGCTGACGCCGGAGCAGGCTGCGTCGCGAACCTGGGCGCCGGAGGCGGCCGTCTGGGCGGAGATCAAGCGTCATTCGTCGGAGCGGCCGGCGACGGTGACGATCACCGGTCTGAGGAAGGACACGCCGGTCTCGATCGGTCGCGTCACGATCCGGACTTCAAAAGACCCCGTGGGCGCGCCGATCTTTTATCGCGACGTGCCGCTGATGCCTTCGGAGACGGAGAAGGGCGTGATCAAACCCCTGGCCGCCGCCGCCATTCCGCTGATTGCCTGGCGAGTGCGCAGCGTCAGCGAGACCGGCAGCCACGTGGTGCTGAGCGGCATGCACATGTGCGCCAATTGCCATTCCTTTTCGCTCGACGGTAAGACGCTGGGTCTGGATCTGGACGGCCCGCAAAACGACAAGGGGTTGTACGCGATCGTCTCCCTGAAGCCGGTGACGACGATCCACGACGAGAACATGATCTCCTGGAAGGCTCCACAGGACCGGCAAGCCTCGCCGGACCGCGTGGGATTCATGTCCCAGGTTTCGCCGGACGGGCGGTATGTGCTGACGCGGCTCAGCGAGGCCGGCCTGAAGCGCAGCAGCAGTTACTACGTGTCCAATTTCAAGGACTACCGCTTTCTTCAGGTGTTCTATCCGACGCGCGGAATCCTGGCGTGGTACAACCGCGCCACCGGCCGCACTCAAACGCTGCCGGGGGCGGACGATCCGCGGTATGTCCAGACGGATGGCGTCTGGAGCCCCGATAGCAAGTTCGTGGTATTCGCGCGGGCGGAAGCGAAGGAGCCCTATCCGCCTAACACTCCGATGGCCGAGTACGCCAACGATCCGAAAGAGGCGCAGATCCAGTACGATCTGTACCGGGTTCCGTTCAATGGGGGCACGGGCGGAAAGCCTGAGCCGATCGCCGGCGCCTCCCGGAACGGCATGAGCAACACCTTTCCGAAAGTCTCGCCCGATGGCCGCTGGATCGTCTTCGTCAAGTGCCGTAACGGCCAGTTGATGCGTCCCGACAGCCAGCTTTGGATCGTTCCGTCGCAGGGCGGCACGGCGCGGCGGATGCACTGCAACACGCCACTGATGAACTCCTGGCACAGCTTTTCGCCCAACGGCCGGTGGCTGGTATTCTCCTCGAAGAGCCACGGGCCGTATACGAAGATGTTCCTCACGCACCTGGACGAGAACGGCGACGACAGTCCGGCGATCCTCATCGAGAACGCCACGGCGGCGAACCGGGCCGTGAACATCCCGGAGTTCGTCAACATCGCGCCGGATGGGCTGGCGAAGATCGACGTGCCGATCGCCGAATTCTACAGGCAGATGGACGTGGCGCTGGAGCTCACGCGCGACCACGGCTACGAAGCGGCCCTTGCGGCGTGGAAGAAGGCGGTGCAGTTGGACCCCGAGGATGCCAAGGCCCAGCTCAATCTGGGGGCGGCGCTGGCGAAGACGGGGCAGACGGAAGAAGCGATCGCGGCTTACAAGAAAGCCGCGGAGATCGATCCCGCGAACCCGGACTCGTACTCGCAGCTCGGGTTCACGCTGGCGCGGCAGGGGAAGCCGGAAGAGGCGATCCCGGTTCTGGTGAAAGCGTTGCAGCTCGATCCCGGCAACGAGGCCAGCCAGCGCAGCTTCTGCGGCGCGCTCTCCCAGAGTGAAAGCAGGACCAAACAGGCCATCGAGTTCTGCCAGCTCGTGCTGGCGGGCCGTCCCAATGACGCCGAGGTGCACGTGAATCTCGCCGTGGCCCTGCTCCGAAGCGGCAACGGGAAGGAAGCGCTCGCGCACTTGGAGAAGGCCGCCGAGATCGCACCCGGCGATGCCGCGATCCAGGGCGACCTGGGGGCGGCGCTGGTCCAACAGGGCCGGCTGGCGGAAGCGGCGCCGCATTTCGAGAAGGCGCTCGCTATCGATCCCAATTCCGCCGAGGCGCACTACAAGTTGGGAGCTGTGTACTACCTGCAGCGGAGAGTCCGGGAGGCCCTGGCGGAGTGGCGGCGGGCGGTCGAGCTCGATCCCAAACACGTGCTCGCGCTGAATCGGGCGGCCCTGGTGCTCGCCGCCAGTCCCGATGCGTCTCTGAGGAACGGCGCCGAGGCGGTGGCTCTGGCGCAGCGTGCGGTAGAACTCTCCGGAGGCCGGGATCCGGCGCTTCTGGACACGCTGGCGGCGGCTTACGCCGAGGCGGGGCGTTTTCCGGAAGCCACCCGGACCGCGCGCCGGGCCCTGGATCTTGCCAAGCAGCAGCGCGACTCTCAACTCGCGCAGGCCCTCAGCAGCAGAATCGCACTTTACGAGGCGGGAACACCATTCCGCGAGAATCCGTAGCGCCTATTCGCGGCCGTCGGGGGGGATGACACCCACCATGCCCAGCGTCCCGCCGGGTTTCCGGAAGATGTCGCCTGGACAGTGGCCAGCGGCGCGCGCGGCCGCTTCGTCCGGGTACAGCGGGATGAGGTCGGTGTCGATGTCCACCTCGCCGGATACGAACTCGGCGATGTTGTACGTGAAGGGCGGCTTCAGGTTCGATTCAACCACAGCCACAAGTTTAACCCCGACTTTGCGGAAGCGAAAGTCCCAAAATAGTACTATGTTGGCACTGGTACGGGGGTAAGCGGCACCGTGACAGGGTACCGCGCGCCCGAAGGCTAGGCAGCCATCGACGCGAAACCGTCCGCCTCGTCGGCCGTCGCATGGGCATCGATCTGGAACGGCGGAGCGATGAAGTTCGGAATGGCATCCTGGGTCCGGCGGTAGCGGGGGCCGTCAAAGTGGACCTTCGAAACCCGCTCCGCGCCGCAATTCGGACAGAACTGCACGTCCTTTCCGCCCCTCCTCCGAGGCCAGCTCCAGTTGTGGTCAAACAGGCAAGCCATGGTTATCAGCCCTCCTTCTCTGATGCCAGCGACTCGCTACGCGCTTCGTCAAACCGTGCAGCGGAGCGGATGCCTGGCCGATGTCGCCGCGACGAGGCCACGCCAGCCCAGACTTGTCGGTTAATAAATATTAACCTAAATATGCGGGAACTTCAAGAGCAAAAAGCCTTTGCGGCTCAACTGACGACGGACGGCGGTCGAGCCTTAGCTGCTGAGGGCTACTGCCTGCGGCTCGGGGAGGGGCTCGGGGCGGCGAGGCGCCGGCTCGCGCCGGCTGGTGGCGTAGGGCTTCTCGAAGTAGCGGTAGAACAGGTAGGCCACCGGAAGCGTTCCGGCGATGCACAGGAGGCTGGAGAACGTGCCCGGGTGCGGCAGGAAGGCTCGGACGGTGGCCGTCACGAGCGAAACCAGGGGGACGTGGATCAGATAGACGGAATAGGACATCTTGCCCAGGCCGGTCATCGCTCGGGTGGGCAGCAGGTCCTTCCGCACGAGAGGTTCCACGCCGCTGGCCGCCCAGAGAATCACGCCGCAGCAGAGGGCGAACAGCGTCTGCCTCTCCAGCGTTTCGCTAGGGTAGGAGACGGTGAATCCCAGGGTGGCCGCGATCAGAGCGGCGGTAAGGGCGACGCTGGCCGGGGAGGTCCAGCGGCCGAAGAAGCGCGCAGGCCGGAAGCCCCTGTCGAGGACGGTGTAGAGCAGCAGGCCGAAGGCGAACATGGCCCAGTACTGCATGAAGAGCCCGGAGAGGAACGGCCCGCGTCTCCACCACCAGACGCCGCCTATGGTGGCAATGGCCAACACGGCCATGAAACCGCGCCGCCACAATAAGGCCAGCGCCATTACGAGGTAGAATTGCACTTCAATCGCCAGACTCCAGTAGACCGAATTCACCGGCGCCCAGGGTTTGTGCGTGGCTCCGGTGGCGGCCAGTCCCTTGGTGAGCGTGACGAGGCCCAGCCAGTCGGACGGGGATAGCTTGTACCAGGGTGGGCTGGGGAAATGGAGCCCGCCGCCGCGATACCAATAGATCGCCGCGCCGAAGAACGGCGCTGCCAGGCAGACCGCAATCGAGGCCCAGAAAGGTGGAAAGATGCGCCGCAGCCGGCGGCGCAGGAACGAGCCCGCCGAGTGCCCCTTGGCGATGGTGCCGCGGCTGGAGGCCATCATGCAGTAGCCGGAGATGACGAAGAAGGCGGGAACTCCGAGCAGGCCGCAATCGGCAAACCGCCGGAACAGGCCGGGATCGAGGTTGAACCGCATGTGGTACAGAAAGACCCACAGGGCGGAAAGTCCCCTGGCGATCTCGAGGCTCTTGCTCAGCATGCTCGGGCGCTTCTCGTGCGGCGCGGCTCAATCTTACGTAAGTCAGTCTATTGTAAACCATCCGAGAAGGATGCCTCCTGCGTCCGCCAAAGTGCGCGCCACGACGGACGGATGGCGCGTGGGTTCGCCGTTGCCAGGCTAACTGCTTCTCTCTACTCCTTGAACATTATTGTGATTTCGTAATTCCCATGCCATACTCTGATTCCGAGATTGAGTCTCCCGAAGCGCAGGGGTCGCGCTTTCGGAACAGAATGTGGCGTGCCTGCCAAGACGCACTACGTGTGCGCGTAGCCGGCGCTCGCATCGATTCGAAGTTCGCAAGGGGGTCATCATGTTCAGACTATGGGGAGTGGTGTGCCTAACCTGCGCGTGTCTCTGCGCGCAGAGCAATTTCGCGACGCTGAGCGGAAGGATTCAGGATCCGTCGCAGGCGCCCGTATCCGGCGCGCGGGTGACCGTGAAGGCGAAAGCGACCGAAGCCGTGCGCCAGTCCGCCACCAATGACCAGGGTATCTTCGAGACGCCCAATCTGCTGCCGGGCGAGTATTCGGTTGAGGTCGCCAAGCAGGGGTTTGCCGTTGAGACACGCAAGGTCGTGCTCGAAGTGGGCCAGCACATGGGGCTCGACTTCTCGTTGCAGCTCGGCGAGCAGCACCAGGCCGTGTCCGTCGTGAGCGCCGCCGAAGTGCTGAAGACGCAGGACGTCAGCTTGGGAGAAGTCGTGGAGCCGAGATCCATCGACAACTTGCCCCTGAATGGCCGCCAGTTGATCGACCTGGCCTTGACCGTTCCGGACGCGCACATCGGCCACGGCGCGCAGACCGGCGACATGAGCCCGCTCTACTGGCGTCCCGGCCAGCCATCCGCCATCACCATCGGCGGCAACCGTCCCAACGCGAACTATTACCTTCTGGACGGCGTAACCAATACGGATCCCACGTTCTACACGATGAACCTGAGTGTGTCGCCCGATGCCGTGCAAGAGTTTCAAGTACAGACCGGCAGCTACCTGGCGGAGCTCGGCGGCTCCGGCGGCGGTCAGATCAACATCATCACCCGCCAGGGCACCACGGAGTTTCATGGGACCGCATATGAGTTCCTGCGGAACAACGCGCTCGACGCGCGCACGTGGAACGAGCTGCCGGGCAACAGCCATCTGGTTCAGAACAACTTCGGCGGCGCTGTGGGAGGTCCGCTCTTCGGAAAGAAGACATTCTTCTTCGCGAACTACGAAGGTTTCCGGCAGACCCAGGCGCAGAGCGCCATGGACACGGTCCCGACGGCTGCCGAAGCCGGGGGCGATTTCAGCAACAGCGGAGTCGCCATCTACGATCCCAACAGCACCCATGCGAATCCGAACTACAACCCGGCGCTTCCGGTGAGCGCGACCAATCCGCAGGTCCTGCGCAACCAGTTCGCGGGTAACATCATTCCGGCCTCTGAGATGAATCCAGCCGCCCTCCTGATGCTCAAGAGTTACGTGCCGCGCCCCAATACGACGGGAGGCATGGGCCTCGGAATGACCATGATGGGCACGCCCGCGATCTTCGGCGCCGGCCTGGATTCCAACAACCTTCTGGATGTCCGCGACGCCTTGGCGCGAAATAACCAGGGCACCATCCGCGTGGATCGGACGCTAGGTAGCGATGCGCTCAACTTCCGCTATTCGTCGAGCCATGAGGACGGATTCTCTCCGCAGAACCTGCCGGGTTACGGCCTGAACTACGACAACGCTTCGCAGAACGGCGCCATAGTCTATACGAAAGTGATCTCGCCGGCCGTCGTGGATACGGCGTCGCTTGGCGTTTCCCGCCTGGCCATGTCGCACGCGTCCCAGGACAACGGAGTGGACGACATCGTGGACGCGCTGGGAATCACCGGATCCAACTATGGCGGACAGAAAGGCTGGGGCGCGCCTTACTTCAACGTGCAGGGCTACTCGCCCTTCGGAGACTTCTGGCAAGCCACACCGATGGAGCAGTGGAACACCACCTTCGAGGCTCGTGAAACGCTGAGCTGGCAGCGGGGCACCCACAGCCTCAAATTCGGCGGCAGCTTCCGGCGCGTGATCTGGCCGATGTGGGCGCTGGTGCAGAGCCGCGGCTACTATTCGTTCACTCCCGGCTTCACCACCGAGACGGCCAGCAACGACGGCACGGGTTCCGCGCTAGCCAGCTTCCTGCTGGGCCTTCCCGCGTCGGAGCAGCTTCAGGCCGGCGTGCCCCACATGAACCTGCGCAATCGGGGCGGGGACGCCTTCGCTCAGGACACCTGGCGCCTGACTCCGGGCACCACGCTGAACCTCGGTTTGCGCTACGAAATCGAAACGCCGCTGACGGACGTTTCGCAGCCGTGGAGCAATCTGATCCAGGAAAACGGACAGTTGATTGCGTTCATCGGCGGTCAGAACGGCATGCCGCGCGGCCTGATGTACACCAACAAGTTGCGCTTCGCGCCGCGCGCCGGCATTGCCCATCACTTCGCGCAAACGGGCCTCGTGTTTCGCGCCGGCTACGGCATCTTCTACACTCCGATCGATATGAACACGTGGTGCAACGAGTTGCACAACGTGCCCGTGCTGTTCCCTATCACGAAGCAGAGCAACAACTTCACGCCGCAGATTACCGGGTTCAACTTTCCGCAGCCGGTGCTGGGACAAACGGCGGTGAGTTTCTCCGCCTTCGATCCGCACGCACCGTCGCAGTATGTGCAGCAGTTGAGCACGTCCTTCGAGAAAAGCCTGGGGCACGACACCACGCTGGAAATGGGTTATCACGGCGAGCGTGGGTTCCATCTGCAACGCTCGGACCTCATCAACGACGCACCGCCGGGACCGGGGAGCGTACAGACCCGCCGGCCGTACCAGGACGCCACCTTCGTGAGCGGCACCGTGCTTCCGGCCAACATGACGGTAGCCAGCACTACTTTCCCGGTGAGCGCAGTAAACCTGCTGCAGAACACTGCCCGGAGCTGGTACGACGCCGGTTATGTCGATCTGAGGCGGCGGTACGCGCATGGGCTGACAATGCTGGTCAATTACACCTATGCGAAGAACCTGTCCAATGCGCCCGACTTTCGGTCGCCCATGGCCGAATCCGCGATCCCTCAGAACGACAACGATCTGGACGCGGAAAAAGGGCCGTCCTGCGATATCCGCCACCGGCTCTCGCTCAGCGGCGTGTACGACGTGCATCCGCTAACGGCGACGGCTTGGGCGCGGGCCCTCACGCGCAACTGGAAGCTATCCACGATGCTTCAGGTGCAGTCGGGATTCCCCTTCACCATATCCGTCTTCGGCGACACCGCGAACACGGGCACGCTGGTCGGCGAGAACGCAATCCGCGCCAATTACACCGGAGAGCCGGTTTTCGGCGCGGGCACGACGGCGGCGTGGTTCAATCCGGCCGCCTTCGCCACTCCCGCTGCCTACACGTTCGGCAACGTGGGACGCAACACCGTCTACGGGCCCGGCATGGAAACGATGGATCTCGCCCTGGCCCGTTCCTTCATGCTGGCCGAGAGACTCCACATGGAGCTGCGTGCCGAGAGCTTCAACGCGCTGAATCATTCGAACTGGGGAACGCCGAACCGCTTCGTCAACACGCCGCAATTCGGCACCATCACCGAGGCCTCCACGCCGGGCCGCGAGTTCCAGTTGAGCGCAAGACTCAGCTTCTGAAGGGCGGCGCCTGATGCGTACGGGCGCAGGCGAAACCGCCTGCGCCACGCCTCATCCCACGCGCGCGATGGCGTCGATCTCGATGCGGGCGTCGCGGGGGAGGCGCGCCACTTCGACGGTCGAGCGCGCGGGAGGCGCGGCTGGAAAATAGCGCGCGTAGACTTCGTTCATGCGCGCGAACTCGCCCAGGTCCTTGAGATACACCGTCGTCTTGAGCACCTGGTCGAGCGACGAGCCGCAGGCCGCGAGCACGGCCTTGAGGTTCTCCAGCACCCGCTCCGTCTGGGCCGCGATGTCGCCTTCGACGATCTGCCCGGTGGCCGGGTCGAGCGGAATCTGGCCGCTGAGATAGGCGAGGCCATTCGACACGACGGCCTGCGAATACGGCCCGATGGCCTGCGGAGCTTGTGCGGTGGCAATGGTGTGTTTCATGCCGGCACCGCATTCCGGAGGAGTTCCCAGGCCTGCTCGACATCGTCGCGGCCGGTGCCCAGGTTCCCGATGGCAAGCCGGATCACGAATTGCCCGTTCAGCACGGTGTGGGAGAGGAACACTTTGCCGGAGGCGTTCACCGCATCGAGGATGTCCTGGTTCTCCTCGTCGGTGCCTTTGTAGCGGAAGCAGACCACCGAAAGAGGCGCGGGCGCCATGCGCTCGAAACGCGGGTCGGCGTCCACCCAGCCTGCGAACTTCTTGGCCATCCCCACCTGCGAGCGAATAGCCGTGCAGATGCCTTCGCGGCCGAAGTAGCGCATGACGAACCACAGCTTGAGCGCGCGGAAGCGGCGGCCGAGCGGAATCGCGTAGTCCATCAGGTTGATGGCGCGAGGGTCCTCGGCCGTCTTCAGGTATTCCGGAACGAGCGAGAAAGCACGGCGCAGGATGTCCGGCCGGCGCGTGTAGAAGACGCTGAGATCGGAAGGCGTGAACAGCCACTTGTGCGCGTTCATCACGACCGAGTGGGCGCGGTCGACCCCCGCGAAGATGTGCCGGAACTCGGGCACGATCGCCGCACCGCCCGCATAAGCCGCATCCACGTGCAGCCACAGGCCGTGCTTGGCGGCCAGGTCGGCGATGGCGGGGACCGGATCGACGCTGGTGGTCGAGGTGGTGCCCACGGTGGCCACGACGCAGAAGGGGCGTTTGCCCGTCGCCAAGTCGCGCTCGATGGCCTGCTCGAGCGCGTCCACTTTCATCCTGAAGTGCGCATCCACCGGAATCTTGCGAACGTTGCGGCGCCCGATGCCGAGAGCGATGGCGTCCTTCTCGATGGAGGAGTGCGACTGCTCGGAAGTGTACAGCGTCAAATACGGCCGGCCGCCGTTTTCGCGCGCTTCCGGATCCGCCAACTCGCGCGCGGCGGCAATGGCGTGCAGGCTGCTTACCGACGCCGTGTCATAGATGATGCCGAAGAACTCGTCGGGCAACCCCAGCCATTGGCGCAGCCAGCCGAGTGTCACCTGCTCCAGTTCGGTCAGCGCCGGCGAGGTGGCCCAGTGTATCCCGTTGGTGTTCAGCGCGGCGATCAGCATCTCCGCGATGATGGCCGGCGTCGAGCCGGTGCAGGCGAAGTAGGCCATGAACCCGGGGTGGTTCCAGTGCGTCACGGCGGGGATGATCAGCTTGTCGAAATCCTTGAGGATGGCGTCGAACGGCTCGCCGGTCGCAGGCGCGGAGGGCGGCAGGGAATCCGTCAGATCGCCGGGTTTCACTCGGGGGAACACCGGATAGCGCCGGGTGTCTTCGAGGTACTCGGAAACCCAGTCCACCGCCTCGTGCGCGGCGCTGCGAAAGTCGTCAACGTATTTGCTCATTGGATGGGCCGAATTACTAGGTTACAGCTATCGGGGAGGCTCGTGGACTAGGCGGCCATCAGCCGCCGTCGCACTCGCTCAACATTTCCGGCAGCCAGGCGCGGAACCATTCGGCGAACTCGGCCAGCTTTCGCCCGGCTTCCGGTCCCGACGGCGCGGCCGGAGGTCCGGGACGCATACCGCGCACCGCCGCAGCCTCGCGTATGGCGACCGGCGCGGGGAACTCGCCGATCCAGGCGACGAACTCCTGCAAGCGGCGGTCGAGTTGCCCGGCGCGCTCGACTTGCCCGGCGAGAAGGGCGCGGTCCAGCGCCACGTGCAGCTCGGGAATGGCGGAAGCGATTCCGGAGACCACTCCATCGGCTCCCGCCAGCCGCGCTTGGGCGTACAGGGCATCCTGCCCAGCCATCAGGGTGAACGGGCACCGCTCGCGCGCCGCGCGGAGCGCTTCGAAATCGTCCCAACTGGCGCTCGAGTCCTTGATGCCCTCGAACAATCCGGTCGAGAGGAGCTCGATGGCGAGCGGGGCGGAAATGGCGCTGGTATGGGCCGGAATGTTGTAGAGGAAAATGGGCACGGCGCCCTTCAAGGCTTCGGCGAATTGCAGGAAGAAGTGCCGCAGGGCGTCCTGGCCGTAATGGAAAAAGTAGGGCGGCATGAGCAGCACGCCGGCGGCGCCCGCGACGGCCGCCTCACGGGCGAGGGCCAGCGCGCCGTCGAAGCTCGAGTGGCTCACGCCGGCCAGGATTGGCACTCGGCTGCGCCGGACGGCGAGCGAGATCAGCCGGCAACGTTCGATGATGGGGAAGTGCAGGAATTCGCCCGTCGAGCCCATGAGCGCGATGCCATCGACTCCGGCGCGGCCGAGGAAATCCAGCAGGTCGAACACGCCGCCTAGGTCGATCCCCGGGCCTTCGCGCCGGGGCGTGATCGCGGCGGCATAGACACCCGAAACGGCGCCCATCAGACCTACAAGGATACGACAGGCCTGGTGCGCGCGCCCGGCCTCAGTGAATCACGGCCGCGGCGGCGTATCCCAGCAGGCTGCCGATCGAGGCGCCGGCGACGACGTCGCTGAGGAAGTGCATGCCCAGCAGGACGCGCGAGACCGCCACGCTCAGGGCACAGAACAGCAGGCCCGCCACCAGGACGGGATAGAAGGAACCGACCGCAACGGCGACCGCAAAGGCCGTGATGGAGTGCCCGGAAGGGAACGAGAACTGGTCCGGAGGCAGCAGCGTGGCCCAGCAATGCGGCTCGATGGCGCAGGGACGCCGGCGTCCGGTCCAGCGCTTCAACTGGAGGAACACCAGGATGCCCGAGGCCACGGCCAGCGCGCCCGCGCCCACCGCCTCCAGGCGCAACGGCCCGCCGAACAGCAGCAGCAGCGCGGCCAGCGTGTACCACATCCATCCGTCGCCGCCCCGGGTGGCGCAGATCATCCACAGCCGCACCCAGCGCGGCGCGCGCCAGCGGTTGACGCGGCGCATGAGGCCATAGTCGCCGGCCACGATCAGGTCGAAGAGCGGTCCAGCGGTTGTCATGGTCATGGTTACACCGCCGGGGAAGCGCCCGGTTCGCCGCCGAAGGTGCGGCGCGGCCGCGTGCATCCGAGCCTGCGCGTCCAGTGCCGCAGGAAGATGGCCTCGAGCGCGTAATTCACCGCTATTGCGGCCGGCACTCCGAGGGCCAGTGGCGCCAGCAACAACGTCGCCGGGTTCTCCCGAGCCATCGACGCACAGATGCGGAGGACATCCGTCGTCAGTTTCCAGTAGGTTCCCGAAGCTCCATTCGCCCGCGCGCGGCCGCGCCGCACTCCCTCGAGAAACTCGGCCTTGGTCCGCGCACCGGGGACCGAGGTCCAGGCCAGGCCCGCCGAGGCGAGCGTGTGCGCGTCGCTGCCCGCCACCGGCGCCTTCGCCAGCAGCTCCGCCAGTTCCGCCGAACGCCGGTTCATGCTCCGCAGCATGTGCCCATTGAGGGTTTCAAAGCCGGGAAAGAGCGCCTCGAAACGTTCGAAATCGGAGACGTGCCGGCGTCCCGTCAGGCACGAGAACAGGTGGTTGATGGTGAAGAACAGGTCCTGTTCGTCGAGATACGCCGCCAGCGATTCGACGTCCGCGCGCCGCCGCTGGATCTCGACGTGCTGCCGCTCCGCGATGTCGTACACGCCCAGATGGATCTCGGTGCCGCTCGGCATCCGGCAGGTCACTTCCTCGCTGAGAAAGAAATCGTCGTGGCGCCTGAGCGCCACCGCAGCGTCGATGGAGTCGTGGTCGGTCACCGTGACCAGGTCCATGCCGGCGCGTTTAAGGCGCTGGTAGAGGGCGTCCGGGGGCGTGTAACTCTCCCGACACACACGGTTCAATACCGGCAGTGTGCACATCCCCGAGTGAATCGTATGCACGTGCATATCGCAGCGCATGACTCACTTATAGCCGCCGCATATTACGGGTCCGTGAATCTCATAAAAAACAATGGTTAAGAAGGATGTTCTTTCGATCCCAGGGCCCCGGAGTGTGGAAGAATCGTTACAAGCCTCCATGAAGCGCCTCGACTTCCTCTATTTCGACGCCGGCGGCGGCCATCGCAGCGCCGCCAATGCCCTGAGCCTGGCCATCGAGCGCAGCGGGCGCCCCTGGGAGATCCGGCTGGTCAACCTGCAGGAGGTGCTCGATCCGCTCGACGTTTTTCGCAAGTACTTCGGCCTGCGCCTGCAAGACGTCTACAACCTGCTCCTCAAGAAAGGCTGGACGCTCGGCTCCGCGCAACTGCTCTGGGCGATGCACCGGATGATCCGGCTCTATCACCCCAAACAGGTGCGGCTGCTGGAGAGCTTCTGGCGGGGCCGCGACACGGACCTGGCGGTTTCGCTGGTGCCCAACTTCGACCGCGCCCTGGCCGAGAGCCTCCGCAAGGCGCTGCCCGGCGTGCCGTTCGCCACCATCCTCACCGACCTGGCGGACTACCCGCCGCATTTCTGGATCGAGCACGAGTCCGACTACCTGATCTGCGGATCAGCCAAGGCCGTCGAACAGGCGCGCGCGCTGGGCCATCCCGACGACCACATCTTTCGCGCCTCGGGCATGATCCTGCACCCGCGCTTCTACGAACCGGTCGAGACCGGCCGCGAAGCGGAGCGCCAGCGCCTCGGCCTCGACCCCGCGCTGCCCACTGGCCTGGTGCTGTTCGGCGGCGAGGGGAATTCCGTGATGATTGAGATCGCCGAGCGGCTCGATCGCTCTCGCCTGGCGCTCCAGCTCATCCTCATCTGCGGCCACAACCGCAAGCTCCAAGAGAAGCTGCGCGCGCGCCAGTTCCGAAGGCCGTGCTTCGTCGAGGGTTTCACCACCGAGGTGCGCCACTACATGCATCTGAGCGACTTCTTCATCGGCAAACCCGGCCCCGGCTCCATCAGCGAGGCGCTGGCCATGAACCTGCCGGCGATCCTGGAGCGCAACGCGTGGACCCTGCCGCAAGAGCGCTACAACGCCGAGTGGGTGGTGGAACAAGGCGTCGGGCTGGTGCTGCCCAATTTCCGCGGCATTGCGGACGCCGTGCGCGAGCTTCTCGAACCCGCCAACTTCGCCCGCTACCGGGCCCGCGCCGCGGCCATCGAGAACCGCGCGGTTTTCGAGATCCCGGAGTTTCTGGAGAAGATCCTGGGGCAGGAGTAGAATGACAATCAGGATGCGGCTCACGGTGACGGCGCTGGTTTTCGCGCTTGTGGAGCTCTCGGCCCACGGGCAAACGGCCACGCTGCGGCCGGGCTCGGGTCCGCCGGAAGATCCCCAACTGCGTGCCGAAGCGGTGCGGTTGCTCGAGCGGGCCAACTATCTGAGCACGCCTGCCGTCTGGCCCCCCAACGAGATGACGCTACGCTACCGCGTGGGCAAACCGGCGCCGGGCGACCCCTATGAAGGCGACTACTTCAGCAGCGTCGGCGGCCACGGACTGCGGCACCAGGAGTGGCACTATGGCAAGTATCGATACACCCAAATCCGCAACGGAACCCGCCTCGCCTTTTCGGGGAGCGGCGTGCAGACGCCGGGGATAATGCATGTGCTGGACCACATAGCGCCGATTTACCTGGTGCACTTCGACGGTCAGGACATCATCCGCTCTATCACGGGACCCGCCGGGGGGACCCGCTGCATCCAGTTCGATACCGTAGCCGGCGACCACGAGCAGTCGTCGAACGAGATTTGTGTCGACGACGGGAACGGATGGCTGCTTTCGATACGCACGGGCGACACGCTCACCACGACCTCGAACTTCTTCCCTTTCGAGAAATCCTTCCTGCCGGGGCACATCGAGCGGTGGAAGGGCGGCGAGTTGGTGATGGCGGTCGACGAAGCGGTGGTGCTGAAGAGCGACTATCCGCCGGACTTCTTTACCGTCCCGGAGAGTTCCACGGGTTTCATCTGTCCGCATCTCCGCCCGCCGTACGCGGTCAACACGCCGCAGCCGCCGCAGCAGACATCTTCCATCTCCGTGATCAACGTGCAGTTGCAGGGCTATGTCACCACCACCGGCCGCGTTGCCAGCCTGGAGCCGGTCGATCTGACGCATCCGGAGTTGAACGAGGAAGCCATCAAGCTCGTCTCGACGTGGACCTACACTCCGGCCACCTGCGGAGGTACGCCGGCGGGGTATGGCCAGACGTTCACGGTCCATTTCAAAGGCCGATAACCCCGCTACGATAGAGAATGCGCGCTCCTCCACCTCACTATGTCCTTATATGGAGTGCGAGCTCGCATTGATGGCGGAACCCGTGGCGGCGCCCGAAACATTGCCGGTGTATTGTGATGTGAGCCTGCCGGTGCCGCTCGACCGGGCGTTCACCTATGCCCTGCCCGAGACGCTCCGGCATCGCGTCAAGCCGGGCTGCCGCCTGCTGGTTCCTTTCGGAACGCGTAAGATGACGGGCTTCGTCCTGCGCTGCCACGCCGACCCTCCCGAGAACGGCACGCGCGAAGCGCTGCGGCTTCTGGACCCCGAACCCGCCCTCACCGCGGACATGCTGGCGCTGGGCCGCTGGATCGCGGACTACTATTGCGCCCCGCTCGGCGAGGTCCTGCGCGCCATGGCGCCCGTGGGCAGCGAAATCCGCCACGGCAAGGTCTATACGCTCACCGACGGCGGCCGCGACGCGCTGCGCCAGCTCTCGCTCACGAACTCGGCCGAGGATCCGGCGGTCCAGCTCATGCGCGCGCTGGAGTTCCGTTCGGTCTCCATCTCGCAACTGGCCCGCAAGCTGCCCGATGCGGCGCGCCTGCTGCGCGGCCTCGAAAAGCGCGCCTTCGTTCAGATCGAAGACGTCGAGGCGCAGCGCGATCCGTTCCGTTCGCCCTCCGCGCGGCTGCGCGTCGAGACAGCGGCCCCGGCGCCCGAGGCTAAGTACAAGAAGGCCGAGCGCGAGCTGCTGGCCTATCTGGACCTGCATCCCGGCTCGCACAACTTGAAAGACATCGAGGCCTCAGTAAAGAACGCGGGCGAAGCTGCGCGTACCCTGGCCCGCCGCGGCATCCTGACCCTGCGTCCGGAACTTTCCCCCATCTCGACCGCTTACAACCGCGCCCCGCACGTCCTCAACTCGCACCAGCAGGCCGCCTTCGACCAGATCCGCGCCGCCATCGAGGCCAAACAATTCCGCACCTTCCTGTTACAGGGCGTCACGGGCTCGGGAAAGACCGAAGTCTACCTGAACGCCATCGAGGCCACGCTGGCGGCGGGCCGCGGAGCCCTGCTGCTGGTCCCGGAGATCGCGCTTACGCCCGCCATGGCGGGCCAGTTCTTCCACCGCTTCGGCGACCACGTGGCCATCCTGCATTCGGCCTTCGGCGACGCCGAGCGCGGCGAGCAGTGGCGGCGCATCCGCTCGGGCGCCGCGGGCGTGGTGGTGGGGACGCGCTCGGGCGTCTTCGCGCCGGTGGCGGACCTGGGACTGGTGGTGGTGGACGAGGAGCACGATTCCAGCTACAAGCAGGAGGAGACGCCGCGCTACAACGGCCGCGACGTGGCCATCGTCCGCGCCCGCGCCGCCGGCGCCTGCGTGGTGCTGGGCTCGGCCACGCCCAGCCTCGAAAGCCGCTACAACGCCGAGCGCGGCAAGTACACGCTGCTGCTGCTGCCGGAGCGCATCGAGCAGCGCCCGCTGCCGGTGGTCGAGCTGATCGACATGCGCGTCGAGTTCCTGGCCACGCGCAAGCAGAGCACGTTTTCGCGGCGGCTGATCGAGGAGATACGCACACGCCTGGCCGCGGGCGAGCAGACCATGCTGCTGCTCAACCGGCGCGGCTTTTCGAGTTTTGTCGCCTGCCGCTCCTGCGGCGAGCGCATCCAGTGCGTTAACTGTTCGGTGACGCTCACGTACCACCGCCGCGACCAGCGCCTGCTGTGCCATTACTGCAACTACGCCGAGCGCGTGCCGAGCCATTGCCCCAAGTGTCACAGCGAACACATCTACTTCCTGGGAATCGGGAGCGAGCGCGTGGAGGAAGAGCTGCACCGCATCCTGCCCGAGGCACGCGTGGCCCGCATGGACCGCGACACCGTGACCGGAAAGCGCCAGTACGAAACCATTCTGGACGGTTTCCGCGAGGGCGCCTACGACATCCTGGTGGGAACCCAGATGATCGCCAAGGGGCACGACATCCCGAACGTCACGCTGGTCGGTGTGATCTCCGCCGACGTCGGCCTGGGCATGCCGGATTTCCGCGCCGCCGAGCGCACCTTCCAGTTGCTCACGCAGGTGGCGGGCCGCGCCGGCCGCGGCGATATCAAGGGCGAGGTGCTGGTGCAGACCATCAACCCCGACCATTACGCCGTCCGCTTCGCCGCCGCGCAGAACTACGACGGCTTCTACGAGAAGGAGCTGCAATTCCGCCGCCTGATGCGCTACCCGCCGTTCAGCGCGCTGGCCAACCTGCTGGTCCGCAGCGAAAGCAAAGAGGACGCGCTGCGCATGAGCGGCGAACTGGGCGTGCTGCTCACCCCTCCGCCCGACCACATCAAGATGCTCGGCCCGGCCGAAGCCCCGGTGCCGCGCCTCAAGAGCGAATACCGCTACCAGCTCCTCATCAAAGCCGCCAGCCGCACCGCGCTCAAGGAAACGCTCGACGCCGTCCGCCGCTACGCCGAGAGCCGCCGCTGGCCGGCCACGGCGGTGGTGATCGACGTGGACCCGCTGAGCTTGCTGTAGGCGGGACGCCGCGCACCCACAGTAACGTGGTGTACTTCTTTGCTCCAACCCATTTGCCAAGCACTCGGGTTCGTGACATACTACCCAGAACCACCAGGCCGGACTTTGGCGACCCGCGTGGGCAGCGATTGGAGGACTTAATGGCTACGCCAGCTACACAACTGGCTATCTCGCGTACTAAGTACGCCGTGGCGCCCATTCTCATGCAGGTGCTGTTGGGCATGCTCTATTCGTGGTCCGTGTTTCGCGGGCCACTGGCAAAGGCGTACGGGTGGACCAATGTGCAAACCAACGACCCGTTCAGTTACTCGATTCTGGCTTTGGTGGCGGGAACGATCTTAGGCGGCCTGTGGCAGGACCGCTCCGGGCCGCGCCTGGTCGCGAGTGTGGGTGGAGCCCTCATCGGGGCGGGCTGGCTGCTGTCGGCCATCTTCGGCCGGGACCCGGTCGCCCTGATCGTGACCTACGGCTGCGTGGTTGGCCTGGGCACGGGGTTTGGGTATGTCGCGCCCATCGCTACGCTAGTGAAGTGGTTTCCGGACAAGCGCGGCATGATGGTCGGCCTGGCGGTCATGGGAGTGGGCGTAAGTCCGCTCGTATTTGCGCCTATCATCGAGCGCCTGATCGGCAAGGATCCTACCCGGTTTGCGGCCACGATTCCGAGCACGTTCATTGTAATCGCCATCGTGTCCGTGGTCGGCGTGATCGCGGCGGCGCAGTTCTGCAAGACGCCGCCCGCGGGCTGGCGGCCGGCGGGATGGCAGCCAAAAGCGGCGGCGGTCGCGACGCGCGAGAACACACCGCCCGGCGGGATGCTGGCTACCTGGCAGTTCTATGCGCTGTGGCTGGCCTATTTCCTCGGCGCCGCGGTCGGTTTAACCGCGATCAGCCAGGCCTCGCCGCTGGTCAAGGATTTGGCCAAGACCAGCGCCGTGCTGACGGGTGCCGTTGCGCTCGGCATCATGAGCGTCTTCAACGGCGTCGGTAGGCTGGCCTGGGGGAGTGTCTCGGACCGCCTGGGACGCATGCGCACGCTTCTCGTCATGTGCTTTGTTTCGGCGTTCGCCTGCGCCTTTCTCCTGCGGGGCGCCAGCGGATTCTGGCAACTGCTGGCCGGGTTGTCGGTGGCGGCCTTCGCCTACGGCGGTTTCCTGGCCCTCATGCCCTCTCTGACCGCGGATTACTATGGACCGAAACACGTCGGCGTCAATTACGGGCTGGTGTTCACGGCCTTCGGGATTTCGGGATTCCTGGTGCCCAAGTACTTCGCGCACTTGGTGGACCAAGCCAAAGCCGCCGGTAATATCGCTGCCGGGTACAACCAGGTGTACCTGATCCTGGCCGGCATGATGGTGGCGTGCGCGGTGGTCAGTCTGACCCTGCGGCCCCCGCGTGCACGCACGGCGAGCTAGACAAGCAACCGTTCCCTCTTGGCGGACTGGAGCAGCTTGATGGCGGCGTCCGGCCGCTCGAGCGCTTGCAGAAAGCCGGCCTGATCCTGGCCGGAATAGCCCTGGTGTGCGCCGTGCTCTCGCTGGCGCTGCGGCCCCCTCGCTCGCGGGCGGCGGGCTAAGCGGTCGCACAGAGGCAGGCGCGGCTGCAAAGAAAGGGCTTGACAAATACATCTGTCAGATATATCTTGTAGAGGCATGGCACGCAACCAGACGTCTTACTTGATCCTGGGGGCGCTCAGCATCGAGCCCAACCTGTCCGGATACGACATTCGCAAGGGTATCGAATCCAGCGTCAGCTACTTTTGGCATGAAAGCTACGGGCAAATTTACCCCACGCTCAAACGGCTGGCAGCCGAAGGCCTGATTGTGGCGAGCAAGCCGGGCTCTGCCACGAGGAAGGGGCGTCAGGAGTACTCGCTGACGGAGGCCGGGCGCGCGTGCCTCCGGGAGTGGCTTGCCGTGCCCTTCCGCAACGATCCGCCGCGCAACGAGTTTCTGCTGAAGCTGTTCTTTGGGCGGGAGGCCGCGCCCAGCGTGTCGATCGCGCACGTCGAGGAGCTTCAGAGAAGAAACCAGCGCATGCTGGACACTTTGTTGGGGTTCGAAACCATGGCCCGCACACAGGCATCGCAAAACCCCCATCAGCCGTTCTGGATGCTCACGATCAGCTTGGGAATCGCGCTGACGCGCGCCGCGCTCGAGTGGGGCGAATCCGCGCTGGCCCAGCTTTCTTCCATGGAGGCAGCCGCTGCTCCCAAGCCGGGCGCGCGAATCCGCAAGCCGCGCGGGAAGTGAAATCCAAAGGAGAACCTCAAAATGCCTTCGAAAACTGAATACAACCGCCGGCTGCAGAGTGTGGCTTGGGGTGTCACCATCCTCTTTATTCTGGGCTTTTTTCTCAAGCCCATAGGAGAATGGACGGGCCCCATAGGGGCCATCTGGTTCGTGGGAACGCAAAGGCCGTGGCGCGGGTTTCTGTGGCTAATGGCCTTCTCGTTCGTTCCCCATCTGGTTGCCGACTGGCGGATTCTTTTCGGAGCCAGCCCCGAGCAGGCACTTCAACACGTAGGCTGGATCATCCTCGCTACCATGCTCGGCGTTCTTCCGCTCACATTTCACCGCCTCACCGGCCCGCGTCTGCCAGGATTGCTCTCGACCCTTCCCTTTCCACTCGCGGCAGCAGCCGTGCAAATACTGTCTCTGTTGTGGCTTCCACGGGCCGCGGCGGGCGGTTCCTGGGCGGTGCTCTTTCTCGTCGGCTGGATCGCGGCTGGGATTGTATGGATGTGGAACCACGAACTCCAGGCCGCGAGAATCGGCTGGGTCGGCGCTTTCTTCGGCGCTCTCTTCGTCCTGGTGATGGCAACGCGCCATACCCTTATGATTGACGCGCGCTTTGCCTGGCTTCCCCTGAGCGGAACGATTGTTCTGGCCATATGGGCGCTGCTCAACCGCTCGAAGAAAAAACCATGGGCCGAGCGGACGCAGACGGTTGCCCGCTTGCAGAGCCCTTATACCGGGAACCCTTTGCACGTGGATGTCGAGCGGGGCAGTGAAGCGTTGGTCAGCAGTTCCGGAGAGCGGTTTCCGGTTCGCAGTGGGATTCCGGCGTTCCTCAAGCCGAAGGATCTCAGCGGCGATAACCTCAAATACAACCACCTCTATGAGACCATCGGCGGCTTTTACGACGACATCCAGCGCGTCTTCTGTGCGCTCGCAGGATTCGACCGGAACGTTTACTTCCGCAGCTACATGCGCCTGCTCGAAGTCAAACCCGGCGATTCGGTGCTCGAGACCTCCGTGGGCACCGGTCTCAATTTCAAATACCTGCCCCGCGGCGTTAAACTCTCCGGCCTCGATCTGTCTCCCGAGATGCTGGCCAACTGCCAGAGCAACCTGCGCCGCTGGCGCCTGGACGCCGATCTGTTCCTGGGCAATGCCGAGAGCCTGCCGTTCACCGATTCGAGCTTCGACGTCGTCTTTCACGTGGGAGGCATCAACTTCTTCAACGACCGCGCTAAGGCGATCCGGGAGATGATTCGCGTCGCGAAACCGGGAAGCCTCCTGCTGATCGCCGATGAGACCGAGAAACACGTGAAGAGCGTGTACGAAAAACAACCCGGCAGCTTATTCAAGAACCGCAAGGAGCCTGTCAGCGCGCCCATCGATCTGGTGCCACCCGAGATGCAAGAGGTCCATCTCGAAGAGCTGAGGGACGGCCAGTTCTACGCGCTGACGTTTCGCAAGGCGTCCTGACCCAAGGGCGCTTACTGTTCGGCGCGGTTGTAGACTTCCACGCTGCTCACCACGCTGATTCCGGCGGATTGGAGCAGCTTGATGGCCGCGTCGGGCTGGTCGAAGCGGAAAATCATCACCGCCGTCTCGCGCCGTCCGGACGGGAACGAGTACATATACTCGACGTTGACGGGGCTGTTCTCGAGCACCTGCAGAAGGCTGGCGAGGCCGCCCGGCTTGTCGGGCACCTCGATGGCCACCACCTCGGTCACGTTCACCACGTAGCCGGCGTCCTTCAGAAGCTGAGCGGCCCGCTGCCAGTCGGAGACGATCATGCGCAGGATGCCGAACTGCTTGGTATCCGCGACGGAAAGCGTCCGGATGTTGATCCCCTCGCCGGCCAGCAGCCGGCAAGGCTTCACGATCTGGCCCGGCTGATTCTCGAGAAACAACGACAACTGTTGAATCTTCACGATTCCATCCTCCGGTCAATCACTCGCTTGGCCTTCCCCTCGCTGCGCTGGAGGGTGTGCGGCTCGATCAGACTGACGTTGACCCGCAGACCCAAAGCGTGCTCCATCGCACGAGTGAGCTTCTCACTCAAGTCCACCAGCGCGCGGATGCGGTCGCCAAACACCTCCGCCGTCACCTCGACCTGAACCTCCATCTGGTCCAGGCCCTTCTCGCGGGTCAGGATGATCTGGTAGTGGGGCAGCGTCCCCTCCACCGCCAGCAGCGCGGTCTCGATCTGAGACGGATACACGTTCACGCCGCGAATGATCAGCATGTCGTCGCTGCGGCGGCCGATGCGCCGGATCCGGCGGAGCGTCCGCCCGCACGCGCACGACTCCGGCTCCAGCGCCGTGATGTCGCGGGTGCGGAAGCGGATCATGGGCATGGCCTGCTTGCTGAGCGTGGTGATCACCAGTTCGCCTTCGACGCCGTCGGGAACATTCCGGCCGGTCTCGGGATCGATGACCTCGGGATAGAAGTGGTCCTCGAAAATGTGCGGGCCGCGCTGGAACCAGCACTCCGCCCCCACGCCGGGGCCGGTGATCTCCGTGAGGCCGTAGCAGTCGTAAGCCTTGATGCCGGCCGCAGCCTCGATGTGGCGGCGCATGGATTCGCTCCAGGGCTCGGAGCCGAAACCGCCGGCTCTCAAGGGCAGTTCGCGAACGTCGACTCCCATCTCCGAAGCCCGCTCCAGCATGTGCACGAAGTAACTCGGCGTGGCACAGATCGAGGTGACCTTGAAATCCTTCATGATCATGACCTGCCGGTCCGTGTTGCCGCCGGAAATCGGAATGACCGTCGCCCCCAACGCTTCCAGACCGTAGTGAAATCCCAGGCCGCCGGTGAAGAGCCCGTAGCCGTGCGCGTTCTGGAAAATGTCGCCGCGGTGGATTCCGTACGAGGCCAGGGCCCTAGCCATAACCGAGGTCCACACGTTCAGGTCGTCCTGCGTGTAAGCGACCACGATTGGCTTCCCGGTGGTGCCGCTCGAGGCGTGCAGGCGGACCACGTCGCTGAGCGGGCAGGCGAACAGGCCGTAGGGATACGTGTCGCGCAGGTCGGCCTTCACGGTGAAGGGCAGGCGCGGCAGATCGTCGAGGCTCTGGATGTCCTCCGGGCGCAGCCCCTGGGCTTTCATCCGCTGGCGGACTAGCTCGACGTTGTCGAAAGCCCGGCGGACAGTCGCTTGGAGCCTGCCAAGCTGCAGGTCCCGGAGCAGGTGGACCGGCAAGTAGTCCGGCGCGCTGACGGGGTGAAATCGTTGCGTGACTCTTTCGGCAGTCGCAATCATGGGTCTCCTCCTGCGGCGGCGCCGGCCACGGCCGGCCCCCCCCAGGTAAAAAGGGCAAGGGATCATCCTATCGTTGATGAGGGGGTGGCGGCAAGGAGGTGGCGGGGGCGAGGCCAGTTCTACGCGCCTTGGGCCTTGCCGGCCAAATGCGACTCCGCCGCTTCCAAGGTGTCGAACCGGGGAACCAGAGCATCGACCTTCGCGACCTCCAGCAGCGTGAGAACTCGTCGCGAAACATCCGCCAGAGCGAACTTCTGCCCCTGACGCTGACATGAAACGTAGGCTCCGAGAATCGCTCCCAGGCCCGCCGAATCCATGTAGGGAACGCCGCCGAGCGCAAGGATCAGCCCCTTGGCCTGTTGCTGGCGGACCGTGTCCTGGAATTCAAAAAGCGTGGTCAGTGTTAGAGGTCCCTCTAAATGCAGGATCAGAATGCCGCCCGGCCCCTCTGTGCTCCGGATTTGCAGTTGGTCCATTTGCTTAAAGACTACTACAACAATGTTTCATTTGCGTGACGGAGGTCCCAGCGCACGTTCCAGCCCTTCTTCGGGAAGCCATTCGGTAAACAAGCCATCATTGCCGTGGCTGTGAGCAGCCCGCCGTTACCCGGCAAGTAGATCGGGAGCCCGGCCCGCTGCCAGTTGTGGCCGTTCGGAAGCCAGGTGTTTTTCGGCGAGTCGAGGAACAGGCAATCGAGGGCGGTATCCGGTTCGCCCAGCCGGACCGCGGTCATGGCCGCCATGGGAAAATCCCAGCCCCAGGTATCCGCCCACCGCCACTCGCGCAGCACTTGATGCAGGGTGCGGCGCATGGTTTCGGGGTTCACGCCCTCGCCGTCGAGCACACCGTAAGCAGCCAGCATCGACGGATGATCGAAGTTCCTTGCGGTGTAGGTTTGGGGACAGTTCTCGTGCGCCAGGTACACGCCATCCCGTACGGGCAACGGCGAAAGCTTCGCGCGCACCTGCTCCCACTTCCGGTCGGGCGCGAGTCCCAGCCGCTGTCTCCATCTCTGCGCGATGCCGAGCGCCTGGCGCCAATACGCCAGTTCGAATGTCGGGTTCCAGGTTTCGCGCGGGGGATGGTTCTCCTGCGCCGGGATGACCGGCGGCCCGAGCACGAAACGGCCGTCTCGCAACACGGCAAAATCGGCCATGAACTCGGCCGATTGCATCACCACTTCGCTGTACCGTTCGAGCGTCGCGCGCGCCGGTCTGGCGCGATAGCACAACTCCGCCAGAGCGATGGGATGGGGCTGCTGCCAGATCAGCAGCTCGCCGACGGTCGAAGGGCTGCTTCGGCCGTCGGGCGAAGTCATTTTGGGCCACCGCGCGCCCCGATAACCCTGTTTTCGCGCCTTCTCGCGGGCCGACGGGAGAATGGAAGCGTACCAGCCCAAGCTGCGTTCCAGCAAAGGCGTGCGGCCCCAGAGTGCGAACTGGGCGGCGTGCCACCAGTGCATCTCCAGGTGGAACTTGCCGTACCAACTGTTGCACGTCAGCCCCGTTTCCTGCGGAGGTGTGGAGCCGGAGCATTGAATGGCCGTCAGATACTGCGACAGAACGATGCGGCGCTCGAGTTCCTGCGCACGCGGGTCGCTGCTTCCGGCCAGATCGATGGCGCCGCCGGCCGACCAGAACTCATGCCAGCGTGCCTGGCTCGCCTGGCGCGCCGCTACTGGGAGGATCGGGTCCGCGACCGGCACACGTGGCGCGAATTCGCACGTGAACTCCAGGCGTTTCCCGCAGAGCACAATGCGATGATCGCCGCGCGCTTCCGCCTGCGCGTCTCCAGTCCAGTGCAGCCGGACCCAGTAGCTGTCCGCATCGAGTTGCCGATGGATCGTCGCCGTGCTCCGGTCCTGGGCCGAGAGGGTGGTCTGGTGCTTTTCGCCGGCCTTCCAATCCGCCGCATTCATCGCCGGGGAACCGTAAGGAAAACTCCACTCCACACTCAATCGCCCGGAATCCGCAAGGGGCGACTCGATGGAGACCGCGAGTATGTCCCGCGTGGGATGGCAACACGTCACGACCCGCACCGGCCGGCCCTGGAGATCGAATCGGCTCACCAGCGTCCCGCTCCAGAGCACCAGCCTTTGGTCGATGTTCGTCACATGGGAGGGCGCCAACGGGCCCCCATCGAGCACCAGTGCGATGCGTCCCAGATTGAGACGGTGCGGGTTTTCTCGCAGCCAGTTGAACAGCGTCTCCTGTCCCTGGCTGGATGTTGCATAGCCCACCGGCCGGCCGTAAGTATCGAACATCTCCAACCGCAAATCGGACGCGCCGAGGCCGGAAGGCGCGGGAAAACTGTGCCATCCCCACTGCGATTGCGTACACAGGGGAAAGGTGCTCTCGTAGAGCTCCGCCAACGATTGCAGCCCGGTTGCGTCGGCCGTGAAGGCGAACTCCCCGTTTCCCACCGACAGCGGGGAGCGAGGGTCCACGTCGTGCAGTATGGGATCGTGGCGCGAAACGATCGCCTGGCGATCGAGCCGGCCGTTCGCGGCTCTCGCCGAACCCGCCGCGAGAGGCGCCAGGGCGAGAAGCAACTCGCGGCGGCTGCACAGGGTCCACTTGCGGAAATCACCAGACGGCTTCATTCACCGCGCCCACGCGATCGACGCTAACGTATAGTGTAAACAGATCGGACAGCGAGGGACGGACCATGCAAACGAGCCTGACCAGACGGAACTGCCTCAAACTGCCGCTGGCCGCCGCAGCCTCGCGGCTGGTTGCCGACTCAACCATGGACACCCATGGCTTCAAACTCGGCATCATCACCGACGAGCTGACGGGCCAGTTGAACGAAGCCCTCGACTTCATCTCCAGCTACCACTTACTGTGGTGCGAGCTGCGTGAGATCTGGGGCAAGAACATCATGAGCTCCTCCCGGGAAGATCTGGATCGCGCCCGCGACCTGATCGCCAGCCACGGCATCCACGTGAGCGAGATCGCTTCCCCCCTCTTCAAATGGAATTGCCCGCAGATGCCCGCCAGGGCCGGCGAGAAGCGCGACACCTTCGGCGCCAGCTTCACCGAGGAAGACGCCGACAGGCTTCTCGACCAGTCTTTCGATCTGGCTCGCTTCTTCGGCACGAGCATGGTGCGCATCTTCACCTACTGGCGCGTGGACGATCCGGCGAAAGCCTACCCCTACGTTCGCGACCGCATGGCCAAAGCGGCCGAGGCGGCCGCCAGGAACAAGATCATCCTCAACGTCGAAAACGAGCACGCCTGCAATGTCGGCACGGGCAAAGAGCTGGGCCGGCTGCTGCGGGAGGTCAATTCGCCGAGCCTGCGCGGCGTCTGGGATCCGGCCAACGCCACGATGCTCGGCGAGGTCCCTTATCCCGACGGATACGAAGCCGTAAAGGGCGTGTTTCCGCACATGCACGTCAAGGATTCGCGCAAGAACGCACGCACCGGGAATCTCGAGTGGGCGCCGGTGGGCGGCGGCATCGTCGACTTCAAGGGGCAGTTTCAGGCGCTCCTCCGCGACCATTATGAGGGAACCATCTCGCTCGAAACGCACTACAGGCGGGCGGACGGCAACAAGGTCGAGAGCACGCGCGAGTCCCTGGAAGGTTTGTTCAAAGTCCTTAAAGAGGTGTGAGATGTCATCAGGTTTCAGTCGGCGAGACATGCTGAAGGCCGCCGCCGGGGCGGCACTGCTCTCGCCCCAAGGAGTCTTGGGCGCGAACGATCGGGTGCGCGTCGCCGTGGTCGGGCTGCGCGGCCGCGGCCTCGATCACATCAGGAAAGTGAAGGCCACTCCCGGCGTCGAACTCGCCGCGGTTGTGGAGGTGGACGAGAACGTCCTCGCGACTCGCCTCGGAGACATCGAAAAGCTAGGCCTGGCCAAGCCCAAGACCTTTGTCGATATCCGCAAGATGCTCGAGGACCCCTCGATCGACGCCATCACCGTCGCCACTCCCAATCACTGGCACTCCCTGATGGGCATCTGGGCCTGTCAGGCCGGCAAAGACGCCTACGTGGAGAAGCCGCTCTCCCACAGTTGGTGGGAAGGCAAACAACTGGTGGCCGCAGCGAACAAGTACAAGCGCATCGTGCAGCACGGCACGCAGAGCCGGTCGAGCATGGGCGCCAGGGAAGCCATTCAAAAGCTGCGGGGCGGCCTGGTCGGCGATGTCTACCTGTCGCGCGGTCTGTGCTACAAGTGGCGCGACACGATCGGCCGCAAGCCGCGCGAAGCGCCGCCGGCGGGCTTCGACTACGATTTGTGGCTGGGGCCCGCGCCCGATCGCGGCTTCACGCGCAATCGCTACCATTACAACTGGCACTGGTTCTGGGACACCGGCAACGGCGACCTGGGCAACCAGGGCATTCACGAGATCGATACGGCGCGCTGGGGCCTGGGTGTCGCGTTCCCGAACAAGGTTTCCGCGATGGGCGGCCACGTGATGTTCGACGACGACCAGGAAACGCCCAACGTGCTCAACTGCGCCTACGAGTTCAATATGCCGGGCGGCCAACGCCGTCTGCTGGAATTTGAAGTACGGCACTGGATGACCAACCACGAAGCGGACATCGGCCTCTTCGGTGGTGGCAGCGTGTTGCCGCCCGCCGGCCTGACCGCCAGCGACAAACCGGCCGCGCTCGGCCCGGCCAGCGGCAAGCCCGGCACGATCGGCAACATCTTTTACGGGCCCGGCGGCTACCTGGCGATTCAGGAGTACGAAAGCTATAAATACTGGCTGGGCGAAAGACAGGAACCGAGTCCGGTGAGCCGCGGCAAGGAGAACCACTTCGCCAATTTCATCGATTGCGTCCGCAGCCGCAAGAAGGAAGACCTCAACGCGCCGGTCGAAGAAGGGCACATTTCATGCACCCTGGTGCACCTGGCCAATGTTTCGTATCGCCTGGGCCGCACTCTGAACTTCGATCCGGAAACCGAGCAGGTCATCGGAGACGACGAGGCCAACCGGATGCTCCGCGACGCCGATCGCGGTTACCGCCCCGGCTTCACGATTCCGGATAACGTGTGAGAGCGGCAGCCTAACCCGCCAGGCCCGCCAGCACACCCTTCATGTAGCCGAACGAATGCAGCATTCCCGGCACGGGATTGTCGCTGTTGATCTCGTACTCCAGATTCACCGAGCCGCGATACCCGATCTTCTGCAACTGCTTGAAGAGCGCCACCACGGGCATGACGCCGTCTCCCACATCGCACTGGCTCTCCTTGACCTTGCCGTCCTTGAGGTCCTTGATGTGCATATCCAGCAACCGCGGTCCGGCGTTCAAGACCTCCTGAACCACATCCGCCCCCGCGCGCATGGAATGCCCCACGTCCATGCACAGGCCCATGCGCGGGTCCATGCCCTTGACCGCATCCAGGACCACTTTCGGACTGGGAAAGTTCTTGTCCTCCGGGCCGTGCGTGTGAATCGCGATCCGAACGTCGAATTCCTTCGCGAGTTTCTCGATCGCGCCCAGGTTCTCGTGCAGCGGCGCCGCGACCAGCATGGGCATGCCGCACGCCTTTGCGTATTCGAAGTATTTCTTTAATTCCGCCGGATCGCTGGACTTCATATCCGTATTGCCGCCGCTGACGATGGTCAGCCCGGCCTTCCGGAATTCGCTCACCGCCCTGGCGATTTCCGCTGGCGTAGAAGTGTAGGGCAGATGGAAGTCCTTGACGCTGACGTGGGTGACTCCCAGTTGCTGGATCATCCGGATCGCCAGCCCGCGCTGGAACTCACGCAGAGAGTAGGATGCGACGCCGATATGGAAGCCTGCCGGCGCCCCTTCGCCCGCCGCCGGACTCGCCGCCGCTGCCGCCAGCACCCCAGCACTTGAAATCATTTCCCGACGTGTCATGGCTCTTAGGATACACTTTGGGTTGGTGCGGCTGAGAGGACTTGAACCTCCACGGAGTTGCCCCCACCAGGACCTGAACCTGGCGCGTCTGCCAATTCCGCCACAGCCGCATGCTTTAGGACGGGTACCCTCTCATTGTCGGCGAGGGCGCGCGGGCTGTCAAATCACACTACCGCCGCCTCTTCGATCGCCAGCTCTCCTCTATCCGCGTCGAGCGAAGCCAGCGGGCCCAGGGGCAACGTGAGTTGATCGTCGGTGTGGCCGATGGTGAGACCCGAGAGCACGGGAATGCTCAGCTTGCCGAGGATCTGGTCGACTACTTCGCCCACCGAGAAAGTGGATTCGAAAGCGGGCTTGAAGTCGCGCGGACGGCAATCGCTGCACTCGCCGAAGACGATGCCGGCGGCGGCATCCAGCTTGCCGGCCAGGCGCAATTGCGTCAACATGCCGTCGATGGCATAGGGCTGCTCCTCCACGTCCTCGATAAACAGGATTCGGCCGCGCGTGTCGATCTCGTAGGGCGTACCCAGAGTTCGCGTCACCAGAGAAAGGTTCCCGCCGATAAGCCGGCCCCGCGCCTTGCCGGGGCGCACCGTGCGCAGCGTGTGCCCCGGCCGGAGCTGGTTGGTCTCCGGCGGGTTCGTCACCACGCCCAGCGGCTCGGTCGAGAACAGCGCGCGGCGGAACCACTTCTGGGTGAAATCCGTGAAGGCCGATATCAGGAGCGGCCCGTGGAAAGTCACTAGGCCGGCGCGCTTGTGAATCGCCAGGTGCAGGCAGGTGATGTCGCTGTAGCCGAGAAAGATTTTGAGATTCGCGCGCAGCAGCCCATAATTGATGCGGTCCAGCAGGCGCTCGGACCCGTAGCCGCCGCGGATGGCGAAGACAGCCTTCACCTCGGGATCGCGGAACATTTCGTGCAGGTCATCCAGGCGCTGCTGATCGGAGCCCCCCAAATAGCCGGCTCGCTCGCCGACGTTGCGGCCCAGCTTGGGACGCAACCCGAAGTACTTCACGGTGCGGACGACCAGTGCCAGACGGTCCGGGTCCGAGACGTAGGTCCCGGGGGTGATCAGACCCACGGTGTCGCCTTCATGCAGGGCCGGCGGCCGCACCAGCGCGGGCTCCGGCCCCGTGTCGGCCGCCGCGCGCGCCGTGGCCACGGCGCCCAAACCCGCCAGGAATTGTCTGCGTCCGGTCATGGCAGCGAACATAGCACACCGCAGCGCCGACCGCTCCTGCGTCACAATAATGGGGTGACACTGGCAACGTGGCTCGCGGTCCTGACTGGCCTGGTGGCGCCGCTCGCGGCGCAGGACCCTCCGCCGACCGTGTTTCGGAGCGATTCTCGTCTGGTCGTCTTGCACGCCACCGTGCTCGACGCGGAGGGACGGCTGGTGACCAACCTCTCGCAGAGCGCGTTTCACGTCTTCGAGAACGGAGTCGAGCAGGAGGTCAAGGTATTCCGGCGCGAGGACGCACCGGTGTCGATCGGCCTGATCATCGACGACAGCGGCAGCATGACCAACAAGCGCGACCGCGTGGCGGCCGCGGCGCTGGCCCTAGTCGAGGCATCTCATCCGGATGACGAGGCCTTCCTCATCCACTTCAACGAGAAGGCGTACCTGGACCTGGATTTCACCCACGACCACAAGCTGCTCGGCGAAGGGCTCACCAAATACGATACGCGCGGAACCACCGCTATGCGGGACGCGGTGCGGCTGGCGATCGAGCACCTGGAGCGCACGGCAGCCGAGGACAAGAAGGTCATCATCCTGATCACCGACGGGGAGGACAACACCAGCGTCATCGGGCAGGACTATGTGATCCGGGCGGCGCAGCAGAGCGGCGTGCTCATCTACGTGATCGGCATTCTGAACGAGGTCGACGACGCGCAGACCCGCCGGGCCCAGCGCGAGCTGGACGCGCTGACGCAGGCGACGGGCGGCCAATCCTATTACTTGAAAGATGTTTCGGAGGCCGACCGCACGGCGCTCGAAATCGCGCACAACATCCGCAACCAATACACGCTGGCCTACAGCCCTCCGAAGCCGGTGCTGGACGGAATGTTCCGCCGCATCCTGGTGAAGGCGACGGGGCCCGTGCCGCTGACTGTTCTCACGCGCGCTGGCTATTGGGCCAACGGCCGGTAGACGGTTCCGTAACGGCTCGAATCAGGCTGGCGCGATATCGGTCCGTTTGAACTTGATGGGAATCTGCTCAGGAGCAGCAATCTGGACAGGAGGATCGCCAGGCCTGCGAGCTCGGGAACAGGGGACGTTGCGGCCGCTGCTGGCCGGCTACCTTCCGGGGCTTTTTGGCTGGGCCGTTTCTGCGAGATCGATCTCGCCGGCCGGAACAAACTGCCCGGAACCACCCGGCTTCAGGACCGCGACCTGGAACCGGTTCCATTTCAACGGGAGCGCAAATGCGACTGTGAAGCTCTCGGAGTCTTCGCAGGCCGGATCCGTCACCTTTCCCAGTGCCCAGGCTTGATCCTGAATCTCCCACCCGAATATGCCCCTTATCATCATTGCCGCCGAGCTCTGCTTGGCGCCACCCTCTCCGTACAGCGCCACAAACTGCTTGTGGATCTTTGGAACCATCTGGAATCTCTTGCGCAATCCCTCCAGCCGGCCTGTGAGCGTGACGATGACGAACCGCTGGCCCTCCGGCGCCGGGGCAGTTGCGTTGATCTTTCGAAACCAGTTGTCGACGGTCACTTTGTCAGCGATCGCATACTTCGCAATGGTGAAACTCATGGCCGACACGTCCGGCAAAGCCTTGTCCTTGTCTTTGAGCGCGCCCAGCGGGCTGCTCAGCATGGACCCCGGCCCGAATTGCTCTTGACAAATTGGGCCACTTTCGCTGCCACTGAAGCCGTTGGCCGAAGTGGGAAGCGCCGATGCCAAGCAGAAGAGAGCAAAGCAGGTAAGTCGCATGTGGTTTCCATTCCGTCGGGATTTCCATTTTGGGGCTCCCGGTTTCCTGGATCTTATCACAGACCGCCAGCTGTTGATCTCCGAATTGCAGTTTTTGGGGACTCTTTCCCTGTCCGCATCTTCTGGCCCGGCCAAACTCCAAGTTCGCGCCGCCGGGCTGATGGCCGATGGCCGCTGCGACCGCTTCAGCCGGCCAGTTCAAGCTCGATGCGCTTGCTGGCGGGGTCCAGCGCGGCAATGCGGAAGCTGCGAATCTGCCCGCTGCGGGTAGGTTCGCCGGCGTTACCGGATGCCTGAGTCCCGCCCTGTTTCCAACGGGCGGAGAGCATGGCCGAAAGCGCCGAGACGTCCGACTGGCTCGCGGCCACGGTAGCCTCTTCGACCGCCTTCTGCTGCTTGGGAAGCGCGCAGGTGGCCATCAGGCCCTCGCCCAGTTCCACCCGGGCGCTGCCCTTGGCGATATCGACGATGCGCCCGCTGACCACGTCGCCCGCTTTGTGCTCGGCGATGTACTCGTCCGCGGAGGTGGGTTGCAGTTGCTTGATGCTGAGGCGTATGCGGCGCTTCGCCTGGTCCACCTCGATCACCAGCGCCTTCACCACCTCGCCCAGCTTGAGCGCGTCCTGCGGATGATTGATGCGCTTCTCGGCGGTGATGTCGCCGACGTGGATCATGCCTTCGACGCCCTCGGCCAGTTCGACGAACGCTCCGAACTTGGCCAGGCTGGTGACGCGCCCCTCGGCCACGCTGCCCACCGGGAATCTCTTCACCGCCTCATCCCACGGGTCGCCCAGCGCCTGCTTGAGGCTGAGGCCGATCCGCTTGGCCGCCGGGTCCACGTTCAGCACCACCGCTTCGACGAGATCGCCGGGCTGGACCACGTCGCCGGGCTTGCGGACCTTCTTCGACCAGGTGAGGTCGAACATGCGGATGAGGCCCTCGACGCCGGGCTCGAGCTCGACGAAAGCTCCGAATTCGACCGTTCGTGTCACCTTGCCGCGCACGCGCTCGCCAGGCTTGTACTTCTCCTCGACCAGCGACCACGGATCGGGGGTGAGCTGCTTCAGACCGAGCGAGATCTTGCGGGTTTCGCGATTGATCTTGAGGATCTTGACTTCGAGCTCGTCGCCGATCGAGAGCACGTCGGACGGCTTCTCGATGCGGTTCCAGGACATTTCAGCCACGTGCAGCAGGCCGTCGATACCCCCCAGATCGAGAAAGGCGCCGAAATCAGTGAGCGTGCGCACGGTTCCGCGGACCACTGCGCCCTCCTGGAGCGCTTCGAACTGCTCACGGCGCGCCCGGTTCTGCTCTTCCTCGAGAACCGCGCGGCGGTCCACGACGACGTCTTCGTCGGTGGTATCGAGCTTGATGATGCGGCAGGTGATCTCCTGGCCGGTGAGTTGCTCCATCTCGGCCGGGGTCTTGGCGCCGCTGCGCGAGGCGGGCAAGAAGGCGCGCACGCCGACGTCTACGCTGAGGCCACCCTTCACGATGCCGGTGACGACACCGGCGATGGGCCGCTTCTCGGCAAAGGCGCTCTCGAGCGCCGACCAGTCCTTCGGCCGCTCGACCTTGATCTTGGAGAGCATGTAATAGCCCTCCTCGTTGCGGCCGCGGACGTTCACGATCACGTGGTCCCCGACGGCGATGTCGGGCTTGCCCGCCGCGTCGCGGAACTCGTCGAGCGGCAGAACGCCTTCGGTCTTCCAGCCGATGTCGACGAAGACGGCGTCGCTCGACACGGCCACCACCTTGCCGGGGCGGCCGCCCTCTGTCTGGCCTGGCTTCTGGGATCGTTCAAACTGGGAAAGGATCTCGCCGAAAGAGGAGTCCGGCGTGGACGGCTTCTGCAGGTCGAGATCGTTGGGGGGGTCTAGGTGAGTCATGCTGGGAAACGAATTCCATTTTGGCACACTTCGGCGCGCCAGCGGCGGCCAGCGCTAAGATGGCACCGTGAGCCCGTTACGCCCGAGCGAGTGGTTCCGCGTCCAGGATGCGGTGTGGCTGGTGCTGTTCGCGATCATGGCGGCGACCGGACCGAAGCGGGATCCGGAGTTCATCCTGCTGCTGTTCGCTTTGGCCGTGCTGCAGGTGCTGGAACAGAAGATTCCCTTCTTCGCGCCGGCGCGGGGAAGCGTGGTGGCCAACCTTCTCAAGCTGGCTCTGGGCTACGCGATCCTCAGCCAGACCGACGGCATCAACAGCCCCTATTTCTGGATCCTGCTGGTACCGGTAGTCTCCGCCGCCACGACGCTGGGCGAGGCGGGCACGGTCATCTTCACCGCGCTGGCTTGTGGCGTCTACCTTTCCTTCCTGCTGCTCATCGATTGGGAACGACTGACCATCCCGCCCGAGGAGGTTCCGCAGCTCTGGCTGCGGCTGGCGTGCTTTGCCGTAATCGGCTACCTCACGCAACGTCTGGCGGAAGCGCACCGCACTGAGGCGCGCCGGGCGCGGGCCGCTGCCGAGCAGCTTGCCGAGGCCAACCGGAACCTCCAGGAGGCCGAGGCGGCGGTGCGGCGGTCGGAACGCCTGGCGGCGCTCGGGCAGCTCTCGGCCGGCCTGGCGCACGAGTTGCGCAACCCACTCGGCACCATCCGCGCCTCGGCCGAAATGCTTCTGAAGAACGTGCCCGATGAAAGCGACATGGCCCGCGAGCTGGCGGGCTTCATCTCCTCGGAGGTGGACCGGACCAACTCGCTGGTCACACGCTTCCTCGAGTTTGCGCGGCCGCTCGAGCTCCAGCCGCTGAAGGCCGAGCTGGCCGAGGTCATCGACCGCGCCATCGCGCAGCTCGAACGCAGCCAGCCTCGCCGCGACGTCACCATCTATCGCAACTACTCGCCCGACGTGCAGCCCTTCGCCTTCGACGCCGAGCTACTGGAGCGCGTCTTCTACAACCTCCTGCTCAATGCCGCGCAGGCCACGCCGCCGGGCGGCGAGGTCACGGTGAAGACCCGTGCGGTCCACGGTGGCGTTGAGATTTCGGTCATCGACCGCGGGGCCGGCATCGAAGCCGCCCAGTTGGAAAACATCTTCAATCCGTTTTTCACCACCAAGAAGGACGGCGTGGGGCTCGGCCTCGCGATCGTCTCGAAGATCGTGGACCTGCACGGCGGTAAAATAGCAGTCGAAAGCCAGCCCGGCAAGGGCAGCATCTTCCGTATCTTCCTGCCGGCAGGATAGCCGGCGGCAACCCATGAAATCCCGCATCCTCATCGTTGAAGACGAAGACAAGCTCCGGCGCGTGCTGGAACTGCAGCTCCGCTCCGCCGATTTCGAGGTGGAGCAAGCCGCCACCGCCGAAGCCGCGCTCAAGCTCGTGGACCACGCCGACCTGGTGCTGACGGACCTGCGGCTGCCGGGCATGGACGGCCTCGATCTGATTCACCTGATCCGGCGGCAGAACACGCGCACGCCCATCGTAGTGATGACCGCTTTCGGCACCATCGAGACCGCGGTCAACGCCATGAAGGCGGGCGCGGCCGATTTCCTGCTGAAACCCTTCTCGCTCGACCACATGATGACGGTGATCCGCAAGGCGCTCGAAGTGCGCGCGCTCGAGGACGAGAACCGCACGCTGCGCGAGGAGCTGGGCCACCGTTACGAGTACGACAACATCATCGGCCGCAGCGCGGCGATGCAGGAGATCTTCGCCACCATCGAGCGCGTGGCGCCCACGCGGGCCACGGTCCTGCTGGCGGGCGAAAGCGGCGTGGGCAAGGACCTGATCGCGCGCGCCATCCACTTCAAGTCGCCGCGGCGCGACCGGCCGCTAGTCAAGATCAACTGCACCGCGCTGCCCGAGAACCTGATGGAGAGCGAGCTGTTCGGCTACGAGAAGGGCGCCTTCACCGGCGCCAACACGGCCAAGCCCGGCCGCTTCGAACAGGCCGACACGGGCACCGCGTTCCTGGACGAGATCGGCGACGTGCCGCCAGCGATTCAGGTGAAGCTGCTGCGCGTGCTCCAGGAGCGCGAATTCGAGCGGCTGGGGAGCAACAAGACGCGGCACATCGACGTGCGGATCATCGCCGCGACCAACCAGGACTTGCGGGCCGCCCTCGAGCAGGGCACCTTCCGCGAGGACCTCTATTACCGGCTGAACGTGGTGCCGCTCAATATTCCGCCGCTGCGCGAGCGCACCGAGGACATCCCCTTCCTTGCCGAGCACTTCGTGAAGAAGCTGGCCGCGGCCAACGCCAGCCCGGTGGAATCGATCAGCGAGGAGGCCATTCAGAGGCTGCTCGAATATCACTGGCCGGGCAACGTGCGGGAGTTGGAGAACGTGATCGAACGCAGCCTGGTGCTCTCCTCGGGCACGCGCCTCGAGGCGGCGGACATCCGGCTAGACACCGCGCCTCGGGCGCGGGAGCGCACGGCGACGGACTTCCTGCCCGAGGGTATGACGCTCGACGACTACGAGCGATCCATCATCCGCGAGGCGTTGCGGCGCGCCGCCGGCAACAAGAGCCAGGCCGCGCGCCTGCTGGGCTTGACCCGCAACGCACTGCGCTACCGGCTCGCTCAGATGGGCCTCGAGAGCGCCAATGCGGGTGAAAACACCGATTGACGACGAGCAATTGATCACCGCGCCTGCCCCACTACTCCGTTAAACTGATAGCAGAGATCCACCCGGAGGGCACTCTCCATGACAGCACCTGGGGCTACGAGCGCCGACGAGGAAGCGATCCGCAACCTGGCCGCCGCGCTGGTGGACGCCCTGAATCGGGGCGATACTCGCGCGTTTGCGGCCCACTTTTACGAAGACGCCGACTTCACCAACGTGATTGGAATGCAGGTCCGGGGACGGGATGCGATTCAGGCCATGCACGACGCGCTGTTCACGGACCCTCCGACACCGGACTGGCCCTCGTTCCGCCACGCCCTGGCCACCGTCCACAGTGTGCGGGCGCGGTTCATCCGGCCGGATGTCGCGGTAGTGGACATCCGCTGGTCGCAGAAGGGAGCCGTGGGGCCCGATGGAGGCCCGTGGACTAACCGGAAAGGGTTGATGAACTGGGTGGCGGCGAAAGAGAACGGCCGTTGGCTCGTGGCGGCATCGCACAATATGGACCTGCCCGGCTGAACGACTCTTAGGGGTCGTACGGCAGCGGCTTTAGCGGCGGGCGGCCTTCGAGCGTTTCGTAGGCCACCATCTCTTCCAGCTTGCGCTTGGGCATTGGCTCGGGCCAATGGTAAGGAACCCCGATGGGGTGATGCAGATGCGCTGGTACTGGCTGGGGATGGCAAGCACCTCGCGCGTCACCTGTTCCGGAATGCCGTCGGTGAGGTACGCGGTGCCGTAGCCAACGCGCGCGCCGCGATCATGCGGGTTTCGGGTTCCATTATCCTGTGCTTTGGTGCTGCACGAGATTCTGTCTGCAAGACAGTGGAACTCTCGAGCTCCGGTTCTCGTATGTGTCGAGCAGACCAGCGTGCAAAGCTAGAAGACCACAGCGCGGCCAGCCGCCGCCCGGAGCGATGCGATGACACAGACTGGAACGGGAGAGAGTTCGACGGAAAGAACGCAACGCATTTACGCGAGAGTCGCGGGTTTTTTGTTTCTATGGCTGATCGTCACCGGTCTGGCGGGTGCCCTCACGATCTCCCATATCGTTGGGTCCGCAACGTTCGCGGAAACGGCGAAGAGAGTCGTAGCGTCGCAACGCCTGTATCGGGCCGCGCTCTGCTGTGAGCTGATCGAGACCTTGAGCGCACTCCTGCTCGCCTTCGCTCTTTATGCAACGCTCAAGCCCGTCGATAAGCTGCTGGCTCAGATGGCGATGTATTGGAGATTGGGAGAATCCTTCATCGGCGGCGTGGGGGTGATGTTCGGTTTTCTGACGCTGCATCTTTACACTTCCCCGCAGCGGTTCGCGGGAGTGGCAACCGGCCAGTCCGAGGCCTTGGTAGATCTGTTGGGCCATGCGGGTTCGAACGTCGCCGCCATATTCTTCAGTATCGGCTCGGGCCTGTTCTTTTATCTGTTTTTCAAATCGAGGTATATCCCCAGAATCCTGTCGGCGTTCGGCGTGTTTGCCTCGGTCGTCGTGACGCTTGTGTGTTTTGGCGGTCTGGTCTTTCCCGAACACGCGGCCACGCTCCAGTATGGGTGGGCGCCGATGGCCATCGCCGAAGTCGCAACCGGCCTCTGGCTGATGTTGTTTGCCGTAAAGACCGAAGCCGGATAACCCGCCGGGCCGCCTGCGCCGCCGAAACCGCCCGCCGAGGGGCCCCGTCCCGTAGATGGCGGCCCGTCTTACACTGGATGTTTACACCATGTACTCTCGCATAGCTCTGCTGGTGCCGCTCGCGGCGCTGGCGGCGAGGGGCCAGACCGTCTGCCAACCCACGCCCGCCTACTCGACCTGCGAGATTGCCTTCGAGCTCTCCGCGGCGGAGATGGCGGCGCATCCGAATCCGTACCGCAGCGTGGAGCTTGAAGCCGAGTTCCGTTCGCCGCGCTACCGCACCTTCCGCATGCCGGCGTTCTGGGATGGCGGCAACCGCATGGTGATCCGCTTCGCGCCGACTGAGGCGGGCCAGTGGACCTTCCGGACTACAAGCAACGTCGCCCGGTTCGACGCCATCGAGGAGCATTTCTCCGCCAGCGCGTCGGACTCGCACGGCTTTCTCCGCCCGGCCAACGTTCACCACTGGGCTTTCGTGGATGAGAACGTGCGCACGCCACAACTCTGGATGGGCGACACGCTTCTCCCGCTCCCCTATGTCGACCGCGCGCTGTTCGAGCGGATCGTGGACGCCCGCAGCGCGCAGAAGTTCAACCACCTGCGCGGCGTGTTGCTTTCGCCGCCGGGCGGTGCGCAACGGGCCCTGCTCGGCGGCGTTCCGGATGCCGCCATCTTCCGCGAGATCGACGGCCGCGTCCTCTACCTGAACGCCAAGGGCATGGTGGCGGACCTCGTGCTGGCTTGGAACGCCGGCCAATGGGCCAGCCTGTTCCCCTCCTGGGAGGATCGCCGCCGCTGGCTGCGCTACCTGGTGGCGCGCTACTCGGCCATGCAGGTGACCTGGCAGCTGGCCGTCTCGTTCGAAAACGACGAGAACGGACGCGCGCTGTTACGGGAGCTGGGGCAGGCGCTCAAGAGCCTCGATCCGTACCTTCATCCGCGCACGACCGGCGCGCTGGCGACTTCCTCGCCGCTCTCCGGCGATGAGTGGATGAGTTTCATCGCCTACGGGACCGCCGACGATCAGCTCGGCTCCATCGAGCACCAGCTCTACCCTGCGTCGTTCGTCAACCTGAACCTCGGCGCCGAGGACAGCGGAGCGGGCGGAGTGGATGCCGTGGACGCCGCCACCTTCCGCCATCGCCTGTGGAACGCAGCCATGGACGGCCAGTATCCGACCTTCGCCAACACGGGCACCTCGGGCGCCGGCGGGCGCCCCGTCGACGCCGCCTATCTCGACTCCCCCGCCGCCAAGCAGATGGCCATCTGGTACGACTTCTTCGCCGGCACGCGCCATTGGGAGCTCGAACCCTACTTCGAGCTGGACGGCGGCCGCGCGCTGGCGCTCGAGCGCCCCGATGGAGAGGAGATTGAGGGCATCGAGTACGTGGTCTACATCGAGAAGCCCGGGCCGGTCGACGTCCTGGTTCAGAAGCGAGGCTATGACGTCGAATGGTTCAACCCCGTCACCGGCCAGCGCATCCGCGAGAAGAAGGGCTTCAAGGGCGACCACTTCACCGGGGAGCCGCCGGACCGCTCGCACGACTGGGTTCTGCACATCTTCCGCGAGGGGCGTCTGGACTCCATGGCGCGCTCGTATAAGTTCGAGTCGCGGCCGATCATCATGCAGGAGATCGAGCAGGTTCCGCAGAAGGTCCCGTTCGAGGCCACCGAGCCTTCGAGCGACCCGATCTCGGTCTCAAAGCCCCCGCGCTACGCCGTCAAGCTGACTCGGGAAACGCGGGCGACGCGCTCCATGATGTGGCTGTGGACGGGCGAGGTGGCGGCCGATCAGCAGGGCGCCAGAGTCCTCGGCACCGGCCTCGATGGCACGTTTCATATCCCGTCCAATCTCACATCGGCCTATCCGGCGACGCTCACCGTCCGGCTCTACGGCATCAACGCCCACGGCAAAGTGTACCTGCTTCTCCGGGTCTATCAACTCTCCCCGTGACGCCCAGAATCCTCGCCATCGACACTACGACTGAGTTCGGCAGCCTCGCGCTGGTCTGGGGCGGCGCCGTGGCCTGGGATATCCCTCTGCACTCGAGCGAGGGCTTCGGGCATATTCTGTTCGACCGTATTGCGCTGCTGTTCGAGAGCGCCGGCTGGAAACTGCACCAGATCGACTGCTTCGCCGCGGCGGCCGGGCCCGGGTCGTTCACGGGCGTGCGGGTGGGTCTTGCCGCCGTGAAAGGACTGGCCGAGGCGCTCGGCCGGCCCGCGGTGAGCGTATCGAACCTGGAAGCGATCGCCTGGCACGGAACCGCTCCGCTGCGGGCCGCCATCGCGGACGCCCGCCGCGGCCAGATCTACGGCGCGGTCTACGACTCGAAGCTCAGCCTGGTGTCGCCGGAAGTGGTGGCGGCGTTTCCCGAGTGGCTCGCGGCGCTACCCGCGGGCGAGCTTCAATTGCTTTCGACCGATTGCGCCGCTTTCCGCCCAGCGCTGACCGGAACGCGCTTTGAGAAGGACGGCCTCTGCGAGGTGCCCCGCGCTCTCGCAGGCGCCATCGGCCGCATCGCCGAGGAGCGGTTCCTGGCCGGCCTGGCAGCCGACCCCGCCGCGCTCGACGCCAGCTACGTGCGCCGCTCCGACGCCGAGCTCTTCTGGCGCGAGTAGGACAGGCCTCCGGCCTGTCCCGCGCTCGGGGTTCGGTGCTCCCGCGCCGGTCGGCACCGAACGGCGCGCGTGAGCAAGCGGTCCCGCTGCGCTAAAATGAACATTCATGCTCGGCAAGGCGCTGACGGCGATCAAGCGGTTCGTGTTGTGGGACTACGATCGCGCCACCTGGCAATTCGATGTCATGGTCGGTCTGATCCTGGCATTCGTCTTTCTCACGCCGCGCGGCTGGTTTAACGACCAGCCCCGCATTCCCGGGGCCAGCAGGATCGCTATGCTGCAGGCCCACGACACCAACGGTCATTGGTACTGGATCGACGCGGAACTCCTTTCGAATGTTCCCGAGGGGCAGCGGATGGCGAAGGCCTCCGAGATGCTGCGTGTGCGGGCGGGCGAGAAGCGGTCGGTAGTCCGCCTGGAACCGATGGTGGATTCCGAGTCGGAGATCAAGGGTTACATCGCGTTTACGCAACCGTGAGCCGGCGGCTGTAACGTTGCTTCCCGGGAGCGCGCCCAACTTTGAGAGTGGAATGACATTAAGACTCCTAGCCGCAGTTCTGGCCGCCGGCGCTTTGCCCGCCGCGGCCGACGACGTGAAAGACGTGCTGGCGAGGATGGACAGCGAGGCCGCAACCTTCCACGGGATCACGGCCAAGCTGAGCAAGACCGAGTTCACCGCCGTCGTGGACGACAAATCGGAAGAAAGCGGCCGGATGTGGCTCCGGCGGACGGGCCACAAGATCACGATGCGCGTCGAAATTGACGTACCGCAGCCCAAGTCGGTCGGCGTCGAAGATAGTAGCGCGAGCATCTATTACCCTAGGATGAACACCGTGCAGATCTACGACCTGGGAAAGGCGGGCGCGCTGGTGGATCAGTTCCTGGCGATCGGCTTCGGGAGTTCGGGCAAGGACTTGCAGAAGAATTACACCGTCACGCGGGAGGGCGAAGAGACCGTGAACGGCGAGAAGGCGACCCGGCTCAATCTCGTGCCCAAGTCCGCCAAGGTTGGCGAGCAGATCAAGAACGTCGAACTGTGGATTCCCTTGAAAGCGGGCCATCCGGTGCAGCAGAAGGTGTTCGAGCCGGGCGGCAACTACTACCTGTTCACTTATTCGGAGATGAAGCTCAATCCGGACTTGCCCCCGAGCGCGTTCCGGCTGAAGCTGCCTCCGAATGTCCATGAGGAGAAACCGCAGCAATGAGCGCCGGGAGCAGCGGGCGCACCGGCGCGGGGCGGCTCGCCTTTCTGGATTGGGTGCGGGGCCTGGCGGCCATCACGATGCTCAATGGCCACGCCTTCCACTCCTTCACCAAACCCGAGCAGCGCCAGGGCGGGTTGTACGTCATCACGCAGTTCATCGGCGGCCTGCCTCCGGCCATCTTCCTGTTTCTGGTGGGCGTGACCCTCGCGTTTCTCATGGACTCCTGCGAGCGCAAGGGAGTGCCCACCGGCGCGCGCGTGGGAAAGGCCCTGCGCCGCGCGGGCTACCTCCTGGGACTCGCGTTCCTGTTCCGGCTCCAGGTTTGGGTGTTTGGACTACCCGCCAGCCCTTGGACCGACCTCCTGCGCGTGGATGTGCTCAACTGCATGGGACTGGCGGTCGCGCTGCTTTCGGTGATGGCCGTGTTCACCACCGAGGACCGCGTGCGCCTGTGCGCCGCGCTCGGGCTCGCCATCGCGGGGCTTTCGCCTCTGGTCTCGGGGCTGGATTGGTCCGGCGTGCCGAGCCTGGTGAGAATGTACGTGGCTCCGGACTATCTCTCCTTCGGCTTCTTCCCCTGGGCCGCGTTTGTCGCCTTCGGCATGAGCGCGGGCAGCATCATCCGAATGCTCCCGGCCGAGCGGTTCGAGCGGGCGGCGCAGTGGGCTGCGCTTACTGGCTTCGGGCTGGTCCTGGGCGGGCAATACTGCTCCTCGTTTCCCTACTCGATCTATCCCAAGTCCGAGTTCTGGCTGGACAGCCCCTGGCTCATCCTCGTTAAGACGGGCGCGGTGCTGCTCCTGCTGTCGTTCGCCTACCTGTGGACCCGGCACACGGCGGACAAGTGGAGCTGGGTGCGGCAGTTCGGCGTGACCTCCCTGCTGGTCTACTGGGTTCATATCGAGCTGGTCTACGGGCGCTGGTTCTGGTACTGGAAAGAGGCCCTCACGGTGGGACAGGTAGTGCTGTGCTCGGTGGTCTTGATCGGGCTGATGCTGTTCCTGTCGCTGGCCCGCACGCAGTGGCGGAACTGGGCGCGGCTGGGGCTCTCGCTGGGCTGGTACTTTTTCCTGACTGAGCGGAGCGCGGAGCAGTAGATCTCTCCGTCGACGACGGGTTCGATGCCGTCGCGGATGCGGTGTCCGATGTCCGCTCGCTGACGCGTGCGTTTCCGCGCGCGTGGGAGCACCGAACCGCGACCGTGAGGGAGCGGTCCTGAAGCCAAGCGGCAGACTACGGTTAAGCCGGCCGTTCCGCGCCGGATCCTCTCAGATACGGTCCGCTGCCTCCGTTAGGAAGAATGGTGTCGGAGTCAGTGCGCGCTTGAGAGAGTTGCAGCCCTGTCATGCCGCGGGCCCCGCGCAGGTTCGCTCCCCGCAAATCGGCCGCGAACAACGTTGCTCCGTCAAGTTGCGCGTTCGTCAACGTAGCGCCGGTGAAATCGACACCGCCGAGCTTGGCCTCCCGCAAATCGCAGCCGGCCATGAGCGTTCTGCCGAGACAGCTCCGCGTGAGGTCCGTGCGGTAGAACTTGGAGCCGCTGAGCGCAGCGCCACGAAAGTCACAGCTCTCCATCTGCGCGGAACCGAAGTTGGCGTCGGTGGCGATGGCGCCGACGAACCGGCAAAGCTGCATGCGCGCGTGGTAGAGAACGGCCCCTTCCATGTTGGCGTCGCCAAACGAGGTGTCGAAGACGTTGCTGTGGTGCAGCCCGGCAGCGGCGAGAACGGCGCCACGGAAATCGCACTCCCGGATGCGGGCCTCGAGCAAGCGCGCCGAACCGAGCTCGCTGCGGCGGAAGCTGCTGTACTGCAAGGACGCTTCCGATAGGTTGGCTCCCTCCAGACGGCACAGACTGCACTCGGAGTTGGTGATAGAGGCCCCGGCCAGATCGGCGCGCGAGAGACTGGCCTGCCGCAGGTCGCTGCCCTCGATCACGGCGCCGCTCAGGTCCGCACCGATCAGAACCGCTTCGATCATCGACGTGCCGCGGAAGATCCCGCGGCTCAGCCTGGCGCCCTCGAGCTGGGCGTCGCTCAGAGCCGCGCCGCTGAAATCCGCCCGCACTCCGTCGGGCCGCTGAGCGAGCCACGCCAAATGCGCCTCCAGCACCCGGCGCAGGGCGTGAGCGCGACTGAGCCCGCCGGCTTGTGGGCCCGCAGTGAACCCCGGTTGCACGGTTCGATCCGGCATTCGCGATTGTTCTATCGGCAGAGCGCGGCAAACGCCTTAGGGTTGCGCCGATGACTTGAGGGCCCGGATCGGTGCGCCCGAGCGATTTTTTGGGCTTCGCCGCAGCTACACCTTAAAGGGCCTTAACTGTTTGTTAATCTTCTGGTATCCTGAAACTACAAGGTGCTGGTGATAGCCAGGAGAGGAATCCGGAGTCTCGAGGCGCCGCGATAGCTGGACGCCCCGAAATTACGGAAGCTTCAGGCAGCCACGCTCTTGTGGTATCTTCATCTTAGTGAAGGATTTCGGGCCATGAGCGCTCTCGACGGACCTACCCAACACCCCGGTGAAGTGAAGCAGCAGGTGCGAATTCTCGTCATCGAGGATGAAAAGCGCATCGGCGAGTTTGTGGCCCGCGGTCTGGAAAGTGCGGGCTACACAGTGGAGTCGGCCGAAGATGGCGCCAGCGGTCTCGAGCGCCTGCACGCGACCGAATACGATCTGATCATCCTCGACCTGATGCTCCCCGACATGGACGGCCTCAAGGTTCTGGAGAAGATTCGGAACCGCAAAGGCAGCCCCCCGGTGCTGATTCTGAGCGCACTGGGCGCCGTGGACGATCGCGTAAAGGGGCTGGAGCGAGGCGCCGACGATTATCTGGGCAAGCCTTTCTCGTTTACCGAACTGCTGGCGCGGGTGCGGGCTCTGCTGCGGCGCGGACAGCCTACTCCGGAACGGCTCCAGGTCGGAGATCTGACTTTGGACTGCATCCGCCGCAAGGTGACTCGCGGCGGCGAGCCGATCGAGTTGGCGCCCAAAGAGTTCAGCATTCTCGAGCACCTGATGCGGAATCGGGGACGTCCCCTGAGCCGCACGGTGATCGTCGAGCACGTCTGGGACATGGATTATGACGGCCTGACGAACATCGTCGATGTCTACATCCGCCACCTGCGCAGCAAAGTGGACGACCGCTGGCCGCTGAAGCTGATTCACACGGTGAGAGGCGTCGGCTACATGATCGAGGCGGCTGAGACCGACACGGAGTCCAAAGCCAGTTGACGGTCCTCGCCGGCGCGCGTCCCGCATCACCTGAGTTGCCATGGCCCTGGAGATCAAGCAAAGAGAACGGGAAGGCGTCGCCATTCTCGACCTGAAAGGCCGGATTACGGTGGGCGAGGAGGCAGGCGTCCTGCGGGATGCGTTCGGCAACCTGGCCGGCAACGTCATCCTGAACCTGCACGACGTGGACTTCATCGACAGCACTGGCCTCGGAGCCCTGGTCGTGGGCTTCACGTCACTGCGCAAACGGGATGGCCGGCTGAAACTGGAGAACCTCAGCCGGCGCAACGTCGAGTTGCTGGTCTTTACCAAGCTCCACACGGTCTTCGAGATCTTCAACGACGAGCAGGACGCCGTCAACAGTTTTTTCCCCGATCGCGAAATCCAGCATTTCGACATCCTCGACTTCGTCAAGGAACAAACGGGACAACCGGGGCTGTAGGCCAGCAAACAGGCCGGCGAGCGCGCTAGGCTGGAGTTGTATGGCTTTCTGGAACGAGAAACGGATGCTCCGCGTGGGGGCGCGCGCGCCTGAGTTTCAGTTGCCGGACCTCGGCGGGACCAAGCGCACGCTGGGCGAAATTCTGGCCCAAGGCCCCGCGCTAGTGGCGTTCTTCAAGGTGTCCTGCCCGGTGTGCCAATACACGTTCCCGTTTCTCGAACGCCTCCATCGGGGCGCGACGCCGGGCGCCGTCCGGATCGTCGGTATCTCACAAGACAAGGCGGGCGCAACCGAGGAGTTTTGCCACGAGTACGGCGTCACGTTCACGACCCTGCTCGACGACCCCAAGAGCTACCCGGTGAGCAACGCCTTCGCTATTGCGAACGTTCCGTCGCTGTTCCTCATCGAGGCGGACGGTACTGTTGCGATGAGCGAGACCGGCTTCTCGAAGCGCGGTCTCGAAGCCGTCGGGCAGCGTGCCGGCGTCGTCCCATTCCGCCAAGGCGAGAGCGTTCCCGAGAACCGGCCTGGTTGAGAGTCGAAGAACTGACTCCCGGGAGGAGTCCGCGCATGCCGAATATCGAAGAAGTGCTGGGCTCGGCGGCGGCCATCGCCAAGGGGATGGGCGTCACGCTGAAAGAGATGCTGTCGCCGACCGTGACCGAGACCTACCCCGATGAGCCGCCCAAGTTTCAGGAGCGCTATCGGGGAGTTCACGTTCTAGAGCGTGACGAGAACGGGATGGAGAAGTGCGTCGCCTGTTTCCTGTGCGCGGCGGCGTGCCCCGCCAACTGCATCTACATCGAGGCCGCCGAGAATACCGAGACCGAGCGGATCAGCGGCGGTGAACGCTACGCCAAGGTGTACAACATCGACTACTCGCGCTGCATCTTTTGCGGCTATTGCGTGGAGGCGTGCCCGACCGATGCCATCACCCACGGCCACGGTTTCGAGATCGCGGACTACAACACCTCGTCGCTGATTTACCGCAAGGACCGGCTGCTGCGGCCCCGGTGAACGTCACTGCTGGCGGTATTTCGCGCGGATCGCCCGGACATTGGTCCGGGCCGGGACCTGGTAGGGGCCGGGGATGCCGGCGCATTGCTCGCTGAAGCGCAAGGCATCGCCGGCGCGCTCGGTCTGGCCACTCTCCGCGATGCGGTAGTTCGCCAAGCCGAGGAAAAACAGCGCCTCCGCCAGCATGTTCTTATCGCCCTGCACGCTGGGCAGCGCGGCGCGCAGCGACTTGTCCGCTACCGCCCATTTGCTCTGGGCGGCGTAGCTCACGCCCGCGATCCACGACGCGCGGCCCTTGATCTGTGTCTTCCAGGTTTGCCAGTCCGCGTCGGCCACGCCCTCCGGCTTCTGCTTCGCGTCCGCGGACTGAATGGCCTGCTCAGACGCCGCGATCGCCTTGTCGGCCAGTTTCTTGTCCATGTAGCTCTGGGCGACCGCCAGCATCATCTCCTCGGAGGCCTGATTCGCGCCGATACACTTTTCGGCAAACGCGATGCCCTTGTCGCTCTGGCCGGCCTGCATATAGGCGAGAAACAGCGGTTGCGAGAGCTTCGGCACGTACTCGCTCTGCGGGCTGCGCGTCTGGAGCGCTTCACCCAGCTCGATCCTCACCTTCGGATCGGTGCTCTGGAGCAGCGCGGCATAGAGAGAGTAGTCGGTATAGATGTCGACCTGCCTGGCATAATCGACATCGCGTTTCCAGGCCTCGACCTCGTCCTCGGCCGCGGGCTGCGGCGACTTCAGCACCTTGCGCGCCGCATCGGAAGCCGTAACCGACCATTTCAGCACCAGTTCGGGGTCCTTCTTGGCTTCGGCGGCCTTGAGGCACTGCTGGGCGGTCGCGACATCTCCGGCATCGATGGCGAGCAGCTTCTGTCCGGTCTCCAGCACCTTGTCGCTCTGGCCGGCCTTGGCGTAGGCGGCGATCAGTTGGTCGTAAACCCAGGCAATATTCTCGTTCTTGGGATACTGCGCGGCGAACTGCTCGAGCAAGGAAAGCTGCGTCGCCGTGTCCAGCTCCTGCTGGATCTGTTGAAGCATGCGGCCCTCGGGGGCGTCCGGACTGATGGCCGTCAACGAATGCCGCTGCGCGAGCGCCAGCGGAGCGGACAGCACGATCGCTAGAAATACCGTGGAGATTCTGACCATGGCGTCTATTCTAGCCGAAACTCCGCGTCGCGCACCGCGCGCTCCCGACACCGCCGGTCTCGCCACCGGCGGCAAGCGGGTCGGGTTCATGGAATATCGACCGCTGCGTTCGCCGCAGCAAGCTGGTGGCCCCCCGCATCCTGAACCACTACCCGCACCATGTAGGCGCCCACTTTCACGTCGAACTCCGAGCCCACGCTGACCCCCGAGGCCAGCCGCCGGGGCAGGCTCTCGTCCCTGAGCCGCATCTCCACCAGCTTCTGTGTTCCCTTGACGAAGTTCCCATTGCGATCGAACAGGGCGGCGACCACGGTCACATCGTCGCGGTTCCGCCCCTCATCCTTCCGGAAACGGACCGCCCTCAAATCCAGGTGCATGATCACCTTCAGCCGCGCGTCTTCGTCCGAGGACTTGAAGAACTGCGTGCGCAAATCGATGGGGAGATCGCTCACCACGTCCTGGGAGAACACGGCCTCACTGATTTCGCGGGTCGCCTGCGCTGCCTCATCTTCCTGGTGCGAAGGAGCCCAGTAGCCCTTGCGCGCGCCGACCGACAGCCCCTTCCCGTTGGCGAGCGTCACCTTGAGGCTGTGATAGCTTCCGTCCGGTTTCAGATTCTGCGGGTAGAAGCCGAGGTAGTAGATGTACTCCGGAGGGGCTGACAGGCGATTGAATCCACCCAACAGATCGTTGTTGTTCCGGAACGCCGTGCCGCCGGTCCCGGCGGCCAGCTCATCCAAGGTCAAGCCCTGGGCGGTGTTGGCGTAGCCGTCGAACTGAGAGACGAGTTGAAGCACTTGGGGACCGTCGTACGCCGCCGGCAGGGTGGAGTCTCCTTGTGTGAGTGTGCAACCCGGGATATCGGGAGCGGCATCGAGAGTGTACAGCCCCCGCGCATCCAACGTATTGACAATCACATTGGAACGCGCCGCGCGCTCGATCACCTGGGCCATATCCGAACGGAGGTCGTCGGCCAGATAGAACCCGGGAGAGACCAGGATAATGCTGCGATCTCCCGGCATGGCTGCCATGCGGCCCGCAAGGGTTTTCAGCATCAGGAGCGCGCTGCGGGTCTGCTGCCTGCCCTCGCTGACGATCTGCCGCGCCGTCGCCGTCGCAGCGTTCGTTCCCATGGACAAGGCCCCGTATCCACTCAGGTTCAGGCAGCCGATCGCCTCTCCGATCGCCAGAGTGAGCGCCCCGTTGACGTTGTTCTCGCCCGACCTCTCGATTTGATCCGCCACGTAGTACGAAATGGGCGGTACGTAATGGGGACGCGGCACCGGAATGATCTTCAGCAGCGCCGCACGAAGGAAGGCGACGTCGTCCGTGAACTCGATGGTGACGTGGCCCGAGAGCGTGTAAATCGCGGCCCGGTCGGTAGGGCGCAACGCCTGCTCCATGTGCTTGGTCGCCGCCAGGCGGGTCTGCATCAAGTCTCCGATCTCCAGGTGGAGATCGTCGAAGACGTAAGCGATGAAGCGGGTTGGCAGCACCGCGGACGGCTTGGCGGGCTCGGCTGGTTTCGAGACCTCCTCGGGCTCGGCTGGAATCCCCGCCTCCTCGGGCGCGGCGGCCTTCGGTTTTGGCACCGCGCTTCCTTCCACGGAGAACTGGGCCACGCGCTGCGGCTTGCCCTTGTCGAAAAGTTGGAAGTCCTCTTTGCGAAGGCCGCCCACGGCTTTCCCGGCGTGGTCCCGGACTACCACCGGCACGCGAACCAGGCTCACCCGCGATTGAAACATAGGCGTTTCCTCGCGGGTGCTGATCTCGGCGTTTGTAGCCACGGGGGTCGGCGTGGGGGTCTGCCCCGCCACCGCGACAACGAAGAACCCAGCTACCAGATATCGCGTAACGCCCTCCTTACGGGATCTCGGCCGCCGCGTTCTCCGCCGCGATCTGCCTGCCCCCAGCATCCCGCACCACCACCCGGACCATATACGCTCCGGCCTTTACATCGAACTCCGAGCCCACGTTGATCCCCTCGCTCAGCCGCCCAGGCATGCTTTCGTCCTTGAGGCGCATCTCCACCACCTTCTGAATCCCGTTCACGAAGTTGCCGTTCCGGTCGAACAGGGCGCAGACCACGGTCACATCGTCGCGATTCCTTCCCTCGTCCTTTCGGAAACGGGCCGCTCTCAGGTCCAGGTGCGTGATGACCTTCAGCCGCGCGTCTGCGTCCGTCGGCTTGAAGAATTCCGTGTGCACGTCGATCGGAAGATCGCGCACCTCGTCGCGGGAGAACACCGCCTCCTGGATCTCCCGGCTGGTCTGCGCGGCTTCGTCTTCCGCGTGCGCCGGGGCCCAGTAGCCTTTGCGCGCCTTCACCGATAGCCCCTTCTGGTTCGGCAGCGTCACTTTGAGCGCATGATAGCTCCCGTCGGGTTTCAGGTTCTCCGGATAGAAGCCGAGGTAGTAAATATATTCCGGAGGAGCGGCCAGGCTGTTGAACCCTGCGAACAAGTCGTTATTGCTCCGGAACGGAGTGCCGCCGGTCCCGTCGGCCAGCTCGTCCAGCGTCAAGCCTTTGGCGATGTTCTCCTGGTCTTCGTACCTCCGCACCTGCTCCCCAAGGCTGGCGCTGATCGCCGGACAATTCGGGAGATCCCCAACCGGGTCCGACACGTAGACCCCGCGCGCATCCAGCGTATTGACGATCACGTTGGAGCGCGCCGCGCGGTCGATGATCTGCGCCATATCCGAACGCAGGTCGTCCGCCAGGTAGAACCCGGGAGAAACCAGGATGATACTGCGGTCCCCCGGCATGGCTGCCATGCGGCTCGCCAGGGTCTTGAGCATGAGGAGCGTATTGCGGGTCTCCGTCTGTCCCTCCCTCTGTATTTGGCGCGCTTTGGAGCGTGTAATGTCGGGCGCCGCGGCTGCCGCTGGCCCCTGCAAGTTCAGGCACGCGATCGTCTCGCCCAACGCCAATGCGTACGCCGGATTCTGTGGGTTCCGATCGTCGCCTTTCTCTACCTGCTCGGCTATGTAATAGCTGATGGGCGGCATGTCGTGAGGGTGCGCCGCCGGCATGATCTTCTGCAGAGCAGCTTCGAGCATCGCCCGATCGTCGGTGAATTGGATCGAGACGTGGCCCGAGAGCGTGTAGATGGCCGCGCGGTCGGCGGGGCGCAATGCCTGCTGCATGTGCTTGGTGGCCGCCAGGCGGACCTGCATCAGGTCGCTCATCTCCAGGTGGAGGTCGTCGAAGACGTAGGCGATAAAACGCGTGGGCAGCACCACAGAGGACTTGCCCTGCTCGGCGGGCTGAGGGACTCCGGTCTCCTGGGGCGCAGCCCCTTTCGGTTTCGTCACCGCACTCCCCTCCATGGCGAACTGGGCCACGGGCTGCGGCTTGCCCTTGTCGCGAAGTTGGAAGTCCTCCTTGTGTAGCCCGCCCACGGCCTTCCCGGTACGATCTCGGACCACCACTGGCACGCGCACCAGGCTTACCCGCGACTGAAACACGGGAGTCTCCTCGCGGGTAGTGATCTCGGGGGCGCCAGTCTCCGCCGGGGGAGGCGTGGGCGCCGGCGTCTGCGCCGCCAGGGCGGCCATAAGAACTCCCACGCACAAGAACCGTATAGCCATTTCTCTTTCTCCTGTCAGCAAAGCGTGGCGCACTCGCGGCGCGTTACGGCTCGAGATCGAAGTCGGCCGCCCGCAACACCGTCTTACGCCCCGCCGAGTCCACCGCCTGCAACTCGGCCCGGTAGGATCCTGGAGCGAGCGACGCGATCGGCAGCTTGAGGCCGACCGGAATCATGGGACTGCCGGCCCGGATGTAACCGGCCACGCTGAACAGCCCCGCGTCCTGGGTCACGCTTCCGGTCTTGCGGTCGAGCACTCGAAGCTGAAGCCCAACCTGCGGCGGATTCGGATCGAGGAGGAGCGGCTCATACACCTCGACGTACAGCACGCCAGTGTCGGTCTTCTTTAAACGGTTCGTGGCGGCGGGAGTGATCTGCATGCCCGCAGCCTCCAGCGGCGTCCGGCCCTCCAACAGTTCCGCATCCAGCCCCTCCGCCTGGTCCATCCGATGAACGCTGGTGCTGAAAGCCACACTGCTCAGGCTGAACTGCTTGCCGTCCCAGGGCTCGACCACCAGCGGCGTTTCGAGCTTCCCGAATTTCTGGCCCAGGCTGAAGGCGAGCTTGAGAGTGTACGAGCCGGCCGCTATGTCGAACTCGTTCTCGTAATGCAGCGGCTTCTGGGCAAACTCGTCCAGTTCCTTCTTGCTGGCGAAATCGAGCTTCACCGTGTCGCTGAAGCGCGCCGCGGCTTTGCCGTCCGCCTTATACGCGATGCCGAGGACGTGCACCTCGGCGTGCAGCTTCCCGTTGACCTTCTCCGTCTTGATCCCTGTGACTGGAATATCCATCGCGACATCGACCCGGGCGGCGTTCGGCGAGATGTAGAAGAACGGATCCGCCACCGAGCCGGCGAGCTCGCCGGGGGCTGAGGCCGCCACGCGATTCTCCAGTTCCTTCTCGATCGGGCTGCCGGCCAGCAGGTCCTGGGGCGGAACGTTGCAGTAGGCGCTCCGGGAGCGGAGCGTCACTCCCGCGCGATTCACCTTCACCCGCAGAGCGTGGCAGCTACCCTCGGCCGTCTCGGCCGGGGCATAGCCGATGAGGTAATACTGGTCCTGGTCTTTTGCGATTCTCTGGAGGGCGCCCAGCATATCGTTTGTGTTCCCGATCACGAAACCACCGGTCCCCTGGGCCAGCATATACATCACCTGTTGGTTGTCGGTGACGTGCGGGATCTGAGGGATCAGGGATGCCGACCTGTTGAACGTGCTGTTACCAAGCGGCGAGTTCCAACCGGGGTTGTAGCCGGGGTAGGAAGTCGGCGTGCCGCTCTTTCCCGGGCTTCCGGTGGTGGGAGTGCCGCTCTTGGTGCCCGTGTTTACGCCGCCGGGCGTGGTGCCAGGCGAGCTGCCAGGCGAACGGCCGGGCGCGTTGCCCGGTGGGCTGGCGGGCGCGCTGCCAGGCGAGCCGCCACGCTGGCCGCCGCCGCCCGGGGCGCCGCCGTCCCCTACGCCGAGGCCAAAGGCCGCCATTTGCAGGAACGGTCGCCCGCCGCCTTCCCTGCTCGCGGAGACGAAGCTGGTCCGGCCCACCGGAGACACGGCCGCGACCAGCCCTCGGGCGTCGATCGGGTAGACGGCGACGTTGGCCTTATTGCACTCGCTGATGGTGGCCTTCACCTCGGAGTACAGTTCCGAGTTCAGCGGAAAGCCGGAGGTCAGCCACACCAGCGTCTTGCGGCCGGGGACGCCTGCCAGTCCCTTGGCCAGGCTTCGCAGGGCCATCAGATCGCTGCGCACGCCGAATTCGGCAGCCACGGCGCCCAGGGCGAAGGACGGCTGGCCGCTGGAGGCAGTCTCGGCCACGGTCTCGTTGTTGGGCGAGACCGTCGACATCTGCGGGCCGCCCACCGCCCGCTTCAGCCGCTCCGCATTCGTAGTGAAGTTCTGTGCGATGCGCACGGTCCCGCTGAAATTGACCACCGCGATCATGCGGTTTGCCCCGGCATTGGCGTCGATGAACTGCGTCGCGGCCCGGCGCGCGTAGATCTGGTCGGCCATCGTCATCGTCGAGTTGTCGAAGAAGAGGACCAGGTAGCGCGCCTGAGAATTCGCCGGAGAGGCGTCTGCCGTCTCGAGCGAGAAGCTCTTGATCTGCTGCTCCTTGTCGTCCTCCCAGACGCGAAAGTCGCCGGCGGTCAGGTCCCGGATGTAGTCGCCTTTCTTGTCCGTCGCCACCACATCCACCAGAACCAGCCGCGTCTCCACCCGAATCACGGTGGCGGGCTCGGCGGGAGCCGCACCGCCGGCCTGTTGGCCCTGGGCCACTACACCGGGCCCGCACAGGGCGCCGATCAGAAAGATGAAACGGATCGAGCTCACCCTTGCACCCTCCTTCGCTTCCATTGCTGCGCTGCTTTGACGCTCACAGCTTCATCCCGGTTACCCCATCCCGGCCCGATTCTATCACGCGGCCGGACACAGGTTCCCCTGCGCACAGCCACAGCACCCCGCGATTGCGTAGAATCAGGCCAGGGGTGTTTATGCGGCAGGGGAGATACAGGCCACCTAGGCGGCAACCTGAGCCGCCGCCCGCTCTGCGCTGGGTCGATCTCAATTCGGCGAGCGCCGGCGAGATAGAGAAGCTGCCCGGGGTGAATCTGACCACCGCGGAGGCGATCGTCGCCAGGCGGCCGCTACGGGGTTGGGACGACTTGCGCGGGTTGCCGGGCGTCTCCGAAGGCCTGATCAAGCAGCTCCGGTCGACGGGCGCGCGGATCGCTCCCGCGGTGCGGCCGGTCGGCGGTTCCTGAGCGGCGGCGAGTCGCATCCGGGCGGGCTCACGCAAGGCCTTACGGCGCAAAGTACCCATTGATATCGAGGATCACCTGCGTCGGGTCGGTCACGTAGACGCTGATCGCGCCGTTCGTCCCCGCCGGCACGATGGCCGCGTTCGCCACCACCCTCCCATCGAATGAGTTCAGTGTGGAAACGGTAGGCTGCGACGAGCCCGTAGGCCACGTCGTCAGGTAATACAGCGGCCCCTCGGGTACCACCGTCACGTTGAGCGAATAGGCCGCCGCCATCGAGGGAACTCCACAACCACCCGCCGGGATCGCAAACGAACGCGTGCTCGCGGCTTCCATCTCCGGCCCCCCGAACGGACCTTCGGCATTGCGCGTGTCCGCCACCCGGCACGGCGCCACCGGATAGAACGAGAGCGCCCCCAGGCTCCCCGGTGCGCCGAAGTACCCATTCGTATCGAGGATCACATTCGTCGGGTTGGTGACGTAGACCGAGATCGATCCGTTCGCCCCGGCCGGCACGAGCGCCGCGTTCGCCACCACGGTCCCGGTCCAGGAGTTCAGCGTCGAAACGTTCGGCTGCACCTGGCCCGCGGGCCAGGTCGTCAGATAGCCCAGAAAGCCGACGGCCGGGTCCGGCACAACCGTGACATTGAGCGAGTAAGCCCCGGCGTCGAACGGCAATTCGCAAGCGCTCGATGGGAGGGCGAAGTCCCTGCTCTCGCCGCCCGGCATTTCGGGCCCGCCAAACGGGCCCGCGGAGCCGCGCGTGTCGGCCACGCGGCAGGGCGTTGCGGGATAGAACGAGTAGGAACTGGGTCCTACGGACGAATCGAAGTAGCCGTTGATGTCCAGGATGACGTCGCTCGGTCCGGCAGCGTAAATGCTCACCGCTCCGTCTGTTCCAGCCGGCACGACGGCCGCATTGGCCACCACCTCGCCCTCGAAGGAGTTCAAGGTGGAGACCAGAGGCTGGTCCTGGCCGGCAGGCCACAGAGTGAGGTAGGGCAGCGAGCCGTGCGGCACCACCGTCACATTGAGGGAGTAGGCCTGCGCCGTACTGGGGATCGAACAGGCGCTCTGCGGAATCGTGAACGAGCGGGTATTCCCACTGGCCAGCGAAGGGCCACCAAACGGCCCGGCGGGGTTGCGCGTGTCCGCCACGCGGCACGGAGTCAAGGGTTTGAATTGTAAGCCCGGCGGCGTAACGGGATTGATCGCGAGGGAGAGCTGTCCGAGGGCGGTCTGCTGGTCGCTGTTGTCAGTGGTCTGCACCGTGAAGGCGAACAAGCCGGTTTCCGTTGGCGTGCCGCTCAGGACGCCATCGGAACTGAGAGTGAGACCGCTTGGAAGCGCGCCCGCGGTGACGGTCCAGTTCCCGTAAAACGGCCAAACCGCGGTTGGGCACGCGTAGTTCCAGGAGCAGGGCCCGCCACCCCCCATGAGGGTTTGTGTGTAGGACACATCGACCGTTCCGGCCGGCAGGGGCGAGGGCGTTCCGCTACCGGGCGCGGGCGCTTCGATGTAAGGCACGCCCAGTGTTCCGGCTTGAACGGAAGTCGGTGCGAGCACAGCCAAGTCCATGGCGCTCCATGGCAGCTCCGCCGAGGCCGTGGTCTGGTCGAAGAAGATCAGCCCATCGAAGTCCTGGACCAGCCGCGAGGTTGGGGAGAACTCCGCAAATCCGTCCACCTCGCCGGCACCGATACTCCTGAAATCGAGCTCGCCCAACAGCCACGAGGAAGCGGGATCGTTTGCGTTCGCCAGCCCGAGATGGAGGATCTGCTGCGCCGTTCCGGTCTCGTGGAAGAAATGCTCCGCGCTTCCAGGAAAAGAATCGAGAGCTGGGAAAACCCCGAGGCCGGCGTAGACCCCGCCACTAAATCCCTCCGCTCTGTACGTTCCCGAGTGGAAGGCTTGCCCGAACGTGACGTAGTCCGGTCCAAAGTACAGCGCCAGCGCCCCGCCCATCGTGTTCGGCTCCTTGTTGATGTGCATATCGTGGGCCCACAGGACGATGCGGGAGCCCGGAGGCGCCTGCTCGGCGATCCACTCGACATTGGCCGCCATCGCGGTGTCCCGGAAGCTGCCGGCATTGCCACTGGCCGCCCATTGCGCTGCCTGCTCCACCACCCTGGCGTTCTGAATTGCCCAGTCCACCTCGGTGGCGGACATTTGCTGTAAGTACTTGGCGCGATTCGCCTGAAGCTGGTCGAGAATGCTTTGGGCGGCCGCCTGCGCCGCCTGACATTGGGAAGGGGACGGGCTGCTGTTGGGAAGGTTGAGCGGTGCGATCAGGCTGTAGCTGGAATTGACCGAAGGCAGCAGGCCTGGATCCGCTTGCCGCACAAAGCGGACCACGTAATCCATTGCGACGTTCGGGTACTGCATGTCGAAACCCAGGAACTGGATGGTCCCTTTCCCGGAGGCGTTGTACTGGCGCATCCACTGCACCATGTCCAGCACTTCCTGCGTGTTCCAGGTCCAGAAGTATATTCCCTTGAGCAACTCCGTGGGATCTCCACGGCCGGTCAGCACATAGTCGTTCATCAAGTAGGACTCGGGCATGTTGGCTTCGATGGCAAACACCGTGAACCCCATTTCCTGGGCCAGGAACGAGACCAGCCGCGCCTTCATGCGAAAGAACTCCGAGGTGCCGTGCGTGCCCTCGCCCAGGCCGACGATGTGCGCGTTCCCGACGATGTTCTTTAGTGGCTCCAGCTCCGTGAAGTCGGCGTTGGGGTCGAGGCTGGTGAATGGAATGGCGTTGGCCTGGATCCATTGAATCTGCGCCGACGTCGGATTGGGGAAGTACTGGTTCAGCCCGTTCACGTCCACGCTCAGATCGTCGAACCAGGCTGTGCCGGCGCCGTGGAGGATGACGCCAAACGAGATGGTGCTGGCCCCGGCGGGCACATCGATGGAGAGGCCGTAGCTCTGCCAGCCCGTTGTGCCCGCCGGGGCGCACGAGCTCTGGTTCGCCAGCGTGCCGTTTTGAGCGTCCGCGGCGGTCGCCCACAAGCAGGCGGCGTACGCGTTCACCCCCTGGGTCCGGATGAAGCCCGACAGGTCGAACGTCTTCCCTATGGCCGGGTCTGCTGGCAGGCTCTCGCTGGCGCATCCGTACTGGGTCGTGTCGGTCGTGAGCGACGTGATGCGCAGACTCTGCGCTCCGTCGACCGCGGTGCTGGTGTCGACCGCGTATTGAAAAGCGCCGCCGCACAGAGACCAACCCGTCGGGACACCGCCCGACGCAGTCTCGAAGCTCAGGTTCAGGAACGACTGCCCGGATAGCAGCGCGGACGAGAAGAGCAGGAGCAGAACCAACCGCCCGAGACGGGCCGACGCTGGGCTCTGTATCTCGATCATGCGACGAGCATCATATCGAATTGTCCGAGAGCACGCCAGCGGCCTGGGGTTACGCCGGGGGTTACGCAGCCGTTACGTGAGTGCGGTCATTCGTACCGGAGAGCGATCAAGGGCTCGACGCGGCTCGCTCAGCGATCTATCTCGGAAAGCGCCGCATCGAGGGCAGGCAGGAGGGCAGGTAGATCGCCGCGGACAGTGGCCCAAACCACGTCGAGATCCACTTCGAAGTACGCGTGAATGAGACGGTTCCGCATCGAGACTATTTTCGCGAACGGGATGGAAGAAAAACGAAGGCGGGTCTCCGGGCTCACCTTCGAAGCTGCCTCTCCCAGGATCTCCAGGCAGCGCGTGAGTGCCATGGCCAACACCAGGTTTCGGGAGAGATCGGGCCTGTCGTGCGCAGCAGCCATCTCCAGGGCCGCGGCTACTGCCTCCGCATGTGGCGCAGGCGGATGGCGTCAAAGCTCGCCATAGGCGATCGAAGCGGTTCGGATAACTTCGTCCCGGAAATGCCGGCTAAGCTCCATCGGGGTTCGCAGGTCGACTTTGCGTCCGCCGAGCAGAGCGCTGAGCTCCTCCTCCATGTCGCCAAGACGGAAGAATCCCACGCGCTCCCCTGGCCGGAACTCAACCAGGACGTCGATGTCGCTGGAATCCGAGAACCGATTCGTGAGCACGGAACCGAAGAACGCCAGCTTCCGAATGCCGTTGCGGCGACAGAAGTTGGCGATCTCGGCCTGCGGAATCTCGATCTACCCTGCCGTCATACCCTTCCAATTATTGCTCAAAAACTACCCGCGTCTGGCCTCGATTGAAAAGTCCGGAAATGGGTTGCCCACCAGCATCTTCACCAAAACCGGCCCGATGATGAGTAAGCCCGCCACGGCACCGACCTGCGTCGAGATCGACAAACCCATCAGGGCCAGAAGTACGTTCAGCGGGGCCGCAAGGAGCCCGGCGAGCAGACTGGCCGCAAGTTGCCTCCACCACAGGAAGAACCAGACCCGCCCCCGCTGCTCAAGACGCAGACGCTCACTGGCCTCGCCGCTCGGGGCCGCTACCACAACCAGTGCAAAGCCTCTATACGGGCGCGATACCAAACGCGGAACCAGGAGGAAAAGCGCTGCAGCGAGAATGACGATCTCGCACAGGAACAGGCAGAACGAAAACGGCACGGGCAGGGGTCTCGAGAGGGGATCGATCTCCCGCCGGTAGTTGACATACGCGAGCAGAGCCCGGCCGGCGATGAACAAGACCGCGATTCCGATCAGTTGCGCCGGCCAATACACGCGCCAGTAGGCCCGCAGCGCCTCCCAGTAGGAGACCTCGAGGACAGACTCCTCGGGCGGCGCCCCGGCCGAGCTGTATCCGCAAGCGCAGGAGGTCGCCCCGAACAGCATCGGCGCCGAGCAGGATGGGCAGTTCATACCGGCCTTCAGTGATACCAGAACGCCTGCCCCGATGACAAGCAGGCCTACGCCGGCAGCCTGCTCTCGCCCATCAAATACCGGTCCATCCCGTGCGCCGCGTTGCGCCCTTCGCGGATCGCCCACACCACCAGCGATTGCCCGCGCCGCATGTCGCCCGCCGAGAAAACGCCCGGGACCGAGGTCATGTAGTTCTCGTCGGCCACCACGTTGCCGCGCGCGTCCAGAGCGACGCCCAACTGCTCGATCATGCCGCTGCGCACCGGGCCGGTGAAGCCCATGGCCAGCAGCACCAGGTCGGCATCGATCGTGAACTCGGTTCCCTCGAGCGCCTCGAATTTCGGCGGCGGTCCCACGTGGATGCCGTGCAGCTTCTCCACATTGCCCTGCTCGTCGCCGCTGAACCGCGTCGTGGCGACGGCCCACTCCCGCTGCCCGCCCTCTTCGTGCGCGCTCTCGATGCGAAGCTGAAGCGGCCACAAAGGCCAGGGCGTCTCCGGCGCGCGCTCGTTCGGCGGCAGCGGCAGGATCTCGAACTGAGTCACCGAAGCCGCCTTCTGGCGGTGGCAGGTGCCCAGGCAATCGGCGCCCGTATCGCCGCCGCCGATGATGACCACGCGCTTGCCCCGCGCCAGCATCGAGGCTTTGCCGTTGATGCGCTCGCCCGCGCAGAGGCGGTTCTGGAGCGGCAGAAAATCCATCGCGTAGTGAATGCCCTTTAGCTCGCGGCCCGGCACTTTCAGGTCGCGCGGCTGCTCGGCGCCCCCGGCCAGCAGGATGACGTCGAATTCTTTACGCAGATCCTCCACCGGAACGTTCTTGCCCACGTGAGCGCTGGTCTGGAACACGATGCCTTCGGCGGCAAGCTGCTCCAGCCGCCGGTCTAGAATGCGCTTTTCCATCTTGAAATCGGGGATGCCGTAACGCATCAGGCCGCCGATCCGGTCCGCTTTCTCAAACACTGTGACCAGGTGGCCGGCGCGGTTCAGTTGCTGCGCCGCGGCCAGGCCCGCCGGCCCCGAGCCGATCACCGCCACGCGTTTGCCCGTCCGCGTGGCCGGCGGCTCGGGGCGAATCCAGCCCTCTTTGAAGGCGTGCTCGATGATGGTCTTTTCGATCTGTTTGATGGTGACCGGCGGCTCGTTGATCCCCAACACGCAGGAGGCCTCGCAGGGAGCGGGGCAGATGCGGCCGGTGAACTCCGGGAAGTTGTTGGTAGCGTGCAGAACGCGAATCGCCTGCTGCCAGCGGTCGCGGTAGACCAGGTCGTTCCAGTCCGGAATCACGTTGTTCAGAGGACAGCCGTTGTGGCAGAACGGCACACCGCAGTCCATGCAGCGCGCGCCCTGCGTTTTCAGCTTCTCTTCGGGAAAATCTTCGTAGACCTCGAAGAAGTCGTTGACCCGCTCGGAGACAGGCCGCCGTGTGGGAACTTCGCGTTTGAATTCCAGAAAACCGGTCGGCTTACCCACGGAGCACCTCCTGCGCCACGGGCTCTCGAATGGCAGGCGGCGGCGCCTGCGCCCGTTCCGCCGCTCGTTGAACGCCGAGCACGCGCTTGTACTCGTGCGGGAAGACCTTGACGAACTTCGGGAGCAGCGCGTCCCAATTCTCGAGAACCCACTTCGCCCGCGGGCTGCCGGTCAGGTTCGCGTGGCGCAGGATCAGCTCGCTGAGCTTGCGGACATCCTCGGGATCCGCCACCGGATCCAGTTCCACGCTGGTGCGATTGCAGCGGGCGCGGGCGAACTCACCCGTTTCGTCCAGCACGAAGGCGATCCCGCCGTTCATTCCCGCGGCGAAGTTGCGCCCGGCCGAGCCGAGCACGACTACCAGCCCGTTGGTCATGTACTCGCAGCCGTGATCGCCCACGGCCTCCACCACCGCGGTCGCGCCGGAGTTGCGGACCGCGAACCGCTCCCCGGCCATGCCGTTGAAGAACGCTTCGCCGCTGGTGGCGCCGTACAGCACCACGTTGCCGACCAGCATGTTCTCCTCGGCCACGAAGGTCGAGGCGCGGGGCGGGTAGATGATGATGCGCCCGCCCGAGAGGCCCTTGCCGACGTAGTCGTTGGCGTCGCCCTCGAGCGTGAGCGTCACGCCCTTGGCCAGAAACGCCCCGAAGCTCTGGCCGGCCGAGCCGGTGAACTGGAACTTGATGGTGTCATCGGGCAGGCCCGCGGAGCCGTAGCGCTTGGCCACCTCGCCGCTCAGCATCGCGCCCACCGTGCGGTGGACGTTGCGGATGGGCATCTTGAACTCCACCGGGGTTCCGCTCTCGATCGCCTCCGCCGCGTGGTCGATGAGTTTGTAATCGAGCGCGCGGTCCAGGCCATGGTCTTGCGTCGTTACGCAGCGGCGCGCGACGCGGCCCGGCACCGGCGGGCTATAAAGGATCGACGTGAAATCGAGGCCGCGCGCTTTCCAGTGCTCCACGGCGTCCTTCATCTCCAGATAGTCGACCCGGCCGATGGCCTCGTTCAGCGTGCGCAGGCCGAGCTTCGCCAGCAACTCCCGCACTTCCTCGGCCACGAAAAAGAAGAAGCGGATCACATGCTCCGGCTTGCCGGCGAACTTCTTCCGTAACTCGGAATGCTGCGTCGCGATACCCACCGGGCACACGTTGAGGTGGCACTTGCGCATCATGATGCAACCCATCGCGACCAGCGGCGCGGTGGCAAAGCCGAATTCTTCCGCCCCCAGCAGCGCGCCGATCAGGACGTCGCGGCCGGTTTGCAGCTTGCCGTCCACCTGCACGCGGATGCGGCTGCGCAGGTCGTTCATCACCAGCACCTGCTGCGTTTCCGAAAGCCCCAGCTCCCAGGGGATGCCCGAGTGCCGTATGGCGGTGATGGGAGATGCGCCCGTGCCGCCGTCGTGCCCGCTGATTAAAACCAGGTCCGAGTGCGCCTTGGCCACGCCCGCGGCCACGATCCCCACGCCCACCTCGGCCACCAGCTTCACCGAGATCTGCGCCCGGGGATTGACGTTCTTGAGATCGTAGATGAGCTGCGCCAGATCCTCGATCGAATAGATGTCGTGGTGCGGCGGCGGAGAAATGAGCTGCACGCCGGGAATCGAATGCCGCACGCGGGCCACAACCTCGTCCACTTTGTGCCCCGGAAGCTGGCCGCCTTCGCCGGGCTTGGCGCCCTGCGCGACCTTGATTTGCAACTCGTCGGCGTTGACCAGGTAGTTCGTGGTCACGCCGAACCGTCCCGAGGCCACCTGCTTGATGGCGCTGCGGCGGTCGTCCTTGAAACGCTCCTCGTCCTCACCGCCCTCGCCCGTGTTGGACCGGCCGCCGATGCGGTTCATAGCGATGGCCAGCGTCTCGTGCGCTTCCTTCGAGATCGAGCCGAAAGACATGGCGCCGGTGGTGAACCGCTTCACGATTTCGCTCGCCGGCTCGACCTCTTCGATCGGAACCGGCCGCCGGCTGAAGCGGAAGTTCATCAGCCCGCGCAGAGTGCACAGGTGCCGCGCCTGGTCGTTGACCGCCGCGGCGTATTCCTTGTACGTCTCGTAATTGTCCTGGCGCACCGAGTGTTGCAGCTTGCTGATGGTGACTGGGTTGAATAGATGATACTCGCCGTTGGCCCGGTACTGGATGTTGCCGCCTGTGGCCAGTTCGTTGTCGGCTTCCGTCAGCGGGCGGAAGGCGAAATCGTGTTTGAGCTTGGCCTCGCGCGCGATCACGTCCAGACCGATACCCTCGACCCGCGAGGCCGTGCCGGTGAAGTATTTCTCCACCACCGACTTGTTCAGGCCGATCGCCTCGAAGATCTGCGCGCCGCGGTAACTTTGCAGCGTCGAAATGCCCATCTTTGAAAAGACCTTCAGCAGGCCCTTGTTGATGGACTTCTTGTAGTTCTTGAGCGCCGCCTCGAACGTGACCCCGGCCGGGAACATCCCGCGGCGGTGCAGGTTCTCCAGCGTCTCGATGGCTAGATAGGGGTTGATCGCGCTCGCGCCGTAGCCGATCAGCAGCGCGTAGTGCATTACCTCGCGCGGCTCGCCCGATTCGACGATCAGCGCCACCTGGGTGCGCGTCTTCTCGCGGACCAGGTGGTTGTGCACCGCCGTCAACGCCAGCAGGCTGGGGATCGCGGCGTACTCTTCGTCGACGCCCCGGTCGGAGAGGATCAGCAGCGAGTAGCCGCTCTTGATGGCCAGCGAGGCGCGGCGGCACAGGCTGTCCAGCGCGCGCTCCAGTTCCTTCTCGCCGCCATCCACGCGGAACAGCGCCGGCAGCGTGGTGGCCAGGAAGTCGCCCCAGGAGACCCGGCGCAGCTTCTCCAGGTCGTAGTTGGTGAGGATGGGATGCTCGAGCTTGAGCGTGTGGCAGTGCTGCGGCGTCTCGTCCAGGATGTTGCGCTCGGTTCCGATGAAGCTCGCGAGCGACATCACCAGCTCCTCGCGGATCGGATCGATGGGCGGGTTGGTGACCTGCGCGAAGAGCTGCTTGAAGTAGTTGAACAGCGGCTGCGGCTTGTCCGAAAGGCAGGCCAGCGGCGTGTCGCAGCCCATCGAGCCCACCGGCTCCTGGCCCTCGAGCGCCATGGGGCCGAGCATGAACTTCAGGTCCTCGTCCGTGTAGCCGAAGGCCCGCTGCCGCTGCAGAATGGAGTCGAGATCCGTGGGATGCCAGCGCGGCGGATCGGGCAGCATGTCCAGCGTGACCTGGTTCTCCTTGATCCACTGCCCGTAAGGCCGCCGCTGCGCCAGGGTGCGCTTCAGCTCCTCGTCCGGAATGATGCGGCCCGCAACCGTATCGACCAGGAACATCTGCCCCGGCTGCAGGCGGCCCTTGAAGGCAACATCTTCGGGCTTCACCGGAAGCACGCCGGTCTCGGAGGCCAGAATGGCGGTGCCGTCGTGCGTGATCCAGTAACGCCCGGGGCGCAGGCCGTTGCGGTCGAGCGTGGCGCCGATCACGCGCCCGTCGGTGAAGGCGATGGCGGCCGGGCCGTCCCAGGGCTCCATCAGCGAGGCGTGGTATTCGTAGAACGCCCGCTTCTCGTCCGACATCGAAGGATCGCCGCCCCAGGCTTCCGGGATCAACATGCCCAGCACGTGCGGCAGGCTGCGGCCCGAAAGCGCCAGCAACTCGACGGCGTTGTCGATCATCGCCGAGTCGCTCCCGCCCGGCGCGCAGATGGGGAAGGTCTTTTTGATGTCGTCGCCGAAAAGCGGCGAAGACAGGATCGATTGCCGCGCGTACATCCAGTTCACGTTGCCGCGCAGCGTGTTGATCTCGCCGTTGTGGCACAGGTAGCGGAACGGGTGCGCCAGTTGCCAGGTGGGAAACGTGTTGGTGGAGAAGCGCTGGTGCACCAGGCACAGGGCGCTGATCACCACCGGGTCGGAGAGCTCTTTGTAGAACTTGGCGATCTGCGGAGCCAGCAGCAGGCCCTTGTAAACGATGGTGCGCGCCGAGAGCGACGGAATGTAGAAGAAGTCCTTGTCGTGCAGGCCGGAGGCCGCGATCTCGGCTTCCGCCCGCTTGCGCACGATGTAGAGCTTGCGCTCGAGTGCATCTTCGTCCATCCCCAGCGCGTGCCGGATGAAGACCTGCTCGATGTAAGGCTGCGAAACGCGCGCGATGCGGCCGATCGCGTCCGCATCGATGGGCGTGTCGCGCCAGCCGAGCACGCTGAGGCCCTCTTCGCGCACGATGCGCTCGATGATCCCTTCGCAGATCAGGCGCTCGTGCCGCTCCACCGGCAGGAAAACCATGCCCACGCCGTACTCGCCGGGGTTCGGAAGGCTGAAACCGATCTGGGCGCACTCGCGGGCGAAGAACTCGTGCGGGATCTGAATGAGCACGCCCGCGCCGTCCCCCGTCTCCGGATCGCAGCCGCAGGCGCCGCGATGCAGCAGATTCAGCAGGATCTGAATGCCCTTGAGAATGATCTCGTGAGACTTCTCGCCCTTGATGTTGACCACAAACCCGATCCCGCACGCGTCCCGCTCCAGCGCTGGGTCGTACAGCCCCTGTGCCTCGGGGTAACCTCGGGATAGACTCTCGTCTTTCATTCGATGCCTTCCGTTTCGCAACGTGGGAAATGCGCCACTACGCCAGCCGGGCGCGCCATGGGGCCCGTGGTGTTGTGCCGGGCAATTCGGGCCGGGTTAGGCCGGACTGCCGGTTTCGCCGCCTCGGCCGGAACCCAACTCAAACCGGCCGATTCACTCGGCTTTCGTGAGCCTGTTATGCTACTCCACCACCCGTACAGGCATGGCGTTTCGCTTAGAATAGCTCAGGTCCATAACATTAGTCAATCGAAAACTTTTGGCTTGACTTAATAACGGGTACTTATGTTATGCTCTTCCTTGGTCCTCCGGCCTCCATAGTGGAGTCCTCAGGCATAACGCCATGACCTTTGAGAACCTGCTCCTCTTCCGCGACATCGTCCAGGAGAGAAGCGTCAGCCGGGGCGCCGCGCTCAACGGGGTCAGCCAGCCCGCCGCCAGCCAGCACCTCCGCGAACTCGAGGAGCGGATGGGCGTGACCCTGCTCGACCGCTCAACCCGGCCTTTCACCCTCACCGCCGCCGGCAAGATCTACTTCCAGATGTGCCGCGATGCCCTGCAACGCTACGAAGAGTTTCAGGTGGCCCTGGAGGGCCTCAAGGCTGAGGTGGAGGGAACGGTGCGCATCGCCTCGATCTACTCGGTAGGGATCTCCGAGATGTCGCGCCTCAAGGAGGAGTTCTCGCGCCGCTTCCCGCAGGCCGCGCTCGAGGTCGAATACCTGCGGCCGGACAAGGTCTATGACGCCGTGCTGGCGGACCGGGCCGACCTCGGCTTTGTCAGCTACCCCCAGGCCAGCCGGCTGCTCGCCGTCATTCCCTTCCGCACCGAGCAGATGGCAGTGGCGGCCGCGCCGTCCCACCCATTGGCCAGGCGGGCGGTGGTCAAGCTGGGAGATCTCGAAGGCTGCGATTTCATCGCCTTTGACGAGGACCTGCCGATCCGCCAGGGGATCGATCGCTTTCTGCGGGACCACGGCGTTGCCGTCAACTTCGCCATGCACTTCGACAATCTGCAGATGATTAAGGAGGCAGTGGCGCTCGGTTCGGGAATCAGCATCCTGCCGGTGCGCCCGCTGCGCGCCGAGATCGAACGCGGCCGCCTGGTGGCGATCCCCATCGACGCCGAGCTGCTCCGCCCCATCGGAATCATCCACCGCCGCCGCAAGAAGCTCCACCGTGCCGCGCAGTGCTTCCTCGATCTGCTCGACCTCCAGCCGGAGCCGGCCGAGCCCGTCGCCGCTAAGTAGCCGTTGTGCGCGCGCCACAACCTGAGCGGCGGCCCCAGTTGCGCCCGCTTCCAAAAAGAGCGAACCTGGAGCACTTGCCCGATCCCGCAGAGAAAGTGGTCCAAGCAGACCCCGGTCCCACGGGTGCGCTGGCCGGCGGACCGTGCCCAGCCTGCTCGAGCCCCGACCTGCGCATCCTCTTTGAGGCACGGGACCGCGTGCACCGGGCCAAACCGGACAGGTACCGCATCGTCGAATGCGCCCAGTGCCGCCTCATTCGTCTGGACCCCGACCCGCAGGCGCCGGCCACGTTCGAGCACCACGCTTGCTGGCCCGTCGGGAACTCGACCGCCGGCCGCCTCGAACGAGCCTGCCGCCGCTTCGTGCTCAGCAATCACGTGAGCTTCATTACTCGCGCGATCGAGGAAGCCGGCGACGCCGGTCCGGTGCTGGACTTCAGCCCGGAAGGGGGATTGCTCCGCGGCGTCCTGGCGGAGCGCGGCTTGCCCGTGATCGGCCTGGACGACTCGGTCGAGACGGCCTCGGCCAACTGGAGGGCGCACGCCGCGCCGTCGGCCTGCGCCAGTTTGCTCGCAGCGCCTCTGGCCCCGGCCAGTTGCCGGGCCGTGATCATGCTCCAGGTCATCGAGCACTTCGGCCATCCTCTCCCACCCCTCGAGGCCGCGCACGCGTTGTTGCGCCCGGGAGGGCGGCTGATCCTGCAAGCGCCCAACGCAGCCTGCTGGCAGTTTCTGCTCCTGGGAGAGAACTGGAGCGGCCTCGACGTCCCCCGTCATCGCATCGACTTCCGTGCCTCCGACCTGGAGGCGCTGCTTCAGGCTGCCGGGTTTGAGGTGCTGCGGCGAAAGCACTTCTCCCTGCTCGACAGTCCGGCCGGGCTGGCCCGGAGCCTGGCTCCATCGCTCGCTCCCGCCGTGCGGCGGGCGCGCGGCGCCACGGAACGGCCCGCAATGAAACTGGTGAAGGATCTGCTCTGGTGTGGGCTGGCGGTGGCCGCGGTGCCGTTCACCGTTCTCGAAGCCTCCTGCCGCGCAGGCTCGACCGTGATGATTGAGGCACGCAAAAAGGCATGAAGCTCGCAGCAGTAGCGATTCTGATCGCCGCGGCCGTTGCAGCGCCACCCCACTCGGGTCGGGGACCGGCCTTCAGCGGCGCGGCCGCCCTGGAACTCACGCGCAAAGCCGTTTCCTTCGGGCCGCGCCCGTCCGGCTCGGAGCCCAACCGGAGGTTGCAGGCCCTGATCCGCGCGGAACTGAAGCCGCTCGGTTGCGAGGTGACCGAAGACTCATTCCGCGCCTCGACCCCGCTCGGCCCCATTGCGATGAAGAACATCATCGCCCGGTTCCGCGGCTCCTCCGGCCAGATCGTCGCCATCACCGGCCACTACGACACCAAGTCGATTCCCGGAACCTACTTCATAGGGGCCAACGACGGCGGGTCCTCCACCGGGTTCCTGCTCGAGATGACGCGGGTCGTGAGCCGCCTGCCCCACAAGAACGACATCTACCTGGTGTGGCTGGATGGCGAAGAGGCGATCGCCCAATGGTCGGATACGGATGGCACCTACGGCAGCCGTCACCTGGCGTCCCGATGGGCCGCCGACGGGACGCTCTCAAAGCTCAAGGCGCTCATCAACGTGGACATGATCGGCGACCGGGACCTCAGCCTCGTCAACGATGGCAATTCCACCGAGTGGCTGCGGCGCATGGTCTGGCAGACTGCCGGCCAGCTCGGCCTGGACAAGTATTTCTCCACCGATCCCAGCTCGCTCCTCGACGACCACATCCCTTTCACTCAAGCGGGCGCCAGTGCCGTGGACCTGATCGACTTCGACTACGGCCCGCAGAACTCCTGGTGGCACACCGACCAGGACACCATGGACAAGCTGAGCGCCGCGAGCTTCCAAGTGGTTGGGGACGTGGTGCTCGCGACCATCCGGCGCCTGGAACCCTGAGGCGGTCACAGCACCGAACCGCGACCGTCAGGGCGCGGCCCGCCGCCCTGTTTTCGGTGCTCGCTCAAATGTAATAGGCTGAGGTGACATGCTCTCGCATCTGAAACTCGCTACCATGCTTGCCGTGGCTCTCACAGCCTCGGCCGAGACGGAACCGGTTGTCCTGAAATCGCCCAATGGCGCGCTCGAAATGTCGATCGGGACCGTGCGCGGCGGCCAACTGGCGTACCGTGTGGCGTTTCGCGGCAGGCCAGTGATCGATTGGTCGAACCTCGGCCTCTCGATCGTTGGCTCGCCTGTGCTCGGCTCGGCGGTCAGCATCGAATCGTCGCAGACATCGAGCGCCGACGAAACCTGGATGTCGGTCGCCGGGAAGGCGAACCCCATCCGCAACCACTACAACGCCGTCCTCGTGCAGACGGTCGAAGCGGCAGGCGGCCGGCGGATGGGGATCGAAGCCCACGCCTACGACGATGGAGTCGCCTTCCGGTACGTCGTCCCGGAGCAGCCGTCGGTCAAACAGATGCGCATCGCCAACGAGGCGACCGAATTCTCCTTCCCCACCGACGCCACCACCTGGTCCCTCATCCTGCGCGATTTCCAGACCTCGAGCGAGGACGATTATCACGAGCTGACCATCCGCGGACTCCACCCGGAGTATCTGGTGGGGCTGCCCGTGCTGCTCGAAGTGCCCGGAGTGGCCTGGGTCGGACTGACCGAAGCGAATATCGACGACTGGGCCGGCCTGTTCGTGCACTCGGTGCCCGATCAGAACACGCTGACGGCGCGCCTGGCGCCGCGCGTGGAGGACCCGGTCGCGCCGCATATCCCGTGGCCGATCGATCCCAAAGTGGAGCCCTCGCTGATCTCCGTGATCCGGCAGGCGCCCGCCCGCTCGCCCTGGCGCGTGCTGATGATTGCGGACGATCCGGGGCGGCTGGTGGAATCGAACATGGTGGTCAACCTGAACCCTCCATCCGCCATCGCCGACACTTCCTGGATCAAGCCCGGCAAGACGGCCTGGGACTGGTGGTCGGGCCCGCTGGTCAAGAACCAGCCCTTCCAGGGCGGCATGAACACCGAGACGATGAAATACTTCATCGACTTCTCCGCCCGCAACGGTTTCCCGTACATGCTGGTCGACGCGGGGTGGTCGGCGCCCGGGCCCCGGCCTCCGGAGGCGGTTGGTCCATACGCGCGGGGAACGGACCTCACGAAGTTCAATCCGGAGGTCAACATTCCGGAGTTGGTCGAATACGGGCGCTCGAAGAACGTCCGGATCTGGCTCTGGGCACACTGGACCGCCATCAACCATCAGTTGGACGCCGCCCTCGATCAGTTCGAAAAGTGGGGCATCGCGGGGGTGAAGATCGACTTCATGGACCGCGCCGACCAGTGGATGGTGAACTGGTACCGGGAAGTGGCGATGAAGGCCGCAGCGCATCACTTGCTGGTCGATTATCACGGCGCGTTCAAGCCTGACGGCCTGCGCCGCACCTACCCCAATGTCCTGACGCGCGAAGGTGTGATGGGCGCCGAGTACAACAAGTGGAGCGCGCGAGAGACGCCGACGCACAACACGACGCTGCCGTTCACCCGCATGTTGGCGGGGCCGATGGACTACACGCCCGGCGGCTTCGATAACGTCACCCGGGAAGAATTCCAGGCGCGCAACCTGGGGCCCTCGGTGATGGGCACGCGCGCCCACCAGACGGCGCTCTTCGTCGTATTTGAAAGCCCGTTCCAAATGGTGGCGGACCACCCCGCTGCCTACGACGGCCAGAAGGAGCTCGCATTCCTCAAGGCCGTTCCGACCACGTGGGACGAGACCCGCGTCATCAACGGCCGCCCGGCCAGGTACATCACCATCGCACGGCGCAGCGGCCGGGAATGGTACGTGGGCGCGATCACGAATTGGGACCCGCGCGAAGTGGACCTGCCGCTGACCTTCCTCGGCAGCGGCGCGTTCAACGCGGAGATTTACGCCGACGGTCCCAACGCCGCGGCCCAGCCCAAGAACAGCGTCCTCGAAAAGAGGCGCGTGGACGCCGGGACGGTTCTGAAGCTGAAGCTGGCGCCCGGCGGAGGATGCGCAATTCGGCTGGTTCCGGCCGAGTAGTGGCCAGTCAGCGGGGCGCTGAAGTTGCCCGCGAGCTTCATGATACATTCGTTAAGGTAAGAGCACTCTGGGCCCTTAGCTCAGCGGTTAGAGCAGCGGACTCATAATCCGTTGGTCGTAGGTTCAAATCCTACAGGGCCCACCAACAAAATCAATTGGTTGCAGGCTACTGGATCTTGCCGGACTGCTCCACTACAGGGACTTTCACAGGGACTACCTCGGAATTCTCGACTCTCGGACGCAGTGTGATTGCCGCTACCGCGTCTCGTTTCGCCGCCATCCGAATGTGGCTATAACGCTCCAGCATGGCCCGGCTCATGTGGCCCATAAGGGCGAGCATCGTGGACTCCGGGACGCCAGCTTCCGCAAGGCGCGTACAGAACGTGTGGCGGAGGTCGTGCAACCGACAGAAAACGCCCGCGGCGGTCCGCACCAGGTCCCATCCCGAACTGATGTCCGTTACCGGCCTGTCCGGCGACGTAGGCTGCGGTGAGCCGAACGGAAAGAGGTAGTGACCCGGCTCCGGTTCTCCAAACCGTTCAAGGAACCATGCCCGGTGAGAGGCCAATAGGCTCGCCAAGTCATCATTGATCGGGATAACGCGGCCCGTGCCGCTCGAAGTCTTCGCACGGCCCACCACGATCGTGCGGTCGAAGAGGTTCACCTGGCTCCAGCGGAGTCCCAGCGCTTCGCCCGAACGCAGACCTGTGAGCATCAGGAACGGAATCGCCGTGCGAACCACGGGCGAGCGCAGAGTAGCGGCCACGTCCAGTAGCCTTCCCTGTTCTTCGGGCGAGATCGCGCGGCCTACGTCTTTGCGCTCTTCCAGTTTCTTGACACGCGGCCAGAGTTCGCGCCACGTGCGGCCAATCGCCCGCGAGAACTCCCCAAGCTCCATGTTGATGGTGCGCCCGCTTGCGCCATCCGCCTGACGCTGGCGAACGTATTCCCGCATGCGCTCTTCCGTTAAGTCGGACAACACCGTGGCACCCAGGAGCCGATCTACCACGCCCAGTCGCAGGGTCGCAAAATCGACGCTGGCGGGGCGGTGACTCAGCTTGTAGCCGCGCAGGTATGCTTTGGTAACTTCGGCTACGGTCCGGATGCGGGTTGCCTTCCGCTCCGTCGGCAACCCCGCCGCCGCCCGCTCCATTTCCGCCTTGCGCCGCTTCTCGTATTCCTTCGCCACCGTCTTGCTGATGGCGCCGGTCGATTCCTGGAACCGCTTGCCCTGGTAGACGAACTCGCAGACGTAATGCTTCGACGCCTGCCCGTTGCGCTTCGGACGATAAACCGCCATCACTTGCCGCCTTTCTTCGCTCGCTTCTTCCCGCCGCCCTTCGGCCTCCCGCCCTTCCTTCCATTCTCTCGCGCGATCTCCTGGAGCCGCTCCAGCCCGAACCGCTCCAGCCGCGTTTTGTAGGACCGCTTCCCGAGCCAGGAGGTGAACTGCCGAATCTCACTCTTCGTCATCTACTATATCCTAACCTGTTTCGGTTCAGGGCGCAATGCTCGACCCCGGAGCCGCCTGGATTCAACAGCCGTTGGCTACGAATCGCGGAGCGCCCCTTTTGCGGTGCTGCTCTTCATTGCTCAGGGTTGCTTGAAGAACGTGGCGTGCTGGACTTCGCTCGAACTGGCCGCTCACCAGCGCTGATTCCGTCGCAGGGTCTGAACCACGGCAAGCGCCCCCCAGGGGCCGGGAGGGGGCCTAAAGCCACTCAAGACTTGGCTGGCAGAAGATGCCGGTATCGTGTACCTTGGCCAGGCGGGTGCCCCATAGCACCCAAACCGACGAGAAGGATTGGGTGGCTGCTCCACTCAATTGCAGGACCCGTGCCAAATCGAGGTCGTTCGCTTCAAAGTTGGCGTAGACCAGGAGGTTGGTACGACTGGCGTAATGCTTCCGCGCCTTACGGTGAACAGCGATTGCGACCCAGCAAGGTCCCCGTCTCTCACCAAGAGCGGGCCGGTACGGTGTGAGAAGGTACTTGTCCTTCGCCCGCATCTTGTATTCTTGGCCAAGTTTTTCATTTGGCTTCATCCTGGATGCGACTTCAAACTCGTGCTCAACGCCGTCGATCAGCAACCGGAAATCCGGAAACCTTGCTTCCTCTTCAACCAGCCGCACTGCCACCTCATGCCCTGGAGATTCGAGGTTGAGGGCGCACTGGCCAGCAACCCACGCCTCCTGGATCTTATTGAACCGGTTGTCGTTGAAGTAGCGTTCGTTTGGCACCTTGTCGGCACGCGCCACCTCAGTGAGGAACGCGTTGGGCGGTTGGTAGTGCTGAAGCGTTTCAATGATCTGCTTGGGATCGAATGTGGAGCACATGTCGAATTCGCTATCTAGTGCTTCGACACCGCACCCGCCAGCCCCGCCAAGAGGCCACGCGATAAATCGCGGAACTGCGCCGAAGGGCCAGGGCCGGGGTTGCGGTAGCCGCTACAGGGTACCGAGCCCAAAAGCGGGAACGACTTCGTGGGCGGGACCAATGGCTACGGCAACGTGCAGTTCAATGGCCTGCCGTCTCTTTCGAACGGCTATATCGTCGATGGCCTGGAAACCAACGACCCGCTGACCAACCTCAATAGCGGTCTGGCGACCAATCTGGTCCTGGGATTGAATTCGATCGCGGAGGTGACCGTAAACACGGTTTCCTACGCGGTCGATCAGGGCCGGTACGGCGCTTCCCAAGTCAACTATGTCACGAAATCCGGCACCAACCGGTTTCACGGAAACCTGTACGAGCTTTGGGACGGCTCGAGATTCAGTGCGGCCGATTTCTTTACCAACGCAACGCCTGGAAACACCAAGCCGCGCTCCACGGTCAATCACTTCGGGGGGAGCCTGGGGGGGCCGATCGTCCACAACAAGCTGTTTTTCTTCTTCGATTCCGAATGGGTTCGGATCGCACTCCCGATCGTCACGGCCACTACCGTGCCCTCGCCGGCGTTTCAGAGCTATGTGCTCGGGCAGTTGCCGCGGGGTGGCGTGGACTCGATCACCGGATCGACTTACCAGCCGGCGCCGCAGCTCGTGCCGTTTTACCAGAAGATGTTCTCCCTGTACGGCAAAACCGCGGGGACGCCGCTCACGGTTCTCGGCTGTCCGTTCAATGCCGATGGCAGCGCTGCAGGAGGTAATCCGCCCAATGGAAACGGTTGCGCGAACCGCCAGAGCGTTTCCCACTCGAGCGACGATCACGAGCAGGTGCAAACGGCTCGCATCGATTACAACATCGACGCCATGAGCACCACGTGGTTCCGGTTTCAGTCCGACACCGGAGTGGCCGATGCCTACACCGATCCGATCAATCCGCTGTTCAACTCCATCTCTTCGCAACCCCTTTACTCGTTCGCGGCGGGCTACACACACGTGTTCTCCGGGCACCTGGTGAACTACTTCAACCCGGCGTTCTCGTGGTATTCGAGCCTGTTCGGGCCGGCCAACCTTCAGAGCACCCTGGCGGCGTTTCCCATCGTCCTCCAGGGCAGCGGCGCCCATGCGCCGTTCACCACGCTCGGGGGGCTCGACAATACGTGGGTGCAGGGCCGGCGCGCCAGCCGCTTTTTCATCAATGACAATCTGGCCTGGACGGTGAACTCGCACGAGCTCCGGTTCGGAACGAACAGCCGGCTGCTACGCCTGAACGACTACGACTTCGGCGAAGGCACGGTCCCGCTGGTCACCTACACGACCCTCCCGCAATTCATCTACGGTGTCGCATCGACGGCTTCGAAAACCTTCCCGTTAGCCAATTCGCAGCCCTACAACTTCCTGAACGTGGACTTCTATGCGCAGGACACCTGGAAGCTGACGCAGAAACTGACTTGGACCTTCGGCGTCCGCGACACCTACAATTCGAATCCGCTGAATCCGCATGACGCCTTGGCGCGCCTCACCGGGTCGTTCGCTTCCATCTCCCATGACGTGAACCAACCGCTGAACCAGGTGATTCAAACGCAGCAGGGGACGGTC
>Ga0187864_10000016_pt1 | contig 184031 bp, 154 predicted proteins | sample June2016WEW_11_4_FD_132985 | JGI IMG/M metagenome (GOLD analysis project Ga0187864, IMG submission 132985) | Peatland microbial communities from SPRUCE experiment site at the Marcell Experimental Forest, Minnesota, USA - June2016WEW_11_40 | ecosystem: Environmental > Terrestrial > Soil >... | reverse complement strand
GGACACGACCTGGCAGGCGGTGCAAAAACTGAAGCCGCAGACGGTGACCAAGGAAGAGGTGGCGGAGCGGACCAGGCGGAAGCGGCTGCTGTTCTTGGTGCCGGTTCCGGGGACGGAGAAGCAGGTGGGGCTGACGAGCTCGAGCGCTCCGGCCGGCAGGTAGCGGAACGACAGCGCCGCTTCACTCGCCGCGCAGCGCGCGCACGGGATCGATCGAGGCAGCGCGGCGCGCCGGGATGAAGGCCGCGGCGAGCGCTACCGCCGCCAGAGCCGCCACTGTGGCGGCGATCAGCAGCGGGTCGTGAGGCTTCACCCCGTAGAGCTGCGACTCCACCAGCTTTCCCAGCGCCAGCGCCGCGGGCAGGCCCGCCGCTGTCCCCGCCAGCAGCAGAATGCCGACCTCCTTCAGCACGATCCGGTAGATGTCGGTCCGCTCGGCGCCAAGCGCCATCCGCACGCCGATCTCGACCGTGCGGCGCGCCACCGAATACGCCACCACGCCGTAGAGTCCCACCGCGGCCAGCAGCGTGGCCAGCAGGCCGAACCCGGCCGCCAGCGTGGCGATCGAGCGCTCGATGGACACCGATTCGTCCACGCGCGACTGCATGGCCGCCATGCCCATGACCGGCAGGTTGGCGTCGATCTGGCGCAGTGCGGCGCGCACCGCCGGACCCAACTGCGGCCCGTAACCCCGGACGTAGAACACGGTCCGGTCCAGCGGGTGCCGCTCGAACGGAAAATAGAGAAACGGTTTCGCGGCCTCGCGGAGCGAGCCGTGCGCCATGTCGTGGGCCATGCCGACTACTTCGTAATCGACGTGCGATCTCGAGCCGCCAACGTGCAGACCCAGCAGGTTCCGCCCCGGAAAGTACTTCTTCGCAAACGCCTGGTTGATGATGGCGACCTTCGGCCCCGCCGCGTTGTCGCGCTCGTCGAACTCGCGGCCGGAGACGATAGGGATCCGCAGCGCGTGGAAAAAGGCGCCGCTCAGACTGTCGGTGCTGGCTTCGTCGTTAAAGGATGTCAGGCGGCCTTCCACGTAAACCCCGGTGCCCATATTTCCGTCCGCGAACGGTCCCAAGCCGGCATAGGCCACCGTCTCGACCCCGGGCAGGGCCGCCAGCCGTTCCCGCACGGTACGCAAGAGCGCCATCGCGCGCTCCTTGTCGTAGCCGTTGAGCCGCGGCTCGATCGCAAACCTCAGCACGTTGGCGGCCTCGAAGCCGGGGTTGGTGTGCTTCAGGTTGGCCAGAGTTTGGGCGAACAGGGCGGCGCCCGCCAGCAGCACCAACGCCAGGGCTACCTGGGCCGCCACCAGCACCTTCCGCAACCGCTGGCGCGAGGACGAAGCGGTGGTCCCAGCCTGCTCTTTGAGCGCCGTCACCAGGTCGAGTTTCCAGGTTTGGAGCAATGGCGCGCAGCCGAACACCAGGCCGGCCAGCGCGGAGACGGCTAGCGTATAGGCGAACAGCCTGAAATCGAGGCCGGCGCTGAGCCAGCTACGGTCGTCCCCCTCGGAAATCAGCCACAGCAGGCCGGAGACCGCCCAGTTCGCCAGGAACAGCCCCACGAACCCGGCCGCCAGGGTCAGCGTCAGGCTCTCGGTGAGCAGTTGGCGGAGAATTGCCGCGCGGCTCGCGCCGATGGCGGTTCTTACTGCCATTTCGCGCTCCCGTGCGGCGGCCCGCGCGATGAGCAGGTTCGCCAGGTTCGCGCAGGCAATCAGCAGCACCAGGCCCACCATGGCCATCAGCACCTGGAGGGGCTTCCGCCAGGATTCGCCCAGCATGTTGATGCCTTCCGCGGCCGGATGAAGATCCATGGTCCGGCTGTTATAGTCGGCAAGCATGGCGGGGTCCATTTTCCCGATGCGCGGGAGATTCTCGTTGCGCACTGCTTTGAACAGGACCCGCGTGGCGGCCTGCGCCTTCTCCAGCGAAACGCCGGTCTCGATCCGTCCGATGACGTTCAGCCAGCGAAAGCTGAGGTCGGCGAAGGCGTCGAAGCCGGGGCTGATCTGCTGCTTCATCGCCAGGGGAACGTAGAAATCCGGCATCTGCCCGCTCTGAACGCCCAGAAACCGCCGGTCGAGGACGCCGATCACGGTCATGGGATGACCGTTCACGAGAATGCGGCTATTGAGCACGGCGGGATTGGAACCGAAGTGGCCGCTCCAGTAGACGCCGCTGAGCACGACGACGGGGTTGGCGCCCGGCGCGGCGTCGTCGGAACGCACGATGGTCCTTCCCATCGCCGCGTGGACTCCCAGAACTTCGAAGAAATTCCCGGAGACCACGTCGACCTTGGCGTTCGCCGCCCCGGCCGGCTCCATCACGGTGGCCGAGCCGCCGGAGCGGGCGATCACCCCGTCGAAGACCTGGCTGCGGTCCCGGAACTCCTTGTACATCGGGTAGGAGTAGACGGTCTCGAAGTTGTCCGCCGTGGCCGTGCCGGGGTCCTGGCCCTCGCTATGGAACAAAACCAGTCGGCCAGGATCGGCCACCGGCAGCGACCGCAGGAGCACCTGGTCGAACAGCGAGAAGATGGCGGTGTTAGCGCCGATGCCGAGGGCGAGCGAAGCGATGGCAATCGCGACGAAACCCGGACTGCGGCGAAAGGTTCTCAGTGCGAAGCGGAGGTCGTTCAGCATAGGCGATGCCTTGAAGACGCACGCGCGGTGCCATCCGTAACACCTTGGGAACACAGGCTCACGGGCTCATGAAGCGGCGCCCGGAGTGTCCGTTTTTGGGACGGGGCGTCCGGTACCGCGAGGCGCGGCCGCCGGGTCAGGGCTTCTTGGCGTCCGGCCCGAACCAGATACTCCCGCGGTACGACCTCACAAACTCCTCAAAGGCCGGCAGCGATTCTTCGAAGAGAGCCTTGCGCTTGGCGCTGAGAGCGAGGATCAGAACTCGGTCCGCTTCGCCGGCGTATGCAAGTCGCTCGAAAGCGCTGAACTGCTCGCCGCTCTGGAAAGTCCATACTCGCATCTGCCCTTTGACATGGGCCAACTTGATCGGCGCCTCTTCTTTGATGGCAGCCTTCTTGAATCTGGCTCGGAAGCCCTCGACGTCTTGCTTGATGAAATCCTCGACGCCCTGCTTCGGGTCGGTGGACGACGTGTTGATGTAGATCAGCACCTCAGCGCTCTGCGAGTCGCCGTCGCTTTTGCGCAGGAAGGCCGCCAATCCGGGGCCCTCGCTGCGCACCCAGCCTTCTGGTGCGTCGATCGCGATCAGCCCCTCGTTAGTCATCAACATCTGTGGGGGCTCCTTCGAGTTGCCGGGAACCTCCTTCTGAGCGAGTGCGGCAACCGCGAGGAGCAGGATTGCGCTAGCGCGGTAAAACGCCTGACGAGGAGCCATCGTTGGAAGTCTACTACACGTCAGGGGCTCGAGCGGTGCGGCCCTCGATCGCTCAGTTCCAGAACTTGAATTCCGGCCAGGCTTCCGAAAGCGGCTTCTTGAGACCGTGGCAGGTCAAAACGTCGTAATACTCCCAGCCCATGCCGTAGTAGGGAGCGATGGCCGGCCCCCGATCCACGCTTCGGCACCAATGCTCGGCGCCCTTGAGGCTCCACTCCAGCAGGATGATGCTCTCGCCCGTGTACTGGCGCGGTCCCCAAAAGTAGTAATTCTGGTGCGCGCTGATCGCTTTCGGCAGCCCGTAGCGCGGGCCGAAGAAGTCGATCGCACCGGCTTCGCCATAGTTGCCCGCCAGGATCGCCGTCTTCGCGCGCTCCTCGGGGGGCAGCGAGTTATAGACGCCGGCGACGGTCTCGACCATCTCGGGCCACCCGAACTCGTCGCCGAAGTGCTGCGGCAGCCGCCCGCTCATGCCCGTCTCGGTCCGCGGGAGCTTGATGCCCAGCCGCTCCATATACGGCCCGATCTTCTCAGGCGGCAGAATGGGGAGAACCAGCGGCGCCGCCACAACTCCCGCGGCCACCACCACGGCGGGGACGGCGACGCGCAGCCAACGGAGCCCGCGGCGCGATTCCGCCCACTTTTCCCAAAGCACTCCGCCCGCGGCGAATAACATCGGGTAAATCGGGGCCAGGTAGTAATCCTTCCCTTTGAGCGCCATCATCATTGCCAGGAAAGCGAGGTAGCTCACGCCCAGGGCGCGGTACCGCTTCCCCTCGCGGTGGAACAGCAGGAAGCCTAGGCCGGCGATCCACACCACGGCGCTCGCGGGCAGGAGCATCATGATTTGCTGCCGCAGAAATGGCAGCGGCGGCAACTCGACGTTCTTGTGGAGCGCCTTCACGTTTCGCAAATCCTCGAGCGTGGGGAAGTGATGCGCGTACTGCCAGACGGCGTTAGGGAGCGCGATGAGGAACGCGATTGCGGCAGCCATCCAGAACCACCGGGTGGCGATCAGCCGCCGGTCTGAGGTTGCCAGCAGGCCCACCACCAGCGCGCCTAGAAAGAACACCGTCGAGTGCTTGTTCTCCATCCCCAGACCCAGCAGTACGCCGCACCACAGCAGCAACTTCGGCTGCTCCCGGTTGATCGCCAGCAGCACAACATAGATCGAGCCCATCCAGAACAGCGGCTCCAGGGCGTTCATCGCCAGGCGGGCGCCGTTGGCGAGAATGACCGGACACATCAGGACCGAAACACACGCCAGCAGCACCGCCCAGCGCCTGCCGCCCAGCTCCCGCGCGATGGCGCCGGCGAGGACGACCTCCCAGCCGTTGGCGAGCGCGGGCAAGAGGCGGATGGCGGGCAGTGAGTCGCCCGCCGTGGCGCGGACGGCATGAGTCAACCACGCGATCAGCGGTGCGAAATCGACATAGCCGAAGGCCAGGTGCTCACTCGCGGCCAGATAATAGAGCTCGTCGCGGAAATAGCCGTAGCGCAAGCTGAGCAGCATTTGCACGGCCACGGCCAATGCGCCCAACGCCCAGGCGATCCGCATGTCCTTCGCACGTTCTTGCGGCATCTGTGATAGGCTCTCTTCCGAATGTTGGTCCACACCCTAAAGATACTCGTTCGCCTGTTCTGGCGGCCCGCGTCGGCCATGAGCGAGATCCTGGATCGAGGCAGCCTGCTGTGGGCCAGCGTCGCGGTGCTCGCGGTCTCGCTTCTTCTTCAGGCCAGCGTAGTGCCGGTGCTGATGCGCGCGCAAGTAGCCGCCGAAAGCGCGGCAGCCGTCAAGACAGGCGTTGCCGCGCCAGCGGACGAGGGGATTCAGCCGCCACCGGCCCGCCACTTGCGGTCCGTCTGGTTCTCATTCCACTTCTACACGCCCTTGCTTCTGTTGGCGATTTTCTACGTTCCGGGCACGCTCCTGTTGAGCAGCCTGATCGCGGGCCAGGGCGCGCTCGGCACTGTTTTCCGGCGCGACTATTCGCCCTTGATGACTTGCACTTCGCTGGCCTGGGCGGCCGCGAATGCTCCGCTGGCCCCGGCCGCATGGCTGTTGCCGCTGCCCGCGTTCGGCATAGTCGCGGCGCTCGCCTATCTGTATTTCGGCGTCCTGATGTTCTTCGCCGTCCGAACCGTCTCCGGGGTCGGTAACTCACAGCCCTTCTGTCGGCGATCCCGGCCGCCGCGGCGGTCGCTGCCGCCGAGCCGCTCGGGGCCATGCTGGGCTGGGTCGCGTCGCCGTTCTTTCTGTTCTTCGCCTATTACTATCTGGGCGGCGAACTTAGTAACTTGGGCGCAGGAATGCGCAGCCGCCAGACCTTCCGCCGCATGCTGGACGCGTCCACGCTGAATCCGCACGACGCCGACGCCCAGTACCAGCTCGGGCTCATCTACCAGCAGCGCCGCGCGTACAGCGAGGCGATTCAGCGCTTTCAGAATGCGGTGGCGATCGACCCCCGGGAGACCGACGCGCACTTCCAATTGGGCCGTCTTGCGCGCGAGCAGGGTCGGCTTAAAGATGCCTTGGAGCATTTTCAGACCGTGCTGGACCAGGACGAGCGGCACAGCTCGAACGAGATCCTGCGTGAGATCGGCGAAGTCTATTCGGCCGCCGGCCAGCATGCCGATGCGCGCCGCGAACTGGCGGAGTACATCGAGCGCCGCCCGTACGACGCCGAAGGACTCTATTACTACGGCCTCGCGTTGGAGCGCACCGGCGATCCGGCCGGCGCGCGCGAGATGTACGCCCGCGCCATCGAAGCCGCGAACACGGCGCCACACTTCCGCCGGCACGCCACCGCCCGGTGGGGCCGCCTGGCCAGCAAGCAGGCACGGCGGCTTCCGCGCTAGTGACGGTAACCCGCGTTCATGCGGGGGCGTCTAAAATGGTGTCTGGGAACGGTGTGTTGGTCCGAGACCCTGGGATGTCACGAAGGGCGGTACGGTTTTGACATGGATATTGCTCGCGGCCGCGCTGCTCGGGCCTCCGCCCGTAACGGCCGCCCCGGTCCCGCCATTGCTTGACCAGGGTTACGGGCAGTTGTACGATCTTCAGTTCGACGACGCCCACCGCTCCTTCCGCGAATCGCAGCGGCTGCACCCGGAAGATCCCATGGGACCGGTGTCGGACGCAGCGGCCTATCTCTTCGCGGAGTTCGAGCGGCTGCACATCCTGCAGTCCGAGTTCTTTCTGCACGACGATGGCTTCCGAACCGCGCGCAAACTCCGGCCCGACCCGGAGGTCAAGCGCAGCTTCGAGGCCCAGCTCGAGAAGAGCCGCCAGCTTGCAGAGCGCATTCTGGCCCGCGATCCTCAGGATCAGAACGCGACCTTCGCCACCGTCCTGCGCCTCGGCCTCCACTCGGACTATCTGGCCCTGGTGGAAGAGCGCTACGTGGCCTCGTTTCGCGAGATGAAGAGCGGGCGCATTCTGGCCACCAAGCTGCTCGCCGCGAACCCGAATTTCTACGACGCGTACGTGGCCATCGGCGTGGAGAACTATCTGCTGAGTCTGAAGCCCGCCCCGGTCCGCTGGATCCTGCGGATCGGCGGCGCGCAAATCGACCGGGAGGAAGGACTTCGCAGGCTGCGCCTCACAGCCCAGCGGGGCCATTACCTGCTTCCGTTCGCGCGGCTGCTGCTGGCCGTGGCAGCGTTGCGCGACGGCGACCGGGCTCACGCGAGAGAGCTGTTGCAGGGCCTCGCGGCGGAGTTCCCTCGCAACGATCTCTACCGGCAGGAGCTGGCCCGGCTGCGCTAGCCCACGGATTTACTTCTGAAACTGGAATCGGCGGCTACGCGTCTTGGAATACACGACGCCGCAATTGGGTATGTTGAAAGTGGCTGGGTTCCTTCACGACTATGAACATCGCAAGCGCCGCTACGGCATTTCCGAAGCACTATTATCCCCAGAAGGTTCTCAGCGCGGCGTTCCGGCGCTACTGGGACGATAAGCTCGAAGACGCGGATCTTTTCGAGCGGCTGCACGCGCACGTCGGCGTAGACGGGCGCTACCTCGTCCGTCCCCGCGAAGACTACGAAGCGTTTTCGACGTTCGGGGAGACGAACGACGTTTGGATACAGGCCGCCACGGATCTGGCTGAGGAGGCGACCTCGTGCGCGCTGGCGCGCGCCGGTCTCAAGCCGTCCGCTCTCGACGCCATATTCTTCGTCTCCATCACGGGCGTCGCAAGCCCTTCCATCGATGCGCGGCTGGCCAACCGAATGGGCCTTCCTTCCCGCATCCGGCGCACTCCGATCTTCGGGCTGGGCTGCGTCGCCGGAGCCGCGGGCCTGGCACGCGCGGCGGACTACGTTCGCGCCTACCCCGCGCAGACGGCCCTGCTGGTCGCGGTCGAGCTCTGCTCGCTCACCATTCAGCGCGACGACCTCTCCATCGCCAACCTGATTTCCTCCGGCTTGTTCGGCGACGGCGCCGCGGCCGTGATCGTGGCCGGCGCGGAGTGCAACCTTCCCGGCCCGCGCATCGTCGCCACTCGATCCATCTTCTATCCCGGCACCGAGGACGTGATGGGCTGGAACGTCTCCGAGAAGGGCTTTCGCATCGTCCTGTCGCCGGAGGTGCCGGAAATGGCGCGCAAGCACCTGGGCCGCGATACCGACGAGTTCCTGGCCGGCGAGGGGCTCGAGCGTAGCGACATCGGCTGTTGGCTTCTGCACACCGGTGGCCCCAAGGTCCTCGAGGCCATGGAAGAGGCGCTGAACCTGCGCGACGGTGAACTGTCGGTTTCCTGGGACTGCCTGCGGAAAGCCGGCAATCTCTCTTCGGCATCGGTTCTGCAGGTGCTGGAGGAGACCATGGAGCGGCGCCGTCCGGCTCCCGGGACGTGGGGCTTGCTGGCGGCGATGGGTCCGGGCTTCTGCTCCGAGCTGGTTCTCTTGAGGTGGTGACCCTGAACCCGTTCTCCGACATCGATGTCTTCGTTGCCGGTGGAGGGCCTGCCGGCCTGGCCGCCGCGATCGCCGCGCGGCGCAGGGGCTTTCGCGTCGCGCTAGCCGACCCGGGCCATCCACCTATCGACAAAGCCTGCGGAGAGGGCCTGCTGCCGGACGGCGTGGCCGCTCTCGCGGAGCTCGGCGTGGCTCTCGCTTCCGCCGATGCCGTCCCCTTTCGCGGGATCCGATTTTTGGAGGCCCCGCTCTCGGCTGAAGCGTGTTTCCCCTCCGGAAACGCCGTCGGAGTTCGCCGCACCGCGCTGCATCGGGTCCTGGTGGAATGCGCGGAACGGGCGGGCGTGCAACTGAAATGGGGGACCTCCGTCACGGCCATCGGTCCGGAAGGCGTGCGCCTGGGAGCGGGGACAATCGTTCGATGCCGCTGGATCATCGGCGCCGATGGCGAAAGCTCGCGCGTGCGAAGTTGGGCCGGGATCGATTCCCCGGCTCCGCCCCTGCGCCGCTTTGGCTTCCGCCGTCATTACCGCGTCGAGCCCTGGACCGATTTCATGGAGATCTACTGGAGCGACGCGTTTCAGATCTACGTGACACCAGTTGCGCCCGGCGAGATCTGCGTCGCCGCGGTCTCCCGCGATCCGCATTTCCGCCTGGAAGACGCCCTGGCGCGCATGCCCGACTTGGCCGCTCGCCTGAATGGTGCGGCGCCCGTCACCACGGAACGCGGGGCCGTCTCCGCGTCGCGCCGGCTGGCGGCCGTGTGGCGCGGCCGGGTGGCGCTGGTCGGCGACGCCTCCGGCTCGGTCGACGCGATCACGGGCCAGGGCCTCAGTCTGGCATTCCGGCAGGCGCTGGCGCTGGGCGCCGCGCTCGAGGCCGGAAATCTCGCGCGATACGCCGCCGAGCACCGGCGCCTGGCACGCCGCGCCGGGCTGATGGCTTGGTTCCTGCTTCTGACCGGCCGCCGCCGGGGGCTCCGCGAAAGGGCGCTGCGCGCGCTGGCCGCGCATCCGCAGGTGTTCGCCCGCCTGGTGGCGGCTCACGCGGGTGCGGCGTCGCACGTCGATTTCGCTGCCGCCGGGATGGCGCTGGGATGGAGAATGCTGACGCCGTGAAGAAGAACCTCATGATCGCTCTCGTGCTACTGGCAGACGCGGCCTTCGCCCAGCCCACGGTGATCGAGCTGGACCCCGCCCAAACGCGGATCGAGTTCACGCTCGGCGCTACGCTGCACACCGTCCACGGATCCTTCCGCCTCAAGCAGGGAACCATTCGTTTCGACCCCGCTACCGGAAAGGCGAGCGGGCAAATCGTCGTGGATGCCACCAGCGGCGACAGCGGCAACGGAAGCCGCGACAGCAAAATGCACAAGAGCGTCCTCGAGAGCGTCCGCTGTCCCGAGATCGCTTTCACGCCGGATTCCGTGGCGGGCGCGCTCACCGGCCCGGGCCCCTGGCACGTCGAGGTGCACGGGTCGTTCCGAATCCACGGCGTCGAGCACGAGATGACGCTGCCCGTCGAAACGCAGGTGGGGCCGGACCGTTTCACCGCAACGATGCGGTTGGTGGTCCCCTACGTGAAATGGGGCATGAAGAACCCCAGCACATTCCTGCTCCACGTAGACGAGGAAGTCGGCATCGAGATTCACGCCGCCGGCCGCGTCGTCGCCAAGTAGGGCAAGCTTCAGAGGGTGCTGAAGAAGTCCCGGAAGACAATCTGGGCCGCCGATGAACGCCGATCAACGCGGATAAATCACTTGTTTCCAATCGGCGTTTATCGGCGTTCATCTGCGGCCCACAATGTTTTGGCCTTTTTGGGCTTTTTCATCAGCCTCTTCAGCTTGTCCGGTGACGCCTCCGGCCTGTCGGCCCAATCTCCGGAAACCGGGACGCCTCGATGCGCATCCCTTCAGGTGGGTACGGGGCCGGAGGCGCCTTTCCTAATGAAGCCTGCTTTGTTGTTTCTGCTCGTAGCGGTGCAAGTCCCGCTGTTCTCGCAGGTTGGGGGGTCGGGACTGCCTTGGCCACACCACAAGAGGGACGAATCCAAGAATGCCATCACCCACCGTTCTACGGGGAAACTGACGAAGGTGGACGAGCAGTCGCTCGTGGTCGAAGTCCCCGACGGGCGCGTCCTGACATTCAAGCGCACGGAGACGACAAAGTTTTTTCGCGACGACAAGGAAATCAAGCCCGCGGAACTGAAGCCCGGCGATCGAGTCACCGTGGAATCGACGGAGGACAACGAGGGGTTCCTGACCGCGGTAAAGGTCAGCCTCGTACCGGCCCCTCCGCCGGAGGCGCCGGCAGAGAGCGCCAGTCCGCCTGCGGAGAGTGGCGGGCGCGGCGCCGGCAACAGCCCCGCCTCTGTGGATCCCGACGCACCGGGACCGCCGAGGCTCAGGCGCGGCGTTCCGGCAGCGCGGCGGGATGAGGAACTGGAGGACGCTTCGGCTCCCACTCCCGGCGCGCCGCGCGAAGCGGACGAGCCGGCGCCCAGCGCCGACCCGCTGATCGAAAAGGCGCGAGAGGCGACGGCCACGTTTACCGAGAAACTCCCCAACTATGTCTGCAAGGAGTTCATGGCGCGTTACGCGAGCTCGGGCCGGCCGGCCGACTGGAAACCGCTCGATGTCGTTTCCACCAGCATCGTGTACGAGGAGGGCCACGAGAGCTACCGGGATCTGGCGGTGAACGACAAGCCGGTCCACAAAGGGATGGAGGAGATAAGCGGCGCGTGGTCCACCGGCGAATTCGGCACCATGCTGCTGGAAGTGTTCGATCCCTGGACCAGGGCGGAGTTTCGTCTCCGCCGGCGAGCGTCCGTAGGCGGTGTCGAGACCCGGGTCTACGATTTCGAAGTCGAACGCGCGCGCTCGCACTGGCACATCCAGGTGGCGTCACAGTCCATGCTCCCGGGCTACAAGGGATCGGTCTGGATCGAGCCCGAGACCGGCCGCGTGCTGCGCCTGGAGATGCAAGCGCGCGCGCTTCCGCAGGAGTTCCCGGTCGACACGGTCGAATCGGCCGTCGACTACGATAGCGTGATGATCGGCGGCAAGAAGTTCCTCCTGCCGGTGCATGCGGAGACCCTCGCTTGCCAGCGCGGCTCCAGCGATTGCAGCCGCAACACCATCGACTTCCGCAACTACCACAAGTTCGAGAGCACCTCGGACGTCACCTTCTCCAGCGACAAGTAAGGGTCACGGAGCCGGCCGACGGCCGGCAGGCCTTCCGTGGAACTGAAGTTCACGCAGCAACGCCGCTCGGCGACCCGCCGCGGTCCCGCCTGAGCGATCGATACGGGTACCATACAGAGGAGAGTTTTGACGGCAATGGAGCATAGATTACGGTGCGTTTTCGTATTAGCCATCTGTGCATTCGCGGCACGCGGTGTGTGCGTTGCTAGCGAATCAACTTGTGGGCCCGGCTCCGGGACGGAGCAAACGAACCATAAGGGCGTCGCAACTGTTTTGAATTCAAATGAGATTGATGGTCAAGAGGAAGTGATCTCGCCTCCTCCAGCGACAAGTGTGGGGGTCACAGAGCCGGCCGACGGCCGGCAGGCCTTCCGTGGAACTGAAGTTCACGCAGCAACGCCGCTCGGCGACCCGCCGCGGTCCCGCCTGAGCTATTGATGCGGGTACCACTCCGAGAGCTGTGCCAGTCGTGCGAATTTCTGCGGTCAACGAGAAAGATGACATCATTGTGAAGGTAGAGATCGCGAATCGCGGAAGCACGCCCTACCAGCTTTTGGAGTGGAACTTGTCAACCGAGGGGTTGCCGATGAAGACTGTGTTTCGCGTTTACAGAGGCAACCAGGAGGTTTTTTACAAGGGGATCTTGATAAAGCGACGGATCTCGGAGAGCGATTTCATCACCGTGAATGCTGGCTACACCTGCACGACTGAGATCGGATTGGGCCAGGTATATGACATCAGGCCCAAGGGCCGGTACAGAATCCACTACGAGACCGTGAATGAGCGCCTCGAAGGGGAGCGTGTGGACCGGCTTAAGTCAAACGTGATTGTCGTCAAGAGGAAGTGAGCCCGACGCCTAGTCCCAGATGCAGGCGACTCTCATGTTCTCCGAGGCATGGCGGCGCGCCTTGATGCCTTACCTGGCCCCCACCTGCCCCAGCGCCCGCGTGGTCGCCTCCAGCAGCGCCTCCGGCCCCACCGGCGCGCCCGTGGCGCCTTGCATCCACAGGTCCGGCGCGATGCGTCCCTGCCGCGCCACACGCTCCACCTCCGGCCCGATCTTACCCACGCTGCGCATGTGTTCCTCGAGTTGGTGCGCGATGAAGTACCCGATGGGGTAGTCGGGCAGGTACAGGAACGAGTCGATCATGTGCGAGTAGACCCCCAGCAGCACCACGTCGCGCTGGCCGAACACCGGCGCGTAGTACCGGTTCCAGGTTTCGGCCGCGATGCGCACGGTAGCGTCCTTCAACTCGGCGGCGGAGGCGTCCGGATGCTCGTACATCCAGTGCCACACCGCCATGTCCACCAGCCCGACCCCCGCAATCCCGTAGGTCGTCCAGAAATCGTTCAGCGTCCGCAGCGCCTCTGCCTCCGCGCCCGGACTCGCCAGGCCCAGCAGTTCGAGATCCTTCGCCTGGAACACGAACGCAATGGCCTCGGTGAATGCGGTGTTCGGCACGCCGTTCAGCAGCCAGTGGTCGATCTCGTTCAGCGAGAAGGTCTGCTCCACGTTGTGGCCCATCTCGTGGACGGCAATGTTGTAGCCCTTGTAATCCATCCCGTTCGGACCCACGCGCGTGCGCAGATGGGCCGGCGCGGAGCGCAGTTGCGAGCCCCAGGCGTGCCCCGAGCCCCGCGCCGCGTCTACCACGATGTTGGCGGCCAGGTAGCGCGTCTTCTCCGCGCTGAATCCCAGCGCCTCGAACATGCGCGGCATGTCCTGGTGATAGGCCTCCGGCGTGGGATACTTCTTGCGGGTCATCTCGTCGAGTTGCGTCTCGGTGTAGGCGCCGCGCGACTGGAAGCCGCTGTACCAGATGTCGAAGGGCTCGAGCGGCCGGCCCAGGCGCTGCTCGATCAAGGCGGCCACTCTGGGAACCAGCGGTGACGACAGCACCTGCTCGAACATCGCCCGCACGCGCGCCTCGGGCAGCTCGCGCTCCTCGTCGAACTTCCGCGCCATGTGTGTGGGCGCGGCCGGCGAGTAGGGATCTATGCCTTTGATGGCGCGGAACCCGGCCAGCAGCACCGCGTAGCGCGTGTCCGGCTCCGGCGCGTTGGTGACGCTCCCGGCGGCGGGCCGGTCGCCGTCGTAGTCCTTCTCCGCGGACGGCTGCACCTGGTTCGTGTACGGGTTCCAATCCACCGCCGGGTTATCGACCACGGCTTGCGGAATGCTCTGGCGGATGATCGCCTCCATGAGCCGCGCGATCATGCGCTGCCGCGCGAGGCCGTCCTTCTCGGCGTAATCCGCTTTGATATGGTCGCGCAGGTTCCAGTGCGAGAGCAGCCGCATACGCGCCGGAAACAGACGCTGGCCGCGCTCGTCGACCAGGTGGTGCATCCAGATGTTGTACCCGGAGACGTACTGCTCGGATCGCGAGACGGCCTCGGCAATCGCCAGATTGACCGCCGCGGGAACGCGCCGCGAGAACCGCTGCGCCAGGCGCGCCTCCGCCCATTGGCGTCGCGTCCAGTTGCCGCCGCCGGCCAGCCGCTCCTCGAGCGTGGTCAGCGGGAAGTTCAGTAGAACCACGAACGCCAGCTTGTTGGCAAACAAGTCGTCGCTCGCGTGCGCGGAGGGATCGTAGCCCGCGAAGACCTCGTCGTAGGGCAGGATCGGCCCGCGGTCCAGGTCCGTCTGTGTGCGGAATTCGCGGACGACCTCCAGCATGTGGCCGTCGAGCTGTTCGAGCAGAGTCTCGTAGCGCGTGAACAGCGCATCGAGGGCGACTTGGTCGCCGGCGAAATTGTGCCGCACGAATTCGTCGAACGCGGCCTGGTCGCCGTCCCCGGCCCGCCAGAATTCCCCCGCCTGCTTAAGGCCGCGCGCGGCGCGCCCGCGTTGCGCCTCGCCGTACCGCCCGGCGAGCTCTTTTTCGAGCCTGGTGGCCGAATCCTTCAGCCACGCCGGCGTCCCCTCCTGCGCGCGCAGCGGCCAGCCCGCCAGCGCGCCCGCAATCAGCACCAATGAGCAAAACCCGAAGCCGTGCATGGTGGTTCCCTCCTGTTTCAATTCGGGAGTATAGCGCTTCGGGACGGTCCCTACGTCGCTGCGGCCTGCGGATAGAAACGAAGCCCGGACCACTCCTCGCAGAGAAGGATCGAGTTGGCCGGATTGTGCGCCAGGTACTTCAGTGTCGCCGGGCGCTGGATCAGCGTGCGAGGGTCCTCAGGCAGCATGTCCGCGAGCGCCGAGACGTCCTGGAACGCCGTGTATTCGACGCCGCCGACGAAGTACGTGTAGCAGAGGACGCCGTCGTGGAAGTCCGTGATCGTCGCGCCGCCGGTGCGGCCTCTGACGTTGACCGCCAGGCGCCGCCGCCGCTCGCGCTCGGCAGGCGACCGCCGCGCCGCCGGAACGAACCACGCCGCCACGCCCGTGAGCGCGCCCGCCACGCCCGCCATCAGGATCCGCCGCTTCTTCATGACCGTGTTTCGTGGAAGGCTTTGTCGTAGTCCTTCAGGAACTGCTCCAGTCCTCTATCGGTCAGCGGATGATTGAACAACATATCCAGGACCTTAAAAGGCATGGTCGCGATGTCGGCTCCCGCCAGAGCCGCCTCCAGCACGTGCACCGGCGAACGAATCGAAGCCGCCAGAATCTTGGTCTTGAATCCGTAGTTCTCGTAGATCGTCTTGATATCCCCAACCAGCGCCATGCCCACCTGGCCGATGTCGTCGAGCCGCCCGACAAACGGGCTGACGATGTAGGCCCCGGCCTTGGCCGCGAGCAACGCCTGCGGCGCCGAGAAGCAGAGTGTCACGTTCACCCGGATGCTCTCTTTCGTAAGCGCGGCCGTGGCCTTGATCCCGTCGCGCGTCAGCGGGCATTTCACCACCACGTTGGGATGAATGCGGGCCAGTTCGCGCCCCTCGGTGACCATGGCGCCGGCTTCCGTCGAGACGACCTCGGCGCTGACGTCCCCGCTGACGATCTCGCAGATCTGCCGGATGTGCTCCCGCATCGGCTGCCCCTCTTTTGCGATCAGGGACGGGTTGGTCGTCACACCGTCCACCACGCCCCAGTCCGCTCCCTTCCTCAGCTCGTCGAGGTTTGCTGTGTCCAGGAAGATCTTCATATCTCTACGTTACATCCGATCGCAGCACCGGCGTACGGGCGCACGCTTGTTGTGGCGCTCTACGGCCGGTAGGTCGCCGTGGCCGTATCGGTCTCCCAGATCTTCACTTCGGCCACGCGCACGGGGTTCGGCCGCGCCGCGGCGTCGAGGCGGCGGCTCATTTCCTGGTGGAAATACTGTGCCATGTTTTCGGCCGAGGGATTCAGTTCGTCGAACGGCGGAATGTCGTTCAGGAACCGGTGGTCCAGCTTCTCGATGATGGCGCGCAGGATCTGCTTGAGGTCCACGAAATCGACCAGCAGCCCCGCCGCATCGAGCGCCTCGCCCGCGATGAGGGCGCGCACGCGGTAGTTGTGGCCGTGCACGTTCTCGCACTTGCCGTGATAGCCGCGCAAGGCGTGCCCGGCGGCGAAGGTCTCTTCCACCGTCACTTCAAACATCGAAAAAGCTCTCCACGTCGCCGATCTTGGTAGTGAACCGGTATTCCGGCAGGCTGTCGAAGAACACCTGGCCGTACCGTTGCTTGCTGATTCGATTATCCAACAGAACCAGCACTCCCCGATCCGAGCGGCTGCGGATCAGCCGCCCGAAGCCCTGCTTGAGCGCCAGCGCCGCCTGCGGGATCTGGTACTCGTAGAACGGCTCGCCTCCGTCGTCGCGGATGGCGCGGATGCGGGCCTCCACCACCGGATCGCTGGGCACCGCGAAGGGCAGCTTGTCGATGATGACGCAGCTCAGTTGGTCGCCCGGCACGTCCACGCCCTGCCAGAACGAGGAGGTCGCGAACAGCACGCAGTTGGGCGTCCGGCGGAACTCTTCGAGCAGCGCGGAGCGCGGGCCGGTGCCCTGGAGCAGGGCCGTGTATTCGAGGTCGAACGAGACGCGGTCGTGGACGGCGCGCATCTGCTGGTGGCTGGTGAACAACACGAACGCGCGGCCGCGACTGGCCTTGAGGATGCGCGCGATCTCCTGGGAGGCGTCGCGCACGAACGACGGATGGCGCGGGTCGGGCAGGTGCTGCGGCACGTACAACAGGGCCTGGTTGGCATAGTCGAAATGGCCGGGGACGATCAGCGTGCGCGGCGATTCCAGGCCGAGGCGCCGGCGCGTGTAATCGAAGTTGCCCGCCACCGCCAGCGTGGCCGAGGTCAGCACCACCGTATCGACCTTGTTGAAGAGCTTCTCCGCGAGGATTCCCGACACATCGATGGGTGTCGCCTGAAGGAACGTGCCGCGCCCGCGCCGCTCGATCCAGTAGACCAGCCGGCGGTCGTTGCCCGCCATCCACGTCTCCAGGTTCTTGGCCAGCGACGAGCACCGGTTGAACAGCGGTCCGACCTCTTCCGGCGCCTCCTTGATGAGTTGCAGGTGCGCCGCGATCAGCTCCAGCCCGTGCAGCACGTCGGCATACTTTTCGCGGTGGTTCTCCAGAAACTGCTCGTGCTCGCGGAAGCCGCTGCGTCCCTTGCAGGCGTCGAAGAGCGCGAAGAAACGGGCGGCGACATCGTACACCGCGACCAGAATGCGGTCCAGCTCCTCGGTGGTGAACCGCTTCCGCCGGGCGATGGCCGAGATGTCGCGCAGCAGCTCGTCGAACTGGTAGTTGCTTACCGAGATGCCGAAGTACTGGCCCACCACGTCTTCGATCTCGTGCGCTTCGTCGAGCACCACGGCGCCGTACTCGGGGATGATGCCGGCGTACTCCTGCTCTTTCACCGCCAGGTCGGCGAAGAACAGGTGGTGGTTGACGATGATGATGTCGCTCTCGTGCGCGCGCTGGTGCATCCGGGTGAGGAAGCAGCGCTCGAACTGCTGGCATTTCTGGCCGCTGCACAAGTCGCGGCGCGCGTCGAGCTTGGCCCACGCCGAGGTGCGCTCGGGCAGGGTCCGGATTTCGGCGCGGTCGCCGGTTTCGGTGGTCTTTTCCCACTCGCGGATGATCTCGAAGTCGGCGACCTCCTCGAGGCCTTCGAGCACCGGCTCCTTCTCCGCGTCGTATATCTTCTGCCGGCAGGCGTAGTTGTTCCGTCCCTTCATGTAGCAGACGGCGAGACCGTCGCCGAGGTGCTTCTGGAGGAACGGCACGTCTTTGTAGAAGAGCTGCTCTTGCAGGTTCTTAGTGCCGGTGGAAATAACGATGCGTTTGCCGGACAGGATGGAGGGAACCAGGTATGCGAGCGTCTTGCCCGTGCCGGTACCCGCCTCGACCAGCAGATGCCGCCGCTCCGCCAGCGCGGACTCGACCGCCTCTGCCATTTCAAGCTGGCCGGGCCGGAACTCGTAATTCGGGTGGCAGCGTGAAAGCACTCCTGCACGCGAGAAAAACTGGCGCACCGTGAGCTCGCCGGTCCGGGCCATCCTTCATCAGTATAGGGGGTGGGGCTGTGGTGCTCAGTACCGGTATTCGGCCGGCTTGATGCCCTTCACGCGCAGGTAGACGATGCACTGGGCACGGTGGTGCGTGGTGTGATCCGCGGCGAGCATCAGGACGCCGAGGCCGTTCGTCTTCATGCCTTCGGCTTCGACCTCTTTGTCGAGCTGCGCCGGCGTCAGCGCGCCGATGGAGGCGATCACGTAGTCGTAGGAGTCGTTGAGCAGCTTGATCACCGAGGCCTTGTCCATCTTCTCCGGCTTGCCGATGTGCGAGGGCGTCCCGACGACCTTCGCAACGAAAAACCCGTTGGCAACGGCGAGGTGGACGAGCTGCCCGCCGAACGTCATCTCTTCCGGGCTCGGCTTGAATGCGTAGCCGTCCTCGGGCATCTGTTCCGCGATCGCCAGAGTGTACTCTTTCGAAATCTGCCAGTGTTTGACCAGCTTGGAAATCACCGCGTCATCCGCGCACAAAGCGGGGATGGCGAAAGCAACGAGGACCGCGAGAAGTCGCTTCATACGCCTATTTCACCACAACCTTCGCCAGCGAGGCGTTGTCGTATTCGTCGGTGACGCGCACGGCGATGGTACATTCACCGGGGCGGGGGCGGTCGAGTGTGAGCAGGTAGTCCTCTTCCTTCGAATCGGAGAGGCGGCCCGTGGGTTCGACCGGCGTCCAATCGCCTCCGTTGACGGAGTATTCGGCGTGGTCGATCGCGCTGAGGGCGTCGGCTGCGTGCCAGCGCACCGTGATCTTGTTGCCCGCGACTGAGGCCGCGAGGCCGGTAATGGCGGGCGGGGTGTTATCGATGGTGAAAGAATCGCTCACGAGCTGGGCGGTGAGCGCCTGGTCGGGCGGATTGGACGGCGAATCGGAGGCCGTCACGCGAATGCGATACTCGCCGTCCGGGAAGCCGGTTGAATCCCAGCTCAGGCGCTTCTCGGTGATCTTGTCCTTGAGCGGCTTCCACTCGGTCTCGTTCTCGCCTTTGATCTCGACGGTATAAGTCAACTCGTCGCCGTTCTCGTCGGACGCCATCCAGCGCGCGCCGATGTAGCCTTTGGCGTATTGCATCGAGACCGCGCCGGAATCGCCTCCCGGATTGAACGGCGGCGTGGGGGCGTGTCCCGTCCTGCTCAGGGGCGGCAGCGTGAGAGGCGGATTCGGCGAGAGGATCAGTTGCGATTGCTGAGGCAGACGGTAGTTGGGGGGCGTGACTTCGATAAGCTGCACTTCGGGCGCGACGTTCTTCGCAAGATAAGCGGCGTCCACCTGGCGCAACTCGGGCGAATCGCCGGAAGGCGAGGCTTCGAGCACGGCGCGCCATTGGAGGAATCGGGCGGCGGGCGAAGCGATGCGCGCGCCATCGGGCGAGGTGATGGCAGCGGACCAGGGGCTCCAGTCGTCCTGCGGGCGGTCCAGGTTGCCGCTGCGCGTCTCGATGGCGATGCGGCCGCCGCGGGCGTCGCTGCGGAACGAGAGCCGTCCCCAGTAGGAGAACATGCCGGCGTCCAGCACGTCGCTCTCGATGGTGCCGCGATTCGCGGGGGCAGGTCCGATCCGATAGACCTTCCCAACGTTGCCGGTGGCCGCGAAAAGCCTGCCGCCGGAGTTCTGCCAGAACGCCGTGATCTGGGTCGGGGGCGCGCTGAGCAGTTCGGTCGAAACCAGCGGCGAATCGATCCGGTACACGGTCCCCTTGTTGCCGGCGCCGACGAGCGGGTGGCCCGCGGCGTCGAAGGCGATGGCGTAGGCGATGCTCTGCGGATGGCTCCAGACGCGGCGTGGCGCTCCGTCCTTATCGATACGGTAGACGTCCGAGCCGCCCGCGATCGGCGGCGGGGCAACGGGCACAGGGGGAACCGCCGTAGGGGCGGGCCGCTGCATCATCGGCTCAGCGGCGCCGGGCTGCGCTCCGTGCACGGGGACGGCCGCGGCCGGCGGAGCGACGGGCACAGCGCCGCCAGGGCCGAATCCCGGCGCGGCGCCCGGCGTCTTGTTCCCCACTCCGGCGGCGTAGATCGAGCCGTCGCGTGCGATCGCCACCGCCGTGATCTCGCGCTTGGCGGCCTGGTAGAGCACGAACCCTTCGCCTTTGGGCGAGACGCGAACGATGAGGCCGCTGGGCTCGGTCCCCACGATCAAGTTGTCCTGGGCGTCGATCGTCATCGAGCGCACGTGGGTTTCGGGCGTCTTGTAGAACACCTTGCCCTGGCCGGCAGGCGTTACCACGAACAGCTCGCCACGGTCGCCGGTGGCGACGAACAGGTTGCCGTGGCTATCGAAAACCATTCCCCAGATGTACTTGGCCTTGGGATCGAAGAAGACCTCCGGTTTGGCGGAAGGCGAGAGGCGGTAGACCTTGCCGTCCGGAGACGTGGCCGCATACACGCGATCCTGGCTGTCGACGGCCAGCGCGTGCACTTCGAGGCCGTCAAGCTCCGCCAGCACCTTGCCCTTCCCGTCGGGCGGGATGACGTAGACGCGCGCGCCCGGGCCGCCGGGACCTCCGCCGCCCGCGTACAGGTTGCCTTTGGAGTCCCCGGCCAGAGCCCAGAGGTAGACCGAGGAGCTGTCGAGGATCTCCTCGAACTGCGGCCCCAGGCGGAGGCGGCCATCGCTCGAGAGCGACAGGTTCTTGCGGTCGCCTTTCTCGAAGTCGGCCTGATCGGCTTGGGTCCAGACCTTGGTTTCGGCGGCGGAAAGGAGGGAAGCCAGAAGAAGCGTCGGCATGAGTGCCGACGCGGCACGCAGGAGTGCGTGCGCCACATGGGGGCGCAGAGAAGGGATGTTCATTTCACGGTGACCTTGAGGGCGAAGCTGCCGTTGACCACGTAGTCGAACGGAATCGCGGCCTGCTCGAACGCCGTTTCGCCGGAGGTGGCGAAGGGGCGGCTGGCCGCGCGGCCGGTCTGCATGACGTTCAGCACCGAAGCGGGAAGGCTGGGAAGAGTCTTGTCGTCGTAGTAGACCGTCGGCCGGGACTCGATCAGCGTGACGTACAGCTTGTCGTTGCTCCGCTCCTGGTTGATCAGCGAGACGATCTGGGGCACGTCGATGAAGCGGTTCATGGAAGCCGCCATGTTCTGGATGCGGTTCAGCGTCTCGGCGTCGCTCAGCAGAATGCGGTGCTCGCCCTTGGCCATGGTCGCGGGGATGGTCAGGTCGAAGACCCGCTCGATCTGCGGCCCGCGGTATGGCCGCAGGAAGACTTTGACCGGGACCTTCTCGCCGGGCGCGACCTCGCTGGTGGGGATCCAGGCGTTCTCGATGGTGGCCACGCGGCGCTCGGGCAGCAGATCGACCGTGGCGTCCACGCTTTCCAGATGCGGCGTCTCGACGGCGTTTCCGAACAGGCGCAGGAACTTGTCGCCCCACCATCCGGCAAGGATCATGGGCGCGGGGATGGCCATTTCGCCGGGCGCCTGCATGGTGGAGAACGACATCCGCTGCCGGCCCGCCAGCTCGATCTTGCCATTCACGCGGTAGGTGGCCTCTTCCATGAAGTCGTTGAGGCTGGAGATGGAGTTGAACAGCGTGATCATCATCAGGTAGGGGGTCCACTTCTGCTGCACGAAGACGTTGAAGTGGAACTCGCGCTGCTTACGGATGCTGTTGTCCTCGGCGAAGGAGCGGACGTGCAGGCTGACGGGCACCATGGCGGCGGTCTCGCCGAGCACGCCCATGATGCCGCTGTGGCGGTCCTGATGGAGCGCGCCGACGACCTCGGTGGCGTTGCCGAACTTGTTGGGCTGGAAAGCCGAGGCGTGGGTGAACAGGATTTCGCCCGCGCTCATGGGCATGTCGACCGGGCCCAGGCCGAAGAACGGGTGCCCGAAGGCCAGCACGCGGTGGCCGTCGTTATAGGTGACGGTGCCGAGGCCGGTGATGCTCATATCGCCCGAGACCACGACGCCGGCCACGGCATCGCCGGGCTGAAGCGCATGCTGCCATCCAGGGGCGGGCTTGGGGCTGTCGAGCGCGGCGCCGGCGCCGCCTTGAACCGCGGTGAAACCGAGATCCCGAAAGAGCGGCCCGAACTGCTGGAGGACAGCCGGATCGAAGCCCGAGAAAGACAGCGGCGTCTCGATAGCTGTCATCTGGGCCGTCTGCGGCAGGTTTGCGGAGCCGCCGGCGGAGACCACGCGAGCCACCATATCGTCTGGCAGCGCGAGCGAGGCGCGGGCCGCGGCCTTGTCGGGCGTGCGCGCGTCGGCGGGGAGAGTGCCGTCGTAGTCCTTGACTTCAAGCATCAGCTCGATGGGCGTGATGCCGCAAATGGCATCCGGGGAGAACATGCTGAGGCGCAGGGCGACCGCGCCGATGAGCTTGCCGTCAACGTAGACCGGGCTGCCGCTCATGCCGGCGGCGACGCCCGTGCGGAGCGCCTGGCCGCCCATTTTGGCGAGGATGATGTCCTGCTTCGGGCCCCAGGCGTTCTTCCACAGCCCGAGGATCTCGACGGGAATGGGTTCCGGTTCTTTGCCGATGAGCACCGTCCAGGCGGTGCCCTTCATGCCGGGGCGCAGATCGGCGGCGCGCATGATGGACGTCGGGCCGGCCTTCGGGCGCGGGGGCTCCAGCGGGCTCTGCGCCAAAGCAGGCAAGGCGGAAGCCACGACGATGGCGAGCGTCGCGGCGCGGCGGCTTTTCATGGAGTACGTTTTCCTCGAGAATCGGCTCCGCATCCCGGGGCCTCATGCATCCATTATCGCCCGAGCAGAGGCGGAGAGCGGTAACCATAAGATTGGACGCGGATTGGGGGTGGGAAGTTGCGGGGGTGGCCGGCGGCCGCCGCTCGTCGCCGGCGGGTTTTTCGAAAGGTGTAGAATCCGATGAATTGTGATGAGCGAACGGACCGAAGCTCCGCATCCAGGATAGAGGGCGAGGCGCGGTTGTGCGCAGCGCTGTCCAGTGTTTTCAGGGGGTTAGGGACGAGCGGAACGGCGTGACTGTCCGCTCGGAATGTTCCAACCGGGGAAGCGCGTTTATCGGGTTTCCGGCTTTTTTCTGGGCCATGCGCAGTTCGTAAAGGCTCTGCAGGTTGAGCCAAAACTGTGCACTCGTGCCGAAGAAGTGAGACAGGCGCAACGCGGTGTCTCCCGTGATCCCGCGCTGTCCGTTCAGAATGCCGGTGATGCGGTTGGTCGGCACATTCAGCTTGCGCCCCAGCTCGGCAGCGCTCATCCCGAGTTCCCTTAGTTCCTCGGCCAGATGCTCTCCCGGATGTATTGCGTTCACTGCCGTCCTCCTGGTGATAATCGACAATCTCGTCTGGCGGCCGGTCTACCAACCCTAGCGCGGCTGCTGCTGGGTCAGGCAGTGCAGGGTGCCGAAGCCCAGGACCAGGTCTACCGCATGGATGCCGACCACGGGGCGGTCGGGGAACAGGTCGGCCAGGACGCCGAGGGCGCGGCGGTCGTTGGGATCGTTGAAGGTCGGCGCCAGGACCGCCGTGTTCGAGATGTAGAAGTTGGCGTAGCTGGCCGGCAGGCGGTCGCCATCGAAGAAGAGGGGCGCGGGCGTCGGGAGCGCCACCACCTCGGGCTTCGAGCCGTCCTCCAGGCGCAGGTCCTGGATGCGCTCCCAGTTCTCCGTCAGCGGACGGTAGTTGTCGTCGCGGATGAGCGCGACGGTGCGCGGGTTCACGAACCGGCAAATGTCGTCGACATGGCCGTGGGTGTCGTCGCCCGCCACTCCGCCGGCGAGCCAGAAGACGTTGGTGACTCCCAGGTGCTCCCGGAGCGCGGCCTCCATTCCGGCGCGGCCGAGGCCGGGGTTGCGAACCTGGATCTTGGGATCCAGGTAGCACTCCTCGGTGGTGAGGAGGGTGCCGCGGCCGTTGACTTCGATTCCGCCGCCTTCGAGCACGAACTCGCGCCCATCCACCCGCGCGTCGAACAGGGGCACGCCGAGGCGCTTGGCCGCCCGCTCCGGCACGCGGCGGTCCTTCTGCCAGTCCTCGTACTTGGCCCAGGCGTTGAAGTGGAAGTGGACGATAGCGATGTCGGCGCCGCGCCGCACGAAGATGGGGCCGCTGTCGCGGGTCCAGCCGCGGTCGGTCGGATGGATCACGAATTCGACACGCGCAGCATCGGCCCCGGTCCGGGCGAGATAGCGGCGAGCCTGCTTCTGCGCGGCGGCCGAGTTGACCAACATGCGCACGGTCTCCCCGGCGGAGATCTTGCGCACGATCTCGGTGTAGACCCAGCGGATGGTGTCGAGCTTGTCGGGCCAGTCGGTCGGATTGTGGGGCCAGGCCAGCCAGGTGGCCTGGTGTGGCTCCCATTCGGCCGGCATCGAGAAGCCGAGGGCGGCGGGCGTGGTCGCGGTGGTGGGGCTTCGAGTCACCATACTGGTATTGTGGCCGTATTCCGAGGGCGCGCGCAGAGTAAAATTGGATCTTAACCATGGCCAAAACACCAAGCAAGAACCGCCGCTACCGGGAAGACCTCACGGAAATGCCGGAGTGGCTCAAGAAAAAGAAGTGCCCGCAGCGCGACGCGTACATGTCGGGCCAGCGCATACAGCCCAAGAACCTCACCGGCCGCGAGAAGCTCGCCGACGTCATCGACACCACGTTCCTCGCCTACAATTCGGCGCGGCTCAAGGAGGGCTGCCAGCTTTTCGTGCAGAAGATGCTGGAGCCGGACGTGACCATCGGCATGAGCCTCTCGGGCGCGCTCACACCGGCCGGTCTGGGCTGCTCCTCCATCGTCCCGCTCATCAAGGCGGGCTTCGTGGACTGGATCGTCGCGACCGGCGCCAACCTTTATCACGACCTGCACTTCGCGCTGAACTACCCGGTGCGCGTAGGCAGCTTCAAGATGGACGACACCGCGCTGCGCGACAACGACATCGTCCGCGTCTATGACGTGCTGCTCGGCTACAGCGACTGCCTGATGGCCACGGACGAGATCCTGCGCGGCATCCTGGTGCAGCCCGAATTCCAGAAGGAGATGGGCACGGCCGAATTGCACTACCTGCTGGGCCGGTACGCCGCCGAATGGGAGCGCAAGGCCGGCCTCAAGGACGTCTCGGTGCTGGCCGCGGCCTACCGCGCCGGAGTTCCGTGCTACACCTCGTCGCCGGGCGACTCGACCATCGGGATGAACGTGGCCGGCGTCGAGCTGCGCGGCAACAAGCTGCGCCTCAATCCGTCGATCGACGTCAACGAGACCACCGCCTTCGTGCTCGCGGCCAAGCGCGCGGGCGGCCGAAGCGGCGTGGTCCTGTGGGGCGGCGGCAGCCCGAAGAACTTCATGCTCCAGACGGAGCCGCAGATCCAGGAGGTCCTGCGCATCAAGGAATTCGGCCAGGATTTCTTCCTGCAAGTCACCGACGCGCGCCCCGACACGGGCGGCCTGAGCGGCGCCACGCCGAGCGAGGCCGTGAGCTGGGGCAAGGTGGACCCGGACCGACTGCCCGACGCCGTGGTCTGCTACACCGACACCACCATCGCCATGCCGCTGCTGACGCACTACGCGCTGGCCCGGCACAAACCGCGCAAGCCGCGGCGGCTCTACGATCAGCGCGACAAGCTGATTCGGGCGCTGACCAAGGAGTATTTCCTCCACAACAAGGTGAAGATGGTGGACGGTTCCGATCCGGTGCTCGACTGATGACCGCGCGCCAGTTGCAATCCATCGCCCGGCAGGGCGGCACGCCCGTGGTTGCTATCGACCACGACCTGCTGCGCCGCAATTACGCCAGCTTCAAGAAGCACCTGCCCAAGGTGCAGGCCTACTACGCCGTGAAGGCCAACCCGGCGCCGGAGATCATCCGCACGTTCTACGAGGCTGGCGCCAGCTTCGATGTCGCTTCGCTGCCCGAGTTCATGATGGTGTACGAAAACATCAAACACCTTCCGGCCAGGGAGCGGCAGGATTTCATCTGGGACAAGATCGTCTACGCCAACCCGATCAAGCCCAAGGAGACGCTGGAGGCTCTGAACCAGTACAAGCCGCTGGTCACCTTCGACAACCTGGCCGAGCTGCGCAAGATCCAACAGTTCGCCCCGAGCGCCGGGCTGGCGCTGCGGCTGCGCGTGCCCAACACCGGCTCGATGGTGGAGCTATCGTCGAAATTCGGATGCGATCCGGGCGAGGCCGTGGACCTGGTGGAGGAGGCCTTTCGCGCCGGACTCGTGGTCGAGGGCCTGAGCTTCCACGTGGGGAGCCAGTGCACCAACTTCCAGAATTTCGTGCAGGCACTGAATATGGCGGCGGCGGTCATACGGGAAGCCAAGACGCGCGGGCACGAGATCAAGATCCTGGACATCGGCGGCGGCTTCCCGGCGCGGTACAACCGGCACGTGCGGCCGTTCAGCCTGCTGGCGAAGCGGATCAACGCCGAGATTGCCCGGCTGTTTCCGGACGACATCGAGATTCTGGCCGAGCCGGGGCGATATCTCGTGGCGACGGCGGCGGTCGCGGTGGCGCGCGTCATCGGCAAGGCGGTTCGCGACGGCAAGACGTGCTACTACATCGACGACAGCGTCTACAACACGTTCTCCGGGATCATCTTCGACCACTGCCAGTACCACGTGAAGGCGTTCAAGAAGGGCCAGACCGAGATTTGCGCGGTGTTCGGCCAGACCTGCGACGGGCTGGACGTGATTTCGCAGGCCGAGGAGCTGCCCGACTTGGAGATCGAGGACCTGGTCTACTCGGAGAATATCGGGGCGTACAGCAATGCGTCGGCGACGTGGTTCAACGGTTTCCCGCCGGCGCGCGTGGTGCACGTGAACCGGTAGCGATCACCTTCTCTAGTTTTTCAATCCAGGTCACCGGGATCAGCGAAACCAGGACGATCACTACTCCGAGCGAAACAGTTGTCCCAGCATAGACGAGCGCCCGGGGATCGTACAGCCAGGTGAACGCACCGGCGGAGATGGACACCACTCCCATAACTCCGATGCCGAGCCGCCGCTTGGCCGAGAACGTGATGGGTGACTTTGGCCTCGGCTTATGTCCGCCCACGTGAAACGGCATCGTCCTCTTATCATCGACCTGCCGCGGTCGCGAAACAACACCGCGAAACAACACTCTCACTCGTACGGCCATTTCCCGTCGACGGGCCATTGGAGGCAGAGGCCGAAGCCGTCGGGATCGGCGACGTAGAGCTGCCTCATGCCGTAGTGCGTGTTGGCCGGCTCCTTCACTTCGAGCCCCAGGGCGCGGAGTTGCCGGTAGGCCAGGTCCACATCCGGACAGCCGAAGTACAACGCCGTGTCGCCGTGCGCGGCCACTCGGGCGGGCTCGGGCGCCGGAGGCCGGTGCTCGTCCTCGTAAGCGGTGTTGAGCATCAGGTCCACGCCGTTCAGGCGCAGGAGGGCCCAGTCGAAGTGGTCGCCTGGGCGAGACGTGGCGACGAGCTCGAAGCCCAGCAGGTCGCGGTAGAAATGGACCGATGCCGGCATGTCGAAGACCTGCAGCAGCGGAGCAAGGCCCTGTATGTCGAGTGGCATGGGACCTCCTTTGCTGTAATTCTACTGAGGTTTCGTCGGTGTATCCTATTTCAAAGGCGGATGGATGCATGAGTGGCTCCAATCGGGACCTTGACGCGGCGCTCGCCGGGGATGAACCAATCCCCCGGGAAAAGGTCCTGTTGTGGATTGACGCGGGGCCGGATCTGACAAGCCTATCGAAGCTGTACCGCCTTACTGGGGAAAGCTATTACCGGATCCAGCCTGAACTCGGAAAAGACAAGACGTGTGCCCTCATTCAGCGCTATCTCTTGGAGTGCATTCGTCAAGATGTAACCAGGGACGAGCAAATACAAAGCCGGTGGGAAGCTGCCGAGACGCTTCACCTGTGGTTCCGCAGTCTGGTTGAGACGGAAGGCACGGCTGACGTCCTCATGAACGCGGCGCGTGCCGTAACTGAACTCTTTCGGGCAAATGGCGATGAAGTTCGTGCGGCCATCGAACAAGGCTTTCTAGAGCACGCGCTTGAAACCAGTGCTCTCCGGCCGTATTTCGAACATTGGTCCTCGGAGCCTCAGCTCCACGAGGCTTGGAGCAGAGCGCTTGAGTGGGGCAAGGCTCATCCGGACTTCACCTGGAAACTGCTCCAGCGGCTCCCAAGAACACAGGAAGAGTGACGTTAAGGACGCGACCAAGCCATGACGCGCCAGTCACGCCGGATTCTCTTCTTGCAAGTCCTTCTATAGACTCGCGTTGCACGTTCTCACCGCCTGACGTCCTGGACAGCCGATGATACACTCACCGCGGTTATGTCCGAATCACCGATTCCCGCCGTCAGCGTGGAGATCGTCGCCGAGATGTTTCCTGTGACGCCGGTCGTGAACATCCGTGCGCACCTGCCCGCTGTTTTGAACGCGCTGGTGGCGCCGGGACTCGCTACGAAACAGATGATCCTGACAGCCCTGGCGACGATACGGGCCGAAGCCGAGTCTTTCGTGCCGGTGAGCGAGGGCGTCAGCCAATTCAACACGTCGCCGGGAGGGCAGCCGTTCGATCTTTATGACCACCACCCAGGCCTCGGCAACCTGGGACCTCCGGACGGCGAGCGTTTCCACGGGCGGGGTTTCGTGCAACTGACCGGACGCGCCAACTACCTCCAGCACGGGCGGGCGATCGGGATGGGAGAGCAACTGGTCGCCAATCCGGAACTGGCAAACGACCCGGAGATCGCGGCGCGGCTGCTGGCGAGCTTTCTCAAGAGCAGGGAGAAGGCGATCCTGGCGGCGCTGGCGAAGGACGACCTGCCCGCGGCCCGCAGGCTCGTCAACGGCGGTTCCGCCGGCATCGCCCGCTTCAGCGACGCTTATCGCCGCGGACAGGCCCTGATTCCCGAAATGCTCGAAGCGTCCTGAACTGCGCGGACCGCTCCCTCTGGTCGCGGCTCGGTATCGGACTACACTGAATCGAGTCTCCCGCTTCAGTCCTAAGACGCCGGCGGGCGGCCCTCGTAGGCGGCCACGACGTCCGCCAGCGGGCCGTCGCGCACGACGGCGCCGCGATCGAGCCAGATGGCGCGCTCGCAGAGGTCTTCGACGCCGGCCGCATTGTGTGAGACGGCAATCAGGGTTTTTCCCGCGCGCTTGAATTCCAGGATCTTGGCGCGGCACTTGGCCTGGAAGGCATGATCGCCGACCGCCAGCACCTCGTCGACGATGAGGATGTCCGGGTCCATGTGCACGGCCACCGAGAAAGCGAGCCGCATCATCATCCCGTTGGAATAGGTCCGCAGCGGCTCGGCGATGAAATCCGCGATGCCGGCGAAGTCGATGATGCTCTCGAAGACCTCGCCAGTCCGCCGGCGGGTGAGGCCGATCAGCGCGGCGTTGAGCCAGATGTTCTCGATGCCGGTCAGATCGGGATGGAAGCCCGCGCCGAGCTGCAGGAGCGCGCCGATGCGCCCGTTGACGGTTAACCGTCCGGCATCCAGTTCGGCCAGGCCCGCGATCACGCTCAGCAGGGTGCTCTTGCCGGCGCCGTTGGTGCCGACCAGCGCCAGTCCCCCGCCCGGCTCGACCCGGCAACTGACGTCCTTGAGCGCCCAAAAGCGTTCCTTCCGGCCGCGCCGGAACCAGCTCTCGACGTGTTTGCGCAGGAGCACACGGCCGGTGTGCCGGTAGAAGAACTTCGAGATTCCACAAAGCTCGACGGCGGGGCTCATAGATAGTCGTAGAACCTTCGCCTCAAGAGGCGGAACATCGCCAGGCCGGCCACAAATATCAGCGTGGAACTCACCGCCAGCTTGCCTAGAAGGGGCGCCGGGGGCGGAATGCGATCGAGCAGGATGTTGCGGGCGGCCAGCACCAGAGCGGCGACCGGGTTGAGCTGGTAGATTTCGTGATACCGCCTCGGAACCAGCGCGAAGGGGTAGACAATGGGCACCAGCCAGAAAAGCACCACAGTCGCCGACTCGATCACATAGCGCATATCGCGCACGTAGACGTTGAGGCTGGAACACAGCAGCGCCAGCCCGCAAACGAAGACCACTTCGCAGGCAAAGATGAACGGCAGCCACATCCAGTACCGGTTCACGCCTATTCCGGACAGGAGCACCGCGGTGAGCAGCAGGCCGATCTGGATCAACAGGTGAATGCCGATGGAGAGCACCGAGGAAATGGGGATGATCTCGAGCGCCACCGGCACCCGCTTGATGAGAGCGGCGTTCTCCAGCAGCGACCCGGTACCCGTGTTCCAGGCCAGCGTGAAGAAGTTGTACGGCACCAGCCCGCATAGGACGAACGCGGCGAAGTGCGGAACGCTGTTGTTGATCATGATGTGGGTGAAGATGAACCACAACACGCCCATCATGATGAGCGGGTTCAGCAGCGACCAGCAGACCCCTAGCGACATGTTGCGGTAGCGGGTTCTGAAATCCTTGAGGATGAGCTGCCACAGCAGGAAGGAGTACTCGCCGTGCCACTTCGGGCCGGTGTTTTTCGGGGCGCTGGTTGCTTCGGGCTGGTCGGCTGCTACTGGCAAATCGGACTCCTGGCAATCGCCCGCGGGGCCTGCGCTCCGCGAGGAATACAGTTCAGGGTAACAAAGATGGGTGGGGCGGAGGCTCGGCCGAGGGTGGCCAAAAGGGGCGGCAGTTGAGCGAGCGGGCAGGGTCGCGTCGTACACTGGCAAGGCGAGGGCGAGATGTCCGATCCGAACCGATCCGAAATCCTGCTGTACCAGAGTCCGGACAAGCGGACCCGCATCGACGTCCGGCTGGATGGCGAGACCGTGTGGCTGTCGCAGGCCCAGATGGCGGAATTGTTCCAGACGAGCAAGCAGAACGTCAGCCATCACGTCCTTAACGTGTTCGAAGAGGGGGAGTTGGACGCTGCCTCAACTGTCAAACAATACTTGACAGTTCAAACGGAGGGGGGCAGGGAGGTGCAGCGCGCCATTGATTTCTACAACCTGGACGTCATCATCTCCGTCGGGTACCGGGTGCGTTCGCATCGGGGCACCCAATTTCGGATCTGGGCCACCCAGCGGCTGCGCGAGTACATCGTCAAAGGGTTTACGCTCGATGACGAGCGCTTGAAGGACGGCGGTCGGCGGAACGACTATTTCGACGAGCTGATCGAGCGCGTCCGCGCGATTCGAACCTCGGAGCGCAACTTCTACCGGAAAGTCACGGACATCTACAGCACCGCCTACGACTACGACGCCAACGCGGAAATCACGCACGAGTTCTTCGCTACCGTGCAGAACAAGTTCCATTGGGCCATCCACGGCCACACCGCAGCCGAGGTGATTGCCGAGCGGGCAGATGCGCGGAAGCCCAATATGGGCTTGACGAACTGGCGGGGTGACGGCATTCGGAAGGCGGACGTCGGGGTCGCGAAAAACTACCTCACGGCCGAAGAACTGTCGATGCTGAATCTCATCGTGGATCAATACCTCTCGTTTGCCGAGCTTCAGGCCCGGCAACGGAGACCGATGTACATGCGCGACTGGATTCGAAAGCTCGACGACTTCTTGAAGCTGAACGACCGGGAGATCCTGGATCACGCCGGGAAGGTCTCCGCGGCGCTCAGCGAGGAGATGGCGCAGCGGGAATTCGAGAAGTTCTCCGTGCACCAGCGCCAGATTGAGGCTGACGCAGCAGTCAAGGCGTTAGACAGAGAGGTCATCGACGCCGCGAAGGCCCGACGCAAGCCGAAATCAAGCTGACCCCTCGGTCTCCGTGCGCCCCAGCTCCGCCAGGATCCGCCCCGCCGCCTCCTTGCCGCGGTCGCCGATCTCGCCCACCGGGCCGACGCAGCTTGGGCAGCCCGATTCGCAGGGGCAGGCGCGCAGCAACTCCGCCGCGTGGGCGATCAGCGCGCGCGTCATCTTGAAGAGCGGCGCGCTCTGGCCGATGCCGCCGGCGTAGGAATCGTACAGGTACAGATCGGGCTGCCAGGCGACGAGACCGCCGGCTATATTCTCGCCGAACGCCACGCCCAGGTCGCGCGGGTCCGCCATAAGCAGGAAGGCCGCCGCCGTGCGCAGGACGTTGCCGAGACCGGTCAGACCGTTCTGCCGTTCCGTGGGCGAGAGGTCCGGAAAGCGGGCCATAAACGCTTCGGGGAAGGTCAGCCAGAAGGCGGTGGTATGCATCTCCTGCTCGGGCATCGAGAGGCTGCCCGCGCCCACGTTTTCCATGGTGTAGAACTTGATCTTCTTGAAGCCGACAATCTGCCGGTTCACGCGAACGTCGCCATGGGCCGCGCGCGCGCCCGCCAGCGGCGCCGTATCGAACTCCTCAAGCACCTTGACCTGCGTGTAGTCGATGGCGTCCGTGTAGTAATCGCTCTCGACGCGGCGGACGTAGGCCTTCCGCCCTTCGTAGTCGAACTTTTCCACCTGGTATTGCCGCGCCTCGTGCAGGTAGATGGCCTTCTCGTAGAGCGTGGTGAGCGCCGAGGGAAAATCGACCTCCGCGATGACTTGCGGCTCGCCCGTCGTATCCACCACCACGAAGTTGTCGCTGGTGATGGAGCGCAGGCTGATGGCGTCGGCCGGGTAGGTGTCGGAGGTCCAGTGCCAGGCGCCAGCGGAGTGGTGAAGGAGGCCCAGCTCGTCGAGAAAGGCGCAGAGCTCCGCTGTGTCGTGGCGGCCGAACTTCTCGCCGTCCCGAATCGGCAGTTCGAAGGCGGCGCACTTCATGTGGTTGAGGAGGATCTCGACGTTGTCCGGGTTGATGTGCGCCTGCTCGGGCGAGGAGCCGAAGAAGTAGTCCGGGTGCTCGACGATGTACTGATCGAGCGGCGCGCTCGAAGCCACCATCACCGCGGCCGAGGTGGATTGACGCCGCCCGGCGCGGCCCGCGCGCTGCCAGGTGGAGGCGATCGTGCCCGGGTAGCCCGCCATCACCACGGCATCGAGCGAGCCGATGTCGATTCCCAGCTCGAGCGCGTTGGTGGCCACCACGCAGCGGACGTCCGCTTCCCGCACCTTGCGCTCGATCTCGCGGCGCTCGCGCGGAAGATATCCGCCACGGTAGCCGCGCACGGCGTCCGCGCCCGCGGGCAGCCGCGTGGCGGCATCCTTCAAATAGGTGATGAGGACCTCGGTGGCCAGCCGGTTGTTGGCGAAGACGAGAGTCTGCAGACGGTTCTCCAGAAACTCCAGGGCAACGCGCTTCGATTCCTGCAAGTAGCTGCGGCGGATGCCGAGCGCCCGGTTCACGTAAGGCGGGTTGTAGAAGATGAAATACTTCTCGCCCGAAGGCGCTCCGTTGCGCGCGACCAGCTCGAAGGGCTCGCCCGTCAGCGCCTCGGCCAGCTCGCGCGGATTGGCGATGGTCGCCGAAGAGCAGATGAACTGCGGCTTCGAGCCGTAGAACTCGCAAATGCGCTTCAGCCGGCGGACGACGTTGGCGACGTGGCTGCCGTAGACTCCGCGGCAATAGTGAAGCTCGTCGATGACGAAGTAGCGCAGGTTCTCGAACAGCTTCGCCCACTTGGTGTGGTGCGGGAGAATGCCGGCGTGAAGCATGTCGGGGTTCGTCAGGACGATGTTGGCGCGCTCGCGGATGGCCTTGCGCGCGTCCTGCGGCGTGTCGCCGTCGTAGGTGAAAGCGCGCAGGTCGGAGCCGGCGGCGTCGAGCGCTTGTTGCAATTCGTGGAGCTGGTCCTCGGCCAGAGCTTTGGTTGGGAACAGGTAGGCGGCGCGGGCGCCGGGGTCCTCCATCAGGCGATTCAGGACCGGCAGGTTATAGCAGAGTGTCTTGCCACTGGCGGTGGGCGTGACCACGACCGTGTTCTTTCCGGCAGCGACCAGGCCGAACGCCGCGGCCTGGTGGCTGTAGAGGCGCGTGACGCCCTGGTGCGCGAGCGCGTCGCGCAGCTTCGGGTGGACCGCTTCGGGCACCGGCTCGTACTCACCGGCCGCAGCGGGCTGGTATTGGATGGCACGGATCACCGAGTCGGGCTTCAGCCGGAGCTTCTCGAAACGCGCCAGCGCCACGTTGAGGCCGGTGGGGCGGGCGAGGCCGAGTTCGGGCGGCTCGGGAAAGCCTAGCGTCAGGTTCTCAGACATTTTCTTCGCCTTTTGTTTGCTCCAGTATAACCCGAATGGAGCGCGCGGGGATCACGGATTCGCGGGAGTCGTGTCCGATGGGCAGGCGTCGCCAGGAGTGCGTGCGCCACTCCGTTTGGGCGACTTTTCGGTATGCTTGGGAAGCAATGGGCCTCAGCCGCCGCCGTTTTCTCGCCGGTTCCGCCGCGGTCCTGGCCGCGCGCGGGCAGACGGTGCGGCCGCTCGTCGCGGTGTTCTGGGAACCCGGGTTTCCGGCGGTGGACATCGCGCCGATCGAGAAGGCGGCGCTGGAGGGGCCTGGCGTTTCGTTCGTGGGCGACGCGGAGCTAGCCGATCTGACCCGGAGCAGCCTGCTGATCACTCCGTACGGGTCCGCCTTTCCGAAGGCGGGCTGGAAGCACATCTACGAGCATCTGCGGCGGGGCGGCAACTGGCTGAACTTGGGCGGCGTGCCGCTGTCGGTCCCGATGGTTCGCGAGGGCGCCGGATGGCGGCCGGAGATCCGGCAGACGGCGTATCACAAAGCGCTTTCGATTACCCAGTCGTTCGCCGTGCCGGCGAGCCGGATTGCGTCTTACAAGGGCCTGCATGGCTTCCAAGCCGAGGAGGTCTACGAACTGTATCTGCGGCTGACCAGCACGCGGGACAACCCGACTGAGATCGGGACGGCGGGCGTGCGGGACGCTACGATGCAGGCGCTGGTCTACGGCCTGGACGCAAACGGCTGGCCGGTGGCGGCGCCGTTCGTTCAGATCGACAGGTTGGAGGGTCCGTTTGCCGGCGGACGCTGGGTGCTGGCCAACATCAAAGGCTCTCTCACGCCGGATGCGATTCACGCGCTGGCCGCGATCGCTAGCGAAGGCGCTTCGGAATTCGAGGTGCGCCCGAGTTTCGCCTGCTACTACGGCGAGGAGCGTCCGTCGTTTGTGGTCCGCCTGGAGCGGCCTCGTGGAGACGCGGAGACGTGGGCCGGGCAGCGTTGCGATCTGCAAGTCCGGGACGAGGCTGGGAAGATCGTCGGGGAGCTGCCGGCGCCGCTCATGGCGTCCGATGTGCTGGCCATGGGCTCTGCGGAGACAATGCCGGCGCTCGTCCCGGGACTGTACCGAGTCGAGGCGAGCCTGGGCGCGCTGCGCTGCCAGACCGGATTCTGGGTCGCGCGCGGACCCGGCAGTCCGGGCGGGAAGCCGTTCACCGCGAACCGCGACTACCTCCTGCGTGACGGCCGGCCATTCGTCGTCACGGGCACTACCTATATGGCCGCCGATGCCCAGCGGAGGTTTCTGCTGGAGCCCAATCCCGCGCGGTGGGACGGTGACTTCGCCCAGATGAAGCGCGCCGGAGTCAACGTGGTCCGGACCGGAATCTGGACCGGCTGGAAACAGATCATGCCGGAGGTCGGCCGCGTCGATGAGGGGTGCCTGCGGGCTCTGGATGCGTTTCTCGAGACCGCGCACCGGCACGAGATCGCGGTGATCTTCAACCTGTTCGCGTTCCTGCCGGAGATGTGGGGCGGCGAGAATCCCTACCTCGATCCCCGTTCCGTCGCCGCCCAGAAGGAATTCGTGTTCCAGCTCGCTGCGCGCGCGAGCGGCGCCGACGATCTCACCTGGGACCTGATCAACGAGCCTTCGTTCTGCTCGCCCACGCAGGCGTTCCGTTGCCGCCCCAGTTACGATCAGTACGAGCGTGGTGCGTGGAGAGAGTGGCTGAAGGCGCGGTTCGCGGACGAAACCAGGCTGCAGGAAATCTGGGGGCTCACTTCGCTGGACGCGATCGACCTGCCGGCGCTCGAAGACTTCACCGATCGCGACATCTTCGACCGGACGTCGCGGCCCCTCGCCGTTCTGGAGTACCGGCTCTTCGCGCAAGAGATGTTCAACCGCTGGGTGACGGAGATCTCAGCGGCGATCCGCGCCAACGGGAACCGGCATCAGCTCATTACCGTGGGCCAGGACGAGGGGGGCCTGTCCGCGCAGCCGAGCCCTCTGTTCCACGATGCGGTGGTCGATTTCACTTGCGTTCACAACTGGTGGTTGAACGACGATCTGCTGTGGGACAGCGTGCTGACCAAATCCCCCTCGAAGCCGAACCTGATCGAGGAGTCGGGCATTATGTTCTACGAAACGATGCGCCGCGCTCCGGGCCGGACGGAAGAACAGGCGCGCAACCTGCTCGAGCGGAAAATCGCGTTCGCGATGGGCGCGGACGGCGCCGGATTCGTTCAATGGCTGTGGAACACGAATAGCTACATCGCCAACGACAACGAAGCCAGCATCGGCTTCTTCCGCGCCGATGGGACAGCCAAGCCGGAGTTGGAGCCGTTCCTTGCCATGGCCGCGTTCTGGAAACAGCACGGCGATTTGCTCGCGGGAAAGCAGCTCGAAGACGTGGTCATGGTGGTGCCGCAGTCGCACATGTTTTCGGTTCGCGATTTCGCCACGCCGGCAACCAAGCGCGCGGTGCGAGTGATGCACTATGAGTGCCTGACGGCAATGCGTGCCGCGGGCGAATATGCGCTCGATCGCGCGTTTGTCCCCGCCAAGCTGATCCTTCTGCCGTGTCCCCAGGTGCTCGCCGTGGGGGCCTGGAAGGTGCTGCTGGAGGCCGTCCGGAACGGTTCGACCCTGTTGATTACCGGTGTGATCGACCGCGACGAGCACTGGATTCCGGTGGAGCGGTTGGGCCTCGGGGCGGCGATCGCGCCGGTGGCGGAGGAGGAGACGCTGCGCCTCGATGGGGCGGACGTGCGCGTCGCCTTTCATGGGGAGAGTTTCCAGCGCGTGGAGAAGGCGCTCGTTGCGGGCGAGGAGCGGGTCGAGGTACGCACCATTCCGATGGGCGCGGGCAAGGCGATCTGGTGCCCGCTCCCGCTCGAGGTGGGCTCGGAGAGTGCTCCCGTCGCGGCTCTCTACCGGTATGCCTTGAAGCAGGCCCACGTGGCGCCGGTCTTCTCGGTCGAGACCATAGATCCGTCGGTGCTGATCCGGCCCAGCATTTTCGAGCAGTGCGTGCTGTACACCATGATCTCGGAGTCGGCCGTGCCGAAGCGCGTCGCGCTGACGCACATGGAGAGCGGCGCTCGCATCGGGGTCACTCTGCCGCCCCAGCGCGCCGCCCACGTTCTCCTCGACCGGAAGAGCGGGCGTATTCTGGGACAGTTGCTGCCGGAGTAGCTACCCCGCAACTGCACGACTCGGCGCCCGTGTTCCTGCGGCGCATGGCGCCGATCACAGCGGCGGCGCAGCCAACGCCCGACGAGACCGCGATCGCGTTCAGCGCGCAATTCATCCGGCAGGCTCCGCACTCCATGCACGCCTCGCGGTCCACAATCGCCGCCTTGCGATGGATGACCGAGAACACGCCGTGGGGGCAGACCTCCTCGCACCGGCCGCAGCCGTTGCAGAGAGCCGCATCCAGGGTCAGCGAATGGCCGTTCAAGAGATACCGCATCTCAGACGAACTCCCCGGCGATCCACAGGACGACGCCCGCGCCCGCCGCGATCAGGATCGGCGGTAGTGCGCGGCGGACCTCGAGGCGCACGCCGGCCAGAGTGGTAAATGTCGTCGAGCCCGTGAACGTCATGGCCATGTAGGACGTGATGGCTACGACCAGGAGCGCAACGCCCGCCGCTTCGACGGCCCCTAAGGGCAGCCACCATAGCATTGCGGCTGCCACGAGCGCGCCCGCCACGGCTCCCTTGAGGGCAAAAGTCCTGAATGGGAGCCAGGGCAGGAGCCACGGAACCAGCAGCCCGCCCGTCAGCACCGCAGCCAGGAACGGCGCCATGCCGGCGAGCGCGTGCGTGGTCGGGCGATGATGGCGCAGAACGTCAAGCGCCGCCACAAAAGCCGTGACGCCCAGCAGCGGTCCAAGCGCCGCCACAATCTCGACGGGCGCTACAGCCAGCCGCTCTTTCCACCCGAAGGTCACACGGCGCATGGCGGGTGTGGCCGTCATCCCCGCCGCCAGATAAGCGGGAATGTCGCGGGCCCGAACCGGACCGTAGTGCACCGAGAAACCGGTAATCCGCTTGACCTCGTGCGCGGCCACGCCGGTCGCGCCAAGCTGCGGCACAACCAGCTCCGGGTGTTTCACGACGTCGCGCAGGTTGGCGGCCTGGATCCGGCGGACGAGTTCCTCAGTGCCGAACGTTCCCTTGCCCGCGGCGCACCAGACGTTGACGCCTTTCGTATCCAGCACCAGCAGCCATACGTCGAGACCAACCAACGAGCGGCGCACGGCGTCGACGGTCAGTTTGTAGTTGGCCGTGACCAGGACCGGGGAACCGGAGTCCGGCGCCCCCAGGCGATAGAGGCCCGGGGCGACCGTATACCGCGCGCGCCCGAAGCCCCAGCGCACCTTCCAACCGCCGAGCACGTCCCGCCAGGCGATCGTGGTAGTGAGCGTCCCCGGCGTCTGCCCGCAACCGCAGTTAGTTCGACTCATTTGAAACCGTCACGGCGCAGCAGGCCCCGCCCTCTCCAGGCGCGGTGCGATGGGCCCGCATAAGGCCGGCCAGCAGCTTCACCGCCCGTACAACGCACTTGCGGTCCCGCTCGTTCATGTCGTCGAAGAGACCCTGGTAGTAGCGGTCGCACATCCCGTCGATCTCGGCCACCTTGTCGCGACCCGCCGCCGTGAGAGCCAGGCGGACGGCCCGGCGGTCGGTGGCGTCCGGGGTTCGCTCTACCCAGCCCGTCTTGACCAAGCCGTCGACGGTGCGGCTGAGAGTGCTGGGGTCGAGATCCAGCGCGGCGGCCAGGCTGGTGAGCGAGGAATCCGAGAACGACAGCTCGAGCAGCGCGTGGCATTGGCCCAGCGTGACACCGCAGCAGCTCGTCTCGCCCTCGAGGTGGCGCACGGCTTCCCTCTCGAGAACGCGGAGGTCGCGCCGGAAGCTTCGAAGCAACTTTGTTTGCGTCACACAACAATTGTTTTACACAATTATTGTGCTTGTCAAGTTTTTTCTGGTGGCCGCGTCGCGGGCCGTCCAGCCCTCGCTAGAGGCGATGGATCTCGACCCGCGCCGGGTCCAGCTCGTAGCCGTCGTCTTTGGCGGCGGCCACTGCCAGGGCGCGGATCGCGGCTTCTTCGGCATCCCGCGCGTTTCCGAGGTGGCGGAGGATCACCTCCGCGCCCACCTGGATGCGCACGGTCCATCCCTTCTTGCGATCCCGATCGCCCCAGGTCACTTCGGCCTTGTCTGCTTGTGTCATCGGTATCTCGAAACTGAGAGCAGCGTAGCGCGGGTGGGCAGCCAAGTCAATGGGCCGATCTGACCGGCACGGACCTCGAAGTTCCTACACCTGGAGCTACGAGACTGGAAAACGAGCGGAGGGGCACGTCGCGCACGCGCCTCCGAGCTCGTGGCTAGCTGGCGCTCGCGGCACCCGCAGCGAGTCTGGAGCTTGCAGCGCTCCAAATCCTGCTAATGTCAGTGCTGGCGCTAATGAAGAGCGCGGCGGCGGCCAGTGCGACAAAGGCGAGGAGCAAGGTGTATTCGATCAAGTCTTGGCCTTGCTCGGCGCGCATGAAGTTTAGCATCATTGGTTTCTCCTCGCGTAGGATCGTGATCCGTGCGACGCAGGTTCGCCGTTCTCGCGGGAGCCCTCCGGGACGTCACAGAACAGCAGGACTGCGAACCCGGCCAAGCGCACCATCACGGCATCTACGAGGCAGGTTGAACTTACTAAGTTGGTGGGGGCCACTTTCCTGTTGCGAGAGCTGGCAGTCACCCACCGGCCCATCAGCCGAGCATGGTCTCGTCCGCGGATAATCTCCCAGTGGGCAGGAGAAACCCGTCGTGACGGCGCCATCTCACCTCCACAAAAAACAATCGGACTGCTACAGAATACCAAGGGCGGGCACAAACGGCCCGCAAATCTCCTGCAGGCGCGGAGATTTGGGTACCACCGGGGCGGCCCAGTCCTTGAACCGCGAAAGTACCATCCGCAGCGCATGCGCGGGTAGAGTGGCGATTCCCTGCGGTGATCTCCGCCGCCCCGCAGGGGTCGTTCGCCGGCGCCGCTTGACTCTGCCTGTCCGTTCCCCGAGTGGAATACAGCCCCTTCCTGCATTCCCGTGCTACGCTGAAAACTCAGCGGTTATGAGCGAAATCACCATTACTCTGCCCGATGGGAGCCGGCGAGAAGTCGCCGCGGGCTCGACCCCTCTCGATATCGCCAGGTCCATCAGCCGCCGTTTGGCGGAGGACGCGCTGGTCGCCAAGGTCAATGGCGATCTGGCCGACCTCACTAGCCCTCTCTCGACGGACAGCACGCTTCAAATCCTGACGCCGAAGGATCCCGAGGCTCTGTACGTGTATCGTCATTCGAGCGCGCACCTGCTCGCCGCCGCGGTGCTGGAACTGTATCCCGAGACCAAGCTCGGCATCGGCCCGCCCACCGACTCCGGCTTCTTCTACGACTTCTATCGCGAGCAACCGTTCACGCCGGAGGACCTCGAAAAGATCGAGGCCAAGATGGTCGAGCTGGCGCGGCAGGACCTGCCGTACGAGCGCAAGATGACGCCCAAGCCCGAGGGGTTGAAGAAATACGCCGAGATGGGCGAAGAGCTGAAATGCGAGCTGATTAAGGAGAAGGCCGACGAGATCTTCTCCGAATACACGCTCGGCCCCCATTTCATCGATTTCTGCCGCGGCCCGCACGTGCCTTCGACCGGGAAAATCAAGGCGTTCAAGCTGCTCTCCATCGCGGGCGCGTATTGGAAGGGCGACGAGCACAATCGGCAAGGCCAGCGCATATACGGCACGTCCTTCTTCAGCAAGAAGGAGCTCGACGACTACCTGCACCAGCTCGAAGAAGCCAAGAAGCGCGACCACCGCAAGCTGGGTCCGGAGCTGGACCTGTTCAGCATTCAGGATCTCGCCGGGCCGGGCCTCATCTTCTTTCACCCCAAGGGCGGCACGGTGCGGCGCATCCTGGAGGACTGGATGCGCGACCAGTACGTCCAGCGCGGCTACTCGCTGGTCTACACGCCGCACGTCGCGCGCGGCGACCTTTGGGAAACCTCGGGCCACTACGGTTTCTACGCGGCGAACATGTTCAAGAAAATCGAGCTGGACGATGCCGAGTACCAGCTCAAGCCGATGAACTGTCCGTTCCACATCCTCATCTACCGCGACCGGATGAAGAGTTATCGCGACCTGCCGGTGCGGCTGGGAGAACTCGGCACGGTGTACCGTTACGAGCGTTCGGGCGTGCTGCACGGCCTGCTGCGCGTGCGCGGCTTCACGCAGGACGACGCGCACATCTTCTGCACCCCCGAGCAGATCGAGGACGAGGTTGTAAGCTGCCTCGAATTCGCCCGCGACACACTGCACACCTACGGTTTCAACCAATACGAGGCCGAGCTCTCGACCTGGGACGGCGGCGCGAGCGGCAAGTACGATGGCTCTCCGGAGCAGTGGGCGCTGGGCGAAGGAGCGCTCAAGAAAGCCGTCGAGCGCGTGGGCATGAAGGTCAAAGTCGTGCCGGACGAGGCAGCGTTCTACGGGCCGAAGATCGACGTCAAGCTAGTGGATGCGATCGGGCGCCTGTGGCAGCTTTCGACGGTGCAGTTCGATTTCACGCTGCCGCGGCGCTTCGGCCTGGAATACATCGCCGAGGACGGCAAGGCGCACCAGCCGCTGATGGTGCACCGCGCGCTCTACGGGTCGGTGGAGCGCTTTTTCGGGATCCTGCTGGAGCATTACGCCGGGGCGTTTCCGGTGTGGCTGGCGCCGGTGCAAGCCGTTGTGTTGCCCATCACGGACCACCAGACGGAGTATGCCCGCCAGGTCACCGCGCGCCTGGCCGGCGCCGGCCTGCGCGTGCACCTGGACGACCGCAGTGAGAAGGTCAACCTCAAGATCCGCGAAGCCCAGCTTCAGAAGATTCCGTACATGCTGGTGGTGGGCGGGCGCGAGGCGGTGGCGGGAACGGTCGCGGTCCGCAACCGCAAGCACGGCGACCTGGGGGCGAAGCCGGTCGAGCAGTTCCTGGCCGAGATCCGGCAGTTGATCGACTCGAAGGCGCCCGGCGAGTAACTCGATGGCGGCGGCGGCCTGGATCCTGCTGGCGCTGGTAGCCGGCGCGACGGTGTATGCCGCGCTGGTGGTGGCGGCGGCGTGTAGCTACCTGTTCCGACCCAAGCCGGCCCTGGTGCACCCGGAGCCGATCAGCGTCCTCAAGCCTCTGGCGGGCCTGGACGAGGGGCTCGAAGAGAACCTGCGGTCCTTTTTCCGGCAGGACTATCCCGAGTTCGAGCTGCTGTTTGCCGTGAGGGACGCGAGCGATCCCGCCGTGGCGGTGGTCGACAAGCTGCGCGCCGAGTTTCCCCACGTCCCCGCACGGCTCGTGCTGACCGGAGAGCCGTCCTGGGTGAACCCGAAATGCTACTCCCTGGACCGCATGCTGGCCCAGGCTCGTTACGAGTTGATCGTGATGAGCGACAGCGACACGCGCGTGGGACCGGATCTGCTGGCAACGCTGGCCGCCGAGTTCGGAGACCCGGGCCTGGGGCTGGCAAGTTGCCCCTACCGTGCCGTGGGCGGCCGCGACTTCTGGTCGTGCCTCGAAGCGATCGGCCTGAACACGGAGATGCTGGCGGGCGTGCTGGCCGACCGCATCCTCGAAGGCGTGAAGTTCGGGTTGGGGCCGGTAATGGGAGCGAGGCGGAAAGCGATCGAAGCCGCCGGCGGTTTCGCGCAGTTCCAGAACTATCTGACCGAGGACTTCCTCATCGGGCGGCGCATTGCCGAACGAGGTTTCCGCACGATTCTCTCCTCGTGCGTAATCGAGCATCGGCTGGGGACGCAGGGCTGGCGGGAGAACCTGGCCCACCGGCTCCGCTGGATGCGCGGTGGCCGGCGCATGCGGCCGGCCGGCTACCTGGGGCAACTCTTTACCTACGCCCTGCCACCGGCTCTGGCGCTCTGGGCCGTGAGGCCGGGGTGGTGGCCTGTGGCGGTGGCGGCGCTGGCAGTCCGCTTGGCTTCCGCCTGGGCGTCGGCGGTCCTGGTGGTGCGCGATGGCTCCATTCTGAGGCGCCCCTGGCTACTGCCGGTGCAGGACGTCCTGGGGTTCAGTCTGTGGATCGCTGGCTTCTTCGGCAATACCGTAACCTGGCGCGGCCGGCGCTACGTGCTGAACCCGGACGGCACGTTTCGGCCCGCCGCTGGGGCATCCAGCCCGGTGGGTGGGTGATCTCGCGCTCGCCGGACCGGCCGCAGGCCTTCAAAATCCGGCAAACGAGTATCTTGTCGTTTGGTCCGATAGCTGCTACAATGAAGTCAACCATAAGTCGTCATCGACTTATTAGCATCCCCGGCGATGGGGCCCAGCCCATCGCCAGCCCCTCTGAGTGAAGCCCCGCGCACCCAAGCACGGGGCTTCTTCTATTTCCAGTAACCCGCGGCGGGAAGGGTAACGCCATTCGATAGAGGGCCAATGAAGACCAAACTCTGCGCGATTCTCTTTGGGATTTCGATGATGCTGGGGTGCGCCGCCAAGGGGCGGCTCTATCCGGTGCAGGGTCCACTGGCTGCTCAATCGCCAGTGTCGGTTTACATCGTCAAATTCAACGGAGCGTTCGCCGCCTCAGGGAACGTTACGATCACTATCGACGATGGCGAGGTCTGCATAGGACGCTGGGCGCCGGTGCCTCGCAATCAACCCGCTGCCACTACGCCAAACGAGGCGGCGCAGATGTGGGACACGGTCTACGGGGCGGGATTCTACGTGGCTCACGTGTTGGGCAACCCGCTCGTGCGGGCCGTGATCACCGGAGACCAGGGGACCATCCTCAACGTGGAAGTGTCCAAGTTCCGGAACGAAGCCGGCGGCTTCAGCGGCGTTGCCAGAGATAACCGGGGCAACATCTACAAGCTGGATTTTTGATCACAGCACCAGCCGCTGGTCGCCGTCGCGGCGCGTGATGCGCTCGCGGTCCAGATACTCGAGCAGCGGAATCGCGTACTTGCGCGAGACGCCCGCCAGGTCCTTGAACTGCGGCACGCCGAGCCGCTGTCCCTTGTAGGGCGCCAGGCGTTGGCGCAGGTCGTCGAGCGCCGAGCGGTGGAAGACCAACTCGTCGCCTATCTTCACGAGGCGGCCCTGGCGCAGCAGGATCTGGAGCAATGTCCGCGCGCGCGCCGGGTCGACGCCCGATTTCGCCAGCACTTCACTCACTGGCGGGACGGTCAGGCCGGCCCTCTCGAAAAGCGCTTCCATGGAGGCCGATGCCAGCTCTTCCTCTTGCTTGAGCACTACCTGGTGAGAGGCCAGGCGCAGCATTTCGCCTTCGGCCACCAGGCCGCCTGCGGGCGCGACCAGCGCCTCGAACAGGAACGGCGGCGCGCCGGGAAACTCGCGGCTGCGGAGCTCTTCCCGTGCCATGCCGGGCGCGAGCGGATGCTGCCGATGAAAGTCACCCAACACGTCCGTGACGCGTGCCGCCGCGCCGCGCGACCATTCCCGATCCACCAGCCACAACTCCGGCTGGCGGAACGCGAGCAGCGTCTCGGACTGGGCGGCCCGATCAATCTCGGCTTCTCCCAGTCCGGTGGCGGCGACGAGCTCGGCGGCGCCCAACCCGTATTGCGATTCTCGCACCAGCAGGGCCACTCTTTCGGTGGGCGTGCCGCGCTCGAGCATACCCAGCCGCTCGGCGGCCCGATCGCCACGGCGGTACCGCCGGCCGGTGATGTCGATGACCACGCCTCCGCCGATCGTCAACACCGGCGAGAACATGCGGATGATAAACCGGTCGCCGGGCAGCAGCAGCAGCGGTTCGCGGAGGATGAAACGCACGTAGGCCCGCGCGCCTGGCCGGAGAGCGTCGCCCTCCTGCAGGAGCCGCACCTCCGCTTCCACCTCCGCCGTTCCCGCATGAAAGTGAACCGGCGCGCGGTTCTTGAGGGGCTTGGCCGACGGCAGCAGGTCGAGCGCGCAATCGATGCGATTCGTTGTGTGGAAGCGTCCGGGTTCGGCCAGCACCATGCCGCGCGCCAGGTCCTGGGGCTCGATTCCAGCCAGGTTCAGCGCGGTCCGCTGGCCCGCCTTCGCGCCTTCCGCGGCTTGTCCATGCACCTGAATCCCGCGCACGCGCAGGCGCCGCCCGCCGGGGTGAAGCTCGACTTCCTGCTCCCGCGCGACCGAACCCGAAGTCGTCGTGCCCGTGACGACCGTGCCGAACCCGTGCATCGAGAACGCCCGGTCGATCGGCAAGCGGAAGTGGCGCGAGGAATCCTTCGCCGGAATCTTCGCGGCCAGTTGGGCCAGCCGCGCGCGCAACTCGTCGAGTCCCTCGCCGGTGGTCGAGCTGACCGCCACCGAAGGCGCGCCTTCGAGGAAGGAGCCCGCCACGAGGTCCTCCACCTCGAGCCGGGCCAGCCAGAGCATGTCGCGGTCCACCAGGTCCGCCTTGGTGAGCACCACGATGCCTTGCCCGATCCCCAGCAGGCGGCAGATATCGAAGTGCTCGCGGGTCTGGGGCTTGATGGATTCGTCGGCGGCGATCACCAACAGGACCAGGTCGATGCCGCCCACTCCGGCCAGCATGTTCTTGACGAAGCGCTCGTGGCCGGGAACGTCGACAAATCCGATGCGCAGCTCGGGCGCGAGATCGAGGTGCGCGAAACCGAGGTCGATCGAAATGCCGCGGCGCTTCTCTTCCTCCAGACGGTCGGTGTCGATTCCGGTGAGCGCCTTCACCAGGGCCGTCTTGCCGTGGTCGATGTGCCCGGCGGTGCCAGCTATGATGTTCTTCATGCGCCTGCTACCCATCCTAATCTTACTGAGCAACGCTCTCGGCCAAACGCCGGCCGTGCCGGGCATCCCTTCTCCCCAGCGATGGAGGAACGCCCCGGCGTCCGTTCAAGTCGATCGGGACGGCAACCTCAGCATCACCGGCGGCAAGTCCACCGACTGGTTCGTTTCTCCCATCGACGGCCGCACGAGCGCGAATTCGCCGGTTCTGCTGTTCAAGGCCGGCGGGGAATTCACGCTGCGGGCGAAGGTGACCGTGGACTTCCACACGCGGTGGGATGCAGGCTGCCTGGTGGTCTACGGCGGCGAGGCGACCTGGGGCAAGTTCTGTTTCGAGATGACACAGTGGATGGAGCCCACCGTCATCTCCGTGGTCACGCGAGGCCGGTCGGACGACAACAACTCGATTCCGGTCCCCGGAAACAGCGTCTACCTGGAAGTCGCCAAAAGTGGGCAAGGGATCACGTTCTATGCCTCGAAGGACGGCCGGACGTGGCGGCTGACCCGTGCCTTCGACCTTGGAGCGGCCGGCCCGCTCGAACTCGGCTTCTCTTCGCAGTCGCCGGTTGGCGAGGGTTGCCGGTCGGTCTTCTCCGAGATCCGATACAGCCCCAAGCCGCCGGCCGACTTCTGGAGAGGCGAGTAGCGCCATTCAGGCCGCGCCGGCGCCCAGCTTCTTCAGGCGCTCCGGCGTGACAATCACGAGCAGCCTTAGATCGAGCGCCGCGTGGACCACCATGGGGACCACCAGGCTCCCACTGAGAACGTAAAGCATCGCCAGGAAGAGGCCCACCACGGCGGTGAGAACCACGCCGCGAATGCCCTGATACAGGTGCCCGAGGCCAAAGGCCGCGGAAGACGCCAGCACCGCTACGGACCTGCCAAGGCCGGGCAGGAAGATCGCGAAGTAGAAGAGCAGGAATCCCCGAAAGGCCAACTCCTCCGAGATCCCGGCGCCAACGGCGACCACGGCAAACAGCCAGCGCTCCGCGGTGGACACGGGAAGCAGCGGGCCGGCCATTTGGAGCACGCGCTTGAGGCGACGATCGCCTTTGTAGCGGAGCACCAGACTCGACACCAGGACGGAGATCAGAAATCCCGCCAGGGCGATGGTCATCAACGGTGCATTCGCGGGCGCTATGAGCCCCAGGGCCTCGGGCGCAATCGAGCCCAGCCGCCAGATGGCCAGGACAACGAGAACCAGCCCCAGTTGGGCGGCGAGTACCCGCCGGTAGAAGCGCAACCTGGCCTCGGAGCGTCCCGCTTCGATTTGCTCCTTCAGCCAGCGGTACCTGGCACGTCCCAGCCAGGGTAGGACGCACACCAGATACGCCACGAGCAGGTGCGAGATAACGGCCGGCACTGGAACCGAGTCTATCATTCGGGACAGTACTCACAGCGGCCGCGGTGGTACCAGTGGACTTGACTTCGCAGCGGGTTTCCTCTTCAATGAACGCGGGGGAGCAATGGCGATACCCGAGGACTGTGCAGCGCGCCTGAACGAGATTCGGAAGGACAGGGCGAGCGGCGCCGCCCGCCTGGCCGTGCGCGGCGCCACACTGCTGGTGGAGTACGCCGAGTTGGCGCCGGGAGACATTCCCGAGATCGCGCAGGCGCTCGTCGAGGCCCAGCCGTCGATGGCGCCGATGTACAACTTGGTCCAGCGCGTGCTGGCTTCCTCCGACGTGAAGGCCGCCTGCGTCGAGTTTCTCGAATCGATGGAGCACAGCGCGGCGCGCGTGGCTGAGATCGCCGCCACTCTCATCGAGGAGGGGATGACGGTGATGACCCACTCGTTCAGCTCCACCGTGCTGGCCGCCTTCCGCGAGGCCCACCAGAGCGGCAAGAGCTTCACGGTGATTTGCCCGGAATCCCGCCCGGTTTGCGAGGGGATCGCCCTGGCCGCCAGCCTGGGCATGGGTGGCATCAGCGCGTCCGTGATCGCCGACGGGGCCGCCTACCGCCTCCTGCCCGGGGTTCGGCTCGTCTGGGTAGGAGCGGATGCGATCTCCCTGCGGGGGGTCTCCAACAAGACGGGAACCGCGCTCATTGCGCTGGCGGCGCGCGCGTTGGGCGTGCCCTTCTACGTCCTATGCAGCTCCGACAAGTTCCTGCCGGCATCCTACAGCCCGCCCCCGGAAGCGCCGAAGAACCCCGCGGAAATCCTGGACCGCGAGCTGCCTCAGGTTACCGCCGTCAACTATTACTTCGACCTGACGCCGCTTTCGTGCGTCTCGGGTGTGGTGACCGAGAGCGGCATTCTGGCGCCGGACGAGTTGAAGCGGATACTCGGGTGACCGCGCGGTCCGCGGCTACGTTCCCCCCGCGCGTGGTTCTATACTGTGGGCTATGGTGCGTCTGATTTCCGCGGCGGTTCTGACGATGGCTCTCTCCGCCGGAGCCTACGGGCAGCAGCGCCCGCCCATCCTGGGCGTCGCGCACATTGCGCTGAAGACCAACGACCTCGCCGCCGCGCGGGAATACTACGGAAAGTACCTCGGCTTCGCGGAGGCTTTCACCATCCCGAACGCCGACGGCAGTCCCGAGGTCATTTACTTCAAGGTGAACGACCGCCAGTACATCGAGGTGTTTCCGGGATTGAAGAGCGAAACGGAAGACCGGCTCTCGCACATCGCCTTCGAAACCACGAATGCGGAGCAGTTGCGCGTCTTCCTGGCAAGCCGCGGCGTCAAGGTCCCCGCCGCGCTGCGCACGCTCCCGGACGGGAACCTCAGTTTCTGGATCCGGGACCCGGACGGCCACGCCATCGAGTTCGTCCAGTACGTGCCCGACGGGGCGCTGGGGCGCGCCTTCGGCAAGTTCCTGCCGGCTTCGCGGATTTCCGAGCACATCGGCCACGTCGGCTTCACGGTCAGCGACCGCGCCGCGGCCGACCGCCTGTTCCGGGACATCCTGGGCTTCCATGACGTCTGGCACGGCGGGATGACGGACGACGGCCCCACCAACTGGGTCGACATGCGGGTGCCCGACGGCATGGACCACCTGGAGTACATGCTCGAGGTGCACGATCCGACTCCCCGGACGCTGGGCATTATGAACCACCTGTGCCTGCTGGTTCCGAGCGTGGATGCCAGCTACAAGACGCTGCTCGCGCGCGACATGAAGATCGGCGAGCCGCCCAAGATCGGCCGGGATGGCAAGTGGCAGCTCAATCTCTACGACCCGAACCTGACGCGCGGGGAGCTGATGGAGCCGAAGCCGGTCCAGAAGCCCTGCTGCTCGCCGATGCTGGACCACTAAGGGACCGTTACGAAACAACACCATCGTGGCGGACGCTGCTGAGAAAGTCCCTGGGCAAGCTGAAGCATGCCCCACGTGCGCCTGCAAGTCATTAGTTTGCTATGTGGGATAAGCTTCAGCTTGTCCTCTCCCAACCTGCGAGCTTCAGCTCGCCCAATGTTACTTCGTATCAGACCCAAGTCCGGCCCGATTCCTCGCGGGATACGGTCGCAACTCGGGTGGCTGAGGGCCGGCTTCGAGGAGCCAGGCTTTCCGCGAGCGAAAGTATCGCAGCAGCTCCTGGTTCCGCTCCGCACCCATGTCGCGCGCCCAGACGATTTCGGATCCATCGATATCCGCCCCATTGAACACATACTCCTTGAGCGGATCGTGGCCGGGCTGGTAGTGCACGATCACCAGGTGCCGGCCGCCGTAAGAATGAAGGCGTTCCACGATGCGCTCGCGCCCGAGCGGCTCCGACCACGTGGTGGCCCACGTCATGTTGTAAGTCAGGACAAAGGGGATCGGCGACAGCGCCATGCCTGCGCGGACGGCCACCATGACGACGCAAATCACGGGGATGGAGCGGACGATCGCCGGACGCCAGTGGCGAAGAACTCGCATTCCCTGGATGAGGAGCGCCCAGATCAGCGCCGTCGCCGCGGCGGCGTAGTGGGGCATGAACCACGGGACGAGGGCCGCCGCGGCGGCGACCACCGCGGCCATCGTGAGGAAAGCGCGTGTGCGGCGGCTGCGCCAGGTCCACAGGACGGCAAAGAGAGGCAGGGTAAGCACCGGACCCACGAAGAACAGCCAGAGCCTGCTCAGCTTCAACCCCAGCGTGCCCAGGTATCCCACCGGCGTGCGCGAGCGCACGAAGTACGGCACTTCCCAGCCCACGAAGAAATCGCGCAGGCTCGGGTGACGGTAGTGCGGTTCGGGCGACGGTGCCTGGAAGACGTACGCTCCCGCCACGGCGTAGGTTGCGCGGTTGACGGTGTAGGGCAAGGTCAGGGGGCTGCCGTAAACCCGCCAGTTGTAGTACGCCATCCACGCGCCAGCCGCCAGCAGGACAACCAAGGCCGGGGGGAGAATTGTGCGGAATCTCACGCGGCGCAGCCGGGGGATGGCCGCCAACGCCACCGCCAGGGTGAACGCCAGTCCTTCGTAGGGCCGGGTATTCGCAAGCATGACGATGCCTACGGCGCCCAGGAAGGCGTCGCGCGGCCGGCTGTTGCGAACCAGGCGCGGTAGAGCGCCGAATACCAGTGCGCCGCCGGTGGCGGTCAGCGCGCCGCCCCAGTAACTATCCGCCCAATAGCTGAACATGCCCAGCCGGACGGCCGCCAGCGATCCTCCGAGAAACGCCCAGCCCGGGGAAAACCAGCCGCGTAACGCCCAGCAGATGGCCGCGCACATGGCTCCGATGGCTAGCCAGACACCGGCGAAGGCGATTCCCGTCAAAACCAGCCCGGCGGCCAGCACCAGTCCTGGCAGCGGAGGATACATCGACGCGTAAGTCGGCTGGTGCTCGACCTGCATGGTTTCGAAATGCTGCCAGAGCGGATGGGTGGCGTTCGCCAGGCGGCCGTGAACGAACGTGTCGGCCGCCAGCAGGTAGCTGAATTCATCGTGGATGGTCGGCGTGGGGACGGGCTCAATGGGCAGCACGGCCAGGCGCAGCGCCATCGCCAGCAAGCCCACCGTGAGAGGCGCCGCCTTGTGTCGGGCCAGGCGGCCGAAAAACATCTCGGCGGCCGGGAAACGGCAGGTGCATCTCCATAAAAGCGCCACCGCAGCCGCTTCCAGCACGAACAGCAAATACATCCACACCCAAACGAAGACCTGCATGGAAGGGAAAGGCTACCACGAAGGAGGTCAGGCTGGGAAGCCTTACCGCGCCAGCCACAGCAGCGGCGCGAGCCCGGCCGCCGCCAGAGCGGCCAGAAGGCTCAGGCTCAACACGCCGGTCTTGCGGTCGCTCAGCGAGTAGGCGTAGATTCCTTTGACCAGATTATTGCTGGAAGCGGCAATCAGAATCCCCGCCGCCGCCACGCCCAGCGGTGCGCTGCCGCCGGCGGACTGGGTCATCCCCATGATGAAGGGATCCACGTCCGTCACGCCCATCAGGGCCGCCAGCGAATACACCCCCGCCTTGCCCAGGTAAGTCACCACCAGGTGCGTGGCCACCAGCATGACGACGAAAAGCACCGCGAAGCCCAGGGCGGCGCGCAGCTCCAAGGGGTTTTTCGGTTCGAACTCACGCTCTACGTCTCCGGCCTTGGCATCGGGAAACCGGCTCCACAACCATCCGCACGCGATGCCGGCTCCCGCGAGAACGAGAAACGGCACTCCCAGGAGCGTAATCAGGTTTCGGTTGAAGATGGCCACCAGGCCGGCCAGCCGCAGATACATCATGCCGGAGGCGACCAGCGTGACTCCGGAAAACAGGTGCGGCCGGTTCTCCTGCTTGGCGCGTTTGGCCAGGACCACCGTGGTAACGGTGGAAGAATAGGCGCCTCCCAGCAAGGCCGACAGCATCACCCCGCCCTGTCCCTTGGTGAGCTTCTGGATCACGTAGCTGCCGTAGGAGACGGCGCTCACCGCCACCACCACCAGCCAGGCCTTGGCCGGGTTGATGGCGAACGGCCCAAACTCGCGGTTGGGAAGCACCGGCAGAATCACCGCCGTGAGCAGCAGGAACTTGGTGAAGGTGAAGATCTCTTCCGGCGCGATGCGCTGGGTGAGTCCTTCCAGCGCGCCCTTCAGCTCCAGCAACAGCATGCTGGCCACGGTGAGAGTGGTGGCGATCCAGAACTGTTCGCGATACACTAGCGCGGCTGCCACGTAGGTGACCAGCGCCGACATTTCGGAGGTCACACCCGCCGTTCCGGCGCCTTGCAGCTTGTTGCGGTACGACAGCATCAGGAAGCCCGCCACCACCGCGAAGCCCAGGGTCACCGGCAGAATCTCTCCTCCGGCCAACAAGGAGATGCCATAGGCGATGAGGCCGATGAGAGGATACGTGCGCACGCCGCCAAACGAGAACTGCCCGCCGCCGGCGCGCCGCTCCTCGCGCTCCAACCCGGTCAGGAAGGAGAGGAACAGGACCAGCAGAATCTTGACGCCTTCCGGCGGCAACAATCGATAGAGATCGGTGAACACGAATCAGTACAAGCATATCCGATCTCCGCACGGGGAGCGGAGTGGCAACCCGAAGCGTTCACTGAGCGAGCGGTCTCGCGCGCCAACGTTCAAGCGGGGATTGATTCTAAAGGGCTAATGGTAGGCCACCGAGATTCCAAGTGGGACCATCCGCTCCGCTCCCCGCCGGTTACGCCCTGCGCCAGATTCCTGCGCACATCCCACAACTTCTCGCCTTATTATGGGTTTGGATTCGATAGGCTGCTGACAGGCCACGCGCCAATATGCGTAAACGCGTTTCTTGTGCGTCCAGAGTGCCGGCGCCCCTGCTTCGGGCGGCCATCGGTTTCATTCTGACTTCGATCGGCGCGGCAGCGCCGCCCGGCGCCAGCACGACTGCTCCGTTCGAAATGCAGGGCCAGATCAAGCCCCGGAACAGGATCGACGAACTGGTTTTCGCCCGTTGGAAGGAGCTGGGTATCCAACCGGCGAATCTGTGCTCGGATAGCGTGTTCCTGCGCCGGGCTTGGCTCGACGTCACCGGCACGCTGCCCACAGCAAAGCAGGCCGCGGAGTTTCTCGACAGCCAGGACCCGAACAAACGCGCAGCCCTCATCGATCGGTTGCTGGAGCGCGACGAGTTCGCCGACTACTGGGCCATGAAGTGGAGCGATGTGCTGCGGGTCAAAGCGGAGTTCCCCATCAACCTGTGGCCCAACGCCGCCCAGGCCTACTACCACTGGATTCGCGGCTCTCTGGCCGAGAACAAGCCCTACGACCGGTTTGTGAGGGAGATACTCATCGCAAGCGGCAGCAACTTCCGCGAGGCGCCGGTGAATTTCTATCGCGCCATGCAGAACCGCGAGCCGCGAGGGATCGCCCAGACCGTGGCCGTGACATTCATGGGAGAGCGCGCGGAAAAGTGGCCCGCGGAGCGGCTGACACGGATGGCTGCGTTCTTCTCCCAGATTGGGTACAAACACACGGATGAGTGGAAAGAGGAGATTGTCTTCTTCGACCCGGCCAAAGCGGCGGGCGACCCCACGCTCACCTTCCCGGATGGAACCCGGGCCCGGCTCGCGCCCGGCCAGGACCCGCGGGAAGCATTCGCCGATTGGCTGACCAGCGCGAAGAACCCCTGGTTCGCGCGCAATATCGTCAATCGGGTGTGGTACTGGCTATTGGGCCGCGGAATCATCCAAGAGCCGGATGACATCCGCGGAGACAACCCGCCGGAGAATCCGGAGCTGCTGAGCTGGCTGGAAGGCGAGTTGGTGGCCTCGCACTACGACCTGAAGCACATTTACCGCCTGATCCTCAACTCCACCACCTGGCAGCTTTCCCCGATTCCGCGGGCCGCGCCCACCGCGGCCGCCGCTCACTTCGCGGCCTATCCTCTGCGGCGGTTGGATGCGGAAGTGCTCATCGATGCTGTGTGCCAGATCACGGGAACGAGCGAAACCTACACCAGCGCCATCCCCGAACCTTACAGTTTCATGCCCGATTTCCAGCGCGCCATCAGCCTCCCGGATGGCAGCATCGGCAGCCCTTTTCTGGAGCTGTTCGGGCGTCCGGCGCGCGACGCGGGCCTGGAATCGGAACGCAGCAACCGGATCTCCGACGCGCAACTGCTCCATATGTTGAATTCGAGCCACGTGCAGCGGAAGATCCAGCAGGGACCGAACCTGGCGGCCATGATGCGCGACACCAGGAATCCGCGGGACCTGGTGTCGCAGATCTATCTGACGGTTCTTTCGCGCTACCCGACGGACGACGAGTGGAAGCTGGTGGCGGCGCACTCGCAATCCGGCGCCGCCAGGGGCCAGGCGGCCGTCGTCGATCTCGTTTGGGCTCTGATGAACAGCGCCGAGTTTCTCTACCGGCATTAGGAGACACCTCGATATGGACGCCAACCTTCGTTTGCTGCCAATCTCCCGGCGCGAGGCCTTGCGCGAGGGGTTTTTCAGCGCGGCCGCCGTGCTGCTGGGCAGCCGGATGGCCGGGGCCGCGAGCGCCGTCTCGTCCGTCCGGGCGAAGTCCGTCATCCAGATTTGGATGTGGGGAGGGCCCGCCCACCTCGATACCTTCGATCCCAAGCCGGAGGCCGGCGAGAACTACTGCGGGCCGCTCAACAGCCCTATCGAAACCAACGTGAGCGGCATCCGCATCTGCGAGCTGCTCCCGCTCCTCGCCAAACAGGCGGACAAGTACTCGCTGATCCGCGGCATGGCTCACGGGATTTACGCGCACGAAACGGCTTCCTACACTGTGCAGACAGGCCGCATTTCGGGCGGGCATGACGTGTACCCCAGCGTGGGCGCCGTGGTGTCTCTGTTCAAGGGCTACAACGCCGGATACAAGGGGTTGATTCCGCCCTACATCGTGCTGACGGAGCCGCAGGGCCGGTTCTCCGAAGAGGGCTTCCTGGGGCCGCGCTACAAACCGTTCGCAACCGGCGGCGATCCGGCGCAGGAGCGCTTTGCGGTCGAGGGCATCGTGGCGCAGGGCATCACGGACCAGCGCCAGCGCGAGCGCCGCGAGTACCTGCATCGACTCGATACGCTGGGGCGCCTCATGAAGGGCGATGCGCAGTTGGCGGCCCGCGACGATGCCGAGCGGGTGGCCTACGAATTGATCCTGGGCGACGCGGGAAAAGTCTTCGATCTGTCACAGGAGAAGGACGAGTTGCGCGAGCGGTACGGGCGGACCACCTTCGGCCAATCGTGCCTGGCGGCCCGCCGGCTGGTGGAACGCGGAGTCCCGTATGTCACCATCAACTACCAGGGCGGATGGGATACCCACAAGCAGAACTTCCAGCTTATGCGCCGCAGGCTGCCGGAGATGGACAAGGGGCTCGCGACGCTGTTGCAGGATCTCTCCGACCGCGGCCTGCTGGCGAGCACGGTGGTTTGGTGGAATGGCGAATTCGGCAGGAAACCCAAGGTGGATTGGGAGGAGCCTTGGAACGGCGGCCGCAACCACTGGGGCAGCGTGTTCTCCGCCCTGCTTGCCGGCGGCGGTTTTAAAGGCGGTCACGTGGTGGGGTCCTCCGACGCGAAAGGGGAACAGGTCCGGGACCGCCCGGTGTATCCCGCCGACTTGATCGGCAGCATTTACGAGCTACTCGGCATCGACCCCGAGGGCAGGCTGCCGCATCCCGAGGGAATGGCGGCCCGGGTAACGCCCACCGCGGCCGATGGGTTGCCGCTCGCCGGACGGCTGAAGGAGATCATGTGACGTCGCGGGCGCTCTCGGTCGCGGTGGCCGGAATCGCCCTGGCGCCGATTCTGGCGGCCCAGCAGCGCACGCCGCACGCGGGATACGTTTATCCCGCCGGAGGCCGGCGGGGCACGAGTATAGAGGTCCGTCTCGGCGGCGAGTTCTTGAATGGCGCGAGCAAGGCGTACGTGTCCGGCCGCGGGGTCGAAGCGCAATTGATTCGATACGTCAAGCCGCTGACCCCAGCCGAGGCCCAGACCCTTCGCGACCGGATGAAGCAGTTGAACGAAAAGCGGGCCGCTGCGCACGCGCCGCCGCCGGACGGTTCCCCCGCGCCGGCCTTTACGGCTGAGGATCGGAGAACCCTGGCCGAGACCCGGGACAAGCTGGAAGATGTCCAACGCAGGCGGTCCATTCCGTCCATTGCCGAAATCGTCATTCTCCAAATCGCCATCGCGGCGGATGCCTCGCCAGGCCAGCGGACGCTGCGAGTTGATACGGCCGCCGGACTCACCAATCCCATCGTGTTCTCGGTCGGCGAACTGCCGGAATTCTCCCGCAAACCGGCCCGGGTGGCGCCGGCGTACAACGTGGTCAACGGTGCGACGCCGGTGCCGCGCGCCGCGCCTCGCCAGCCTGAGCCGCCCACCGAGATCACGCTTCCGGCCGTGTTGAACGGTCAGATGATGCCCGGAACGTCCGATCAATATCGCTTTCACGCAACAAGGGGACAGCAACTGGTGGTCGCGGCCAGCGCGCGGGAACTGATACCTTACGTTGCCGACGCCGTTCCCGGCTGGTTCCAGTCGGTCCTGACGCTGCGCGATGCCCAGGGGAAAGAACTGGCATCCGCCGATCACTACCTGTTCCATCCGGACCCGCTGTTGCATTACGAGATCCCTGGCGACGGCGACTACGTGGTGGAGATCCACGATTCGATTTATCGCGGGCGCGAAGATTTCATTTACCGCATCGCGATTGGCGAGTTGCCGGTCATCACCGGCATTTTTCCCTTGGGCGGAAAGGCCGGGAAGCGCACGGCGACCGAGATGTACGGCTGGAATCTGCCGGCAGCGCGGGTCACCGAGGATTTCAGAGGCAAGGTGGAAGGCGTCTATCCGGTGTCCCTGCGCAAGGGCGACTGGACCTCCAACAGCGTACCCTTCGCGCTGGACTCGCTGCCGGAAACCATCGCCAAACCGGGTATCGATCGCCGGGAGAAAGCCCAAAAGGTGAAGCTCCCGCTGATCGTAAACGGCCGCATCATGGAGTCGGGTGAATCCCAGTTCTTCCGCTTCGGCGGCCGCGCCGGCGATGAGATCGTGGCCGAGGTCTCGGCGTGCAGATTGGGCTCGCCGCTCGATTCCGTGCTTCGGCTGAGCAACGCGGCGGGGAAAGAGCTGGCATTCAACGACGACTTTGAGGATAAAGGCGCGGGGCTGATCACCCACCAGGCGGACTCGCGCATCTCCTTCAAGCTGACAGCCAAAGGCACTTACTACTTGCAACTGGCGGACGTCCAGCGCAAGGGCGGACTCCAGTACGGCTACCGATTGCGCATCAGTCATCCGCGGCCGGATTTCGAATTGCGGGTGGCGCCTTCGAGCCTCAATCTCCGGGTCAGCGCAACCGCGCCCCTCACGATCTACGCGCTGCGCAGGGACGGTTTCGCGGGCGCGATCGCGTTGAAGCTGGCCGATGCGCCGGCCGGCTTCACGCTCAGCGGTGCGGCGGTTCCATCCGGACAGGACAAGGTGCGGATCACCTTGACCGCGCCGCGCACTCCCGTTGCACTGCCGCTTTCACTTCGCTTGATGGGGCAGGCCACCATCGACGGCCGCGAGGTACGCCGCATCGCCGTTCCGGCCGAAGACATGGAGCAGGCATTCGCCTACCATCACCTTGTGGCCGAGGATGCGTGGATGGTCCGGGTTATCGGCGCGGGGAGCGGAGGAGTTCCCTGGCGAACGATTGACAAGCCCGTCAAGCTCCCCGCGGGCGGCGCTGCCACGGTCCAACTCTTCGTTCCTCCGCGCTTCGCGAAGGGAGTGCAGATGGCGTTGAACGATCCGCCGGAAGGGGTCTCCATTCAAAGCGTAACTCCCGCTGGGGACGGCGTATCGATCGTCTTGAAGGCTCAGGCGGACAAACCGAAGCCCGGGCTGAAAGGGAACCTCATCGTGGACGCGTTTCGCGAGGCGGCCGCGGACTCCGCCGGCCGCCCGCCCGTCCACCGTCAACCGCTGGGAACCTTGCCGGCGATTCCGTTCGAGGTGGTGGAACCCGCTCGCTGACGGCGGAAATCGAGTAGAAGGAAGCCGGCTTAGCGCCAGTGCTGCCGGGGGCTCACGAACAGGACCGGTGAGTTGCCGATCGTCACCGTGGTTCCGCCGATGGGCGTTGCGTTGCCAAAGATGTCGTATTGGGAAACCAGGTCCAGGGCGCCGGGCAGGGCGAACTGCACGGTTGCCGTGGGATTCCACAAAATCAGCCCGTGGTTGCCTCCGGGCAGGAGCGGCCCGATCGGCCGTATGCCGGGCGCATCGTCAGAGGCGCTGGTGAAGGCGCCGTGCGGCCAGTTCAGCCCAATCTGCCATGTGCCGGAGGCATCGATGGAAGCGCTGGTGAGCGCGGCGCCCTGCAGCCAGTTCAGCAGGACGCCGAACGCCCGGCCGGCTTCGGTCAGCACCCGCGGATCGTTCTCCTCGGTGCCCACGCAGAACGTGGTGGCCTTGCCCCAGGCGTACCAGTCGAAGCGGATGGAACCGAACGCGAGATCGACCAGATACTTGCGCACCAGATAGGCCGCCGCCAAGTCCTCCGCCACCGTGCTGTCACCCGAAGCGCCTTCGGTATCCCAGAGCGGAATCGCTGCGGCGCCGTCCTTGGCCATCGTCAGACGGACGTTGAAGATGGCGGCGGCGGTGGCCTCTGGCGGTGTCTGGTAGAAGTGAAAGGCGATCATGTCCACGTTCGACCCGATACCGGCCTGCAGGAGTTGATCCAGGTATCCCGGCTCATAGGCAGCCGGCGAAAGGACGGTGTTACCTGGGTCCACCGACTTGAGGATGCTGTAGGCCTCGGCGGTAAGCTCGGCCAGCTCGGCCACGGTCCCGGTGTAGTAAGTGGTATCGTTCGGCTCGTTCCAGATCTCGTAGTAGCGGATGCGCCCTTTGTAGCGCTGGGCAACCGCGGTGATGTAGTCGCGCCAGTCCTGATTATCGGCGGGCGGAGCGGGGGCGCCCGCGCCGACGTAATTGACGTCGTCGGGATTGGTGGATGCCCAGGCCGGCGTCTGCCCGAGCGTGAGCAGAATGTCCGGAACGCCGTGCTGTTCGGCCGCCGCCACCCAAATGTCGAGGGGCTGCCAGTTCCAAACGCCCTTCTGCGGCTCGAGTGAGGTCCAGGCAGTGCCGGAGTCCCACAGCCGCAGGGTGCCGAACCGGGCCGTGGGCCAGGGCACGCCGCCCGAGACCGGAGCGCCGGAGGAGTTCGTAAACTGCACGTCGTCCACCCAGAACGTTCCCGCTTGCGGAGCCTGGAACATGAGCAGGATGCTCCCCGTGTCGTTCACTTGCCCCTGGGTGGTGAACTGCTGCCAGACGCCGGTGAGCGTGGCGGGCGTATCGGCGTAATAGGTGTACGGTGCTATGGCGTCCTCCAGGATCAGGTTGACCCTCATCCCCGCATCGCCCCTCAACCAGGCGGTGAGCGTGTAGACCTGGCCCGGAATCACGGTGAGCGATTGGACCAGTTGCACCTCTGTGCCCGCGGGCACGCTTTGTACGCTCACCTTCTGGGACGATGTGCCGCCGTGCGGGTTGTTGGTGTCCTGGGAGTACGTCACCGTGGGATTGGGAACGCCCCACGAGGAATTGTCGTTCCAACTCACCGCGATATTGCCCGAAATCGGGTTGTTTACGCCAACCGTTACGTAGGGCGGCTCGAATCCGCTGTTGAGGAGTTGGCTCGTGATGAAGTTCTCCACGTGCATGCCGAAGAACGAGAGCGGAATGGGGCCGAGACGGGGCGTGGGCGCGATCGTTCCGGACGCGTAGGACAGCGCAAAGTCATCCGCCCACAGGGTGCCGGGAACGCTCATGGCGATCATCAGATACGCGCCTTCGGTAGTGCCGCTGTAGCCGGTGGCCGTGATTTGCTGCCAATCCGCGGTTAGAGCGATCGACTCTTGGACGTAGGTGGCGTAAGGGGACGCGGCCTGCTGGATCACCAGGGAGGCCTGAACGCCGGGCGTCCCGCGCAGCCAGACCGAAGCCGTGTAGACGTTGCCGGCCTGCAACGAAATGGGCTGAATGAACTGCGCCCGCCCGGTGCCCACGCTCGCGACGACCATCTTCTGGCATGCCAATCCGCTGTGTGGGTTGCTGGTCTCTTCGGAGTATTGGACGGTTGGGTTTGCCCAGGCCGAGTTATCGGACCACCCGTTGGCGAGGGCCCCTGAGATGGCACCGCCGTTCAGATCCACGGTGTCGTAGGGCGCTTCCATGCCGGGATTCGTCAGCTCGACCGGCGTGTCCGCGCGCGCTACGCCGGCAGCGCACACCGCCGCGAACAGGAGCGCGGCACAACGCGGAGCGCGCGTCCCGCTACGCCGCTTAGTCATGCGTCCACCTCTCAGAGCCCCTTCAGTGGCACCGTGAGCGATCCGATCATCCCGGACCCCGCGTCGCGCACCACGATTCTCAGCGCCTCGGCTCGCGGCGACGGCGCCAGCGTTCTCTGCAGCGGCAACCCGTCCGTCGTGAACTTCCGGTACGTATCGGCACGCATATTCAGTTCAATCGTGTTCTGAGTGTTGGGAGGCCCGTCGATCTGGTTTCCCCGGGAATCGAGCTGGACGATCAACATGTCGAGCCGGCCGTCGTAGCGGTCGCCGTCCTGCTTCAACAGCACACCGTCGGGTTGGACCGTTACGAGCAAGTCGAGACCGGGCGTCGCGGCCGACCGGGCGGCGTGCACGGTGAGGCCGAGCTCCGTCGCATCGAGCGGGCTCCATAGCGCGTCGTGCAATTGCAGCATGCGCTGCCGTTCGTCCGGCGACGCGCGCGGGACGTCCAGGTAGCCGCTGCGGTAGTGCAGGCTCACGTGCCGCCGCGCGGTTTCGATCTTGATTTTATGGAAGTCTCGGTCGTCCTTCTCGTCCGTTGGATAGAATCCGATGGTGTAAGTGAGCGTGGAATCCGTCACCGCTTCGTGAATCGCCCGCGCGATGTCGTTGGTGTTGTAATAGGCGTGTCCGCCCGTGCGTTGCGCAATCTCATCCATGGTGGCGTGGGCGGCGATCTGCCGGCTGCCGGCGCCGCCACCCGTCCGGGGCGCAGGGGCGGGCCTATTGGATATCCCCGGACCGCTGCCCGGCGACGTGGGGGCGCGGTTCGCGGCGTTGTTCCTCGAACCGCGGCTGGCATCGAAGCCGGGCGGGGTCGTCAACCCGCGCGCGTCGATCGGATACACCGCGACGTTCGCTTCGCTCAGCGCGCGCACGGTGGCGTCCACTTCCTCGGTGTAGTTCTCCGCCATTTCGTTCTCGTTCTGGTAGCCGAAGATCAGCGGAAACGCGCCCGACACCCATATCAAGTTCTTGCGGCCCGGCACGCGCTGCAAATGATTCGCGATGAACTTGAACACCGCCAGAGTGCCCATGACCCGATTCCGCATGTAGAACTCGCGCTCCTGCAGGTTGCCTCCCCGGCCCGCGAACGCCGAGTCGAATTCACTCTGTTCCCGATCCAGAGCGCCCGGCGTCTCCGTGCCGCTCACACCGATCAGCCGGTTTTTCGCGTCGGCGAGTTTTTTCTGGAAGTCCGACATGTCCGCCGTGTAATCGTGCAACACGCGCAACCGGCCGCCGAAGACGTAGACCCCGATGCGATCCTGCGGCTGAATCTCTTCGAGGTACTTGATGAGCTGTTGCCGCGCGAACATCCGATCGACCATGCGCGTATTGACCAGGTCGAGCAGGACCACGGTGATCCCGTTGATCACTTGCCCGCGCGCCGCCAGGATGTTCGTGAACGTGCCGGGCGGAAGCGTGCTCGCAGCCGGTGACACTCCGGTGGATTCCGCCGAGAAGAAGCTGATCTTCTGCGGCCGTCCGTCCACCAGGACGCGGAAATCCTCGGCCTTCAGGCCCGCGGCAGGCTCGCCGCCGCTCTCCTTGGCGACTACGCTGACCTGCACCAGGCGCGTCGTGGCGGTGATGACAGGCGGCGGCGCCGCTTTTCCCCCCTCGGGCGCGTTTTGCGGTAGCCCCGCGCCGGCCGCGATGGCCAGGGCCAGGACTGCGCGAGCCAACCGAAGTGAGCGATCCATGATCTCCTCCTGTCAAGTCGTAAAGTGCGCGGCACGGCGAGACGTCGTGTCCGCCCTCGTTCCAGAGTATACGACTTGCGGAGAAGCAGTCCGGGGCCGAGACCTAGCGCTGCGCCCAATAGCGATGGCGGGCTTGCACGACCAGGCCCGGCTGCCTCACCGTCAGTTGGATGGTGCGAAACTCGGAGACGGCGACCGGCTTATCCGACACGTAGCCCAGATTGTACTGGTTGCGCAGCTCCTCCTGCAGGATCTCGAACATCTGATCCACGGTGTGCTTCTTCGAAACTTCGAAAAAGCTGCCGCCGCTGTCGTTCGACATGCTCTCTAAAACCCGCTTGCCGTCGCCGCCGCCTCCGAAAATCCCATAGGCGCCGGGGTCGGAGTACAAAATGGAATAGATGAGTGTATCGGCGCGCTGTGCAGCTTCCACCGCATCCTTCACAGTGCCGTCGCTGCCGAAGTCCACGCCATCGGAGAGCACGATCAGGGCCTTCCGGCCGGTCAGCTTTCTCATCACCTCGTCGCACGCGAGGACCACGGCATCGTAGAGCAGAGTGCCGCCGCCATTCCGCATTTGCACCTGCTGCTTCGTCTCCGTGTCCACATAGGCCAGCGCATCCTCCAATTTGCCGACCGAGGACGTGAGGGCCTGGCGCATCTGCACAACGGTGTCGAACTGCGTAATGAAAACCTGATCCTTGTTTTCCCGAACCACCTGATCCAGGAAGCGCATACTGGCGCCGCGCTCCGCGTCCAGCACGCGCCGCTGGCTGCCGCTGGTGTCCACCATCAGGCCGAGCGTCAGCGGCAGGTCACTCTCGCGCGCGAAATAGCGGATGGTTTGCGGGCGGCCGTCTTCCGTCAGCGAAAAGTCGTCCTGGCTGAGATTGCCGACCAGCGATCCGGTCTTGTTCCGCACCGTCGCCAGAACGTTGACCACCTTCACTTCCGTGGAGAAGACCGGCCCGTTCTGACCGGAGGCAAACCCGGCGCCGCACAGAGCCGCCGCTGCCTGGACAAGCTCGCGTCTGGTGAAATAGCCCCGCATGGGATGGCGCCGCTGTCCCGTTAGACGCGGCCGGCAAAGGCGCGTTCCAAGGGTGCGCACAGTTCGTCTATTAGCCTATTGCATCGTGACCAAGGACACAAGAATCATCCGTGCTGCCATATCCGGCGTTAGCGAGACTCCACGGACGCCGCGAACCGACGGCCATAGTAACCCGTCGCAGGCTCCGTACGCCATACAGTATGTGGAGAAGAAGCAGGAGGCTTGACATGAAGGTCTTGATGGCTGCTTGTGCCCTCTGTGGTCTCGTTGGGTTGCCAGCCGCGGCACAGCGCGGCGGAGTGTCTGGTGTTTCCCGCGCCGCTTCGTCGGTGGGAACCTTCAGCGCTCCAACGGTTGTGTCAATCCCGCGGCTGGCGCCCCGGTTCGTGCGCAACGGCAGTCTGGGCTACGGCTACGGGAACCCGGGCTACCTCCTTGGCGGCGGCTATCAGAATCAGGACGGCTCCTACCAGGCGACGCCCGGCATAGTGATGGTCGGGCCGGAGCCCGCCCAGCCCGCGCCGCCGCTCCGGCCCGTGCAAGCCGAGGTGCACGATTACGCGACGATGTATCCTGCCGGGCCGGCGGACGGGCCGTCGGCGCAGTTCTCCATTGTGGGCAAGGACCACGTCACACATGCGGCCCTGGCAGTGTGGGCGCAGGGTGGCATGCTGCAGTATGTCGAGGCGGGCGGTCCGGGCGGGCAGATGCCGCTCAGCGCCGTGGATCGCGATGCGACGCGGCAGGCCAACGCCGCCAAGGGGTTGCGGCTCCAGGTTCCAGCGGAGTAACCAGGGCCTGACGTCTGCTCGCTTCATGCAGACGCGGTCTCCTGGAGAGGCTGAAGCTGGTCCTTGACGCGAACAAAATGGGGGCCGTAAACTAACGACCCCCAAAGAGATATTTTGGTGCGGGGGGGGGGACTTGAACCCCCACGGGATTGCTCCCGCTAGCACCTCAAGCTAGTGCGTCTGCCAATTCCGCCACCTCCGCAGGGCGAATCTCGATCTACTTCTGGGCTGGTGCGGCCGGAGCCTGATTCGCTGGCGAGGCCGGAGCCTGCTGCGCCGGCCCGCTCGGTTGAATCGGGATTGTTACCGGCCGTCCGCCCCCCGGCATCTGAACCTGTACAGGCGGGACCGGCCTGGGTTGCGCCGGCATCGAGCGCACGGGCTGCGACCCGCGGGCCGGCAGCTCTTCGAGTACCGTCGTGCCCGGTCCCCCGGTGCCACGTGTCGCCATGATCGCCAGAGTCATCGACGTTATCATGAATAGCGTCGCCGCGATCCGGGTCAGCTTTGACAGAAGCGTCGCCGTGCCGCGGGGTCCGAAAGCCGTTTGCGAACCCATGCCGCCGAACGCTCCGGCGAGGTCCGCGGCCTTCCCGCTTTGCAGCAAGACCACAATCACCAGAAAGAAACAGATCACAACGTGAATGAAAACCAACAGACTGTAGACCATAGGGAACCCCCGGGCAGGCGGGCACACGCCGATATCCAGAACCCGGAACTCCCAGTATAGGGGACGCGCGGTGCGGAATCAACGCGCAGAACAGGCCGTCGCCGCTGCCGTCAGCCTCCCGCCGGATCGCTTCCGCGCCCGGGGAGACAAATTGTCCGTGCGGGCCGGCTCGGACGCGGGTGCGCCCCGCCCGTCTTTCGGTCGCCCGCACAGGGCGCACCAGCCCGCCTCTCTGTCGTATACGCCGCATTGATTGCAGCGGGTGTACACCGCGTAAGTCTGCACCGCCATCTCCGGCCCAGGATACCGCGGATCGCGAGGCGCCGGAACATTTTTTGTAGTTTTTGTTCAGGCGCCCCGAGGCCTGCCGAACGCGAACCGGATGGCGCCCGACGGGCAGTGGTCCACGCAGTTGCCGCACAGCACGCACTCGTCGTTCCGCATCGATCCCCGGACGGCCATGGCGCCGACGTCCAGGCTCATGGGACAGGTCTCGTTGCAGGAGGCGCAGGCCAGGCAGGCGTCCGGATCCGCGCGCAGATGCAGCGAGGGCCAACGGAAGCGGTCCTTGATCCGAGTTCCGATCACCATGAAAGGGGCGATCCAGCAGAGGTAATGGCACGAGGCCCAGCGGCCGAACAGCGCGGCCAGGGGCAAGATCAGCAGGAAAGCGCCGAAGTGGAGCAGAACTCGCGGCGGCCCCGAGCCGGCGCCGGTGCCGAAGAACGGATCGAACCTCCGCAGCCCGCCGGCATGGATGGCGGCCAGTACCAAGGAGGCCGACCACAACCCGCAGATCGCGTACTTGATGCGATCCCGCCAGCCGCCCTTGGCGGGCTTCTTGACGACCAGGTACGCGAGTTCCTGGATGACGGTCCCCGGGCAGAACCAGGCGCAGAACGCCCGGCCAAGGACCAGGGACGCCAGGAACAAGGAGCCCGTAGGTCACTACGCTGGCCGCCAGCACGCCCCGCGACGCCGCGACGATCGGCAACACGGGCGACATGAACAGGTGCAGCAGCGGGATTTGGAACAGAAGGAATCCGGCCGCCGCCAGGGTCCTGCGAATTCGCTGCCGCCGCTTCGTCATCCACTCCTATTACCGGACGCACGGCACGCCGGTTTCTTTTTTGATAGATTGACGGAGGCCATGCACAATCCCTTTCTCGAGACCGCAGCCGAGCCTCCGGATGAGGAACTGGTATCGAGCGCGCAATCCGGCGACCGTGCGGCGCTCGAAGGCCTCCTGGCCCGCCATCAGCCCTGGATCTTCAACGTCGCGCTCTGCATGTTGTACCGCCATGCCGATGCGGAGGACGCGACCCAGGACATCCTGATCAAGGTCCTGAAAGGTCTGCCCGCATTCCGGGGCGAAAGCCGGTTCCGCACCTGGCTCTACCGCATCGCGGTGAATCACGTCCTGAACTCGAAGAAGGACAAGTGGGCCGCTTCCGATGCCGTGTGCTCGTTCCCGATCGCCGCCGCCGGGCTCGCGCGCACTCCCGACCTCGATCTGCCGGACCCGCGCACCGTTCCGGTTCCCGTTGAAATCCTCATCGAGGAAACCAGGATCAACTGCACGGTGGGCACCCTGCTGTGCCTCGACGGCAGGCAGCGGCTGGTTTTCATCCTGGGCGAGATTTTTGGGGTGAGCGACGAGGTCGGCGCCGAGATCGCCGAGGTCACGCCCGTCAACTTCCGCCAGATTCTGTCGCGCGCCCGCCGCGATCTGTACGAGTATCTGCGGGGCAATTGCGGCTTGGTCGATCCCGCCAACTCGTGCCAGTGCGCGAAGAAGACGCGGGCGTTCGTCCAAGGCGGCGCCGTGGATCCGAGGAACATGCGATTCACCGCGGAGCACCGTCGCAAGGTCCGGGAGGTTGCCGATGGCCGCGCCAACGAGCAGAGCGATGCCTACATGAAGGTGGCCGCCGACGTGTACCGCAACCACCCGTTCTACGAGCCGGCCGAACAGGCGGCGATCCTGCGCCGGGCTCTCGAGACGGTGTCTCTGGTGCCGACGGCGTGATTTTTTCTGCGCGCCGCTGTCACAGCGGCCGCCGGTCGTTGTCCTATCTGGTGGAGGTGAGCACTTGAAGAAGATGTTAGCGATTTGGGCGGCGGCGGCTGCGTTCGGCTGTGCGCTGGCGGCCGCGGATTCCGATGTGGAGATCGCGCGCCAGCTCCTGGCGCTCGCGCGGCAGGCGATGGATGGCTGGATGAAGGGCAATCCCACGAGCGACCTGGCTCGCTCGGACTCCACGGTCACCTACTTCCATGCCGCCGCGGACAAACGGCTCGAGGGCTTGCCGGCGGTGACAGAGCTCTTCGAGAAATACCGCGGCGCGCCCCTGTTCGACAGCTATGAGATCATCGAGCCGAAGGTGCAGGTCAGCGGCGACGTAGCGGTCCTGACGTTCTATTTCGAATGCCGTAACGGGACCGAGACCTCTCGCTATTACGCAAGCGAGGTGTACCAGCACAAGAAAGAGGGCTGGCGCGTCATCCACGCACACTGGTCGAAGGCGAGAACACAATGAACACGGCCCAAGAGTTGGCGGCGGAGGTGCGGGCTTACTGCGTTGCACACCAGGACCCTAAGAACGCCCAGAAGTGGGCCCGCTATTTCAAAGAGGGCTACGACGCCTGGGGACTACTCGACAAAGAAAACCCGCTCTGGAACGAGAAGCAGCGCGAGTGGATGGAGCGGTACCGCGCCCTCGGGCTCGACGGCTTGGCGAAGGCGGGCGAGATCCTCCTCGCGAGCGGCAAGTATGAAGAGGCCAGCATGGCGATACGGTTCCTCAAGGAGCTGCGCGACCAGTTCGACGGTCGCATGGCCGCTCGCCTCGCCGGGTACTTCCGGGCCGGCATTCGGAACTGGGGCCATACCGACGTGCTTTGCGGAGAGGTCATTGCGCCGCTCCTCGCCGCCGGCCGGATCGAGCTGAAGGGACTGGCCGGTTGGCGCGGTTCGGATCTGAAGTACCAGCGCCGGGCGGTTCCGGTGGCGATGTTGGGATTGTTGAAGGCGAAGCTGCCGGCCGGCCCGTTGCTGGAGTTCGTGCGGCCGCTTATGCTGGACCCGGAACGGGTCGTCCAGCAGGGTCTCGGCTGGTTTCTGCGCGAGGCTTGGAAACAGGCCCCCAAACCAGTCGAGGCGTTCCTCAAGGAGTGGAAGGACCAGTCGCCGCGATTGATCTTCCAATATGCGACCGAGAAGATGACGCCGGCCCAGCGCGCGCGGTTCCGTTCGTCCGCGGGACGCCGCCGATAGTCGCGGCTCAAACAGCGGCGGCCTTGGCCGAACGCGCGACCCGGAGCATGGCGTCCAGGCTGCGCCCCACATCTTCTTCGGTCGTGGCCCAACCGGAAACGCTAATGCGCATGGCGGCGCGCCCATGCCAGACGGTGCCGCCGCACCAGCACGTGCCGTCCTCCTGAATGCCCGCGATCACGCGGTGCGTGGCGTCGTCGTCACCGAAGGAGACCAGGACCTGATTCAGCACGACGTCATTGAGCACTTCGTAACCGGCCGCGCGAAGGCCTTCCGCAAAGCGGGCCGCGTGGCGGCACGTGCGCTCGACCAGGTCGGCGACGCCCGAGCGGCCCAGAGACGCCAGGGCGGCCCAGATCTCGACGCCTCGGGCCCGGCGCGAGAGGCCGGGCGTGTACGTCCAGGGGTCGCGCCGCTCGCTGCTCACCAGGTAGGCAGCGCTCGCGGCCATCGTGTCGCGCAGGTGACCGGCCTCGCGCACGGCGACGACCGCGCTGTCATAGGGCACGTTCAGCCACTTGTGCGCGTCCGTGGACCAGGAATCCGCGGCCGCGATGCCGCGGGTGAGGTGTGCGCGTCCGGCCGTCGCCGCCGCCCACAGGCCGAATGCGCCATCCACGTGAACCCAGGCTCCGCCCTCGTGCGCCGCGGCGCAGATCTCCTCGGCAGGATCGAACGAGCCGGTGTTGACGTTGCCGGCCTGTATGCACACGATGGCAGGCCCGCCCAGGCGCGGCAGCGCGTCCGCGCGCATGCGGCCCTGCTCATCCGTGGGGACGCGTACGACCCGCTCCCTCCCCAGACCGAGCAAGCCCAAACATTTGTGGACCGTCATGTGCGCCTCTTCGCTCACCACCACGGCGATGGGAGGCGCGCCGAACAGGCCCTGGTTCTCGACGTCCCAACCCTCGCGCAGAAGCAAGGCATGGCGGGCTGCGGCCAGCCCGCAGAAAATGGCTTGCGTAGCGCAATCCACCAGGCCCGCGCCGGATTCTGGCGGCAGGTCCAGGATTTCCAGAAGCCAGCGGATCGCGACTTCCTCGATCTTCGCCGCGGCCGGCGACGTCGCTGCCATGACCGCATTCTGGTCCCAAGCGCCGGCCAGCCAGTTCGCCGCCAGGGCTGCCGGCAGCGCCCCACCGATGACAAAGCCGAAGTAGCGGCCGCCCGCGCTCGCCACCGTGGCCGGCGAACCCAGGCGATCGAGCTGGTCGAGAACGGCCTCTGGGTCCGACGGTCCGGCCGGCAGCTCCCCGTCCAATTGCGCCAGCGCACTGACCGCTTCCGCCGCGGGCGCTACACGACGCTCGTCAAGCTCGCTCAGATACCGGATCGACCGCGCGGCCGCGGATTCGAGCAGCTCCCGATTCATGACACCCTCGTCAGCCACCCGTGGACATCCGGCCGGCTCCCTCTGACGATCCCGAGAAACTCGTCTTGCAGCCTTTCGGTCACCGGCCCGCGGCGCCCCGGTGGGACAGGCCTCCGGCCGGTCGCGGACAGGCCGGAGGCCTGTCCCACCGGTATGTGGTCCACCGACCGCGCACCGGCGTGATCTCGGCGGCGGTGCCCGTGAGGAAGACCTCGTCGGCGATGTAGAGCATCTCGCGCGGGATGGGCGTCTCCGCGGCGGGGATGCCGAGGTCGCCCGCCAGTTGCAGCACCGCGTCGCGAGTGATGCCGCCCAGCACCGAACTGCCGAGGGGCGGCGTTGTGATCCTGCCATCGCGGACCACGAAGACGTTCTCGCCGGAGGCCTCGCTCACTAGGCCGGAGCAATCCAGCGCGATGCCCTCGTGGTAGCCGTTGGAGACGGCCTCCATTTTGATCAGTTGCGAGTTCATGTAGTTGGCCGCCGATTTCGCGAGCGCCGGCAGCGTGTTCGGCGCCATGCGGTTCCAACGGGCGACGCACGCGTCCACACCCTCCGCGGCGGCTTCGTCTCCCAGGTAGGCGCCCCACTCCCAGCACGCGATGAAGACCTCGACCGGGTTGTTGGCGGGGTGCACTCCCACGGCACCGTAGCCGCGCAGGACGATGGGGCGGATGTAGCAGGCGCTCATGCGGTTGATGTGCACCAATTCGCGGATGGCCGCCGAGAGTTCGCCGGCCGTATAGGGCGCGTCCATGCGGCAGATCCGCGCCGAATCGAGCAGCCGGCGTATGTGCTCATTCAGCCGGAAGACGGCTGGCCCGGAGGGCGTCGCATAGCAGCGGATGCCTTCGAACACCGCGCTCGCATAGCTGACGACGTGGGAAAGGACGTGGATGCGGGCCTCGTCCCAGGGGATGAAGGTTCCATTGCGCCAGATCTTCTCGGTAGGAGTCATGACATTTTCAGGATAGCCGGAGTCCGTGATGCAGAACAGATGCAGCGCTGACGATTTGATACCATAACAGTTGCATGGACCCGCAAGAGCAGCCGTTCCTGTACCGCAGCGTTTCCGGCAAGATCGCCGGGCTGATCGAAGAGGGGGTTCTGCGGCCCGGCGAGCGGGTGCCCTCGGTGCGCCGACTCGGCGCGCAGGAGGGCGTCAGCGTCTCGACCATCCTGCAGGCTTACACGCTGCTCGAAAGCCGCGGCTACATCGAAGCCCGGCCGCAGTCCGGGTTCTACGTCCGTTCGCGGCGCGAAAGCCTGCCTCCCGAGCCGCGCACTTCCGCGCCGGGGCGGCCGGCCACGCGGGTCGGCATCAGCGGCCTGGTATCGAGAGTGCTGACGGCGGTGATGGATCCCGAAGTCGTCCCCTTCGGCGCCGCCTGTCCCGCACCCGAGCTGCTGCCGGGACGGAAGGTCAATCGGTTGCTGGCGGGGCTGATTCGCCGGTCCGGCCGCGAGATCAACGGCTACAACTTCCCGCCGGGCCTTTACGACCTACGGCGCCAGGTGGCGCGCCGCTCGCTCGACTGGGGCGGGAGGCTGGCTCCGGAGGAGATCGTCGTGACCTGCGGCGCCACCGAGGCCTTGCATCTGTGCCTGCGGGCGGTGGCGCAGCCCGGCGACCTGGTGGCCATCGAGTCGCCGGCCTATTTCGGGACGCTTCTGCTGCTCGAAGCGCTGGGGATGGAGGTGCTCGAGATCCCGTCGCATCCGCGTCACGGGATGTGCCTCGACCTGCTCGCCGATGCTCTCAAGCGGCACCGCATCCGCGCCTGCATCGCTTCGCCCAATTTCAGCAATCCACTCGGCAGCTCGATGCCGGACGAAGGCAAGCGGGAACTGGTGGCCATGCTCGCCCGCCGCAACATCCCCCTCATCGAGGACGACCTCTACGGAGATCTGTACTTCGGCCAGGTGCGCCCGCGCTCGGCCAAGGCTTTTGACCGCGAGGGGCTGGTGCTGCTCTGCTCTTCGTTTTCGAAGATGATCGTGCCGGGATACCGCGTCGGGTGGTGCGCGCCGGGCCGCTTCCAGGCCAAAGTCGAGGCCCTCAAACTGACCACCACCCTGGCCACGCCCACGCTGCTACAGGCCGCCATCGCGGAGTTTCTGGAGAGCGGCGCCTACGACCGCCACCTGCGCAAGATGCGCGCGGCCTTCGCCACGCAGACCGAGCAGATGATCGCCGCCGTCGGCGAGTATTTCCCCGCTGGCACCAAAGTGACGCGCCCGGCCGGCGGCTTCGTGCTGTGGGTGGAACTGCCGCACGACGTGGACTCGCTCGAGTTGCAGGAACGCGCCCTGGCGGAACGCATCAGCATCAGCCCGGGGCCGATCTTCTCGGCCCGCCAGCGCTACCGGAACTACATCCGCCTGAATTGCGGCTATCCATGGTCCGAGCGGCTCGACCAGGCGCTGCGCACGCTGGGACGGCTGGCGGGCGGGTGACGACCCCGGTGGTAGACTAAGTAGCGCATGCGCAGGACCAAGTTCCTTCCGCTCCGCCCGATGTCGAAGCAGGACGTTCTCGACGCCATCCGGAATCACTACCGGCTTCTGGAGCAGTTCGATCCGAACGTGGAAAAGGGCGCCAACCTTACCTTCGACACCTGGGTCGACGACTGGTGCAGTGCGAGCGACCTGCCACTGGGAGAGAAGCTGGGCTCGACGCTCAACGCTCGGTTCGACGTTGAAATCAGCCGGGAAGAGTGGCGAGCGACCCTGGAGCCGAGGACGGCTACTCTGGGGAGCGTCTGTGAACTCCTGGCCTCGCGGGCGGAAATGCCCGACATCAAGCCGTTTTCAGTGTGCGGAACGGAGTGCCTGTCAGCCGGGGCCTTCCTGGCGGTTCGCACTGCGCTGGAGCGGGAGGGCGTTCCCGTCGAGGGCCTTCGCCCTTCTGCGCCCATCGAACCCCTGGCCCGCGCACATTTGGGTTCGTTTGTCACAGCGTTGGGCAAGATTGCGCCGAATGCGCTGCCGGCGCCGGAGGTGACGTACAAGTTCGCCCAACGAATGGGTGTGTGGCTCTTGATGGGTGGCGTCATCTCGCTGCTGGCGGCCGCCCTGGCGGCCACACCCAAGCTGGCACATTTGGGGATCTCACCCACGCTCGCATGGTTGGGGCTCGTGTCCATACTGGTGAGTTTCCTGATGTTCTACCTGGTCAGGGCGGATCCGTTCAAGACGCTCTCGTTCTCTGCGGTGAAGACCTTCCGCGATCTGACACAAGTCGTCATCCGCCGGACGTAAACGCGCCCATCCCCGCCCCGCCGCACACCTCTTCGTAATACCGCTCGTACTGCGGAATCGTCAGCGAGGAGCAAAAGCGGGTCTCGGCCGTTCGCCGCGCCGCGCCGGACATGCTCTGGTAGAGCTTCTCATCGGTCAGCAGCTCGGTCACCCGTGCCGCCTGCGCCTGGACGTCGCCGACGGGCTCCAGGAACCCGTCCACGCCGTGCGTGATCAGCTCCGGCAGGCCGCCGCCGCGGGTCGCTACCGCCGGCACGCCGCACGCCATCCCCTCGAGCGCGGCCAGGCCAAACGACTCCAGGTCGCTCGGCATGAGCAACACGTGCGCCAGCGGGAGCAGCCGCTCGACGTGGCTCTGCTTGCCCATGAACGTCACGTGCTCTTCGATGCCCAGCTCGCGGGTCAGCGCCTCGGCCGGTCCCCACTCCGGCCCGTCCCCGACCATCAGCAGGTGCGCCGCCGCGTGCCGCCGCACTTCGTGCAGGATGCGAATACAGTCCGTGACCCGCTTCACCGGCCGGAAATTCGAGATGTGGATCAGCACCTTGTCGCCCGCCGGCGCCACCGTCGCCGCGCGCCGCCGCTCCGGGTCCGGCTGGTACATCTCGCAGTTGACGAAATTCTTGATGACGCGAATCTCGCGCCGCACTCCCAGAACCTCCGCCGTAGCGTCGCGCAGGTAGTCGCTTACCGCCGTCACGCCGTCCGATTCCTCGATCGAAAACCTCGTGATCGGCAGATAGGAGCGGTCGGCGCCCACCAGCGTGATATCGGTCCCGTGCAGCGTGGTGATGAACGGCAGCCTGCGGCCCTGCCGCCGCAGCATATCGCGCGCCAGCAGCGCCGAAATCGAGTGCGGAATGGCGTAGTGTACGTGCAGCAGATCGAGCGCGTACCGCTCCGCCACCTCCGCCATGCGCGAGGAGAGCGCCAGCGCATAAGGCGGATACTGGAACAGCGGATAGGTGGTGACTTCGACCTCGTGGTAGTGGATGCGGGGGATTCCGGGGTCCAGGCGGATCGGATTGGCGTACGCGATGAAGTGGACCTCGTGGCCGCGGTTGGCCAGCTCCAAACCCAGTTCGGTGGCTACGATACCGCTGCCGCCGTACGTCGGGTAACACGTGATGCCGACTCTCACGCTACTAGGCTAGCAGGTGTCACCGGACACGCCGGGGCTTGTTGTGGGGCGGACGCCCTCGTCCGCTCCACAAGCGCGTGCCCGACGGTGTCACCCCGGGATCCGGACCTTGATCCCCGAACCGTGCCCCGGCCGCGACTCGATCGAGAGCTCGCCTCCCAGGCTCCTCACCCGCCGCCGGATACTCGCCGGCCCAAGCCGCAGCAGGTCGAGCTCGTCCAGGTTGAACGTGCCGCTGAAGGGGAAGCCCGCCCCGTCGTCGTCCACCGAAAGGTCCACCGCCTTGCCGGCTTGCTCGAGCGAGACCACCACCCGCCCCGCCTTGGAGTGCTTCTGCACGTTGTGCAGCGCCTCGCGCAGGATCTGCAACAGCTCCAGGCTGCTCTCCTGCGCCGCCTTGATGGTGGTGTCCGAACAGACGAACCGCCCCGCGATCCCGGTGTCCTTCTGGAAATACTCGACGATCCGGCGCGCCGAGGACACCATGTCGCTGGCATCCAGCTCGGACGGACGCATGCCGCGTAGAAACGACCGCACGTCGCCCACGATTTCCTTGGACAGCCCCTGCAGCTCCTTGAGCTCCTGCATTCCCGCCGGCGGATCGCGCTTCAAGATGGTATTCAGAATGTCGAGCCGCACCTGCATTCCGATGAAGCTTTGCAGCGGGCCATCGTGAAAATCGCCCGCGATTCGCTGCCGTTCCTGGTCGCGGGCCTTTTCCGCTTCCATGCTCAGGCCCTCTTCACGCCGGATGCTTTCCCGCAGCCACTCTTGCAGCTTCTTCTTCTGGTACGCCATGGTGCAACCGAGCAGCCCGGCGATGAGCACCACGCGCCGCAGCACATCGCCCCCCGATGGCGTCACGAACGAGAAGAACGCCAGCGAGGCGCCCACCACGATGAACACGTCTCCCCAATCGTGGTTGACTACGGCCGACATCATCAGGTACAGGAAGAAAAAGCTGCCGATCCAGGCGCTGGAGTCGGAGCCATAGGCCGCGAAGGCCACGAAGAACACCGTTTCGAAGAACAGGCCGGCGAGCGAGCCCTGAATCCGCTCCAGTTTGGGTCGAAGCAATGCGCCGAGGCTGTATACCGAAAACACCACGGCAAAGAGGGGAACCACCAGCGTCCCACGCGGCGGCGGGAACATCTCGGCGTAAAGGCAGGCGAACGCCAGCACGGCGCGGAGCACGTTCCGCATCCGGCGCCACTCTCGGGCTAGCGCTGCAGGATCGTAAGCCATAGCCATCCAAAAAAACGGCGCCGCCACGCGGTCCGTGTCCCACCCCTAGCGGCGGTACAGGTACAGCGTATGACTGCGGCCTTGGCCGTCATCCTCGATATATTTTGTCGCCTCGGGAGTCCAATCGGCAAACTCGAAATCATGCGCGACGACGCGCGCGCCCTTCTTAAGCTGCTTCTCCAGTAACGGCCGAAGCTTGTCGTTCGATCCGGGCAGCAGGTAGACGGTCAGCAGGTCGGCCGAGCTGTAGTCCTGTTTCATCAGGTCGCCGTGGACGATCCGCGCCCGCTTCTCCAGGTCCAGGCTCCGGATGCGGTCCGTGCTCTGTTTCCAGAGGTCGTCGTCGAACTCGACGCCCGTCGCGTCGGCCCGGAACTTCCTCGCGGCCATGATCACGATGCGCCCGTCGCCGCTTCCCAAGTCGAACATCTTCTCGCCCGGCTTCAGTTCGCCGAGCCTCAGCATTTGCTCGACGATCCTCTCCGGCGTGGGATAGTACGGCGCGAGCTTCTCGGTCCCCTGGCCGAGCGCCGCCCCTGCCACGAGCGTCCCGACTATCGGCAGAATCGCTACTCGTCTGATCAAACCAACCCCCCGGACTAGCAAGTGTACCTCATGGCCGACGCCTCCGGCGCCACAGCATGTAGCCGGCCCCCAGAACCACGACCGCGGCGCCTGCGACGACAAGCCCGGTCTCGTCCGCCAGGTCGGATACTCGCTTCCACTGGTCTCCCAGAAAGTAGCCCAGAGAAATGAAGGTGGCGGACCACAAAACCGCGCCCGTATACGCGAACAGCGCGAACGTCCGCGCCTCGAGCTCGGACGCTCCGGCGACGTAGGCCGTCAGATGCCGCACACCCGGGACGTAATACCCGAAGGTCAGCGTGATCCCCCCGATCCGGTGGAACCAGTCGTGGACCCTCCGCACGCGCTCCATCTTGATGTGCAGCCTCGGTCCGTACTTCTCCAGCAGGAAGTAGCCGGTCACGCGGCCCAGCGTGTAGCTCACGGTGATCCCGCACGCGCTGCCCAGCAGGGCGGCGCAATAGGTCGGTACCGGCTGGAGTCTTCCTCGGTAGATGAGATAGCCGGCGAAGGCGAGCAGCGTTTCGTCCGGAACCGGCAGGCCGACGATCCCCAGCACCAACAGCGAGAAGATGCCGAAGTAGCCGTAACGCGAGATCCAGTCGAAAATCAGTTCCATCGGGCCCGATCTACAGAGTAGCCGACCGGCGCGCTACAATCCATCCAGACGCGATGAAACGGGACGACAACGTTTGGGTGCAGGTCAGCCGCTACACTAGCCTCGCCTTTATCCTGCCCGTAAGCATGGGTGTCGGCTGCGCCATCGGCTGGGGGCTGGACAAGCTGTTTCACACGCACTTCCTCTACCTGATCTTTCTGGCTCTCGGCCTGGTCGCGGGCTTTATCGAACTGCTCCGCCAGTTCGCGGTGGAAACGCGGCGCGATGGAGTCTGAGACGGGGTTCTACCAGCGGGCCATCCGGCGCATCTACCTGAACATGGCGTGGGTCGCGGCCCTGGGCGCCGCCGGAACGGGCCTGTGGAAAGGCTGGCGGTTGGGCCTGGCCTTCCTGCTGGGCGCGGCCGGCTCGTATCTGAACTTCCGTTGGCTCCATCAGGTTGTGGGAGCGATGGGGCCGGACGCGCGCCCCGCGCCCAAGCGCATCTACGTCTTCTTCGCTCTCCGCTACCTTCTGCTCGGCCTGGGCGGATATGTTATAGTGAGGGTCTTTGGCATGAATGCGATAGCGGCCTTGGCGGGCCTCTTCGTGCCGATTGTCGCGCTAATCTCGGAAGTCTTCTACGAGCTAGTTCATGGAACATGAAATCTGGCTGACCGCCCTGTTCAACAAATACCTGGCCGGACCTGGAAGCACGGTGCTTTCTTGGGTCGGAATGAAGGCCGAAACACCGGGGCACCCCTGGGCCAACTACGTCACGATGGAAATCCTCGTCGCCGCCATCATCGTGGTGCTGTTCGCTCTGTTGCGGCCGCGCCTCTCCATGGACCGGCCGGGCAAATTCCAGCACTTCTTCGAGTTGATCTTTGGGTTTGTGAGCGACCAGACCGACGATGTGGTCGGGCACGGCGGGCGCCCGTACATGGCCTACTTCGGCGTCGTTTTCATCTTTATCCTGTTTGCCAACCTGATTGGTCTTGTCCCGACGCTCGAGTCGCCCACGATGTTCCCTCCGGTTCCGCTCGGCTGCGCTCTGGCTACTTTGCTCTACTACAATCTGGTGGGCATCAAGCGGCAGGGCGTCTTGCGGTATTTGGGGCACTTTTGCGGCCCGGTCTGGTGGCTGGCGTGGCTGATGTTCCCCATCGAGATCATCAGCAACATGGTGCGGCCTCTGTCGCTCACCGTACGTCTGTACGCCAACATGTTCGGGGGCGAGAAGGTGACGCTAGCGTTCATGGGGCTGCTGCCGTTTATAGTTCCGATACCTTTTATGGGCCTGCACATCTTCGTCGCCGTTGTCCAGGCTTACGTATTCATGCTGCTCACCATGGTGTACGTCGGCGAAGTGCTGCCGCACGAGGCGCACTGATTCATACCGGCATAATGCCGCGCCAGCGTGAGACCGGCGGCCCCGAGAGGCACGCCGGGAACCACCTCCTGGAGCGAGTTCATAAGAAGGAGACCACGTGAAAACGAAACTGTTGATACTGCTGGCGGCGATGATGGTGCTTGCCAGCCCGATGTTTGCTCAAGGCGGCGCGGCCGCCGGGGCTGCCGACAACCACTACTGGATCTGGATCGTCTCCGGTTTTTCCATGGCGTTCGCCTCGGGTCTCTGCGGCCTGGCTCAGTCTAAGGTCGCCGCCGCCGCTTGCGAGGGCATGGGGCGGAACCCGGGCGCTTCGGACGGCATTCGCCTGGTTTTGATTCTCGGCCTGGCGTTTATCGAATCGCTCGCACTCTTCACGTTTGCGGTTGTGTTCGCCAAAGTTGTGTAAGTAACGGCCGATGGCGGAGCCGCCGGCGGCTCCGCCCTTCCCACGCCCATGAAGCTTCACGGCATCTTCCCGCCTGTAACAACCCCCTTCGACCGCAACGGCGAGCTCTATCGGGCCAAAGTCCGGCACAACGTCGAGAAGTGGAATCTCACGGCGCTGGCCGGTTATATCGTGACCGGCTCGACCGGCGAGAGCGTCCTGCTCACAACCGAGGAGAAGCTCCAGCTCTGGGGCTGGGTGGCTGAGTTCGCGGCGGCGGAAAAGACGCTGATCGCCGGCACGGGGGCGGAGAGCGTGCGGGAAACCGTCGCGCTCACCAACCAGGCTGCGGCGCTGGGTTACAAGGCCGCGCTGGTGCGCACGCCGCACTACTACAAGAACGTCCTGAACAACGCCGCCGCTCAGATGCTCTATTTCCGCGCCGTCGCCGACCAGTCGAGGATTCCCGTCCTGATCTACAACTTCCCCGCGGCGACAGGCCTCGACATCGCGGCCGAGGCGGTGATCGAGCTCTCGGCCCACCCGAATATCATTGGGATCAAGGAGAGTTCTCCCAACATCGAGAAGATCATGCGCATGGCACGGGAGGCGCAAGCGGGCTTCCAGGTGCTCGGCGGATCGGCGGCGATGCTGTGGCCCGCGCTCATGGCGGGCGCGGTGGGCGCGATCCTGGCCTTCGCCAACGCGGCGCCTTACTCGACCATCGCCATCTGGGAAGCCTGGCGCGCCCGCGAGTACGAAGCCGCCGCGGACTGGCAGAACCGCATCGCCCGCGCCGCGGCGCTGGTCCCCGCCCGGTATGGCGTCCCCGGCCTGAAACACGCCATGGACCTCAACGGTTACTACGGCGGCCCGCCCCGGCTGCCGCTCACCCCCGCCTCTCCCGAGGCCAGACGCGAAATCGAGGATGCCTTCCAGGATCTGAAGGGGTGACTGCCCCGCGGCGTGGACCGGTCCGCTCCCTGACGGCCGCGGTTGAGTGCTCCAGCGCGAACGGCAGCACCGAACCGCGCGCGTCAGCAAGCGGCGCCCGGCCCGTTTACCCCTTGCGGCTCGAGTACTTGTTCAACGCGTCGAGGAACTCCTTGGCCGCCGCCGGCGGCGCGATGCCGGTTTGAACGATCTCCTTGTTTTGCAGCGTCCGGCCGTAGATCGCCTTGTTCGTGTCCACGTCCTGCCGCAGCGTCGCTCCGGAAAGCGAGATCCCGGCGAACAGGCCGCGCGAGCGCGAATAGGTCAGGATCTCGGCCGTCATATAGGCGTCGGTTTGGGCCGTGGCCGAACGTCCCACCGGGCCCGCCGCCGCGGTTGCGTCTCCGCCCAGGGTGAACCTGCTCGACAGCAGCCGCTCGGCCCCGCGCTGATTCATCACCAGCATGATCACGTCGGTCTCCGATCCGCCGATCTGGAATCCGAAGCTGCCGCCTTCGATGCGGATCGCCCCCGGCGCGCCCCAGCCTGTGCCTCCCTTGGAGCGGCAAGAGAAAAACCCACGCCCCCACTGGAGTCCAACCACAAAGGCTCCCTTCTTCAAGCCCGGAACCACCACGATGCAGGCCGATCTATCCAACAGGTCCTGCGGGACGCCCTTGTCCGGCGCCGCCATGACTTCCTGGAAAACTTCGGCCGCGCGGCCCAGCCGTTCGGCATCGGGATCCCTCTCGGCGGCGCACATCAGGCACGCGCTGGTCAACACGAACACCGGCAGCACTCGCTTCATCGCTTGCTTGCCCTCCTAGAGATTGTGTAGCACAAAGTGGAGCGGTGCGCGGGGATAAAAAAAGGGGAGCCCGAAGGCTCCCCTCGAATCGTCACAACTCCCAGCCGGCCCCCAAGTGGGGCTCGGCCTCAGAACGTGAACTTGGCGACGATTTGCGCCGAGCGCGCGTTGCTGGGGACGAACTGGTCGTATTGCCCGAACGAAGAGCTGCTCGGAATCAGGAAAGCACGCGAGGTTCCGTTGGTAGTAAACGGCGTTACGTCGGACAGATAGCCGCCCGTGAACTGCGCGTGATTGAACAGGTTGAACGTCTGGATGCCGAATTGCACTGCCATCCGCTCTTTGATGTTGAATTTCTTTTCGATGGACGCGTCGATGTTGTTAACGGGAGCCAAGGGAAGCGTGTTGCGTCCGCCGTTCGACAGGGCGCCGGGTCCAGCCACGATGTAACCCGCGTTGGGGTTATTCGCAACGTAAGCGACGGTTTGGCCGGCGGCGTTCAGCACCGGGGTGACGTCGCTGCCGATACTGTTCGAGCCGGCCGGGTTCACAATGGCCCGGTCCAGGGCATCGCCATTCAGGTTGGAATCCACGCCGCTCTGGACCGTGGCGTATTCCGGCGATTGATACGTATACGTCGCCGAGAACTTCCAGTTGCCGACCAGATTCTTCAGTGCCCAGTTGCCGTTCTGGAATGGCCTGAAATCGTAGATCGGCGTGAACGTGAAGCGCAAGCGGCGGTCAAAGGCCGAATCGGCCCATTCCGCCGCCATGTTCTGGTAATCCTGCGCGCGGCGCGGCGAGAGAATTGTCGAGAAATTGGTTGCCGCGGAGTCGTCCTGCGCATGGCTCCAGGTGAAGGCAGCGATGTACTGGAAGTTGTTCGAAAAACGCTTATTCATCTGCAGCGCCAGGCCGTTGTACTTCGAGTTGCCCCGCGGATTGTATCCGGTGATGTTGTTGGGGAACCCATACTGGGCCAAAAGATTATTCGGGTTCGTCTCGATTTGCGCGAGGGTGGTGGTGAGCCCGGCGATCGTCGCAGCGGAGGGCATGGTCAGGTATGTCGGGAGATAATCCGTCGGCGTCACCTTCGAAATCTTGTTAATGCGGTCCTGATTCCACAGGTGGACGCCCTTGGTGTAGACGTAGCGCGCCTCAACCGTGTAGTCCTTGCCCAGCGAGCGTTGCACGCCCAAGGTTCCGGTCATGGCGTAGGGGCGCTTGGTCTGATCGAACGTATAGGACGCGACGGCCGCACGTGCGTCCGCCGGAGTGGCCCATCCCCCTGCGGCCCCAGTGCTATGCAGCCCGCCACTGGCCAGGAAGTTGGTGGGCGGACAAGAGGGGTCGGTGGTGTCCCCAAATGAGCCGGTGCAATCCAGGGTGGTGGCAAAGAACGGTGGAGAGGCATTCTGGTTGAGGTTGATGTAGGTGTTGTCGAAGGACCGTGCCAGGCCGCCCCGGATCGACCACACGCCATTCGTCCCCGGCGAATAGGCAAAACCGAGGCGCGGCGACCAGTCGTTCTTGCCCGTCTTGGGCGCGGCAAAATTGATGACGCCGGGAACGTCCGCCAGGGCGCTCTCCGCCTGGTAGCGCGAGCCTACCGGCACGTTAACGTACTCGTAGCGCACGCCCAGGTTGAGGGTCAGGTTCGGGCGAACGCGGAAATCGTCGTTGAAGTACCCCGCCTGCGACAGGAACCCGAACGGCACGTTCGCGAACCCGGCGCTACGCTCGCCCGATACGCCGCTGAGGTTGCCGCCCGTGGGCGCGTAGTCCAGCAGGTACTCCTCGAGCGAATCATAGTCGTAATCGCCGCGGACGCGTTGCACGAAGTACCCGGCCATTATGACGTCGAAAGCGCTGTAGCCCGCTTTGAATGTGTGCCGGCCCCAGGTCTTGGTAAGGTTGTCCTGCAGCGTCGAAAGGTTCTCGATGGAGCCCGAGGGAGTATTCGGATCCGGCCCCACTTGCAGGTTCAGGTCGTCATAGGCGAGGTTCGGGAACATGCTCAGGCCGGGAAACGCGAAGCTGCCGGCGGTGACGTTGGCGTTGTTCCGGCTGTACGAAACACGCAGCTCATTCTGCAAGGTGGGAGAAAAGTTGTGGAATTCCGAAAAGGAGCCGCTCTTGTTCACGTTCGGTTCGGGCTCGAAGAACACCGGCAAGTTGGCATAAAAATCGAGGCCTTGGCTGTTGTTGTAAACGAACCGGCCGCGAAGCTGATCCTTGTCGCTCATGTTGTAGTCGACGGCAACCACCGCGTTGTAGCTGTTGAAGTAGCTCGGCGAGGCGAAGCTGAGATTGCCGACAGGAATGGATATCGCCGGACAGAGCGGGCAAGGGTGGCCCAACGCACCTGTCGGATCGCCGCCTTCTTGCAGTACGCCGGTTTGCGTCGCCGCGACCGGCACATACTGCTCGAAGACCTTCAGGTTTGTCGCGTTAACCCCGGGAAGGCCGGCCAGCGCGGTTAAGCCGGCGGCGGTGGGCGCGGTTACCACTCCAGCCGGGTTTGCGGTCTGACCAATTGGGTTGTACTCGAAATCGCCGAAGTAGAAAAGCTTGTTCTTGATGATGGGCCCGCCGACCGTGGCGCCCACGCGGTTCGAGTCGAAACGTGGCTGGGAGGTGTCGCCCGCGATACGTTGCTGCTGGTCGAGAGCGTTCAGGTCGCGATTTTGCAGGTACTCGTAAATCGACCCGTGGATCGTGTTGGTCCCGGACTTCACGCTGACGTTGAATACCCCGCCCGAGGCTCCGCCGAACTCGGGGCTGAACTGGTTCTGCAGCAGAGTGAATTCGCCCACGGCATCGTTGGGTATGGTGACCTGGGGACCGGTCACGTAGTGGTTGTCGTTCACCACGCCATCGATGTTGAACGTGTTGTTCTCCGGCCGCTGGCCGGCAATGCTGGGGCCTGTGCCTTGTCCAACGCCACCGGACGACGCCACTCCAGCGCCGAGGAGGCTGAGGTTCCAGATCCCCGACCCGTTTACAACCTTGGAGGTTGCGGCAATGCCCATGTCCTCCGCGATGTTGGTGGTGTAGGTGGTCGACAACTGCGCCGACGAAGTGTCGATCAGCGCCGCCGCCGCGGTAACCTCTACGGTCTGCGAGAGCTCGCCTACCGGCAACGTCAGGTTGACCGTAGCGGTATGGTTGAGATCCAGGGCGACACCCGTCGTCTTGGCGGCCGCAAAGCCCTTCGCGGCCCCCGAGACATCGTACTTTCCAATCGGAAGGTTGTTCAGCCGGTATTCCCCGGCCGAGTTGGTTGTTGCCGTGTACTTGACGCCGGTGGCTGTATTGAGGGCCGTGACCGTCGTATTGGGCACCGCCGCCCCGCTGGCGTCGGTAACGGTCCCGACGAGAATGCTGTCCATGGCCTGCCCGTAAACCGCCGCCGTCAAGAGCAAGGTTGCAGCCAGAAGCACACACAGCCTGGTCGCAAGAAAACGAATCTTCATCGTTGGTTTCATATTTCCCCTCTCCTTAGATTCCGTAGATCGCCGCGTTCAGAACCGCCGCTCCGGATGGACCGAAGCCGGTTCCTGCAATCCGTCGGGTTCCCGTTTGCGCGATGAGCACGGTTGTGGGCACAAACGGAGCGAAAATGAACTCCAAACTCTTCATGCTTCCCCTTAATTGCCCGCCCGCCGCCTGATTCACGGCCGGCTGGACCTCCTAACTGCCTGGATTCCGCGACGATCATTCGAGCGGACTCCCTCACTCTCACCGGTACCATTCACAAGATCCGGCTTCCCTGCTCGGAGCAAAACCAGCCCCGCTCAGAGGCAGATCCTCTCGACTACATAACCTTCGCACAACTCGGTGCTCGTGCTGCAACACTAGTCGTCTGTCGAGTATATAGCGAAAAAGCGCATCCTGCATGACTTACGCGTACCGCGGCGAACTTTCTGCGACGTCCGCCGTCAAACTCCCCGGGAAAAGTGCCACCAGCGCATTCCGCTCCAGGCCGGTTCTCCCGCGATCCGCCCCACGCACATCCCCGCCGCCATGAGCGTTGGGAGAGGCGAATAGACTACCCGCCAATACACTAACCCCCTTTAAGGTGGGTCTACCCATGTCCACGAGCCGTAGCAGCTTCGGTACCAAACGTGCAAGTTGCTCACCCTTAAGCACTTCATACGGTTACACGGCCTCAGGCTCTGTGGTTTTTGGTAGCTGAGAGGCCTGCCCCTACCAGAATCGGTAACATGGGGCTTTAATCTCCCGGCTCCTGGAGGTCGATCAAAGGCGAGCCACGGCACCCCGCCGCAGCCACTCTGGTGCATAATTGAAGGAACGCATGGCCGAACAAGCGGAGTCCCAGTCTGGAGCGCCGTCCGAGGGCAAAGCGCAGGGCGCGGGAGAAACCAACCTTGCTTGGCAGCGCGTGCAGCTTGCCCGCCATGCCAAGCGCCCTCACTCCCTAGATTACATACAACGCCTTTTCACTGACTTCCAGGACATTCACGGAGACCGCCGTTTCGGCGACGATCCCGCTATCGTCTGTGGGATGGGCTTCTTCGAGGCACAGCCCGTCATGGTGGCAGCCCAGCAGAAGGGCCGCGACACGAAGCAGAAGCTGTACCGCAATTTCGGAATGCCCAAGCCGGAAGGCTACCGGAAGGCCTTGCGCGTGATGCAACTTGCGGCCAAGTTCCGCCGCCCCATACTTACTTTGCTCGACACTCCGGGCGCGTATCCCGGCATCGACGCCGAGGAGCGCGGGCAGGCCGAGGCCATCGCCTTCAATCTGCGGGAGATGTCACGGCTCGGCGTGCCGGTCATCGTCATCTGCATCGGCGAAGGCGGCAGCGGCGGCGCCTTGGCGCTGGGGGTGGGAAACCGTATCCTGATGCTCGAAAACGCCGTCTACAGCGTGATTTCGCCCGAAAGCTGCGCCGCCATCATCTGGCGCGATTCTTCCAAAGCCGCTCTGGCCGCCCAGGCCTTGCGCTTGACGGCACAGGACCTGCTCGGCTTCGGACTCGTCGATGAGATCATTCCTGAGCCGCCAGAGGGCGCCCAGGCGGACCCGGATCGGGCCGCCGGATTCGTCCGCGACGCCCTCCGTCGCGCGCTCGCGGAATTGTCGGGCCTCTCCGCGAACGAGCTCATCGAGCAGCGCTACGCCAAGTTCCGCGCCATGGGCGCGTTCTTCACCGAGCCGTAGGGCTGAGCGCCGTAAAGCCAAAACCGAAGAAGCGCCCCGGCTCCGCGTTGGGCAGCGTCCAGATGGTTAGAGTGCTGGCATTATCGTCCACAGCGGCAAGACGGATTGTGTCGCCGGCCGTCACCAGTCCGATCCCGAACGAACCGCCCTGTGCCAGATCCATCGAGAGCTCTTTGACGAACCGGCCTTCCCGTGTGAACTCAACCAGCTCGCTCGGCTGGTTGGGGTCCGGGTTAATCACGTCGGCATTGCTGACGATCAGGTCGCCGTTCGGAGCCAGCACCAGGCCGAGCGGCCCATGCAGATGCGTGTTGTCCGTGTAGATGACGGCCCCCGGACCGTTGTCGGCAGTGGCGTGGCCGGCGCCCCAGACCGCATAGACGGCGTTGTCCTCAGTGGAAGCGACGTAGAGGATGTCCCGGAACGAGTCGTAGGCCAATCCTGTCGGGCCCACCACCAGAGCGGCCGGATCGCAGCGGTGAGAGTACCCGGAGGCAATCTGGAGCGACTTCGTGACCGTCACTCCGGTTGGCCCCGCGGACAGGTCGAACCGTGTGACGCCGCCGCTGAGCGCGTTCGAAACGAATAGCTGCACCCGGCCGCCCCGGTCGAAGACGGCCGAGTCCCACGGCCCGTTAATTAGCTTGGAGTCGGTGAGGGTCGTTAGCAGGTTCCCGCTGCGGTCGAGCACCAGCAGCGAGCCCGCCGTCGCGGTGGCGCACGAACCGTCGGCGGTGGGAAGGTTGCCGACGATCACCAGCCCGGCCTCGAGGACGTTCAAAGCGGTGGTGAGGCCCAGGCCGGAAGCACCCTGGAAGAACACGGTGGTCGGGCCCGTCTTCGGAATCCGGACAATCGTGGTTCCGGTTCCCTGAAGGTTGGCGCTGTTGTTGAAGTTCGAAACCAGGATGTCACCCGGACTGGTGGTTCCTCCCGTGGGGAAACCCGGGGGCACGAAAGCGACCCCGTAAGGGTTCACGTCGCCATTGGGCGGGACGGTGGAAACGATGGCGACGGGGTCGGGCAGAATGCCCTGGTCCATGTTGCCAGCGGCAACCGCTTGGCCGGGCCCGGCCAAAGCCAGCGCCACGCTGAGCACACCGGCGGCAACCCTCCCTGCCCTCTGTTTCTGGTTCGGAGCGGCGGATTCCAGCGCTCCCGATGACACCACTGTCTGTTCATGCATTGTCACACCCCTCTTGTGTGGTCCGATTGGGTTATTCTTCTCGAGCCGGTCTCGGCTCCCAGACGAAGACTTACTGGAATCAGGATACCGGGGAACCCCGGCCCAGTTGTTAGGGAGTGGTAAAAGTCTGGTAAGAACTCCGGCGGCGGACTCTTCAGAAACCGCGTTCACCGGCTGCGAGTTGTGCCATAGTGGTGGTGAAAAGTGCGCCGGTTCGCCGGGGAGGTGCCGCGGATGGTGCCCGTCTCAATCCTGGCTGTGAGTCCCGCCGAAGAGGACCACGCACTGCTGGCGCACGTGTTCAGCCACTCCAACTGGAGATTCGACCGGGCCCGGACGTGCGCCGGGGCGCTGAAAGCTCTGCAGAGCGCTGGGATCGCGGTCGTCATCTGCGCGGCCGAGCTGCCGGACGGAACTTGGAAGGACCTGCTGGCCCGCCTCGCAGCCGCGTCCGTCCCGCCGCGCCTCATCGTTGCGTCGCGCTTGGCCGACGATAGCTTGTGGGCCGAGGTGCTCGACCGCGGCGGCTACGATGTCCTCAGCATGCCATTCGAGCCGGCTGAGGTGATCCGCGTTGTTAGTCTGGCCTGGCGCCAGTGGCAACACGAATCCGAGCGTCCGCCGAGCCGTTGAGGGTGAAGACCCGTTGTGGGGCGGGCGTCCACGCCTGCGCGGGACGTCCACGTCCCGCCCCTGCCGGACCTGGAGGACCGCCCCACGACAGGAGTTAGTTAGACACCAACTCCTTGTCGCACCGAGCAATCCTCCGAGGTCCGGGTCAGGTTCGGGCTGTAATAGGGGTCGGCGTCCAGCAGATCCTGCCAGCGGGCGCGCAGGGCCGCGTAACCCGCAGGGTCGAATGTCAGGTTGCGCGGCGCGCGCGTGAGCGATTCGTGATGCCGCAGCAGAGCGTAGGGCGTGTAGAGGTTCCTCAACCCCAGCCGCCGGAGACGCAGGCACAGGTCGACGTCATTGAACGAAACCGGAAATAGGGCCTCGTCGAAGCCGCCTACCTGCTCGAAGGCGGCGGCGCGCACCAGCATGCACGCGGCGGTGACGGCGCTAACGTTGCGAATCACGTCCGGAAAATCGAAGTAATAGCGACCCCGCCCATCGAGCCCGCGAAACACGTGCCCGCCGCTCTCCAGAATGTCCAGCGCCACGCCGGCGTGCTGAATGCGGCCGTCGGGAAACAGCAGCCTGGCGCCGATAGCGCCGGCCTCCGGGCGCGCCCCCAGTTCGATGAGCGCCTCGAGCCAGCCCGGCTCGATGATCTCGACGTCGTCGTTCAGGAATACCAGCAGCGGCGCATCGCACTCGCGCGCCGCGGCATTGTTCATCGCGGAGTAGTTGAACGGCCGGCCGCGCCAGTCGAGGTAACGGACCGCGTGTCCGCCCTCCCAGGAACGCACCAGCCGCTCGATCCGCCGGCCCCGCGAATTGTCGATGACGAAGACTTCGTAGTCCGGATAAGCGGTCTTCGCCGCCAGTGATTCGAGGCAGGTGCGGAGCGCCCCAACGTGGCCGCCGGAGGGGATGAGAATGGCGGCGCGCGAGCCGGGCGGGACCGGGTAGCGCACCCGCAAGCGCCCGGGCGCGCAGCCCGCCACGACCGCAGCGCTCAACCCGCGGCGGCGCAGATGGTCCTCGACGGCCCGGCGTTCCGCTTCGGCGGCGTGGGGCTTCGCTTCCGGATCCGCCGCCGACGAGCCCGCCCCTGTGCGCCAGTGGTAGAGCACCCGGGGGATGTGCGCCACCTCCGCGGTCAGCTCGGACAGCCTCAGGATGAGGTCGTAGTCCTGAGCGCCGTCGTACTCCGGGCGGAAGCCGCCGGCCCGCTCGACGAGATCGCGGCGCGCAACCAGCAAGTGGCCGCAGTAGTCTTCCGAAAGCAGCAGATCGGGTGACCAGTCCGGTTTGAAGAACGGGGCCCAGCGGTTCCCGGCGGCGTCGAGTTTGTCCTCGTCCGAATAGAAGAAGCCGGCCCCAGGATGGTGGTTGATCGCATCGACGGCATAGAAAAGGGCGTCCGGCGAAAGTTCGTCGTCCTGATCGAGCAGCGCGACGTACTCGCCGTGGGCCAGCGCCAGGGCGGCGTTCGAGGCGGCGGAGATGCCGCCAAGGCTCGCCAGAGCCGTCACCCGGATGCGGGAGTCGCCGGCCGCGGCGCGCGCCAGGATCTCCGAGATGTCCGGCGAGTCCGAGCCGTCGTCCGCCAGGCACAGCTCCCAGTTCGAGTAGCTTTGGGCGCGGACGGACGCGATAGCGCGCTCGATGTCGGCCGGCGTGGGCCGGTAGACCGGGACAATCACGCTCACGAGCGGGTGCTGGGCGAACGCGCGGAACTTGAGCCGCATCAAGGAGTCGTCGCGCCGCTCGAACCCCTTTATCCAACCCGCGTAGGCCACCAGGCCGGAGTCGGTTTCGGGCCCGGTAACGCCCGTGGGGCGAACCAGGGCGGCCACCCGGAGCAGGGGGGCGCCGCAGGCGCATAGGGTACGCCAGATGCGGCTGTGCAGGATGTCTTGGGCACGCCTCCCGGCCAGGGAGACTTGCGCCCCCAGGCGGTCGAGTGAGATCCGCTGGCTTTCGAGCGCGTCCGCGACGGCTCCCAGATCGCCCGGCGCGCCGCCCGTCCGGCGGAACAGCACCCCGCCGCCCAGGCAGCCGCCCTCGAAATCCGGCTGCGGCAAGAAGCCGAGACCGCTGAGAAGGCGCAGCGCCGCCAGCGGCAGATCCGCGCCGGCAAACAGAATCGAGCCGGATCGAGAAGCGAGGCCGGCCGCGGTCGCGGCGTCGGCAGGGCCCATCGAGACGGCCAAATCGACCGGCCCGCTTGTCACGCCCTCGACGCCGAGTGCGCTGAGAGCGCCGGCGAGAGAGTCCGCACCCGGGCCGGCGCAGCAGACCCGGCGCGGGTGGAGCGCCCGCACAATTTCCGCCGCGGCGGCCGCGGGATCGAACCGGAATGGTGCGCTCATATCAGCGGCCCATCTTCACCAGGCGCCCCAGCGTCCACCGCCGCGCGCCCGTTCGTTCGCCGCGCCACGGCAGCTCGTTCAACAGCTCGGATAGGTCCTCGCAGTGGGAGCGCAGCATGGCCTCGATGAGGTGCTTGTTGTCGTCCGATAAGAGGGTGGCGGAGCGCCTGTTCACGCCTTTGTTGAACCGGGTTCCGGCAGGTCTCGTGGCCAGCAAACCCCGTAACCGGGCCTCGTCCAGCGGGCGGCCCAGCGCGCGGATGACGGAGCTGAAATAAGCGAATGGGTCCGCAGCCAGATCCTCGTAGTGCGTTTCGATGACGGGCAGATCGGGCCGGATGCCGCGCCACGAAAGGTAGAACCCTATGTACCACGGCACCGCGTGCTGAATCAGATAGAAGTAGCGCTCCTGCACGGGCATGGCCGCATAGCGCGCGCGGTCGTGTATGTAACACACCGGGTTGCGGTGGTCTTCGTTGCAAACGTGGTCGTCGAAAGAGACGATCACGTCGCCCAGGTTTCGCCAGACGTAGACCACGGAGAGGTTCTGCTGGCGGATGATCTCGACGTTCGGCACATGGGGCCGGAGGTGCATCTGGATGACGAAATCGCGGTCGAGGTACGGCTCCAGCAGGTGCTCGTCGAGGTGCTGCTCGAGACGGCCCCAGTAGGGGACTGGCTCGATGCGCTCCGCGTCGAAGTACAGCGCCAGCACGCGCGCGATAAAGGTGGACCCACTTTTCATCGAGCACGCTACGAGAATGCGGTTACGGTCTGCCGGGTTGCTCAACTCTGATGAGGTAGTCTAGCACGCTGGCTGGAAGCCTGGGCCTTCTTGTGCGGGCTCGGTGCGGGCTCTTTCAGCAACGCTTCGATCTGGTCCCGGATGTGCTGCTCGATGTCGCCCCTCAGAAAGTCGTCGCCTATGCCGCCGTGCTGGGCGCGAATCATGCCCGTGCGGTCGACGAAGACCATCTGGGGAACATACAGCGGCTCCGCGTAGGAATGTTGCAGGTACTCGTGCACGGTGTCGTTTGACGTGACGCCGACCGGGTAAGTGAGCCCCAGCATCTTCACGAAATCCGGGACCAGCAGCGCGGCGTTATCGTTGAACGCGACGCCCAGGGGCTGAAACCCGCGCGGCCCGTACTCTTTGTAGAGCCGCTCCACGATGCCTGAGGCGTTCTGGCAGTGCGGGCAGGTCGTGTGCACGAAATCGATCATCACGACTTTGCCGCGGAACTGGCTCAACAGAAGCTGCTCCCCGCCGACAAGCTGCACCGCCAGCTCGGGAGCTTTGCGGGGAATGTCGCCGGCCTGAAGCGCCGCCAGGGCGAGCGCCAAACCAATACCGAGTGAGATCGAGCGAGCAGTCATCGTCTTCAGTTTAAACGATAGAGGCCACTTTGAGGGTCCGCTCCCTGACGGTCGCGGTTCGGTGCCACGGTTCCCTCCAGCACCGAACCGCGCGCGTAAGCAAGCGGTTTGCCGCCTACCAGGCTAGTCTCCGCCACCGGCAGGCCCTCCAGGCTGGTGACGCGCGCGCCGTCGAGGCGCAGCAGAAAGTAACCATCGTCGCCGCGGCCCGCCACGGCATCCGCGGAGCGGGACGTCACTTCGAAGGTCTTCCATTTTCCGGCCAACACCTTCTGGTACAGCTCGAAAACCTTGCGGGCCTGCGCCGGGCCGCTCCATTCGGAGGCGTACGCGAGCACCATTTGCCGCCAGTCCGGTGGGCGGTGCTTGCGTGCGAAAAGGCGGAAGGATCCGCCCCTCCACTCGGCCGCGATGGCGGCTGCCTCCTTTTCGCCCGCATACGGGGCCAGCAGAATCGAGTGATTGAGCTCCCCCAGCTCGCCCTCCGTGAAGCCCCGGTAGTTCCGCTCGGATGCGAACGCCGGGAGCGGCGGCCACACCGGCTTGGGGTGCTGGAGGTAGATCTCGGGGTGAAGGACCTGCTGCGTGTTCTCCGGCGGCCGGCGAAACACCTCGGTGAACGCAGCCTTGTCCATCTTCTCCACCAGCGCCTGCTGGAACAACATGCCCTGGGTATACGGGAACAGAAGCGTCTCCTGGAGGTAGCGCGGGGCCCGGTCGAAGACCGGGTACTGTCCCGAGGCGGCCCCGTTCATGTTGCTCATCGACTTGACCAGGTCCGGCGAGTTCTTGAGCGTCCGGCCGGTCTCGCGCGCCACGTACTCGGACATCAGCCAGGTCGCCTGCCCCTCCATGACGGCCAGCCGCGCCAGGGAGCTGTCGTCGTTCTGGCTGGCGCGGTCCATGAATTTCTCCAGATGGAAATGCTGGTCGGCGAGGGCGTGGGCCAGTTCGTGCACGAGCGCGTAGCGCTCCTCCATGCCCGCCCGCGGATCGATGACGAAGAGCTTCTTCTTGTGGAAGTCGTAGAACGCCGCGGCCTGCTCGGTCAGCAGATCGATGCTCGTCTGCTTGAGGTCGAAATCGGGCGGCGCGAAGCCGAACTTCTTGAGCACCGCCTCCTCGGCCTGGATCTCCACGGGCTTGACGGAATCGCGGATGCGCTGCTCGAAGAGTCCCTTGGCGTGCTCCCGCGAGATGCGGTCGTAGCGGATCTTGGCTAGCGGCTCGAGACCGGAGATGTCTCCGAGCTCCGAGACGATGCCGTCGATCTCGCTGAAGAGCGGGTCTTTGGCTGGCGCCTGACCCGCGGCCGGCGCCGCGATCCAGAGCGCGGCCAGAAGTGGCCAGACCAGGAGTCTTTTCATTTGAACGAGCCCGCCAGTCGCCGCACCCGATTTCGGAACAGGGCCGCGGCGACGAGGACCAGCCCGCCGCTCAGCCCCAGCGTCCACCGCGCCCCGATGCGGCCGGCCAGAGCGCCTGCCGCCAGGCTCCCGAAGGGACCCACGCCCACGATCATCATCGAGTAAAGAGCCATGATCCGTCCCCGGTAATCGTCCGGGATGAGCGTCTGGATCAGGGTGTTGGCGGATGCGTTTTGCCGCATCACGCTGAAGCCCGCGGCCGCGATCACCACCAGCGCCACGTAGAACGACGTGGACGACGCGCATACGATGAAGGCCGCTCCCAGGATGAGGGCGCCGTAGAACATCACGTCCGTCAGGCCGGCGATCCTGGTCCGGCGGGCCAGCGCGAGCGTGCCCACCACGGCTCCGATCCCCATCGCGCCCATGAGGAAGCCCAGGCCGCGCGGCCCGCGATGGAACACGGTGTCGGCAAAAACGGGCATGAGCACCATGGCCGGCATAGTGCAGACGGAGATCGCAGCGACCATAACGAGCAATGTCCTGATGTGGGCAGCGCGATGAACGTAGCGGAAGCCTTCCACCAGGTGCTGCCACGGCGATGCGACCGCGCCGCGCACGAAGCGCGGCAGGCGCATGGCCACAAGCGCGCCAATCACCGCCAGGAAACTCAGCCCGTTGATCAGAAAGCAACGTCCTTCGCCCACGGCCGCTACCACCAGGCCCGCCACGGCCGGCCCCACCACGCGCGCCGAGTTGAACATCGCCGAGTTCAGGGAGATCGCGCTCAGCAAATCTTCCTTGCCGGTCATTTGGATGAGCAACGACTGCCGGCCGGGCATATCGAAGGCGTTCACCACTCCGAGAAACGTGGCCAGAACGAAAACGTGCCAGACCTGGACCCGGCCGCTGAGCGTGAGTGCGGCCAGCGTGAACGCCTGCAGCATGGCCAGCGTCTGCGTGACGACGACGATGCGGTGCCGGGAGTAGCGGTCCGCCGCCAGCCCGCCGATCGGCGCCAGAACGAATACCGGAATCTGCGCGCAGAACCAGACCGCGCCCAGCAGCCACTCCGAGTGCGCCAGCCCCCAAACCAGCCAGCCCTGGGCCACCGTCTGCATGAACGTGCCCACCAACGAAACGAGCTGGCCGCCGATAAACAGGCGGAAATTGCGGTGGCGCAGCGCGCGAAAACCAAGACGCCACCCTGCGGCGGCCGAAGCGCGCTCCGTTTCCAGGAGCAGCTCCTCAACCTCCGGCGACGACGATGGATCTGAAGGCCCGGCGGGATCGAACGACACTGCCATCCTTCAGGATAAACCCAGGTGCGCTAAAATGGCTCTTCGGCTGGGCAACGCCCTCTAAGGAGATCCGATTTGGCAGACGACAAGACCTACCGTTCCACCAATGTGGGCAGCGGCACGTTTATCATCAGCAAACCGAAACGCAAGCGCGCCAAGCTGCGGCAGTCGCGCGTGAAGAACCCCCAACGCGGCGCCCGCAAGTAAGAACTCACGGCAATTCAGGATCGGAAGAGAGAGCCCGGAGTGTTTGCGGGTTCTGGAGGGGCAACAAGAGGGGTCTGGATGGCTCTATCAGTGGGAAAAAAGGCTGGACCGCACTCTCTCTTCCGGCCACGAGCTTAGTCCCGCCATCAGCGCGACTCCGAATCGGCGCGCGCCAACCTGTTGTTTCGAGGCGAGAAGAAAAGTTCAAACTGCGGTGACTCGCTCGCTCAGCGAGCCAATCGTTGCAAGGTCAATCCTTCTTCTTTGCGGTGGGCTTCGGTTTGAGCGAACCTACGTACTCGTAACTGCAGTCGAAGAACCGCTTCAATTCCAGTGTCGAGGAGAGCAACGAGTCAGGAACCTCGACGTACTCGGGCTGGACCCTACCATAGGCCTCGCACAGCTTAGCCTTGTACTTCTTAAGAAACGCCTCCCGCTCTCCCGCCGGCAGCCGGAGAGCCAGCTTGCCCTCTTTGCTGAGGTAGCTGAACATATGACCGTTCAGCGATGTGTAAGGCACGGTCGCCCCCTTCCGTTCGACACGCGGATTGGTGGCCACCAACGTTTCGTACAACGTGAGCTTGTCTAGCGGAACGACTCCGGCTGCTGGCTTCGCCATGCGAACGGTCCTCCTAACTCGATCCAAAGGCGCCCGCCTCGGAGGAACGCTGCGCCAGCCTGCGCAGCAGGCCCTCTGCGTAGAGCGCGCCTTCCGGCGTCTCTTCGTGCTTGAAGAAGACGAACAGGTCCTTCCCGGCGCCGAGCAATTCTCGGCACTTATCCCCGATCGCGGCCAGGTCGGCCGGCGTGTAATCCGGTTTGCGCAGCCGGAAATAGACGAAGTCCGCCGTGATCACTTGCGGCACTTCGAGCTTTTCCGATTCCGCCAGGCACAGGCACGCGTTCCGGGCCTCGAGCAGCCCATAGGTTGCATCGTTCAGCCACGACGCGTGGCGGAATTCGAAAGCGAAACGGAGGTCGCGCGGAAGCAGATCGAGGAATCCGGCCAATAACGCGGAATCCGCCTGCAGGTTGGGCGGCAACTGGAACAGAACCGGTCCGAGCTTGCGCGCGGTGCGTAGAGGATCGATCGCCTTCAGGAAGGCCTCGGTCGCCTCCCCCGCGTTCTCGAGCCGGCGGATATGCGTGATCCGCTGATGCGCCTTGAGCGCGAAGAGGAAGCCGGACGGCGTCGAGCCGGCCCAGTTCTCGAGCGTGGCCGCGGCCGGAGTCCGCCGGAACGTATAGTTGATCTCGACCGCGTTCAGCCGCGTGGCGTAGTGCTCTAGAAACTTCTTCTGCGGCACGTCCTGCGGATAGAAGCCCGGTTTCCACTGCGGATAGGCGAAGCCGGAAGTTCCGGCAAACAGGTGCGGCATAGCATCCCCCAAGAGCCGCAAGGTGCGGTGCTTTGATTATAACGGTGCGGGGGGCGGCCTGCGGCTCTCACCGCCCCGCCAACAACCGCACGGAAACGCTCGCTGGCGAAGCCCGCTCGAAGCGGATGCCCGGCGGAAGCGCGAGGTCCCTGGCCCGGATGTTCACCGTGCGCACCCCGGGCTGAGCGCCCCTTAAGTCCAGCGTCGCAACCAGGCGGCCGAGCGATGCCGCGGCCATGCTGAAGGGGTTGCCGCGGAGTTGCACGTCCACTTCGAGGGCGGATTGCGAGCCGACGTTCATTCCCGCCGGGACGTTGCTGAACACCACGGGGACGGTCACGGTGCGGACCGTGGTTCCGGCGGTGTAGAGAGCCAGGCCCCAAAGGGCGGCGGCGATGCCGGCCGCAGCCAGCTTGAGCCTCAGGTTGCCGGTCATGGCGAGGCGCACGCGCGCCGGCCAGCTCGCCGGCGACTCGGTTTCGAGGCGCCTCAACAGCTCGGCCAGTTGCTCTGGCCCCGAAATCGCCTGAGACCGGCCATCCTGCATCAGCGTCACGGTTCCACGCTCTTCGGAGACGGCGATTACAAGCGCGTCGGAGCGGTCGGCCAGGCCCATGGCGGCGCGGTGGCGGGTGCCGTAGAATTCCGGAACGTCGGAACGCTGCGTGAGCGGGAGCACGGCGCCGGCGCGCGCGATGCTGCCGGCCTCGACGATCGCGGCGCCGTCGTGCAGGGGCGAAGACTTCTGAAAGATCGCCTCGAGTAGCTCGCGCGTCACCTCCGCGCCCAGCCGCGTACCGCCCTGGATCAGCTCCGCGATCGACGCGCGCCGCACCAGGACGATCAGTGCGCCGATGCGCTGCCCGGCCAGGCTGAAGGCCGCTTCCACGATCGCCCGGCGCGCCGGCTCCGCCGTGCCGCGCTCGCGCCAGCCGGAACGCATGACGGCGTCCAGGCGCATAAACGTGTGCCGCAGCTCGGGCTGAAACACGACCAGTAGAACGGCCACGGCCAGCAGGCCCGCCGCGCTCAGCACCCAACTGGTGATGGCGAGGTCGTAGTTGCGCGCCGCGAGCGCGCCGGCGTTCAGGCCCAGGATGGCCAGCGCGATCCGGACCGCCCGCGCCTGCTTCGCCCAACGCAACAGCACATAGATGGCGGCGGCGAGCACGACGAAGTCGGCCGCGCTCTGCCAGCGGATAAGGGGCATTCAACGACTATTATCCGGAAAGCGCGGGCATCGTGCGCACCGGGCGCTTTTGGTGTACCATCCTGAACAGTGGCTCCGGCCCCCGGAGTCAACTCAGAGGAGGATGCACATGCGAAACACTCTATTTCTGTTCGCTACGGGATTGCTGCTGGCAGGTTCGGCCGCCGCCCAACAAAAAGACCAATACCTCGACATCCTGGTTGTCAAGGTCAAACCGGAAAGGCGCGCCGACTTCGACGCCCTGAACAAGCGCTTCGTCGAGGCCAATCGGACCAACGGCGATACCTGGCTCGCGCTCAGCACGGAGTACGGAGAGAACAACACCGTCTCGTTTGTCTCGGCGCGCACCGGCTATGCCGCCATCGACCAGGGCTACGAGGCGTTCATGGGCGCGGTGAACAAGGCCTTCGGGCCGATCGAAGGTAAGAAGGCGATGCAGGACTTCAACTCCATGATCGTGAGTTCGCGCGGTGAGCTGCGCAAGCGGCGGCCGGACCTGAGCGTGAACTTCCCGTCCGATCCCGCCGAGTGGGCGAAGTTCGTCGGCGGGTCGCGCTGGGTGCGGATCAGCACGGTACACGTGCGGCCGGGCCGCTCGCTGGAGTATGAAGCGCAGATCAAGCGGATCAAGGAAGCCTGGGAGAAGAACCCACAGAAGGTCACCATCGCCGTATCGCAAGGCATGGAAGGCACGTCCGGCCCAATTTATTATATCGCCGCATACGGAGCGAGTCTCGGTTCCTTCGACGGGCGTCCGGCCCTGCGGGAAGTCCTGGGCGACGAGGGCTTCCAGGTGTATCTCAAGGCCACGAGCGAGCTGGTAACCGAGTCCCAAAGCGAGCTGCTGCGATACCTGCCCGAACTGAGCAACCCGCCCAAGGAAGTTGTGGCCGCGGCCCCGGATTTCTGGAATCCGAAGTCCGCGGAACTAGCGACCGCACAGTAGGCGGTGCAGGCGCAGGCCGGCCCTATGCCCGCCGGCCTGCGTCCAGGTTCATGACGCGCAGGATCTCCGAGTAGAACTCCAGCGCGACTTCCGTCTCCGAGTGGTTGGATCCGACCGCCTTCTCCAGAATGGCGATCGAAACCTCGAGCAGCCGCTTGGTTTCGCTGAAGCGCGCTTCTTCGCGGTAGGTCTTCGCCAGGTCGCGCAACGCCGGGACGATCTCGGGATGCTTGGAGCCTAGAGCGCGCTTGAGCATCCCGAGCGCGTTCGCGAACAAGGGCTCAGCCTCGTAGAACTTGTGCTGGGCGCTGTAGGCGTAGGCCAGGCGTTTGAGGTCCTTCGCCAGGGTCGGGTTCTCGTGGCCCAGAATCCGGGCCTTAATCGCCAGCGCCCGACGCAGAAGCGGCTCCGCTTCGTTGTATCGCCCGCCTGTCAGGTAGAACTCGCCCAGCTTGCCGAGCGTGACGGCAGTGCTCCAGTCGTCCCGGCCCAGAACGCCTTCCTTGATGGCGAGGGCGCGCCTTAACGCGAAGAGCGCGGCCGGGCGCCGGTTCAGGCCCAGGTAGATCTCTCCCAGCAGGTCCAGCACCAGCGCGACTTCGGGCCGATTCGGCCCCTGGGTCCGTTCGGTGATGGCCAGCGCCCGCTCGCAGCAAACCACCGCGGCATCGTACTTGTGCTGCAGCTTCGAGACGCCCGCCAGGTTGTAAAGCACGGTGCCGAGGTCGGGATGGATCGGTCCGTACGCGTGCTCGTAGGCGGCTGCCGCCTTGCGCAGGAGTCTTTCCGCCGTCACGTGATTGCCCGCCTTCGAGTGCATCACCGCCAGCGCATTCAGGCTCTCGGCGAGGTGCGGATCGTTGCGGCCAAGCTCGCCGGCGACCTCGGCTGCCCGTGACAGGTAGCGCATCGCCTGTTCGTCCTGGCCCAGATTGAACAGGCCTTCCGCGGTGTCCATGTAGAAGCGCCAGGCCGCTTCCTGCGCTTCCGCTGAGGGCTCCGGCACGCGCAACGGCGCGGCGGGCTCGTTGTCCGGAGGCTGCCAGAACTGTGTGGCAAGTCTCATCGCGAGTCCTTCCAAGTGCGGGTCGATGAGTTAAACACTTTTAAGCCCGCTTTTCTTACGGCCCCAGTATAGAACAGCCGCCCCGCAGATTTACACGCACTAGTAACATTTTGCATGGGGTTAGTTACCGGTACGTATAGTACTTAGGTCCCTAGGACGCGGGGGAGAGGCCTGCCCTACTTCGCTTCCTTGCGGCCGGATTTGGCGGGGACCGGCACGACGTCGATCACCGGGATCAGCGATTTCACTCTTTCGCGGCTGGGCGCAGGCATGCGCGTCGCCAGCTGCTCGTTGAGTGTAGCGACGAACTCTTCCACCTGGTGCTCGATGGCCGCCATCTTCTCGCGCATGTTCAGGATGATCTCGACGCCCGCCAGGTTCACCCCAAAATCCCGTGTCAGCTTGAGAATTACCTCCAGGCGCGCGATGTCCTCCTGTGTGTAGAGGCGCGTGTTGCCCTCGCTGCGGGAGGGTTTGAGCAGGCCTTCGCGCTCGTAGAGCCGCAGGGTCTGCGGATGGATCTGATACTGCTCGGCCACGGCCGAGATCATGTACGCGGCTTTGCCCTTGGTCTTGGCCATGGATCAGACCTGGCTCCAGATGTGCTCGCGCGGATCGTCGGGGTTCAGCCTCGCCAGCTCGCGCAGGATCTCCTTGGTGCGCTCGTCGCGCACCTTGGGCGGCTGGACCACGACCTCGACGATCTGGTCTCCGCGCACGTTCTTCCGCGAATTCAGCACCCCTCTCTCCCGCATGCGGAACTTCTGGCCGCTGGCGGTGCCGGGCGGAACCTTCAACAGTGCCCGGCCGTCGATGGTGGGCACTTCGATTTTGGCCCCTAGGCCGGCCTCGGTGACGGTGACCGGAACGCGGATCTCGATGTCGTCTCCCTCGCGCCGGAAGAACGCGTGCGGCTCCACGCGCACCGTGATGTAGAGATCGCCCGGAGGAGCGCCCCCGGTTCCGGCATTGCCCTTCGCGGCCACGCGCAGCCGGGTTCCGGTCTGCACGCCCGGCGGGATGCGAACCTCGACCGTTTCGCTGGCCGGCAGGCGGCCGTCGCCATGGCAGGTGGGGCAGGCGTTGGGAAGCTTGCCCGAGCCGCCGCAGCGCGGGCAACTGATGTTGAAGCGCATCGCGCCGGCCATCTGGGTCACGGTGCCTTTGCCCTGGCACTGCGGGCACGTTACGGCTCCGGTGGCTGCCGTCCCCGTCCCGCCGCAGGTGCCGCATATTTCCTGGCGGCTGACGTTGACCTTCACCTGGGTGCCCCGAATGGCCTGCCAGAAGTCGATATTCAGCCCGTACTCGAGATCCGTGCCCGGCTGCGGCGCGGGGCGCTCCTCGGCGTGAGCGCCTCGGCCAAAGAACTGGCCGAAGAGGTCGCGGAACTGGCCGGAGAACCCACCCGCCCCCGCTCCCGCTTGGCCCCCGGAGGCATAGTCGGAAAAGTCGAAGCCGCCGAAGTCCATGCCCGGACCCGCCTGCGGGCCGGGGCCCGGCTGCGGCCCGTGCTCCGAGTAGTAGCCTACCTGATCGTACATCTGGCGTTTCTTCGGTTCGCTCAGGACGTCATAAGCCTCTTGAACCCGTTTGAAACGCTCCTCAGCCGCCTTGTCCCCGGGGTTGAGGTCGGGATGGTGCTTGCGCGCGAGCTTCCGGTACGCTTTGCGGATCTCATCCTGGCTGGCGCTCCGGCTTACGCCCAGTGTCCCGTAGTAGTCTTGGGTCGTTGCGGCCATGGTCGCTTGAACTAGCCATCAGCCATCAGCCATCAGCCCTCAGCGAAAACGGAACCGTACTGACGGCTGATCGCTGAAGGCTGATGGCCTCCACGCTGACGGCTTACTTGTCCTTCTTCTCGTCCACGTCGACGAATTCGGCATCGACGACGTTGTCTTTCGGCTTCTGCTCTTGAGGGCCGGCCGCGCCGGCGTCGCCCTGCGGCCCAGCGCCCGCGCCTGGCGGCGGGGTGGCCGCGCGGTACATCGCTTCGGCCAGGCGATGGCTGCCGCTCTCCAGCTTCTCGCGCGCCGAGTTGATCCGTTCGACGCCGCCCTCCTTCATCGCGCTCTTGGTGTCTTCCAGCGCGCGCTCGATCTCGGCCGCATCGGCATCGCTGATCTTGGCGCGGTGATCTCGAAGCATCTTCTCGACGTTGTAGACCATCGCGTCTGCCCGGTTGCGGGCGTCGATCTCCTCGCGCCGCTGCCGGTCTTCGGAGCCGTGCGATTCGGCGTCCTTGGCCATCTTGTCCACTTCGTCCTTGCTCAGGCCGGAGGAGGAGGTAATGGTGATCTTCTGCTCGTTGTTGGTGGCGCGGTCCTTGGCGGTCACGTTCAGGATGCCGTTGGCGTCTATGTCGAAGGTCACCTCGACCTGCGGCACGCCACGCGGGGCGGGCGGAATGCTGGCCAGTTGGAACACGCCCAGCAACCGGTTGTCCGAAGCCATGGTGCGCTCGCCCTGGAACACCTTGATCTCGACCGAAGTCTGGTTGTCCGAGGCGGTCGAGAAGACCTCGCTTTTGCGCGTCGGAATGGTCGTGTTGCGGTCGATCAGCTTGGTGAATACGCCGCCCAGCGTCTCGATGCCCAGCGACAGCGGGGTGACGTCGAGCAGCAGCACGTCCTTGACTTCGCCGCCCAGCACGCCGCCCTGGACCGCCGCGCCGATCGCCACGACCTCGTCCGGGTTCACGCCCTTGTGCGGCTCCTTGCCGAAGTACTCGCGCACCATCTCCTGAACGCGCGGAATGCGGGTCGAGCCGCCCACCAGAACCACTTCGTCGATTTGGGACGGGTTCAGGCCCGCGTCCGAAAGCGCCCGCTTCAGGGGCTCCAGCGTGCGGTTCAGGATGTCCTGCATCATCTGCACGAAGCGCGCCCGGGTCAGCTTCTCGAGCAGGTGCTTGGGGCCGGTCGCGTCGGCCGTGATGAAGGGCAGGTTGATCTCGGTCTCCAGCACATTGGAGAGCTCGATCTTCGCCTTCTCGGAGGCTTCCTTCAGCCGCTGCAGCGCGGTCTGGTCCTTGGAAAGATCGATGCCGTTCGCCTTTTTGAACTCCTCGATGATCCAGTCCATGATGCGCTGGTCGATGTTGTCGCCGCCCAGGTGGGTGTCGCCGTTAGTGGATTTCACCTCCACCACGCCCTCGCCCACTTCCAGGATCGAGATATCGAACGTCCCGCCGCCGAAGTCGTAGACCGCGATGGTTTCGTTCTTCTTCTTGTCCAGGCCGTAGGCCAGCGCCGCCGCGGTCGGCTCGTTGATGATGCGCTTCACCTCCAGACCTGCGATCTTGCCGGCGTCCTTGGTGGCCTGCCGCTGGGCGTCGTTGAAGTACGCGGGAACGGTAATGACCGCGTCGGTCACCTTCTGTCCCAGGTACGCTTCGGCCGCTTCCTTCAGCTTGGTGAGGATCATGGCCGAGATTTCGGGCGGCGAGTACTTCTTGCCCATGGCATCCACGCGGGCGTCGCCGTTATCGCCCCTCACCACGTGGTAGGGCACCAGTTTCATCTCGTCCGTGACTTCCTCGAAGCGGCGCCCCATGAACCGCTTGATGGAATAGACGGTGTTCTCCGGGTTGGTGATCGCCTGCCGCCGGGCAATCTGGCCGACGAACCTCTCCCCGCTCTTGGTGAAAGCAACCACGGACGGGGTCGTCCGCGTCCCCTCCTGGTTAGGAATGACGACCGGCTGGCCACCTTCCATCACAGCCACGCACGAGAACGTCGTCCCCAGGTCGATTCCGATGATCTTGCTCATTTCCTTCCCAGCCTCCTACAATAAGAACAAATGACTTCAGGCCCGAAGAGCGGCTCGGCCGCCCTCCTTAGCACAGTCCCATTATGCAACTTGAGTGCCCTACTGTCAAGTTCCATTCCGCTTCTTTTGCTGCTTTCCACCTCATGCGCCGTCGCGCAAATCCCTCAGAGAAACAGCGACTTACTAGTAGCGGCTGCCGCCGATCTCACCGGGATCGAGCAGCCTGTGACTGAGATGTTTCGGTCAATCACCGGCCGCAAGGCCAAGTTCGTCCTGGGCGCCAGCGGGCTCCTCGCCCGGCAGATCGAGCAGGGCGCGCCTTATGACGTTTTTCTATCGGCGAATGAACGGTTTGTGGCGGATCTGGCGAAGAGCGGACGCCTCGTTCCCGCCTCCGTGCGCGTCTACGCCTACGGCCGCCTGGGGCTGTGGTCGCGCGATGGGTCCCTGACCCGCCTGGAACAGCTCCGCGACCGCCGCATCGTCCACCTGGCCATGGCGAATCCGGCCAGCGCGCCCTATGGTGCGGCCGCAAAGGAGCTGCTGGAGAGCGCGGGGCTCTGGCCCGCGATCGAGACCAAGGTGGTTTACGGGGAGAACGTGCGCCAGGCTCTCCAGTTCGCCGAAAGCGGGAACGCCGACGCCGCGATCACCGCCTGGTCGCTGGTCTTCGATCGCGGCGGGATCCTCCTGCCGGACAGCGGACACAAACCCATCCGTCAGGCAGGAGGCGTGGTGGCGGGCAGGCCCAACGAAGCGGCAGCACAGCGCTTCCTGGACCTCCTGGCGAGCGGCGAAGGCCGCAAGATCCTGGCCGCCCACGGGCTCGGCCTGCCGTAGGACAAGCTTCAGCCTGTCCCCCGAAAGCAGTTCTGGCTGCCGATAAAGGCAGATAAGGCATTTGCTTTCAATCCGCGTTTATCGGCGTTCATCTGCGGCCAGCAATGTCTTGACCTCTCTTGGCATCTTTCATCAGCCTCTGAAGCATGCCCTACTTGGGCACGAACCGCCAGATCGCGCAGCGGGCCTCCATGGCCATGGCGACAAGCCGCCCGTCCCCGCCCCAGCCAACCACGAAGTAGTCGGCCGTCTGTTGCACGGGAATGCGCGTCACGACGCCCGTCGCGGGGTCCAGCACGCCCGGCGGGTAGAACCACGAGTCCGGAGCGGCCAGCGAAAGCGCGATGCGGCCGTCGGGACCGACCGCGTTCGGCGCCAGCGGCTCGCCGCTGACGGCGACGCGGGCTGGCACATCCACGGCCCGGCCGCCGTTCAGAGGCACGCGCTTGAGGCGGATCCCGTCCTTGTCGACCAGTTGCACCAGGATCGCGGCGCCGCCCGGGTACATCGCCATCGAGTCGCCCGGGCACACCGAGCGCGGCTTGCCTCCATCGAAGGGCACCGCCCAGATATTGCCGGCGGCGGCGTAGTACGCTTCTTTGCCGTCCTGCGAGAGCGCCACGCTCTGGATCGACTCCTCCGGGATCCGGACTCTTTTCAGGAGCCTGCGGGCGCTCACGGACGCCACACCGATCTCGAGTCCCGCCGCGCTCCGCAGCGTGAGGACGACCTGGTCCGGGCCCGCGAGGGCAACGGGCGGCTGGGTCTGGTCGGCCGTCTCGAGGAGCGGAGTCGAGTCCTGACCGGGCTCGACCAGCAGCAGGCTCTCGCGGGCGCCGGTCGGTCCGGGTGCCACCACGCCGCCGTTCGGCAGAGGGACGATGCCGCGCATGCCCTCATGAAACGAGCCGGAGATCCGCTCCGGAACTCCGCCCGTGACCGGGAACCGGAGGATGTCCACGGGGCGGTCCATCTGGTCCATGTAAAGGCTGCCGTCCGCCGAGGCATCGATGTCCCACGGAGTGGCGGTGGTGGTAAGCAGAAGCGACTCTCCGGCGCCGCCGTCCCGGGGCACGGCAGTGATCCGGTGCAGACTTCCGGACATGACGTCGACGATCACGGAACGGCCGTCCCGCGTGACCGCCACCGGGAAGCGCGGCCCCATCACCCGGCGCAACTCGACGCCGGGCGCGAGTTTGCGGGTTTTGTTCGTGGCCAGGTCGAGCGCATACAGGTGTGGATCGCCGCCCGCCAGAGGCCGGCCGTAGAAGGCGACCTCCTTGCCGTCCGGGAAGGCGCGCACCGAGCCGCCCACTTCGTACTGCATCAGCGCGGCCGCAAGCGGCTGCAACCGGCCGGAGTCGGGCCAGAAACGGTGGAGCTGGACCTGGTGGTCGGGATTGATGCGGAGGACGATCATGCTGCCGTCGGGCAGAGGCTCGGGATCCGCCGCGGCTTCGAGAACCTGCCGTGGCTCGCCGCCGAACAGCGGCACGCTGAAGACGCCGTGCGGGGAGTCCCAGACACGATCGAAATAGATGCGGCTGCCGTCGGGAGACCAGGAAACCGTGTCCACCAGGCCGGCATCCCGCGCGTGCGTCAGCACCGTCCAGTTGCCGGTTTCGGGCTTCATAACGGCCACCTGGGTGATGCCGTCGACCAGCGCGGCGAAGGCAACCAGGCGCCCATCCGGCGATACCCGCGGCGCGATGGCCATGCTGGGGCCACCGAGGAGCACCCCGGACCAGCGCTCGGCCGCCTGCTTCCGTGGCCACCACCAACCTGCCAGGAACGCCAACAGTACGCCGGCCAACAGCAGACCGGCAACCAGCGGACTGACGCGGGTCGGGCGGCCCGGTCGCGCCGTTGCGTGTTCGACCGGGGCCGCGGCGATGGCTTGGAGTTCCGCCGCCAGGTCGCCCGCGCATTGCCAGCGGGCGTCCGGGTCCTTCGCCAGGCAGCGGCGGATGACGCGGTCGATCACGGCCGGTGTCGCCGGTGAGACCGCCGCGAGCGGCGCCGGCTCGCCGGTCATGATCGCGCCGATCAGGCTGGCCGCGCTCTCGCCCGTGAACGCCGGTTTCCCTGCGACCATTTCGTAGAGGACGCAGCCAAATGCGAAGATGTCCGTGCGGCCGTCAACCTCCTTCGCCTCGAGCTGCTCCGGCGCCATGTACTGGATCGTTCCCGCGATCAAGCCTTCCTGCGTGGCTGCGGCCGTCAGGCCCGAATCGAGCGCCGCCGAATTCTTCGCCAGCCCGAAATCGAGGAGCTTCGGGCCCGACTTGGTCAGCATGATGTTCGCAGGCTTGAGGTCGCGGTGAACGATGCTCTTGCGGTGCGCGGCGGCGAGCGCCTCGGCGATCTGTATTGCGATGGGGAGCGCCTTGTCGAGCGGCAACGGACCCTTCTTCAGGCGCGCGTCCAGCGTTTCGCCTTCGAGGTATTCGATCACCAGGTAGCTCGGTCCGACGTCGTAGAGGGTGCAGATGTGCGGATGGTTCAGGGCGGCGATGGCGCGGGCCTCGCGCGCGAAACGTTCGGTGAACTTCTCCTTGGAGATCTTCACAGCGACCGTGCGGCCGAGGCGGGTGTCGCGGGCCCGATAGACCTCGCCCATCCCGCCCTCGCCGATCAGCGACACGATCTCATAGGGTCCCAGGGCAGCGCCAGGCGCGAGTGACATGTATGTAGCCATTGTAAAGCGCACGGGCATGGCTTGTGTGGTGTGACGTTCGAGCGGCAGAGTCCCCGTTCGTCCTGCTGGGCTACATCGCGGGGGCTGGAAGGCAGTCCACTACGGCGCCACGGGAGAGCTATCCGTTGCCGCGTCGGCGTGCCACGTGTCAGCAATGGGCGTTATCCATCCAGTTGACGTGGACGGGACGGGAGGAATGTTGTGCCGGGCCGAGGAACTGTTTCGTTTTCCGAAAGCTAGCGCGTTTCTCGTTCCTAATCCGCCGGTACCAATGCAGGTCCTGGCAGATCAGCGGCTTGGACGTGATACGTCCAAATGAGTGCGCGTTTCCAGCTCGATTGAACGTTCCGACCGCGCCGCCGTGATCAATCCCATGTAGAACCGTGCTCTGGTAGCAGCGGATCTTTGCCCCCGGGGCTTTCGAAAACCCAACCCTCCCGAAAGTGCTATGCTCATCGCACGGATGCTCGGCAAGACCTTCATTCATTACCGCATCCTCGAGAAACTGGGCGGTGGCGGCATGGGTGTGGTGTACCGCGCCGAAGACATCCGGCTGGGGCGCCATGTGGCGCTGAAAATCCTCCCCGATGAATTCGCCACGGACCCTGCCGCGCTGGAGCGGTTTCAACGAGAGGCCCGTGCTGCCTCGGCGCTTAATCATCCTCATATCTGCGCAATTTACGACATCGGCGAATCTGAGGGCCGGCCCTTCCTGGTGATGGAACTGCTGGAAGGCCAGCCACTCCAACAACGTCTCGCCGGCAGACCTGTCGCCTCGAAAGAGTTACTCGAGGTGGCAATGCAGATCGCCGACGCGCTGGCAGCGGCTCACGCCAAAGGCATCGTGCATCGCGACATCAAGCCTGGCAACATCTTTATCGGGCCCGCGGGGGCAGGACACGCCGGGCACGTCAAAGTCCTGGATTTCGGGCTCGCCAAGATCACCGGGCCGCCAGAGCTGGCGGTTAACTGCTTGGCGCCCACCCAAGCCATGACCGAAGAACAGATCACCAGACCCGGAACGGCCGTAGGCACCATCGCTTATATGTCGCCCGAGCAGGCTCTCGGCCATGATCTGGACGCGCGTACCGACCTGTTTTCCTTTGGCGTGGTTCTTTACCAGATGGCTACCGGCGAGTTGCCGTTCCGGGGTACCAGATCGGCGGCGACCTTCGACGCGATCTTGCACAAGGTGCCGCTGCCGCCAACCCAACTGAATCCCGCGTTGCCGGCAGCCCTGGAACAGATCATCCAGAAAGCCCTCGAAAAGGATCGCGACGTTCGCTACCAGACCGCCGCGGATATGCGCGTGGATCTGAAGCGCATCCAGCGAGACACCACTGCAGGGGCCAGGGTATCGCCTCCCGCAGCCTCCGTTGTTACTCGCCGCGGGCGGCCTGCCCGCCTGTATACGGTCCTGTCCGCCGCATTGGCCCTCGCGGCCGGCATCGGTATCCTGGCATGGCGCGACCGCCACCCGGCGCCAGCGGTCCGCACGGAATGGACTGAACTCACCAGCTTCAACGATTCCGCAACCAACCCGGCGGTTTCCGCGGACGGGCGGGTGCTGGCGTTTCTTCGAGGCCCCAGCACGTTCTTCGGGCCGGCAGACGTCTATGTGAAACTTCTGCCGGCTGGCGAACCCGCTCAGTTGACGCACGACAAAACGATCAAGATGGCCCCGGCGATTACACCCGACGGCTCCAGCATCGCCTATACGGTAGTGGACTTGGGTGTCGGGTGGGACACCTTCGTCGTGCCATTGCTCGGGGGAGAGCCGCGGCGGATGCTACCCAACGCGGCCGCGCTGGCCTGGATCGGGCCGCGGATGGTTCTGTTTTCCGAAATCAAATCCGGTGCGCACATGGCGATCGTCACCGCCGACGAGAACCGAGCGAAGGAAAGAGACGTCTATGTGCCGCCTCACGAACGCGGAATGGGACATCGCTCATACCTTTCGCCCGACGGCAAGAACGTACTCGTCGTCGAAATGGATAACGACGGATGGCTCCCCTGCCGCATCGTCCCGTTCGATGGCAGCTCTCCGGGAAGACAGGTCGGGCCGCCGAAGGGCGGCTGCACGTATGCCGCATGGTCACCGGACGGCGAATGGATGTACTTGAACTCGAATGCCGGAGGCGCCGGCTTTCACATTTGGCGGCAGCGCTTCAAAGGCGCCGACGCCGAGCAGGTGACCTTTGGCCCAACGGAACAGGAGGGCATAGCGATGATGCCCGATGGCCGCTCGCTGGTTTCATCGGTGGGCCTGGTCCAGAACTCCATCTGGCTTCACGGACCGGATGGCGAACGGCAGATCACTTCCGAGGAATCCGCGCAAGGGCCCACTTTTTCTCGCGACGATAAGAAGCTGTACTATACGTCGAGCCGGTCGAGTTTCTTTCCGCGCGGCGAGTTGTGGCAGATCGATCTGGCCGATGGGCACCGCGAGCGGCTCATTTCCGGAACCACCGTCACGGGCTACGCGGTGTCCGGGGACGACAAGCAGGTCGTGTTCTCGGCTCCTGATCCGAATGGCCATTCACGAGTCTGGATCGCACCGCTGGACCACCGCGTTGCGCCGCGTCAGCTGCCGGGAACGGACCTTTCTCAGCCCCACTTCACCCCTGACGGCGACGTGGCGTTCATCGCCGCGGAAGGCAAGTTGAATTATCTGTATCGCTCCCGACCAGACGGCTCCGCCCGCCGAAAGGTAATCGAAAATCCAGTTCTGGAGTTTTATGGATTCTCGCCGGGCGGCCAGTGGGCGGTGGTCTGGGCGCCCGTTTCCGGCAATGACCCCGCGGCCAGCGGCAATTTAGCCTACCCGCTTGCCGGAGGGCCGCCGATGCGCATATGCAGCGAGTGCTGGATCACGTGGTCGCCGGATGCAAAATTTATTTACGTTGTTTCGCACAGCAAAATCTATCGCGTGAGGCTGCCCCGCGGGAAGGCCTTTCCGCCGCTGCCGCCCGCCGGCATCCAATCGGAAACGGAAATCCAGACGATTCCGGGCGCCACACTGTTCGTGTCTTCCGGCATGGACACGGCATCCGATTACGGGCTCATTGCGATCGGTGCCGATCCATCGAGTTATGCGTTCGTCAGAGCGAGCACCCACCGCAACTTATACCGGATTCCGATCCCGTAACAAACCTTGTGGCTCGGTCCCCGTGGAACACCGCCGTCTATTCTTCCCACTGCACGAATGACAGAGCTCAGAGTGGCCTTAGTGCCGCGAGCGGCATGATCCCGCCCGTCCCGCCTCCGTCCCCAGTCGCTGCCCAACGCCGCCATGCGACCAGTCACCACTCTCAAAAAGAATCCTTCCCCACCTTCTCAACCCCTTGCGCCCCGCCGCCCCTCCTCGCCCCACCCGCCCCCGCTATGCTCCACTCGGATGCCAAATTCCGCGCCAAGCGCGCTCCGGTCTCGCGGCGGGGAGGGGCCCGCAGTGAAAACACAGAATTGCAACAAGGTCCTAATCCCATTTTCGGACACTCCGCCGAGCGCTCCGGACCGCACGTTCCCCCAGGAGGATGCCGGGCTCGTCCCACTTACGCCTCCCGGCTGTATCCTGAAAGCAGCCACCATTCAGCCCATGAAACCTGCTCCTGGCGCGGCCCAAGTTGCGCAGAACGCCTCCCACATGCGCCGGCTGCTGGAGCGCCTCGACGAGATCGAGCAGCGGCTGCGCGCCGGCGGCGGTCCCAAGAAGGTCGAGAAACAGCATCGGGACGGGAAGCTGACCGCGCGCGAGCGGCTGGCTGCTCTCCTCGATCCGGACGGCACGTTTCTCGAAATCGGGCTGCTGGTGGCCTACGACAAGTACGACGGCCAGGCGCCGGCGGCGGGCGTGGTCACCGGTGTGGGCAGGATCGAGGGGCGGCCGGCGGTCGTGGTGGCCAACGACGCCACCGTGAAAGCCGGCGCGTGGTGGCCCGAGACCATCACCAAGATCCTGCGCGCGCAGGAAATCGCCATGCGCAACCGCGTGCCGATCGTCTACCTGGTGGATTCGGCGGGCGTGAACCTGCCGCTTCAGGACGGCATTTTCCCCGGCCAGTATGGCGCCGCGCGCATCTTCTACTACAACTCGCTGATGCGGCGGAAGCTGCGCGTGCCGCAGATTGCGGCGGTCATGGGGCCCTGCATCGCCGGCGGCGCGTACCTGCCCGCGCTCTCGGACTCCATCATCATGGTCGAAAAGACCAGCTTCATGGGTCTGGGCGGGCCGAACCTGGTCAAGGGCGCGACCGGCGAAGTGGTGGACGCAGAATCGCTCGGCGGCGCCAGCATGCACACGGTCGCGAGCGGCGTCGCGCACTACAGGGCCGCCGACGACCGCGCCTGCCTCGATATGATCCGGCAGAAATTCCGCGAGCTTGCGCCCGCACCCGAGGCGCCGCGTGGGAACGCCCCCGCCCAGCCGGCCGAGGGCCTGTACGAGATCCTGCCCGCGAACCACCGCCTGCCTTACGACGTTGGCGAGATTATTGATCGCATCTTCGACGCCGGCGACCGCCTGGAGTTCCAGCCCGAACACGCACCGGAGTTGCTGTGCGCCGAGGCGCGCCTCGCCGGCCGGCCGGTAGGGCTGATCGCCAACCGCCGCGGGTTTCTCAAGACGCCCGAGGGCCCGCGCATCGGCGGCATCGTCTACACCGAATCGGCGCGCAAGGCGGCCTACTTCGTCGAGATGGCGGAGCGGCAAGGGCTGCCGCTCGTCTATTTGCAGGACGTCTCCGGTTTCATGGTGGGCATGGAAGCCGAAGCGGGCGGCATCATCCGCGCCGGCGCGGAAATGGTCGAGGCGATGGCCTGCGCCACGGTCCCCAAGATCGTGCTGACGCTCAACCACGCCAGCGGGGCGGGCTATTACGCCATGGCGGGCCAGGGCTTCGATCCGACGTTCACGTTCAGTTGGCCGACGGCCCGGATCGGGGTCATGGAAGGCGACGCGGCCGTTCAGGCGCTCTTTGCCGGGCAACCGCCGTCGGAGGAATTGCAACAAGCGATGGAAAACACGCGTGCCGATTACGAGCGCTGGCTGGACGCGCTCTACGGCGCCGCGCACGGGCACGCCGACGCCGTCATCGACCCCCGGCGCTCGCGCGAGGTGCTGAGCTTCGCGCTGGAGATCGCCGCCTACGGCCGGCATCGGGAACACTTGGTTTTGGAGACGTTGTAACGGTCTGTCTGGCGGCCGGGAGGGCCGCTGCTTTCGACGAGCGACGGGCGACGAGCGACGAGCGGGCCGCGGCAGCGGCCATGAGACATATGATCCGCATCGCGAACGGGCAGGGCTTCTGGGGAGATTGGCTCGAGGCGCCGGTGCGCCTGGTCGAGCAAGGGCCCATCGACTACCTGACCCTCGACTACCTGGCCGAGGTCACAATGTCGATCCTCCAAAAGCAGAAGCAGAAGGACCCGGCGCTGGGCTACGCGCGCGATTTCCCGCCGTTGATGGCGCGGCTCGCCGCACGGATGCGAGAGCGGAATATCAAGGCGATCGCCAACGCCGGCGGGGTGAACCCGCTGGCCTGCGCCCGCGAGGTCCGCCGCCTCGCGCCGGAGCTGAAGGTGGCCGTCGTGCTCGGGGACGACATCTCGGAGCGCATCGACGCACTGCTCGCCCGGGGCCACGCGATGCGTAACCTCGATACCGGCGAACCGCTGGCCGCGATTCGCGACCGCGTCCTGAGCGCCAACGTCTACCTGGGCGCCTTCCCGCTGGCGCAGGCGCTCGCCACCGGCGCGGATGTCGTAATTACAGGGCGCTGCGCCGATGCGGCCTTGGCGGTCGCGCCCATGATCCACCGCTTCGGATGGCGCGAGACGGATTGGGACCGTCTGGCGGGCGGCATCGTGGCCGGCCACATCATCGAGTGCGGCGCGCAGGCCACGGGCGGGAACTGCCAGCAGGATTGGCAGAGCATTCCGGACCTGGCCAACATCGGCTACCCGATCGTCGAAGCCGAGCCCGATGGCAGCGCGGTCATCACCAAGCACCAGGGGACGGGCGGGCGCGTGAGCCTGGCCACGGTCAAAGAGCAGCTCGTATATGAGATCGGCGACCCGCGGTCCTACATCACGCCGGACGTGGTGGCCGATTTCACCTCCATCCGGCTGGCCGATGCCGGGCCCGACCGGGTCCGCGTGACCGGCGCGCACGGCTCGCCGCGACCCGCCACGCTCAAGGTGTCGCTGAGCTACTCCGCCGGCTGGAAGGCGACCGGAACGCTGGTATACAGTTGGCCGCAGGCGCTCGAGAAGGCGCAGGCGGCGGATCGCATCGTGCGCGAGCGCCTAGCCGATCTGGGGCTGGCCTTTGACGCCATCGAGACCGAGTATTTCGGCGTGAGCGCCTGCCACGGGCCAGCCGCGCCGCCGGCGTCCGATCCTCCCGAAGTCCAGTTGCGCATCGGTGTGCGCGGCGCGGACCGCGGCGCCGTGGAGCGCTTCACAAGGGAGCTGGTGCCGCTGGTCCTGAGCGGTCCGCCCGGCGGGACCGGATACGGCGAAGGCAGGCCGCAGGTGCGCGAAGTGGTTGCCTACTGGCCCGCGCTGATTCCGCGCGAGGAGGTCGAGCCGAGGGTGGAGGTGGTGGAATGAAGGTTCCGCTGGCGCGGATCGCCCATTGCCGGTCGGGCGACAAGGGCGACGTGGCCAACATCGGCGTGATCGCCCGCGACGAACGCCGCTACCCGATTCTGGTGCGCGAGGTCACCGCCGAGCGCGTCAAGGGGCTCTTCGGCGATCGCGTGAAAGGCAACGTCGAACGGTTCGAGTTGCCGAATGTGGGCGCTCTCAACTTCATGCTGCAAGAGGCGCTCGGCGGCGGCGGAACGGTGTCTTTGCGGGTGGATGCGCAGGGGAAGACGCTGGGCGCGGCACTGCTCGGCCTGGAGATCGAAGCCGATGAGCACGAACTTGGAGATTAGCGTCGAAGAGCGCGTGTTGCGCGTTACTTTGAACCGCCCCGAGAAGCGCAATGCGCTCACGCTCCAGATGTGCCGTGAGCTGGCGGACACGCTCGAGCGGGCCGAGGACGACCCTGCCGTCGGCGCCGTCCTCCTCGCGGGGCAGGGAGAAGTGTTCTCGGCCGGCATGGACCTCGAGGAAGCCCTCGTCGGCGATTCCGACGAGCATGCGGCGGTTCACGAGCGCATCTTTACAATCGGCTCGCGGCTTACGGTGCCGGTGGTGGCGGCGGTGGCAGGCCCGGCGCTCGGCGGCGGACTCGGCTTGGTGGCGAACGCGCACGTCGTGGTCGCCGCGCAGGGGTCGAGCTTCGGGCTGACGGAGATCCGCCTGGGGATGTGGCCGTTCGTGGTTTTCCGCGCTGTCGCCCAGGCCATCGGAGAACGCCGTGCGTTCGAGCTCAGCCTAACGGGCAGGATCGTCGGCACCCAGGAAGCGCTGGCCTGGGGCCTGGCGCATGAAGTCGCTCACGCCTTCGAGCTGGAAGAGCGCGCCTCCGAGATCGCATCGCAAATCGCCGCCTTCAGCCGCGACACGATCCGCCGCGGCATGGCCTTCGTGAGGGACTCGCGCGGCCTCGACGCGGAGGCGGCAAGCCGCCTGGCCGCCGATGCGCGCAAGCCCGTCTTCGAGGGGCCAGATTTTCGCGAGGGCGTGGCAGCTTTTCGTGAAAAGCGGCCGCCCCGCTGGGGGATATAGTAGGCACAAGGAGATCGCAACGATGAAAGCACTCGTAGTGATGGTATCGGTATTCTGTGCGACTGCGCTGGCACAGGAGCCCGCCGCCAAAGTGCGGGTCGGCATATACGACTCGCGCGCCATAGCGGTGGCATTCGGCGGTTCGGAAGCCTTTCAAGCCTCCACCGGGAAGCAACTGGCGGCCCTGCGGGCGGAGTACAACGAGGCCAAGGCCGCCGGGAACCAGAAACGAGTGGCGGAGTTGGAGGCCCAAGGCAAAGCTCAGCAGGTCCTCCTGCACAAGCAGGGTTTCAGCACCGCGCCGGTCGACGACATCCTCGACCACATCAAGGACAAGATTCCCGGGATCGCCAAGGCCGCCGGCGTCGGCCCTATTGTCTCCAAGTGGGATAAGGACGCGCTCGCGAAATACAAATCGGCCGAGCTGGTGGACGTCACGATGCCGCTGGTCAACGCCTTCCACCCGATCGAACGGCAACTGAAGTTCGCCATCGAGATCCAAAAGCAGCCCCCCATTTCCTTGGAGGAAGCCGAGAAGTTAGCAGACTGACGGCCGCTCAGAACCTGTAGGCTTCCGGGTAGAGCAGCGCCGCGCCGAAACGGAAAATCGTCCCCGAGAACTGACCGAAAACCCGCCACGCGATGAGCAGTCCCACCAGGGAGAACATCGGATTGCGGGTGAACTCCGCGACGCGCAGCGCCATCCTCTCGCTGAAGAGCAGGCCGATGGCCGTGGCGCCGTCCAGCGGAGGGAGCGGCAGCAGATTGAACGCGCCCAGCATCAGGTTCAGGGAAAACAGAATGCTGAGAAACTGGGCCAGTCCCTCGGGGAAGCCCGGGCGCGTGGCGGCAACCATGTGGGCGAAGGTGACGCTCTCGGGAATACTGAAGGCGCCCATCAGGATCCCGGCGCGGACGGCCCCAATGGCCAGGGCGACCAGAATGAAATTAGCGCACGGCCCCGCCAGCGCCATCCAACCGGCGCGCTTCGGATACTGCCGCTGCCAGCGGGGATCGTAAGGCGCGCTGGCCCACCCCAGCATGAAGCCGTTGGCGAAGTACGTGATCAGGGGGGCGACAATCATGCCGATCGGCTCGCGCCGCATGTGCGGGATGGGGTTGAGCGTGCCCTGGCCGGCCTCGTATGCGGTCCTATCGCCCGCTATCTTGGCCACCAGCGCGTGCGCCGCTTCGTGGCACGTCAGCGAGAACAGAAACGCGACGTACCAGATCGCCGCCATGGCGATTGTCTCGGAGCCCATGAGAGACGATTGTACGAAAAAGCGGCGGCTACTCGTAGCGCAGCGCGTCGGTGGGGTTGAGCCGCGCCGCGCGGTTGGCGGGCAGCAGCCCGAAGATCAAACCGACAAGGCAGGATACGGCGAAGGCCACCGCGATCGAAAGCTTCGAGATGGGAATGATGAAATCGGTGAGATAGCGCACGGTCAAGGGCATGGCGACGCCCAGCAGAATGCCGGCGCCCCCGCCCGCGACGCTGATCAGCACCGCTTCGAGCAGAAACTGCTGCAGGATGTCCCGCCGCGCGGCGCCCACGGCCATCCGCACACCGATCTCCCGCGTCCGCTCGGTGACCGTCACCAGCATGATGTTCATGATGCCGATGCCGGAAATGATCAGCGCAATGGCCGAAACCAGCACCAGCACCAGGCTGAGGATCAGCGAGATCTTCTTGGCCGCGTCGAGGATGGCCGTCAGATTCTGGACCAGGTAACGCGCGCCGGCGCGATGGCGGCTCTCGAGAATCTGCTGCACTTCCTGGGTCACCGGGAGCACATCCTCGGCGCGCCGCGCCTGCACATAGAGCGGATCGATCCGCTCGACGGGAACGAAGTAGCTCATCACCGTGATGGGGATCAGCACCGTTTCCTGGGCCAGCTCGGAAAGGCCGAAGCTCTCGACTTTTTCCTTGAACGTTCCCACAACGGTGAAATCCAGCCCGTGGATTTTGATCGTTTTGCCGATGGCCGCCTCCTGGCCGCCGAACAGGCGTTTCCCCAGACGCTCGGTGACCAGCGCCACTTTCTGGCTAAGCGTCACGTCGCTCGAGTCCAGCGGCCGCCCGGCCAGAACGACCAGGTTCCGCACGGGGTTGTAATACTGGTCCGAACCGATGACCGTGACATCTTCCTCGCGGCCGTCGATCACCAACCGGTCGAAAGAAGTCTCGACACCGGTGGCAGCCGCGATCCGATCGGCGAGCTGCTCGCGCACGGCCCGGACGTCGGACATCTTCACGTGATCGGCGTCCACCTGCCCGCCTCCGGGCTGCGCGCCCACGGTGGCCGAGGCATAAACCATGTTCGAGCCGATGCCCTCGATTTGCTCGAGGATGTAATCGCGGCTGGTCATCGAGATGGTAACCACCAGGATGACCGAGGCGTTGCCGATCACCAGACCCAGCGCGGTCAGAAAGGTCCGCACGCGGTTGGCGCGCAACGCGTTGAAGCTGAAGGAAAGCGCTTCGCCGAGGAACATTTCTCAGCTTGCCGAGACTTGCCGCAACAGGCGCTCGGCTTCCTTGCGAGGCGGATCGTCTGGCGTCAGGGCAGACTCCAGGTACTGCTTGAGCAACTGCTTGGCGAGACCCAGGTTGCGGCCGGTTGTGATGTAAACCCAGGCGCGAGCGAACAGGATTCTGGGAGAGCCGGGAGCGATGGACTCGGCTCGGCGGAACGCTTCGTCACTCTCCTGGTAGCGGCCGGCCTTAGCGAGCATCTTGGCCAGATCGATCAGCCGGCCGGCCTGGCGGGGCGCCAGGTCAATGGCGCGGCGGAGCTGCTCCTCGGCGGTGTGGTCTTCCTTCCGTTTCTCGGCGAGCCGCGATTGCGCCCAATGCCCCTCGGCGGGGTCCACTTCGGCCATGCGCGCCGCCAGCTTGGAGGCTCGATCCAAGCCGCCACCGAGAAAGCCTGGCGCATCCAGGTAATACTCGAACAAGTCGCTGATCGCGTCCATGTTACGGGGGTCGAGCTGCACCGCCTTCTCGAAGCTATCTCTGGCCCTGGCGGCATAGCCCGGCGCGGTCAGAAAGCTGGAAGTCTCCGCGCGCCGTCCGAAGGCCCTCCCCAGCCACAGGTGATAGTCGGATTCCCCAGGCCTGAGCGCGACGGCCTTTTGGAAGAAATCGCCGGCTTTCTTGGGGTCGCCCTGCATGTAATAGCACATCCCGGTAAGGTGATAGGTGGCCGCATCCTGCTGAGGAAGAGGCCGCAACAGTCTCAGGGCAGCTTCGTAGTCCGTGCGCTGGTACAGCTCGCGCGCCTGGTCGAGCGGCGACGCCGCAAGTGCATACGTGGCCCCGATAACCAGCCCCGCGAGGCTACAACCCAGCTTTCGTGAGATCCCGCTCACGGCTCCCATTTTACGCTACCGCCTTAATCTTATCGATGCAATGGAGAGTCGATTGGGTACAGTACTCTTAAGAGCCCGCGGCACGGAAGACCGCGAATTTCCCCACAAGTTGGCCGGAAGCCGCCTGGGTGGAAACGAAGAGGATTCGCTCGTCGCCGAGCTGGACGTACAGGTCGAGCTTGCCATCGCCGTCCAGGTCTCCGGCCCACAGAATCTCCCAGACGGGTTCATCGGCATCCTCCGGAGCGGAGTACAGCGTCTGGGTGACGCCATTCGACACCAGCTCGATCGAAGAGCCTGCCATATTGTCGTCGCCGCGGCGGCGAGGGTTGGCCACGCGCAGCACGAATTGCTGGCTTCCGATGTTGAGCTTGATCTGCTCCCCGTTGCGCAATGAGCGCTGCTCGAGGTCCCGAAAGCCGTCTACGGAGGAGACCCGAAGGTCCTCGCCGCCCCGTACCAGGAAGACGGGATGGCCGCCGCCGCGGACCGAGATCTCGCGGCCGGTGCGCTGGTCCGGGCCGTCCACGGGTTCGTCCCGAACCGTCTTCACGTCCACCGTTGCGTCCCGCCACGCATAGCCCTTTCCTTCGGGGAACAACCCAAGCCACGTACCGGCGTCGGCATCGGAGACTTCGCCGGCGTGAAACGTGCCCGCCTCGATCAGCCGGCGCTGCTCCGCCGGCGGCGCGAAGCCCCAGAGCATCGCTGCGCACACGACCGCTGCTCGCAGGACCATACGGCCAGAAATTGTACCGAAAACGGGAGCGGGGTGGGGCAGGCCGTTTGGCCTGCCCTTGGCACTGGTCCGCGACCGACCCCCGGTCGGCCTGGCAGTTGCACCGACGATTTGTCAGGAAGCAAGCGGGTCCAGGGGGTCCGCCCCACAATCATGGGGAAACGCACCACACAGCCCCGTTGCGGCATATCTCGCCTGGCCGGCTGGGGGATTTGCCCCAGGGCGGCCCTTACGATCCCGCTATCCTCAACAAGAATCAAGGAGCTGGGCTGGCAGGCAGCGTGCTCCTCGATTCAGGCAGCCAGCAGTGCGGGCCAGCAGCATCATCGGGTCAAAAAATCCTATACTAGAAACTTAGCGCCTGCCCCCCTGTTTTGGGCCTAAGCACACCGAAGGAAGAGATCGGAATCGAATGACACGACCTAAAGTAACCATTGACGGCAACGAAGCGGCAGCTTACTCGGCGTACCACGTCAGCGAAGTCTGCGCCATCTATCCCATTACTCCTTCCTCTCCCATGGGAGAGTGGGCCGACGAGTGGTCGGCCAAGGGGAAAGCGAACATCTGGGGCGCCGTGCCCACGGTGGTCGAGATGCAGAGCGAGGGCGGCGCCGCCGGAGCGTTGCACGGAGCGTTGCAGACCGGGGCTCTGGCCACCACCTTCACCGCCTCCCAGGGCCTGCTCCTGATGATCCCCAACATGTTCAAGATCGCGGGCGAGCTTACCTCCGCGGTCATCCATGTGACGGCCCGCACTCTGGCCACCCACGCCCTGTCCATTTTCGGCGACCACGGCGACGTCATGGCCTGCCGCCAGACCGGCTTCGCGCTGCTGGCGTCGAACTCGGTTCAGGAAGCGATGGACTTCGCGTTGCTCGCCCACGCCGCCACGCTCGAAGCCCGCGTGCCGTTCCTGCACTACTTCGACGGCTTCCGCACCTCGCACGAAGTGGCCAAGGTCGAGCAGCTCACCAAGGAAGACCTGCACGCCATGATCCCGGACGAGCTGGTGCGTAAGCACCGCGAGCGCGCCATGTCCCCGGACCGGCCCGTGCTGCGCGGCACCGCCCAGAACCCCGACGTCTTCTTCCAGGCGCGCGAGGCGTGCAACCCGTACTACGCCGCATGCCCCGCCATCGTTCAGAACGTGATGGATAAGTTCGCCCAGCTCACCGGCCGCCAGTACGGCCTGTTCGAGTACCTGGGCGCGCCGGACGCCGAGCGCGTCGTGGTGGTGATGGGCTCGGGCGCCGAAGTGGCGCAGGAAGCGGTCGAATACCTCACCGCCCGCGGCGAGAAGATCGGCATCGTCAAGGTCCACCTGTATCGCCCCTTCTCGGTGGATCACTTCATCGCGGCGCTGCCCGCCACGCTGAAATCGATCGCCGTTCTCGATCGCACCAAGGAGCCGGGCGCAGTCGGGGATCCGCTTTACACCGACGTGATTGCCGCCATCAGCGAAGCCTTCGGCGCCGGCCAGACGGCGTTCAAGCAGTTCCCCAAGATCGTCGCCGGCCGGTACGGCCTGTCTTCGAAGGACTTCACGCCGGCCCAGGTCAAGGCCGTCTTCGACGAGCTGGCCAAGCACGCCCCCAAGAACCACTTCACGGTCGGCATCGTCGACGACGTCGGCCACAGCAGCCTGGACTACGATCCGGCGTTCTCGACCGAGGATCCCAAGACCGTCCGGGCGCTGTTCTACGGCCTCGGGTCGGACGGCACCGTGGGCGCCAACAAAAACTCCATCAAGATCATCGGCGAGGACACGGACAACTACGCGCAGGGCTACTTCGTCTACGATTCGAAGAAGGCCGGCGCCGTCACCATTTCGCACCTGCGCTTCGGCCCCAAACCGATTCACTCCAGCTACCTGATCGGTCATGCCAGCTTCGTGGCCTGCCACCAGTTTTCCTTCCTGGAGCGCATCGACATGCTGCGGGCGGCGCGGCCCGGCGCCACGTTCCTCCTCAACAGCTCCTTCGGTCCCGATGAGGTCTGGGACCAGCTTCCACGCACCGTCCAGAAGCAGATCATCGACAAGAAGCTGAAGTTCTATGTGGTGGACGGATATTTGGTCGCCGAGAAGGCCGGCATGGGCCGGCGCATCAACACCATCATGCAGACCTGCTTCTTCGCCATCAGCGACATTTTGCCGCGCGAGGAAGCCATCGACGCCATCAAGAAGGCCATCGAGAAGACTTACGGCAAGCGCGGCGAGGCTGTGGTGAAGAAGAACTTCGAGGCCGTGGACATGGCCCTCGATCATATGCACGAAGTCGCGGTGCCGGCCCAGGTATCTAGCGCTTTCGAGATGCGCCGCGCCGTTCCCGAAGAAGCACCCGCGTTCGTCCAGAACGTTCTGGGCCGAATCTATGCCGGCTACGGAGACGACCTGCCGGTGAGCGCCTTCCCGCCCGACGGCACCTTCCCCACCGCCACCGCGCAATGGGAGCGCCGCAACATCGCCCTCGAAATCCCGGTTTGGGACGAGGCCCTCTGCATACAGTGCGGCAAGTGCGTGATGGTCTGCCCGCATGCCTGCATCCGCGCCAAAGTTTACGCTTCGGACCTCGCCGCGGGCGCACCGGCCACCTTCAAATCCACCGCGGCGCGCTGGCGCGAATTCAAAGACAAGAAATACACGCTGCAAGTCGCGCCGGAGGATTGCACCGGCTGCGGCTTGTGCGTCGAGGTCTGCCCGGTCAAGAGCAAGAACGAGGTGAAGCACAAGGCCATCAACATGGCCGCGCAGCCGCCGCTCCGCCAGCCGGAGTCCGAGAACTGGGACTTCTTCAAGAAGCTGCCCGAAATGGACCGCAAGGTTCTGAGCCTGGCGCAAATCAAGGACTCGCAGTTGCTCCTGCCGTTGTTCGAGTTCTCCGGAGCCTGCGCCGGCTGCGGCGAGACTCCCTACCTCCGCCTCATGACCTCGCTTTTCGGCGACCGCGCCATCTGCGCCAACGCCACCGGCTGCTCGTCGATCTACGGCGGCAACCTGCCCACCACGCCTTACTGCATCAACAAGGACGGCCGCGGCCCCACCTGGTCGAACTCGCTGTTTGAGGATTGCGCCGAGTTCGCCCTCGGCATGCGGGTCTCCATCGATCAGCAGAAGAGGTACGCCGAGCAGTTGCTCGCGGGTATGGCCTCCGTCGTCGGCGACGAACTGGTCAAGGCGATTCTCGGCGCCGAGCAGAAGACCGAGCGCGACATCGAAGAGCAGCGCGCACGAGTCGCGATTCTCAAGCAGAAGATCGCGGATCTGAAAACCGCCCAGGCTCTCGACTTGGCGGCCTGTGCGGACGTCCTGGTGAAGAAGAGCGTTTGGGGCATCGGCGGCGACGGCTGGGCCTACGACATCGGCTACGGCGGCCTCGATCACGTTCTGGCGAGCGGCGCCAACGTGAACCTGCTGGTCCTCGACACCGAGGTCTATTCCAATACGGGCGGCCAGGCGTCCAAGGCGACGCCCTTAGGGGCGGTGGCGAAGTTCGCCTTCGGCGGCAAGCCGCGCCCGAAGAAAGACCTCGCCATGATGGCGATCAACTACGGCAACGTCTACGTCGCCAAGATCGCCTTCGGCGCAAACGATATGCAGACCCAGAAGGCGTTCCTCGAGGCGGAAGCCTACGACGGGCCGTCCATCCTGATCTGCTACTCCCACTGCATCGCCCACGGCTACGACCTGGTCCACGGCCTCGATCAGCAGAAGGCCGCGGTGCAGAGCGGCTACTGGCCGCTGTTCCGTTACAATCCGGAGCTGGCCAAGCAGGGCAAGAACCCGTTCCAGCTCGATTCGCGCGCGCCCGCCCTGCCGCTCGACAAGTACATTTACAGCGAAACCCGCTACTCCATGCTGCGGCTCAGCCAGCCCGAGCACGCCAAGGCGCTCTACGATCTGGCCCAGGAGAGCGTGAACAGCCGCTGGAAGCTCTACGAGTACATGGCCGCGATGCCCGGCGATGGCGGCGCCAACGGTTCCGCCCAGCCGGTCCCCGTTGCGAAAGAGGAGAACAAGTAATGGACCTCACGACGAAATATCTCGGACTCACGCTGAAGAATCCGGTGGTGGTTTCGGCCTCTCCACTCTCGGAGAATCTCGGCAACATCAAGAAGATGGAGCAGGCCGGGGCGGCGGCGGTGGTCATGCACTCGCTGTTCGAGGAGCAGATCGAGCGGGAAGGCGCGGATCTCGACCGCAGCCTCTCGACCGGCGAAAGCTACGCCGAGTCGCTCTCCTATTTCCCGGATATGGGCGGCTACAAGATCGGCCCGGAAACCTATCTGGAGAACCTCGCCCAGGCTAAAGCGTCCGTGAAGATTCCGATCATCGCCAGCCTCAATGGCGCTTCGACCGGCGGCTGGACGCGCTACGCGAAGAAGATGCAGGAAGCCGGCGCGGACGCTCTCGAGCTCAACATCTACACCATTCCGACCGATCCGAGGGTCAATGCGGCCGAGATCGAGCAGTCCTACTGCGACCTGGTGCGGGATGTGAAAGCCACCGTGCAGATCCCAGTGGCCGTCAAGCTGTGCCCGTACTTCAGCGCGATGGTGAACATGGCGTTTCAGCTCGACCAGGCCGGCGCCGACGGGCTGGTGCTCTTCAATCGCTTCTACCAGCCCGATTTCGACCTGGAGGCGCTGGAGGTCGTTCCCAGCCTGCAACTCAGCACTTCGTACGAGCTGCTGCTGCGGCTGCACTGGGTGGCCGTCCTTCACGGCAGGGTGCGGCCGGACCTGGCCATCACCGGCGGCGTCCACACCTCCTACGATGTGCTGAAGGCGATGATGGCCGGCGCGCAGGTGACCATGATGGCGTCGGCGATTCTGAAGCGCGGCATCGACTACATCGCGACGGTGCTGGGCGAGCTCCAGACGTGGATGGAAGAGCACGAATACGAATCCATCCAGCAGATGCAGGGCTCGATGAGCCAGAAGTCGGTGGCGGATCCGAAGTCGTTCCTGCGCGGGAATTACCTGAAGGTTCTCAGTTCGTACGCCCTGCGGGCGTAGGTGTCCTCGCTCCCTCCTCGAAGGCCGCGGCCGCAAGGCCGCGGCCTTTTTTGTGGCTGGCCAAGAATGCGGTTGGATGTATAATCGACACCGAGCCAGGGTGGCAAAATGGGAACCCTGATTGAGGTGCCTCGCATGAATGCCCGGTGCATAGGTTGCGTCTGCCTACTCTGCTTTTCGCTTCTATTTGCAGGGCAGAATCGACCCGCTGGGCAGTCCGAACCTGCTTCGCCTGCCAGTGCGACTCGCCAAATCACGCTCGATGTGGTTGTGACCGACACGTCCGGAACTCAGCTCCGCGGCCTCGAACAGCGGGACTTCACGCTTCTGGACAACAAACAGCCGCAAAAGATCACTTCTTTTCGTGCGGTTGAGGGTGGGACCGCAACGGCCGATCCGCCTGTGGAAGTGGTTTTGCTCGTCGATGAGGTCAACGCTTCCTTCACACGCGTAGCGTCCGCACGAACGGAAATCGTGAAGTTCCTGGGGCGAAACGGCGGGCAGCTTGCCCTCCCTGTATCCATGGTCTTTCTTACCGATTCGGGGACAACGATCGGGAAGACATCGTCTCGAGATGGAAACGTCTTGATTGCAGAACTGAACCAGACGGGATCCGGCCTGCGCACAATTGGCAGGTCACAAGGGTTTTACGGCGCCCAGGAGCGGCTGGGTCTCTGTCTTCACTCGCTCGGGCAGTTCGCCGACGATCAAGCGGCAAGGCCCGGACGAAAACTCGTGGTCTGGATTAGTCCGGGCTGGCCCCTTTTTTCCGGCCCGGGCGTGGATCTGAGCTCAAAGGCCCAGCAGTGGGTCTTCGAGTCCATCGTCGCTCTTTCGGACAGGCTGCGACGGGCTCGAATTACTCTTTACATCGTCGATCCGTTGGGGCTGACGGGCGCGGGCGGATTTCGAACGGCAGCTTATAAGCTGTTCTTAAAACCAGTAACTACCGTAAGACAGGCGCGGCTTGGGAATCTGGGACTGCAGATTCTCGCGCATCAAAGTGGAGGCCTGGTTCTCAATTCAAGTAACGATGTAGCGGGCGAGATCGCAAGGTGCTTTGCGGACGCGAACGCTTTTTACGTCCTCTCCTTTGACGGCCTTGCCGGAGACGGCCCCAACGAGTACCATGCGATCGACGTCAAGGTCGACCGGCCCGGGCTGGCGGCGCGCACGCGATCCGGGTATTACGCTCAGCCAGAATAGGCGACAGCGCTCGATTGTGGCCGCCACGGCGGTTGCTCTGCGAGCGCCTTTTGTTCGTCGCGACGGGAGGGTCCTGGCCTCCCAGGTCCTTACGATCCGCTAGCGCACGATCGGCGGTGCGTGGTCCAGGACTTGCCCGCTATCGGTTCGCGGCGGGCGCATCGTCCATCGCTCCCCCTACACCTTCTGTACCCGCCGCAATGTGTAGATCTCCGAATTGATGTTCGAGTTCTCCAGGCGCTTCCAGTCGTCGGCGACGTGGATGAGCTTCCCGCTGATGTGATTCGAACGCGAGGAGGCCAGGAAAAGCGCGAGCTGGATCTGTTTCTCGGGCGCGACTCCACCGCCGATGCGCAACTGCAGGGCCTCGTCGTGCGCTTTCCATCCGGCGCGCTCCTCGCCGGCGTGCAGGATCTGGTCGGTCATGTGACTGTAGGTGAGGCCGGGCGCGATGCAGTTTGCCTGGATGTTGTGGTCGCGCACTTCCTCCGCCAGCGTCTCCACCAGGCGCACCACGGCGGCCTTCGAGGTGGCATAAGCCGAGAAGTTGGGCCGCGGCGTCATGTCGCCCTCGCCCGACAGCACCAGGATCTTGCCGCCGCGCCTTTCGATCATGCCCGGGAGCACGGCCCGGCAACTGTGCATGACACCCAGAAGATTGGTCTGGATCGCCTCCGCCCAGGCCTTGGGAGCGTTCTCCGCCAGCGGGCCGATCGGCCCCTGGACGGCGGCCGACGCCACCAGCACGTGGACGCCTCCGAAGTGCGAGCGCATGCGCTCGGCGGCGGCGCTCATCTGCTCGAAATCGCACACGTCCGCGCGGATGCGAAGCGCAATGCCTCCGGCGTGTTCGATCTCGAGGTGCGCCAGGTCCAGCTCCGCCTTGCTGCGCGCCAGCAGGCCCACGCGCGCGCCTGCCTCCGCGAAGCCGAGCGCCAGCCGCTTCCCGATCCCGCGTCCCGCGCCTGTGACCAGTACCGATGTGTCTTTGAGCGATGTCACGCCTCACCGTCCCACAGCCAGAGTAGTACAAGGCGGGCGCGTTGGGAAGCGTCGAATGTCGTATACTCTGATCCGGAACTCGATGCGGACTCTATTTGACGATCTGCGGCATGCGGTGAGGCAGTGGCGCAGGGAACCGGGCGCCGCCGCCGTTGTGGTCCTAACTATGGCGCTGGGGATCGGAGTCAACACCGCCGTGTTCAGTTCCGTGAGTGGCTTCGTCCGGCCGCTCCCGGTGAGGGCGCCCGAGCAACTCACCGTGCTGGCGGCTCAGAACAAAGGCGACACCACCGGCCTCGAGAAACTCCAGTACCTGTTCTCCTATCCCGCCCTGATGGACTTCCGTCGACAGGCGAACGTTTTCTCCGATCTCCTCGGATACCAGACCAGCATCGGCGGGCTGGTCGCGGATGGCAAGGGCGGCCAGATCCTTTACAGCCACGTCACCGACAACTATTTTTCGGCCCTCGGCATCCGGCCCGCGGCGGGGCGATTCATCCTGCCGGGCGAAGGGGACACGGCCGGAACAGAGCCAGTGATGATGCTCGGTTACACGTACTGGCAGAAGCGCTTCGGCGGCAATCCCGGCGTGATCGGCAAGCAGGTTCGTGTGGAGGGCAAGGCGGCGACCATCGTGGGCGTGGCGCCGAAGGGCTTTCGAGGCCTGTTCCACACGCTCGACATGGACGCGTACCTGCCGCTCAGCCACGCACAGGCGGTGGGCTATTACGGCGCATTCCGGACCGATCGCGGCCAGCGGTTCCTGACCGTGCTGGGACGTTTGAAGACCGGCGTAACCGTGAGCCAGGCGCAGAGCGCCGTGGATGTCATCGCCGGACGGCTGGCCCGCCAATACCCCGATACCGACAAGGCGCTCTCGGTCCGAGTCTTCCCGGAGACGCTGGCCAGACCCGTCCCCGTCTTCGCGAGCGTGGTCCCGCTGATCTCCGGCCTGTTCCTGGTGCTGGCGATCCTGGTGCTGGTGCTGGCGTCCATCAACGTGGCCAACGTCATGCTGGTCCGCGCGACGGAGCGCGAGCGCGAACTGGCCATCCGCGCGGCGCTGGGCTCGGGGCGGTGGCGGCTGATCCGTCAGATGCTGGCCGAGAGCGCGGCACTGGCGGTGCTGGGGGGCCTGGCGGGGATCCTTCTGGGCGCATGGGCCAGCGCTGCGCTTGCCTCCATGCGGGTGGAGGCCGACCTCCCGGTGGTCTTCGATCCCAGTTTCGACTGGAGGGTGTTCGCCTATGCCCTGGCGTCCACGGTTCTCACGGGCCTGGCGGCCGGCCTGTGGCCCGCGTTCCGCGCCTCGCGCGCCGACGCTGGCGTGGTGCTGCACGGAGAAGGCCGGACCGCATCGGGCGGCGCGGGCCGTCAGCGGATCCGCCGGATGCTGGTGACCGTGCAGGTGGCGGGCTCATTGACGCTGCTGGTGGTCGCAGGCCTGTTCGTACGCAGCCTCGAAGGTGCGCAGCAGCAGTATCTCGGCTTCGACCCCGATCGTCTTCTGAACGTCATCATCGACCCGTCGTACGCCCGATACGACGAAGCCAGAACCAAGGAATTCTACCGCGAGCTGGGAGCGCGGGTGCGCGCGCTGGCGGGAGTCCAATCGGCGAGCTTCGCTTCGAGCGTGCCCCTGGGCTACTACAGCTACGGTGCCCTGGTTCGCACCGAGGATCATCCCGACGTTCCGGGCGTGCCGCCCCCGCTGGTGCTGCGTAACAGCGTGGACGCCGCCTACTTCGACAACCTGCGTATACCGCTCCTGCGGGGCCGCGCCTTCGGCGAGATGGACGATGAAAAGGCGCCGCCGGTCGCGATCGTGAACCAGACCATGGCGCGGCGGTTCTGGCCGGGCGCGAACCCGATCGGCAAGCGGTTTCGAGTCAGCTTCAACAACACCAACCGCCCGGAGCGGATGTGGGAGGTCGTGGGCGTGGCCCGCGATGGCAAGTACCTGGTGGCGTTGGAGAATCCGCTTCCGTACTTCTACGTGCCGCTCAAGCAGGATTTTTTGTCGCGGCGGACTCTGCAAATCCGGTCCGTGGCGCTGCCGGAGCGGCTGAGCGCGGCGGTGGAGCGCGAGATCCACGCGCTCGATCCCGAGATGCCGATCATCGAAGTCCGGACCATGCGGCAGGCGCTCCAGGGGCCAAGTGGGTTCCTGGCGCTCCGGTTCGGCGCGTTGATGGCGGGCGCCATGGGCCTTCTGGGGCTGGCGCTGGCGGTGGTGGGAGTCTACGGAGTGGTCGCGTTCGCGACGGCGAAACGCACCCGCGAGATCGGGATTCGCATGGCCCTGGGGGCCACCGCACCGGACGTGATGGGCATGGTGCTGCGGCAGGGAGCGTGGCTGGTGGTTGCGGGCATGCTCGGCGGTCTGGCCTGCACGTACGCGGCGACGCGCGTGATGGCGCGGTTCCTGTTCTTCGTCAGCGCCACCGACCCGGTCACCTTCGCGTCGGTGACGCTGCTGCTGGGCGCGACCGCGCTCGCGGCCTGCTACGTCCCCGCGCGGCGGGCCATGCGGGTCGATCCTTCGGTGGCGTTGAGATCCGAGTGAAGCAACCCCTCCGGGCCGCTGTATAATCGAAGTACGTTTGAAGCTTCAGGTCGGACAGAATACCGGCGCCGAGTTGCCCGAACCGCCCCCGGTTCGAGCGGGGCCGGCTACACCCACCATTCATCGCCAGGAGGACAATGAGCAAGGAAGACAGTATTGAAGTGACCGGAACGGTCGTCGAGAAGTTTCCCGCTGGTCAGTTCAGCGTGCAGTTGGATCAAGAGCGTATCGTATTGGCCCACCTGGCCGGAAAGCTGCGCAGGAACCGCATCCGCGTGCTGGCCGGCGACCGAGTGACTTTGGAACTCTCACCCTATGATTTGACCAAAGGTCGAATCACCTACCGGCACAAATAGCCCGCCTTCTCCGCTCGATCCCTCCGCGCCGGTGGCGTACTGCCGGTCTGGTTGGCGCCTAACCCCGCTCCCTGACGGTCGCGGTTCGGTGCTCCCGCGCGCCTTAGCCGCTCTGTCCGCCGGGGAGCACAATCGCACCGAACCGGGCGCGTAAGCAAGCGGATGCAACAGCCGAGCGGCTGAAGTTGCCGGCGTGCTAAAACAGGAAGGTTGCCCCCTCAGAGCCCGCGCGTTGTCCTGTTTGTCTTCGGTACCAGGCCGGAAGCGATCAAGCTCTGTCCGGTCGTCCGGCACCTTCGTAGCCGTCCCGAGTATGCGGTGAAGGTGTGCGTCACGGCCCAGCACCGGGCCCTGCTCGATCAGGTGCTGGCGGCGTTCGAGGTCGTGCCGGATTACGATCTCGATATCATGCAGCCCAACCAGACGCTCTCGCAATCCACCTCGCGGATTCTGGCCGCCCTGGAACCCGTCTTAGAGTCCGCACGTCCCAATATCGTTCTGGTTCAGGGGGATACGACAACGACCCTGTGCGGCGCGCTGGCCGGTTTCTACCACCGCGTCCCGGTGGGACACGTGGAGGCGGGACTGCGAACCTGGGACCTGTCGCAGCCGTTTCCCGAGGAGATGAACCGGGTCCTGGCGACGCGGGTCACCTCGTTGCACTTTGCTGCAACCGATTGGGCGGCGTCGAATCTGTATGCTGAGGGTGTACCGCGGGAGCGCGTGGCGGTGACGGGCAACACGGGGATCGACGCGGTCCTGTACGTTAGGGATAAGCTGGTAGCAGGGGCGCTGCACGGGCCGGAGTGGCCGCAACTGGATCCTGCGAAGAAGCTGATCGTCGTCACCGCGCACCGGCGCGAGAGCTTTGGAGAGGGTTTTGTGCGGATCTGCTCGGCACTGGCGCGCCTCGCGGAGCGGCCGGATGTCCAGATCGTTTATCCGGTGCACCCGAACCCCAACGTTCGGGAGCCGGTGGAGAAGTACCTGTCCGGCCGGAGGAACATCGTTCTCGTCGAGCCACTGGAATATGTGCCCTTTGTGGATCTCATGCGGCGCGCATACTTGTTGATCACGGATTCGGGAGGGGTTCAGGAAGAAGGACCCTCACTGGGCAAACCGATCCTGGTTCTGCGCGAGAAAACCGAGCGGCCTGAAGCAGTTGAGGCAGGAACGGTGAAACTGGTCGGCACCGACGAGGCGTGTATCCTTGCCGAGGCCGGCCGCTTGCTTGAGGACCGGGACGAATACGAGCGCATGGCGCGCGTTCACAACCCATACGGCGATGGGCGCGCCAGCTCCCGGATTGGAGACCTAATCCTCTCATTTCTAACGGAATATTCTGGGTAGTTCGACGCAGAAACTACCAGGAATTTCGCCTCGGGAAGGGGCAGGTAGCATGGCTGCGGATATAATGGGGCCAGAAGGGGAAGCTGTCGAGATGAAAACTCCGGGGAGTGCTGGGAAGGCCAGGAAACCCGCCGCCGAGTCGCCGAACGACCTGGTGACCCTGCTCTCGCAGAAGGTCATCGGACAGCCGGCGGCGATGAAATACATCGTCCCGTACGTCGAAATGTACCAGGCGGGACTCTCGCCCGAGGGCCGGCCCGCGGGCGTGTTCCTGCTGCTGGGACCGACCGGCACGGGCAAGACCAAGACCGTGGAAGCGCTGGCCGATGTTCTGCATGGCAGCGAGAAGAACGTCCTGAAGATCGATTGCGGCGAGTACCAGATGGAGCACGAGGTGGCCAAGCTGATCGGCGCCCCTCCGGGCTACCTGGGCCATCGCGAGACGCAGCCCATGCTGACCCAGCAGAAGCTGAACGCGGTCACCAGCGACAAGTGCACGCTGGCCATCATTCTGTTCGACGAGATCGAGAAGGCCGCTCCTTCCATGGTGCGCCTGCTGCTGGGCATCCTGGACCGCGCCAACCTGCGCCTGGGCGACAATACCTCGGTCAACTTCGAGAACAGCCTCATCTTCCTCACCAGCAACCTGGGCGCGCGGGAGATGATGAAGGAGCTGCATCCCGAATTCGGCTTCCAGGCGGGTGCGGCGCGCGTTGACCGTGCGGACATGTTCAGCAAGCTCGAGAGCATCGCGCTGGTTTCGGTTCGCAAGAAGTTCTCCCCGGAATTCGTCAACCGCATCGATGCCGTGATTACCTACCAGCCGCTCGACCACGAATCGCTGGCGACGATCCTCGACCAGCAGATGGCGGAGTTGCAGCGGCACGTCAACACGCGCCTGGGCGACCGCTACTTCAACATCGAGGTGCCGTTCGAGAGCCGGCAGTTCCTGCTGCGCAAGGGGACCAGCCCCGAGTACGGTGCACGCGAGCTCAAACGCACCATACACCGGCATCTGACCCAGCCGCTGGCGACCAAGGTGGCTTCGGGGCAGATCGAGCCGGGCGCGCGCGTGCGCGTGGAGCTGGCCGAAGACAAGGAGAGCCTGATCATCCGCTCACTGGACCAGGGCGCGGTGCGCGCTCCGCAGCATCCCACGGTGTTGCTGGTGGACGATAACCGCGACCTGCTGCGGTTCCTGGAGCGCCTCATGGCGCAAGCGGGGTGGCGGCTGCTCACGGCGGAATCCGCGCAGCAGGCGAACGAGGTTGTCGCGCGGCAAACTCCTAATGCCGCCTTGCTCGATTACCTTCTGCCGGACGGCAACGGCGTCGAGCTGGGCGTCCTGCTACAGAGGAAATCGCCCGGCGTTCAGGTGATCATGATGACCGGGGCGCAGCTCACCCCCGAAGAGGAAGCGATCTGCCAGGAGTACGACTTCCCCATCTTGCGCAAGCCGTTCCTGGCGAACGACGTTCTGAACCTGATCCGCGCGCGGCTGTTCCGTTCTTCGGCGGCTTCGGTATAGACGGGGACGGCGCGGGCTCAATGCCCGCTGGCCGAGGACTCCCAGCTCTCGCTCACGCTGCGGCGGCCGGGAAGAAAAACTTCCAGCCGGAATCGGACGCGATCGCTGAGCTGGTGATAGGCCACGGCGCCGTGCCGCAGTTGCTCCGCGCTCAGATCGAGCGTGCGGCTCTGACCCACGTCCGAGATCAGCAGGCTTCCGCGCTCGGCCGCGGCGATCGGCCGTGCCTGGCGGTCCCAGGTCAGGTGCAGGTTGTCTCCGTACTGCAAGACCAGGAGCGAGAGCGCATAGGGGTCGCGGGGCGGCGGCGCCGCTCGTGGAGCCACCTTGTCGATCTGCCGCCCGGCCGCGTACCCGCTCAGATACGCGATCAAACACCACGCCGCCAACAGGAAGACCCGCAGCGGCGCCTGCACCCACCGCGACGGCCACAGAGGTCTTCGGGAAGCCGCAGGGGGCGCGACGTCCACTTCCTCGATCGCCGGCTCCGGCGGAGCGAGAACTTCCGGCGCGGCGGCCGCATCCCGGCTGGCACGCCTGGGGATCGAGAACTCGATGGCGGCTGAGGCGGGCTGGGTCTGCGCGTCCTCCCAGAAGAAGAATGCCGCCCGGCTCGGCCGCAGGAGGCGCGGCTTTATGAGCAGCACCAGGTCCGCCCCTTCTGGAAAGAACTCCGCCAACTGCAGGTCGTCACTATCCACGCTGAGGCCGCGGCGGGTGTGCGTGCGAAAGAATCCGACCGCGTGGATCTCCGCCTCGGTGCTGGAGCCGTATTGGACCAGGGCATGGCGGAGCGCCTGCTTTTCATCCTCCGAGAGCGCGTACGACGGCCCGAACAAGTGCTCGCATGGCAGCTCGACGCAGGCCTCGATCCGCACGGTGACGATTCCCTCCACGGTCACCCTGCCGAGGAGGATGCCGCCCACCTCGGGACGGCGCAGCGGAATCAGGCCTCGTCTTCCTTCGAGGAGAATCGCTCCCGAAACGGCGCGGGAGAGATAGACCGCCATGGGCTTGCCGGGAACCTCCCAATGCTGATAGAGAGCGTCCTCGGCACCTGCGAGCGTCTGCATACTTTAAGTTGACTATCGTAACTCAAGTTGACAGAAGACAGGCGGAAGCGCCTGCCCCACGCTCTACCGCGGGTCGCCCTTCGAGTCGAAGCGTGCGCCCGAAGCCAGCGCTGCGCGCAGGCGGCCGCGATTGGGGCCGGATTTTTCCGCCGCCTCGATCATCGAACGCAACGCGTCGCCGATCGAGGTCTCCGCGGGCAGGCGGAAGATCCAGGGGATATTGACCGCGGTGAGCGACTTGTCGGAGGAGATCGCAATCAGCGGGACGAAGCTCTTGATGGCAAGCTGCTCGGCCAGGTGGCTCGTATTCCGGTCGGTCGAGATCACGCCGATGGTGCTCGGCTCGTAGATCAGGTTCACCAACTCGGTCGACGACTGGCCCCAGGGAGTATTGGCGGCGATGGGCACCACCTCATAGCGGCCGTGGTACGGTTCGAGCACGCTCGCCAGTGCGAGAGCCGCCTTGTCCGCGCCGGGCCCGAACAGGCCGATGCGCAGCGGGCCGGAGGGCGCATCCGCCAGCTCCGGGCCGTTGTATTCGACCCCGTTCTCGCCCACGCGCGCGTACTCCTTCTTCATGGGATAGCGCCGGTACTCGAGCTTGCCTTGCTTCGCGGTGGCCAGGTACAGCGGCACGATGTTCTTGCAGTTGGGGTCGAAAACCATGTCGCCCGTCACGCCCTTGTAGTGTTCGAGACCGGTGAGCGCGTCGCGGATCTGGCCGCGGTTCAGGCCCGCCTTGCAGATGGCCTCGAGCAGGATGCGCATGGTGTCGTAGCCGAGCGAAGCGAACGCTTCCGGCTCCTTGCCGAACTTCTTCTCGAAGCGCTGTTTGAAGGCCACCCACGCCGGATCGTCGCGGGTTGGATCGAACGGGTAAACGGCCTCGAAGCCTTCCGCGGCGTCGCCGGCGGTTTCGAACAAGCCCGGCCCGATGGTCCGGAAGCTGCCGAAAGCCCGCTGCTTCATCCCCATGGCGCGCATCTGCTTGAGCGCGGTGCCCGCTTCCTTCGCGTCGCCCCAGATGACGATGCCGTCCACGCGCGACTCGTTGATGATGCGCAACTGGCGCTGGAAGTCCATGTCCCCCGGCATCCATTTCTGCTCGATCACAACGGGGTGGCCCATCCGCCGCGAGACGTCCTTGAACTTCAATACGCCGAAGCGGCCGTAGCGGGAGTTGACGCGCAGCAGGGCGATGCGCTCGAGACCCAGATCCGTGTAGATGCGGCGCGCCAGCGTGTAACCTTGCACGCGATCGTCCTGGATGGTGGTCAGGTACCAGGGGATGATGGTCTCGGGAATGGTGGGGTCGGTGGAAGCGCCGTTGACGATCGGCACCTCGGCCTTCAGGCTGACGCGCAGCGCGATGTGCGTGGAATCGGCACTGATGGAGCCGAGCATGGCCCAGACCTTCTCGTCGTACGCCATCTTGACGATTTCGTTCGACGACGCGCCCCACACGGCCTGATCGTTGTGGATCATCAGCTTGAAGGGCTTGCCGCCGTAGCCGCCGGAGGCGTTGGCCTCCTCGATGGCAAGCTGCACGCCGGCCAGCATCATCCTGCCCAGCGGCTCTTCGGGGTGGTTTTCGATGGGGCCCAGAAACCCGATGCGGACCTCGTCGACGTCGGAGGGCTTCAGCGTGGGAACGTCGCGGGCCGCGCCATTGTACTCGATCAGCTTGGTGTAGAACTCGTAATAGGGCTCACCCGCCTTGTCGCCGAACTTCGCGTACGGCTGCATGTCGTCGGGCGTATCGGCGTAGGGCCTCAGCTCGCGATTCTTCGGGGGGCCCGGCGGATTCACGCCGCAGGAACATGGACCAGCGAGCCCTTGCGCCCACATCAGCGCCGGCGCCAGGGCCAACAACCACCCGGCTGGCTTCATGCGCTTACTCCCTACGGAAAACCGCGATCGCTTCGATTTCCACCAGCAGCTCGGGGCGGCACAGGTGGGCCTGAATGCCCGTGGAGGCCGGAAGCGGGTCGAGTCCCTGCTCGGCGTAGAACGCGGTGCGCTCCTCGTTGAAAGGGTCGTAGTCGCGGTCGATGTCGCGCAGGTAGCAGGTGGTGCGCACGATGTCCTTCCAGGTGGCGCCTTCGCTCTCCAGGAGCTTGGTGATGTTGAAGAATGTGCGGCGGCACTGGGCGCGGATGTCTCCTATGTGCACCGTGACGCCGTTCTCGTCGATGCTCGCCGTCCCGGAAATCAGCAACACGACGATGTTGCCGAACTCGAGCCGCAAGCCGCGGGAAAAAGAGCTCGGTTTGGCGTAGGCGTAAGCCTCATTGAGGACTTCATAGTTGGTAATCGCTTTTCTCTCGATGTGTTGAGCCATGGTGGCTTCTTCCAGCATCTCACTGAGCGTCATAATAAGTAGCCTCTCAACAAAAAAAGACCTTTAATGCCTCTCGGCCGCGAGGCGCTCCTGCGCCGTCTTGACTCGGATTCCGTGGCTCAGCCCGTGAGCCGTGGCCACCCAGACATCGTCGCCCTGAAAATCCACGCCCAGGATGTAGTTATGCGACGGCGCGGAATCCACCGCGACCTTAGTCACGGTTCCCGCGGCATCGCGCACCAGCATCTCGGGCTTGTGCGTATCGAGCGCCGGGCGGTAGACGGCCCAGTTCACGCCGTCATAGTACGCCAGACCTTTGTCGGTCGAGAACCAGGCGCGGTCGTTGTCCACGGCCTTCACCTGGTTCAGGAAGTTACTCGGCAGGCCGCTGTCCTTGTCCAGAAAGCCTTTCCAGTGGCGGCCGTCGTAACGGCTGGCGCCGAAGTAAGTCGCGGCCCAGAACACGCCTTTTCCGGGGTAACTCACGGAGGTGGTGATCTCGTGGATGAGACCCTGATCCTTGAGCACCACCATTTCGGTCTCGCCGTCTGGGTCGTTATAGTCCTTCCAATGAGCGGTCTTGACGTCGTACTCGAGCACGCCGCCGCCCCACACCGCGTAGTAGACTTTGTCCTCGGCTGCGCTCACGGCGTAGGTCCAGATTTCGTACATCGGCGTATTGCGTTCGTTGAAGTGCTCCCACACGTTGGTCTTGGTGTTGAAGCGTGCGCCGCCGGCTGCCGTCGCCACCCAGAGCCAATCGCCCTGGACCGTCACGCCGTAGACGACGTCGTTGGGCAGCCCGCTGTTCAGTTGGGTGAAGTTGTCGAAGCGGCCGGCCGAAAAGCGGCTCAGCCCAGCCATCGTCGCGGCCCAGACGTCTCCGGTCCGCTTGTCCACGGCGACATTCAGCACGGCGCGATGGGCCAGGCCGTCCGCGGGCTGGTAGACCTTCCACTTGCCGTCTTCGTACAGCGCCAGGCCGCCCTCGGTTCCCGCCCAGACGCGGCTGCCGTCCACGCACACGTTGAAGATGTGGTCGTTGGGCAGGGGGCTGTTGGCGGTGGTGAAGTTCTCCCAGCGGAAGCGGGGCATGTCGGGCGGAGCGGCGGCAGCGATCGATACCGCAACGAGAGTGGCGACGGCAATCCTCATCGCTCGAATCCTCCTACCGGTGGACCGCGCCGGGAGAACCGCTGTGGCCGATCCGTTCGCTGCCCGAGACTAACCCTTACCAGTGGAGTATAACATTCGCCTCCTAAACCTATAAATAACCGGAAGATATTAGTAGGAACGTGTTAAGCGCAACGGAATGAAGAGTGCGCTATCCTGTTCTCGCTGGATCAATCATGAACGCCAAGACGCTGTCGTCGCCGACCAGCCGGCTGTTGATCGGCCTGGCGATCACGCTGGCCGCCGTGGCGGTGTTCTCGCTTTACGCCCTGCGGCAGATCGCGATGCTCAAGGACCTGCAAGCCCGCACGGTCGAGCGGAACCGCAAAGACTCGCTCCAGCTTCTGCGCATCCAGAACGACCTGCACTCGCTGGGCCTGGCGATGCGGGACATGGTGGACGGCTATGAGCCCTATCCGCTGGAGGCGTGGCGCGGCCAGTTCCATCGCACGCGCGTCGATCTGGACGACGCCCTGCGCATCGAAGCCGAGCTGGCGCCCGAGGCCAGGGGCGCGCGGCGGCACTACATCTCGAACGCGCTGGCCCAGCTCTGGACTTCCGTGGAGCAGCTCTTCGCGATGGCCGGCGGGGGCGACACCTCGCAGGCGCGCATGTTCATCCGCACCTCGCTCGAAGCGCAGCAGGCGGCGCTCACCAACGCTGTCGCGCGCGCGCTGGTCGAGAACAACGAGATGGAACAGCAGGCCGCGGCGCGCATTCAGGCCATCTACGAGCGCGTGGAGCGGCAGATCTACCTCTTCCTGGCCGCGGTCCTGGTGGCGATCTCGCTGACGAGCCTGTACACCATCCGCTCGAACCGCATGCTCTTCGAACGCCTCGCGGTTCTCTCGGGGCACCGCAGCGAGCTGGCGCGCAAGCTAATCACAGTACAGGAAGAGGTCTTCCATTCGCTGTCCCGCGAGCTGCACGACGAATTCGGCCAGATCCTCACCGCCATCGGCGCCATGTTGAGCCGGGCGGAGAAGAAGGGCGGCCTGCCGCCGGATTCGCCCTTCCGCACCGAGGTGGCGGAAGTTCGCGAGATCGCGCAATCGACCATCGAGAAGATCCGCAGCCTCTCGCAGGTGCTGCACCCGACCGTCCTCGACGACGGCGGTTTGGAGAAGGCCATCGACTGGTATTTGCCGACGTTCCAGAAGCAGACCGGAATCAAGGTCGAATACCAGAAGACGGGAACGAGCCCCGCCGTTTCCGACCGCGTGGCCATCAACGTCTACCGCGTGCTTCAGGAGGCGCTGAACAACCTGGCCAAGCATTCCGGGGTCCAGACCGCGTGGGTTCGGGTGCGTTATGCGCCCGACCGGCTCGAGCTGGAGGTGGAGGACCACGGCGCCGGCATCCCGGAGCGGAACGGCGCGACGCCGGGCCAAGGCACGGGACTGGTTGCGATGCGGGAGCGCGCCGAGCTGCTGCATGGGAGAATTGAGTTCGTGCGGCCGGGCGACAAGGGAACGCTCGTCCGTCTGGAGATTCCACTCGGGGAGGATACCGCTGCATGAGCAACAAAATCACGGTTCTGCTGGTGGACGACCATGCGCTGGTGCGTAAAGGATTCCGGCGCATGATCGAGGACGATGCGGAGATTTCCATCGTGGGCGAAGCCAGCGACGGCAAACAGGGCGTGCAGCTCGCGCAGCAGCTCAAGCCGCAGGTGATCGTGATGGACTTCGCGATGCCCGAAATGGACGGCGTCCAGGCCACGCGCGAAATCCTGCGGCACCTGCCCAAGACCGCCATCCTCATCCTGAGCATGTACTCGCAGGAGAACTATGTCCGCAACGCCTTCGACGCGGGCGCGCTGGGTTACATCCTGAAGAACGCGATGGACATCGATCTCCCCGCGGCCATCAAGGACGCCGCCGCGGGCAAGCGCGTGCTCGATCCGGGTCTGCTTTCGGCCGAGCGCGAGCCCGACGACATGTTCGACAAGCTCACGCCGCGCGAGAAGCAGATCCTGCAGCTCATTGCGGAGGGGAATTCGAACAAGGAGATCGCGGGCATCCTGAGCCTCAGCGTCAACACGGTGGCGGTGCACCGGGCCAACCTGATGGACGCGCTGGGAGTTCACCGCACGGCCGAGCTGGTGGTGTACGCCATCCGGAAGGGGCTCGTCACGCCGTGAACCGCCGGCAGTTCCTGTGGGGCTTGCCCGCGTTCCTGTCTTCGGGCGCGCTGGCACAGAAGAAGAACGACCTGGGCTTTCGCTTCGAAGACGTCACAGCGCAGGCGGGAGTTCGCTTTCTCCACAACAGCGGAGCCTACGGCGCCAAGTTCCTGCCCGAGTGCATGGGCTCCGGCTGCGCCTTTTTCGACTACGACGGCGACGGCTGGCAGGACATCCTGCTGGTGCAGAGCATGGATTGGCCCGGACATCGCAAGCAGCGCACCACCATGAAGCTCTACCGCAACAACCGCGACGGCACCTTCACCGACGTGACGCGGCAGGCCGGGCTCGACGTCGAGATGTACGGCATGGGCGTCGCCGTGGGCGACTACGATAACGACGGCTTCCCCGACCTGTATATCAGCGCGGTGGGCCAGGGCCGGTTGTTCCACAACACCGGCAAGGGCACTTTCGTGGATGTCACCGAGAAGGCCGGCCTGGGCGGGCGGCAGGCCTTCAGCAGCTCCGCGCTGTGGTTCGACTACGACCGCGACGGATTGCTCGATCTGTTCGTCTGCAATTACGTGAAGTGGTCGCCGCAGTTGGACGTCTTCTGTTCGGTGGACGGCAAGCAGAAACAATACTGCACGCCGGAAGCGTATCGCGGCGACACGTGCTGGCTGTTCCACAACCGCGGCAACGGCACCTTCGAGGATGTGACGGCGCAATCCGGCATCTTCGACAGCAGCTCGAAGTCGCTGGGCGTGGCGATGTTCGACTACGACAACGACGGCTGGCCGGACCTGTTCGTGGCCAACGACACCGAGCCCAACAAGCTCTATCACAACCTGCGCAACGGCAAGTTCGAAGATGCGGCTGTGCGCGCCGGCGTGGCTTTCAGCGAGGATGGCAAGGCGCGCGGCGGTATGGGCGTGGACGCGGCGGACTACGACAACTCCGGCATCACCGGCCTGGTGGTCACCAACTTCGACAACGAGATGCTGGGCTTCTACACGCCCAACAAGCGCGGGATGTTCGTGGACAAGGCGCCCGGCTCCGAGTTGGGCCGGCGCTCGCGCCGCAGCCTCGGCTTCGGAACCTTCTTCTTCGACGTGGACCTGGACGGGCGGCTCGACCTGCTGGTGGTCAACGGCCACATCGACGACTTCAGCATGGTGCAGCGCGACGTGCAGTACGCCATGGCGCCGCACCTGTTTCTCAACCGCGGCCCAAAAGGCTTCGAGGACGTGGCCAGCCAGGCGGGCGCGGCCTTTGCCGAGCCGAAGGTCAGCCGCGGAGCCGCCTTCGCCGACTTCGACCGCGACGGCGACGTGGACGTGCTGATCACCACCAATCACGGCCCGGCCTATCTCTATCGGAACGACCAGTTTTCCGGGAACCGCTCGATCCGCTTCCGTCTGATCGGCACGAAATCGAACCGCGATGCGATCGGCTCCTCCGTGCGCATCTATTATGGCGGCGAGGCGAGCTCGCGCGTGGTGAAGAGCGGGTCGAGTTACCTGTCGCAGTCCGAGCTGGCGCTGACCTTCGGCCTGGCGAAGCGGGACAAGGTGGATCGCGTGGTCGTCGCGTGGCCCAGCGGCCGCGTCGAGGAGTTCAAGAACCTCGCCGCCGGGCGGCTCTGGGAGTGCACAGAAGGCAAGGGCGTGCGCGATACGGGCCGATTTTGAGTTGGGCGCCCCCCTAAAACACGTACTTGACCGCCAGTTGCAGCAACCGCGGCGGACCCGCCTGCAGGATCTGACCGAACGCCGGAGATTCCAGGTCGTTCTCGGGCAAACCGAAATTCGGATGGTTGAGCAGGTTGAAACACTCCGCCCGGAACTGCACGCGCCGGGTCTCGCCGACGTTGAAGTACTTGAACAACGAAAGATCGACGTCTTCGATCCCCGGACCGCGTACCACATTGCGGCCCTCATTGCCGAACTGGCCGGCCTGAGTTACCGGGTTCAGTTGCAGGAAAGGCGCACGGCTCACCCATTCGTTCGGCGTGTTCGGCTGCCCCACATTGGGATTGGAAATCAGGTCGGGCCGGCTGGAGTAGAAGCCGGTGATTTCGGGCGCGCTGCCCTGCAGGGAAACGTCGGCGCTGTCGTAGACGGTAAATGGCGTGCCGGTAGACAAGCTGGCGATGGTGTTGAGTTGCCAGCCGTTGGTAAAGAACGCAACGGCCTGCGAAGCACCCCGCCACTTCGGCAGCGCCCAGGTTCCGCTGAACACGAACCGGTGCGTGGCATCGAACAACGAAGGGCCGTGCTCAGCCGCCAGGTCGAACGGGTTCTGCGCCAGATCGTTTTCGCCGGCCACCAGGGTGGGCGCCGACCCCGCGACGTTCAACGAAGAGATATAGTCGAGACTCTTCGAGTACCAGTAAGAGGCCAGGAAGCTCAGGCCGTGCGAGTACTGCCGCGAAAAAGCGACTTCCAGCGCGTGGTAAGTGGAGCTGGAATTGTCGGCCAGCAATCCTACCGATCCGTAATTGCAGATACCCTGCGAGTCGCACGTGGTGTACTGCCGCATCTGGTTGTTGTTGCTCGCGTTGACGCCCGGTCCGTAAATGGTGGGATTGGCTTCGATAAACCGCGGCAGATGCGTGCCCTTGTTGCCGACGTAGCGAACGTCGAGCAGATAGCTCCCGGCGATCGCCCGCTCGATCGAGAGATTCCAGTTCTGCGAGTACGGCGGCAGCATTCCCGATTGGACGGTGAGCACGGTGGCCGGCGCGACGAAATTCCCGGTGCCGAACGGGGGCGCGGCGCCGCCATAGGGATTGGCCAGGTTGAATCCCGGGCCCGGCAACTGGTACGCTTGGGTCCACGGCAGCGCGCTGACGGCGGCCTGCAAAGGACCTCCCGTGCCGTTCGTGAAGCCGTCGTAGAAGATCCCGTAGCCGGCCCGCACGATGGTCTTGTTGCCGCCGAATGGATCCCAGGCGAAGCCCACTCGCGGCATGAACTCCTTATAGTCGACCGGGGCGATCCCCGCCGGAACGCCAGGATCGCCCGGGAACAGCAGCCCTGCCGGCGCGTTCGGATAGACCGTCGATTGCTGGCCCGGCGCCCACGCGTTCATGCGGTTTCGAATGTCGACGTAGGGCGTGTTCACCTCGTATCGCAGACCCAGGTTGAGAGTCAGGCGCGGACTGACGCGGTACTCGTCCTGCGCATAACCGGCCGCGATCCACTTACGCAGCCCCCGGTCGAACTGGCCGCCGCCCTGGAAGAACTGCACCGATTGTCCTAGCAGGAAACTGGCGAAGGAATCGCTTGCGGGGAAGGGCGCAAACACGAAAAAGCCGTTGGTGGCGATTCCGAATAGGACATTGATCTGCTCGCGAGTGAGGTCGGCGCCGAACTTGAGGCTGTGCCGGCCGCGGGTCATGGCCAGCGAGTAAGATCCCTGGAAGTCGTTCTGATAGGTGTTCTGTGGACCGGTAATCGGATTCCCCAGCGATGCGTAGCCGCTCACGATGAGATACGGAACGCCCTGGTTCAAGCCGAGGGTGGGCTGATATTGAAACCCGAGGCTGCTGCCCGGCGTGTGATTTGTCGCCTGTCCAGCCAGGAACTCATTCCGGAAGAAAGCCGCGCGCGCGGTCTGGACGGTTTGCGGCGAAATCAGGTGAACCCAGGAGACCGTGGCGGAGTTGGTGACGATGTCGTCGGTAACCGGAAAACCGGGCACGCCCGCGCCGGCGATGGGCAGCGGATCGAACTGGTTCAGAGACGACGTTGAGTACCGCGCAAAGAACTGGTCGCTGTCGCTAAAGTAGTGATCGAGGCGGAAACCGCCCTGATCGTAATTCGTCGAGCCGAGCTGGGTGGATTCAAATACGTTCGTGCCGATGTTGGGCAGCGGATATAGATTCTCCGCCTGTAGAGCGATCGGGCTCTGCATGTTTGTCGGGATACGGTTTCCCGGGAACGGCTGGCCGGTGAACTCGTTGATGAGCGGCGCCGGCTGTCCGGTGGAGGGATCGACGAGTCCGGAGAAATCGCCGTTCCGCTCCGCGGCGGTGGGCACGATCGCGGCCTGCGTTTTGCCTTCGGAATCGCGCTGGCCCTCGTAGTAGACGAAGAAGAAGTCCTTGTCCTTGCGGATGGGGCCGCCCAGTGTGGCGCCGTACTGATTGCGGTGCAGCGGTTCCGTCTCGGCGGCGAAGAAGTTGCGCGTGTCCATGGCGTTGTTCCGGAGGAACTCGTAGACGTCGCCATGAAGAAGGTTGCTCCCCGACTTGGTTACCATCGACGTTGTCGCGCCGCTGGTTTCGCCATACTCGGCGGGCGCGTTCAAAGTAAGAATGCGGAACTCGCTCACGGCGTCCACGGGCGTGCGCAGAGCGTATCCGCCATTCACGCTGTCCACGTTGCTGGCGCCGTCGAGCAGGTAGTTGTTCGACTCCGGCCGCTGCCCATTCACCGCGTACGCCTGGCCGCTGCGCGCGATGCCGCCCGCCTCGGCAAGGCCGGCGGTCATGGGAGCGACTCCCGGCTGCAACAGCCCGAGTTGCGTCAGGTCGCGTCCGTTCAGGGGCATGTCCGTCGCTTCCCGCGCGGATACGACGTTCCCGAGGGTGGAGCTGACATCGACGGTCGCGGCAGTAGCCGTCACTGTCACTTCGCTCCGGCCGCCCTCCACTTCCAGTTTGACGGGGACTCGCACCGTGCGGTTGATGTCGATCCGGATCGGCGAAGCGCTGAAGGCCGCAAAGCCCTTCGCCGAGACATGGAGATCGTAGTCGCCCACGGGCAGAGAGGAGAAGTGAAAGGAGCCGTCCATTCCGGAATGCTGCGTTGCGGCAAAGCCCGTCTGGGCATTTCGCGCGCCCACGATCGCCTGCGTCACGGCCGCATCCGATGGATCGAGGATTTGCCCCTCGAGAGTCCCGGTTGGATCTTGTGCCCGTGCACTCAGGCACACGAAGAATAGGATGAGAAAACTCAGTGCTTTCATAGTTGAAACCTCCACGGTTCTCAGAGTGGCCGGATCGCTTCGTCCGGGGGCCCCAGGCACACTTACACTCTGCGGATTCATAACAGTCTTTTGCGAGACAGCCCCTATACAAACGCTCGCTTCTGCGAGCTTTACTATCGATTATCCCCCCGAAGGCCGTTACGTCAATAAGGAAAACGCGTTACATGGTTTCGACTAGGTCAAACAGGAAGGGGAACAAACCGATGTCAAACCCGTAAACTCGGTAACTTCGGTTTAGGAGCCCGCTGAAAAAGTCTCCTCAGGGGCTGGGAGAGGACAAGCTGAAGCTTATCCCACATGGCAAACCAATGACTTGCAGCCGCACGTGGGGCATGCTTCAGCTTGCCCAGGGTCCTTTTCAGCAGCCCGTTAGAGCGTCTTCAGATACTCGATCAGATCATTCAGTTCGTCCTTCTGCAGGTCGTTGGTCAGCCCGTGAGTATCTTTGGGGTTGAAAACCGTCCAGATCTCTTCGAGCGACTTAGCCGAGCCGTCGTGCAGGTAGGGCGCGGTGAGGGCGATGTTACTCAACTGCGGGACGTCGAACAGAGGCGAGCGGTCGGTCCACTTGCCGCTGCCAACGTCGGCAAGCTGCTGGTTGGTGTAGTGCGGGCCGGAGTGGCACACGGCGCACTGGTTGCTCTCGGGAATCGGCCGGCCGTTCTTGGCGCGCGTACGCTCGAAGATCGCCTTGCCGCGCTCCTGCGCCGGCGTCAGTTCGCCATTGGGCAGGCGATAGCGGTTGGGCCGCAGCGGGAGCGCTTTGATGAACGCCACCAGGTCCTCCAGCTCATCGCGCGAGTAACTCTGCGAGCGGTAGAAGAACTTCTCCGTGCGCGGGCCGCACTCGGTCTCGAGATCGGGATTGCCGCCGTTCCACTTATACGGGGCCGTGTCCTTGATATCTTCGAGCAGGCGGTTGTCCACGATATCTTTGCCGAAGCCGTCCGGTTCGAGGTCCCAGGACACGCCGTCGAAAGTCGCTTCCAGGTGGCAGTTCGCGCATCCAAAATGACCCTGGAAAGCGAAGCGTGCGCTGAAGAACAAGCGCTCGCCGCGCCGCTCCGGCGTAAGCGTTCCGGGCCCGCCGAGCGCGATGGTGCGCACCACTTTGCGCGCGGCGGTATCCACCACGGAGATGGTGTCGTCGTTGCGGGTGGCCACGTAGAGCCGGCTGCCATCGGGCGAGAGCGCCAGGCCTTTGGGCGCCAGGCCCACGGGAATGCGGCTCTCCACGTAATTGGCGGAGGCCGAGAGGTCGTTCGCCACGGTCTTCCGCTGCGCGGGCGTCAGCGACCGGATGAACTTCAGCAACCGCCCGACATCGATCACCGTCACGCTGTCCGAGCCGGTCGTCGAGATATAGACGGCGCTCTTGTCCGGCGCGATGGCGACGGCGAACGGCGGAGTGAAATAGCGCTCCAGCTCGTCGATCGGAAGCTGGATGAGCTCGCCGGCGTCGGCGCCGAAAACCGAGATCGTATTGCCCATCACCCAGCCGTGCTCGACGTGCGCGAGCGGCACCAGGTTCTTCGGCCGCAACTGCGCCACGACGCCCAGCCTGCCGTCGCGCGACAGCGCTACGTGGAAAATTCCCGCGGCCTTGTCGAGACCGTAACGGTCCACCACCATCTGCCGGGCCGTGTCGATAACCGTGATTTCGGACTGCGACGGCGTGCGGAACTTGCCTGAGTTCGGGTAAATATGCGTCGAGTAAATCCGCGTGCCGTCGGGCGAGAGCGCCAGGTAACTCGCCCCGCGGCCCGCCAGCAGCCGCTTGATCTCGGCGCCGCTCTTCAGGTCGATCACCGAAACGTCGTTGCTGATGCGGTTGGCCGTGTAGAGGAACGCGCCACGGCGGTCCGTGATCGCCGAGGTCGGCTCGAAACCCGCGTGCAGCGTGCGCACCACCTTGAACGATGCCAGGTCGATCTCGGAGACGTCGTCGCTCCAGGAGTTCACGACGTAGGCGCGCCGTCCGTCCGGCGCGAGCGCGATCCCTTTCGGCACCCGGCCCACCGCAATGCGGCGCGTTACGCTGCCGGACCGCGCATCGACTACCGCCAACTCGTCCGTGCCTTCGCACACCACATACAGGGTGCCGCCGTCGGAGGAGATCGCCATCTCGACCGGCGACGGGTAGCGCAGCTTGGGCTGGGCCCCGCAGGTGGCGGCGGCCAGCGCCGCGGCGAGCAGGATCCCGCTCCGCATGGTTACTTCTCCTCGATGGTCACGAACCGATCAGCCGCGACGTTCTCGAGCACCTGCGGCGTGCCGCTAGGCCACGTGACCACCACTTTGTCCACCTTGGAAGCCGCGCCCAGGCCAAAGTGCACGCGCGGATCGTCGCCCGAAAGATAGCCCGACGAGCCTACGCGCTCGCGCTGCTGATGGAGGCCGCCGGCGAAGACCTCGATCTGTGCGCCGATGCCGTCGCGGTTGCTCTTCCCGCGCCCCGCCCCCACCAGTTTGAACGCGATCCAGTGATTCGAATTCGTGGTTACGTTGCGGAGCAGAACGGCCGGCGCGCCCAGGTTCACGATGTAGACGCCGATTTTTCCGTTGTTCTCGAAGTCGCCGAACGCCGCCCCGCGCGCCACGGTCTTGGTCTTTTCGACGTAGGCGCCGGCGGTAGAGGAAACGTCTTCGAACTTGAAGCCACCGAGGTTGCGGAAGACGCTGTGCTCCATGGGGACCATGTGAATCAGGCCGCCGTGGGCGATGAAGAGATCTTCCCAGCCGTCGTTATCGAAATCGTAAGCGCCCGTACCCCAACTCGTGTATTGCGCCGCGGCCTGCGAAATGCCGGACTTCTCGGTCACGTCCTGGAACTTGAGGTTTCCGACGTTCCTCATCATGCGGTTGTATTTCGAGTCGGAAACCCAAAGGTCGGTCTTGCCGTCGTGATCGAAGTCCAGAAAGACCGGGCCCATGGCCGAAGTGTTCTCGCCGCTCTGTCCGTAAGCGACTCCGGCGGAGACGGCGATCTCCTTGAAGGTGCCGTCCTTCTGGTTGTGGAACAGGAAGTTCTCGGTCTTGTCGTTGGCGACGTAGATATCGGGCCAGCCGTCCCGGTCGAAATCGCCCGCCGTCACGCCCATGGCGCGGCTCTTGAACTGGGCTATGCCGGATTTCTCGCTGACGTCGGTGAACGTGCCGTCGCAGTTATTGTGGAACAGCATATTCGATTCCGGCTCGTAATCGAGCGGTCCGGGGTAGTTATCGGCCGCGTAGTAAGCGCGGTAAGTGGGATCGAACTTGACATACCTGCCGACAAACAGGTCCAGGCAGCCGTCGCGGTCGTAATCCAGAAACACGGAGCCGATGGACCAGCCGGGAACCTTCAGCCCGGCCTTCTCGGTAACATCGGTGAACGTGCCGTCGTGATTGTTGTGATAGAGAATCACGCGGCCGTAGGCGCTGACGAACAGATCCTGCCAGCCGTCGTTGTCGTAGTCGGCGGCGATGGCCCCCATGCTGAAGACGTTGGCGGCTACGCCCGCCTGCTCGGTTACGTCGGTGAAGTGGCCGTTGCCGTCGTTGCGGAACAGGTGGTTGTGCGGCGGCGTGGCGGGCGGCTTGCGCAGAGGATAGGGGTGCATTCCCTTTTCGAGCGGAATGCCGCTTACGACATAGAGGTCCAGCAGGCCGTCGTTGTTATAGTCGAACCACACCGCGCCGCCGCCCGTGCTTTCAAGCAGCGACCCCAGTTTTTCGGCGCCGAAGCTGTGCGTGAACTGGACGCCCGCCTTTTCGGTCACGTCCTCGAAACGGATGGGAGCGCGCGCCTGCTGGGCGACCAGCAGCGCCAGGAACGGAATCGGCAAAAGCAGTTTCCAGTACTTCATCGGCCACCTCCGGGAACGGGGAAAGTCATTTTGACCGGATCGGTCGTGCGCAGTAGCACGGCCGGCACGGCATTGTCGGGTGCGCGCTCGGGCCCGGCGTGGCAGCCCACGCAGACACGCTGCTCGCCGCGGCGCACCCAGAACCAGCCCTGCGCGGCCCGCACCGTTTTCGAATTGCCGTCCAGCAACTCGAAGCGGATCGGCCGCTCGCTCGGCACCTGCACGAAGAACGAACCGTCCTTCTCGACGGGCGCCTGACCCATCGCCACGGCCGCACCGGCGTCATCCTGGGCCCACACGCGCACCGCCCGGACCACGCCTTCCGGGATCCCGCCCTCGCGCGATGTGGCGACGTTCAGGCACAGGAGGTTCCCGCCGACGCGGTCCCCGAGGCCCGACGGGTGGCGCTTGGGGACCGCGTGAGCGCGCACGATGACCGGATCGAGCGCATTGGGGTTGTCGCCCTTCTGGGGCGCAAACTGCGTCTCGCCGACCTTCACGCGGCGAAGTGTGAACGGCGCGTCCGCAACCGCGCGCCAGGAGACCAGCAGTTCGCCGGGCGCAAGCTCCGCGACCGGTCCTGCGTATTCCCCCTTCGGAAGCGCCAGCGGAAGCTCGACGGCGCGCGACGACGTGAACCGGGCCAGATGCGAGCCGCTCACGAGCACAATGTCGCCCGAAGAGACTTGCCGGCCGGAGTGCCGGTCGGCGCCGTGGTCGCAGCGCACACTCTCGACGCCGCTGCCATCCGCGTAGACGGTGTACACCTCGCGCGTGCCCGCCCCGTGAGGACCGTCGAACAGCACCCGCCCGTCGAGTAGAACGTCCGACGGGAGATGGTCTCCATAGCCGTAAGTCAGGCGCAGCGGCGTGCCGCCCGCGAGCGGCGCCAGTTCGATCTCGAAGCCGGCCGGCGTTCGCCGCGCATAAACCAGGTTGTCAGCCGGCAGGTAGAACGGCCGGATGCAATCCTCGCCGCCCGAAGTTACGCGCCGCGGCGCGCCGCCCGCGATGGCGGCTTCCCAAATCTGCCACGGCCCTCCCGTTTTCTGTTTGCCCGCGAACAGCACCCTTGCCCCATCGAAGGATACCGCAGCGTCCGCCGACGCCGCGAATCCGGGGATCAGTGCGCGTGCCGCTCCGCCTTCGACGAGGATGAGGCGGGCGCCGGCCGGGAACCGCTCGCCGCCCTTGGGGTCGTAGCGCGCCGCCTCCGTGTACACGAACGGAGCGCCGGCGCCGGCCATCGCACAGGCTGCCAGCAGGGAGACAGTAACTACGCGGACGCCGGCAGATAGGAAGCGGACCTTGGGACTAACCACTCCGAAAGATTATAACGTGCCCGATTTCGAAGCACCTATAGTGCGTTTCAATTAGTGGGGTTTGTATAGGCGGCGTACACGTCGCGCTTCGAGAGACCGCGCTCGCGGGCGACGGCCTTCATGGCGTCCATGCGGCTCATGCCGGCGCGCACGTGCGCTTCGACGGCGTCCGGAACCGCCGTCTCGTCGAGCGCCGCCTGGCGTTCCGCTTTGGCGATCAGCAGCGTGAATTCCCCTTTGAGCGTGATGTGCGCGCGCCGCAGCTCCGCCGCCGTGCCGCGCAGGAATTCCTCGTGGAGTTTCGTCAGCTCGCGCGCCACCACGACGGGCCGCGGCCCCAGCACTTCTTCGATATCGGCCAGCGTGTCGAGCAGCCGGTGCGGAGCTTCGTAGAAGACCAGCGTCGCAGGCTCGTCCTTCAGCCTCTGGAGCGTCTTGCGGCGCTGCGCGGAGCGGGGCGGCAGAAAGCCGCCGAAGTGGAACTCGTCGGTGGGCAGCCCGGAGGCGGCCAGCGCAGCCAGCGCCGCCGACGGTCCGGGCAGCGACTCGACGCGGATTCCCTTCGCGATGGCGTGCGTCACCAGCCGGTAGCCCGGATCGGAAACCAGCGGTGTGCCCGCGTCGGAAACCAGCGCCACGCTCACACCGGAGGCGAGCGTCTCGATCAGCTCCGGCGCGCGCACAGCCTCGTTGTGCTCGTGGTAACTCACCGTGGGCTTGTGAATACCGTAGTGATCGAGCAGTTTGCGCGTCTGCCGCGTGTCCTCGCACGCCACCAGGCCGGCTTCCCGCAGGATGCGCAGCGCGCGCAGCGTGATGTCTTCCAGGTTCCCGATCGGCGTGGCCACAAGATACAACGTTCCGGGCATGTGCTACCAGTCTAAGGCCGCGCCGCCTGGCTCGTGGCGGCGCCGCCTAGAAGTTGAACCGCAGCCCCATCTCGACGCGACGGTTGTCGGCTGCGCTGGCCGAGCCGGCCGTGACGCCCGCGCCGAACGGATTGGCCATGACGAGCGATTGCCCGAAGAACGCAGAGCTGAGATTCCCGACAACCGGTCCCGGATTGGTGGTGTTCAGCAGGTTGCGCGCGGATACGCTGAAGGTCAGGTTAAAACGGTGGTCTGTCAGCGCATCCGAAAACACTCCCCGCATGCCGCCGCCACGGCCGCCCATCCCCATCGGGCCGCCGCCTCCGCGCGGGCCGCCCGGACCACCGCCGGATGCCGGCGTGCTTGGCGCTGAGCGCGCTTCGCCGAACCCGAATACCTTGCTCAGGCGCAGATTGATGCCTAAGTACCCCGGGCTCTGCCCGTAGTTCCGCGGAATCACCGGAGTCCCCGGAGCGGGATCCAGATAGAACGTGCCCCACGGCGTCGCCTTCACGTTCGGCCCGGTTTCGCCGGGAGTGGCAAAGGCCGGCCGGTCGGTGAAGATCGTATCGCCGTTCAGGTCCGTGCCGGTGGTGATGTTGAACGGCGCGCCGGAGCGCGCAACGATAAAGGGACTCAGCCGCACGCCCCAGCGCGTCATGACCGATCCGCCCAGCACGAAGCGGTGCCGCACATCCAGCGAGGAGCGCCCCCACTCTTCGGAGAGATCGTACGTGTTGGCCGGGAAGGTTCCGACGCCGTCCGTGTCGCTCACGGCTTTGCTCAGCACGTAGAACGCGAAGAATGAGATGTTCTTGTTGAGACGGCTGTTGACGTTGGTGATCCACTGCTCCTGCCGGTACGCGCCGTTGGCCTGATACTGGTCGATAACTTCGTTCGTGCCGTTCGGGTAGATGAGGTTCCCGGGTTCGCTCCCTGGCTCCGGCGCATTGATGTTCACCGTACGCAACAGGTGCTCCCCTTTGGAGTACGTGAACATGCTGGCCACCGTCGTATTCCACGGCAACTGGCGCTCCACCCCCAGCGCCCCCTGCATGGTGCGCGGAGCGCGCAGGCCCGGCTGAACCTGGAGGATCGTCGCCTGCTCGTACTGCGCCAGGGAGGAGAGCGGCGGAATGTTGGGATAGAACGTCGGGTTCATGACCACGTACGACTGCTGGTTGACTCCGTTGAAGCGCTCCTCACTGAGCGTGAGACCTTCGTCGAAGCGGTCGTAGAAGATTCCGAATCCGCCGCGGATCACCGTCTTCCCGTTCCCCTTCGAGTTGCCGCCGGGCGCCCAGGCGAATCCGAGACGCGGCGCGACGTCGTGCCAGTCGTGGATGTTGGTCTGGGTCTCATACCGGAGTCCCAGGCTGACGGTCAGGTTCGGCCGCATGCGCCAGTCGTCCTGGAAAAACGGCGCCACGTCCACGCGCGAGATGCTCGCTAACGGCGTTCCGGCCGAGATCAGGAACTGCGACGGCTGGCCGGCCAGGTAATTCCCCAAAGAGTCGAACACGAATGTCCCCGCCTCGTTGCTGAGCGTGGAGTTGTCGAGGGTCAAGCCCCGCACCCGCAGGCCGAACTTCAAACCGTGCGCCCCCACCGCCATGGTGGTGAAGTTCTGCAGCTCATAGTGCTTCTCGTCCTGCGTGGAGTGGCCCACCGGGGCCCCGCCGTAAACAAACTCCGGCGCGGAGATAGTATACGTGCTGTCGTTGCCGTTCAAATCCAACGTGTCGCGCGCGAACTGGAAGCGCGTTTCGTTCACCGTGCGCGGACTCACCACGATGGTGTCGGTGAGCTGGACCGTTTGGTCGGTGGTCAGCGAGGGGTAGGCCTGATCCGGGTAATAGGCGGGGTTGCCGAGACCCGCGTCCGTCTGGCTGAATCGCGTGTAGCTGTACCGCGCCACGATGGTCTGCTTCGAGGTCAACTGGTAGTCCAGGCGCGGGCTCAGCGTCGTACGCTCGGTCGGCGTCACGACCGCGGTCGAGATCTTCGGCGGGTTGTCGAGATTACTCGGGCTGAGCAGCGTGTAATCGACCGCGTCGATCCCGGCGTTGTCGGTGATGTCCCGCCGCTCGAAATCCAGGAAGAACGAAGCGCGCTTGCTGAGCGGCCCGGTCACGTTGCCGCCGAATTGCTGGGACTGGAAATCGGGCTTGTTGTCCGCATACGGGTTGCGCGCGTTGAAGACCTCGTCGCTGTCGTTGAACATGAGCTGGCCGTGAAAGGTATCCGTTCCGGGTTTGGTGAGGATCTCGATGCGGCCGTACCCCAGCTTGTCGTACTCCGAAGAGAACGGATTCTGGTTGATGCGGATTTCGCGGATGGAAGCCTTGGGAGGGAGCCGCGCGTTGCTGAAGCCGTCCACGTAGATCTCGCCGCCGCTGGGGCCCGCGGAGGGTCCGGCCAGAGCCTGCAAGTCGTCTTGCAGATCGTCGGGATCGTCCGGCAGCGCGTCCAGGTCGTCGCCGCGCAGCACCAGCGCGCCGGCGTTGTTGGAGGCTTCCGTGCTCACCGTGGGCGCGCCCTCGGCCTGCACCGTGACCTCCTGCTTTTCGAGCGCGACTTGAAGTCTGATATCCAGCGTTGCCACTTGCCCCGCGGCGACCTCCGCGGCGCCGCGAAACGATCCGAACCCTGCCGCCGCGGCCCGCACCGTGTACGTGGCCGGGGCCAGGCCCAGCAGGGTGTACGACCCTGCCTGGTCCGTCGTGGCGGTCCGCTCGACCCCTGGGGCAGTCAGCGAGACCTTCACTCCCGGGATCACTGCACCGCTGCTGTCCGTCACCGTACCCTTCAGCGTTCCGCCGTTCTGTTGCGCCTGCGCGGCCACAGCCAGCACGGCCACCAGCACCATACAGCAAGACTTCAGCATGTTCTATCCAGTTCCTCGCTTCTCACGTGGGACAGGCCTCCGGCCTGTCGTCTTCACTGCGGGCCGATCTCGAAGTTCAACGCGCTGCCGATTCCGCCCATTCCAGGGCCGCCCGCAGCGCTGGCCAGCAACGATTCGACTCCCGCCACCACCACGATCGCCGTGGCCTCGGAAGAATCGGCGCCCTTGGTGCTGGAAATGATGAGGGCGTCGCCGGGCTTCAGTTCCGCGAGCGTCAGCGCCGGCATTCTCTCGAGCACTTGCTGGAAGTCCATCCCGCCGCGTGGGCCGCGCGGCCCGCCGCTTCCCGGTCCGCCCTGTCCGGGCTGGCCCTGCGCCGGAGGCGGTGCACCGCCGTTCGCCGCCGCCTGCCGCCTCCGCGCGATCATCATCGCCATGCCCTCCGGCATGCGGCGCAGCATCGAATCCGCATTCACGCGCACCAGCACAGGCTTCTTCGTCTCGAGGTCGGTGACGTGAATCTCGCCCGTCTCCGCGTCCACTGTCTTGACCAACCCGGCGATGTTTCGGAACGCTCCGAAGACGATCTCTTCCGCCTTGATGCGGCTCCCGTCGGCGCTGCGGTCGCCCAGCACGCGCAGGCGATCGCCGACGTTGAGGGCTTCGAAGGAACTCGGCTGCGCGTCGGCGAACCGCACGGAGTCCGGCGCGTAGCGCCGTAAGGGGACGCCCGCGGGCGCCTCGACCGTGACCAATCGCGCCGTTTCCCGGGCCCCCACCGAGATCGTGATCTCGCGCGCCGCCGGATTGGTGGCCGTCACCGTGCCGGCCGTGCCTCTCTTCTGCCACTCCTCGCGGTCCGCGGTAGCCTTGCGCACCAGATCGGCGCGAGTCATCACGAGAACTTCCAGCACCACGAGCGAGCTCTTGTCTTCCGACATTCGCCCGCGGGCCCGCAGGCGATCTCCAACTCCGATGTTCTCCAAGGCGATCGGAACGGCCTTCTTCAGATCCGTCTCGCCCGGCGGCACGCGCAAGTAGCGCGTCCTGTCGGTCAGTTTCACCGTGGCGGCTCCCGAGACCGTCTTGAGCGTGATCTCATGGGCGGCGGCGTTCACCGCGGTCACCTCGCCGATCAAGCGGGTGATTTCCCCCGCCTGGCCGCCCACTGGGGGCGCCGGTTGCGCGAAACAACCCACCGCCAGCAGTCCAAAGCTGAACAGACACAAGGAAACCTTCATGAACGCTTCTTTCTTCAACATAAGGCGAAGTCCGCCCCCCTCAGGTAACGCTCGCACGCCAGAAAGTACGACACGCGCTAGTCGGTGAAGCCCGCGCCGTCGGCCGAATCGGCCAGTTCGCCGGCCGATCCCGCCGCTTCGGGCTCCTCGGCCTGCTCCTCATCGTCCTTCGCGCCTCGTTCCTGGAGGAAGAGCCGCCGCAAGGTTCTGAGGTCGTTCAAGATGCGCCGGCTGGTGCCCATATGCAGCGCCAGCTTGGCCAGGTTGTAGGAAACCAGTTGCAGCGCCTGCTGGCGCCGGTCCGACTGAGGCTCGGCGCTGGCTTGCTCGATCTCCCGCCGGGTCTCCTCGATGGCGTCGCACAGAAGCTCGACAAACTGCAGGGCGCTCTCGATGTTCTCGAACGGGCTTTCCGGCTGATCGTCCACAGAATCCACGCAGACGTTCTGATTATAGCCACTTCGCGCTGCCCGGCGCGCAGTATAGGCATCAGAGATCCAGCCATCCGAGCGTATCGGGTACTCAGCACCGAACCGCGACCGTGAGGGAGCGGATTCCCGCCCAGCCGGAGATACCCGCTCGCTTACGCGCGCGGTTCGGTGCCGGACTTCCCTTTGGCGTCTACAAACATGTCGTGCCCCGCCGTGAGTCGCAAGCGCCGACGGCTGACGGCCGATGGCGGGTTTTCGTACCATACAGACATGCTCGGATTCGACAGCCGCGCCGCGCGCGCCGCCTGGTCGGTGTTCCTGGTCGCCCTCTTGTTGTCCATCGTCTATTTCCTCCGCCGGGTGCTTCTGGTGTTTGTCCTGGCGATCCTGTTCGCGTACCTGCTATCGCCGCTGGTGAACCTGGTGAACCGCTTCGTCGCCAGGGGCCGATCCCGCACTTACTCGCTCGCCGCCGTCTACGTCCTGCTGGTCGGTTTGCTCGTCGCGGGCAGTATTTTGATTGGAAACAAAGCGGCCGAGGAGGCTTCCAATCTGGCCGCCGGATTCCCGACGTTCGTGGGCGCGTTGAAGGAGAAGCTCGCGTCGCCCAACCCGGTCTGGCTCCAACCCGTGAAGCACTACGTGCTGACCCAGATCGACCAGCACGCGCCGACTTTTGGGTCCGACGCCCTGCCCGTCATCCAAAGGCTCGGCTGGCGCGTGGTGGCCGTGCTGAGCAACGCCGTCTTTGTGGTGCTGATTCCCATCCTCAGTTTCTTCTTCCTCAAGGACGGGCGGAAGCTCACGGACCAGGCGCTTGCGCTCACAACCGGGAGGCGGCGCGCCATGTGGGAAGACATCCTCTCCGACCTGAACGTCCTGCTGGGGCAATTCATGCGCGCGCTCGTGATCATCTCACTGGCCACGCTCACGCTTTACAGCATCTTCTTCGCCATCGCCGGCCTGCCGTACCCCATCCTGCTCGCCAGCATTGCCGCACTGCTCGAGTTCATCCCGCTGGTTGGGCCTCTGACGGCGGCGGCGATCATTCTTCTGGCCGCCGCGCTCTCCGGCGCCGGCCACATGCTCGTGATCCTGGTGTTTCTGATCGCCTACCGCTTCCTCAACGACTACGGACTGAGCCCCCACCTGATGTCCTCGGGGACCGAGCTGCATCCGCTGCTGGTTATCTTTGGAGCGCTGGCAGGCGAGGAACTGGCGGGAATCCCGGGCATGTTCCTCTCCGTGCCTGTGCTGGCCGCGCTGCGGGTCCTTTACGTCCGGGCTCGCAAGGCGCAGGCGCTGCCGGCGTCATAGCAGCTTTCGCAGCCAGGGCTCGATCTTCGCCGGAGTCGTGCGGGGCGCGAAGCGCTTCACGACGCTCCCCTGCCTGTCCACCAGGAACTTCGTGAAGTTCCACTTGATGGATTTGCCCAGCCAGCCGGGCGCGCGATCCTTGAGGTGCTGGAACAGCGGATCTGCGTTCTCGCCGTTGACCGCGATCTTCCGAAAGACCGGAAACGCGACCCCGAAGCGGGTTTGACAGAAAGTCTGGATCTCCGCGTTCGAGCCAGGCTCCTGGTGCGCGAACTGGTCGCACGGGAAAGCCAGGATTTCGAGACCGCTCTCCTTGAACTTGGTGTACAGCTCCTGGAGCCCCTCGTACTGCGGAGTGAACCCGCACTTGCTGGCGGTGTTCACGATCAAGAGGACCTTGCCGCGGTAGTCCGCCAGGCTTTGTTGCGCGCCGTCGCTCCGGACGGCGCTGAAGTTGTAGACGCCCATACCTGCACCTATCGTACCCCTCATTCGGGGGCGACTCGCGCCCCCCACTCCGTGCGTTGAGCCTTTTTTACTTGCATTGGCACCCCAAATGCTACGACAATTTGGCAGATGGATGTTCCAAACGGCGTTCTGCCGGACCTGGTGATCGCCCGGCAAAAAAGCGGCGTCTCGCTCAAGGAGATCGCTGAGTCCACGAAGATTGCTGTCTCGTACCTCCGTGCGATCGAAGAGGGTGTTTTCGACAAGCTGCCGGGTGGTATTTACACGGTGAGCTACATCCGCCAGTATGCGCGGGCCATCGAATACGACGAAAACGAATTGGTCCACTATTACTACCGGCTGACGGGTGCGGAGCCGCCGGAGCAGCCCGGCACAGCTCCTCCGAAGCCCTCCTCCAGGTCCTGGGTGCGCTTGGCCCGCACGCTCGGCTAGCTGGCTCGCGGGTACGACCTCGGCGCGCGCGTTACAACCTCGCCCGGCGCGTGCGTTATCATGTCGAAGGAAATGCTTTCCGACCACGCGCGCCGGCGGGGCGTCGAATGGCGCTGATCACCATCTCCGGGCAGCCGGCCAGCCGCCAGGAAGAAGTGGCGCGTTCGGCGGCCCAACTCCTACAGTTCGAGCTGGTGACCGACTCGCGTTTGGACGCGATTTTTGCGCAGGAGTTCGGCGGCGAGGCCGCCGTTCCGGACAAGGCGTTCGCGCCCGCGGCGATTTCCGTGGTGGCGCGCCTGGCGTGCGAGCACCACCTGGTGCTGGCGGCGGAAGGCGCCGAGTTGCTTTTCCGCGATTTCCCCGGGCTCCTCAGAGTGTACGTAGTGGCGCCCGAATCGCGCCGTGTCGGGACCCTGATGCTCGACCATCGCCTCGACCGCAAGGCTGCGCGCGCCCTGCTACGCCGGCTCGAAAGCGAGCGGAAAGCCGGGCGCATGAGGAGGTTCGGACGGTCTTCGGCTCCGCCGCACCTGTTCGATCTTGTGCTGAACACCGAGTTGCTCGAGCCGGAGGGCGTCGCGGAGCTGATTCGAAGCGCGGCCGGCCAGCGCGGGCTGGCCGATATAGGGCTGCTGTCGCCCGCCGCCGAGGCGCATCTCCAGTTCCAGGTGCGTCTCAAGCTCGCCAAGTACGGTATCCAGCCGCCGGGGCGCGTCAGCATCAAGAGCAAGTGCTTCGTACACCCGAGCGAAGAGGTCTTTGCCAACCTGCTCGATTTCTACCGTGTCGACTGGGAGTACGAGCCGCGCAGTTTCCCCATTCAGTGGGACAAGGACGGGCGGGTGCTCGAAGCGTTCACGCCGGATTTCTACCTGCCCGAATTCGATCTGTATGTCGAGCTCACCACCATGAAGCAGTCGCTGGTCACCAAGAAGAACCACAAGGTCAAGTTGCTGCGCGCCATTTATCCCAACGTGAATATCCAGGTTTTTTACCAGAAAGATTTCGAGAATCTGATCTTCAAGTACGGGCTGGCGGAGCGCGGCCCGGAGCCGCAGCCTGAGACGGTGCCCAAATGAGACCGGCAGCCCCCGAGGTCGAACGCATTCTCTTCACCGAGGAGCAGGTGGAGCAGCGCATCGCCGAAGTCGGCGCGGAAATCTCGGACAAGTACCGCGGCGGCGAGCTGAAGCTGATCGGGGTTCTCAAGGGCTCCGTGTTCTTTCTGACCGCGCTGGCCAAACACATCGACGTCCCGGTGAAGATAGACTTCCTGTCGATCTCGAGTTTTTCCAGCAAGACCGCGGCTCCCGGCCTGGTGCGGATCGCCAAGGATCTGGACGACAGCATCGAGGGCGAAGACGTCCTGCTGGTCGAAGATATCGTGGACACCGGCTTCACCGCGCGGTACCTGCTCCAGAGCCTGGCGGCGCGCGGGCCGAACTCCCTTTCCGTATGCACGCTGCTCGACCGCACCTCCCGGCGGATTGTCCAGACTCCGGTCTCGTTCCGCTGCTTCGAGATTCCCGACCGGTTCGTAGTGGGCTGCGGCCTGGATTACCGCCAGCTCTACCGCAACCTCGGCTACATTGCCGTGATGAAGCATGAAAAGGGGCAGTGACGGTGAGGGGCTAAAATCGTGCAAAAGCGGGTGTACTTATCCGGTAATAACGTCTGTTTGTTTTCAATCTAATAGATTAAACTCATTGCCAGCTGCTCGCTTTGGGGGTACGCTGTGTGGTACCAGCCGGTTGGGAGGCTGGTTCCGATGGATTGCCTGCGAGTGCTATTCGTTTCCTCGCGTTGCGAGGATGCGGGGATGCTGTCACAGATGCTCAAGCCCGATCCCATCGAGTTCGAGCATGTCTCCAGCCTGCAAGGTGCGCGCGAGAACCTCGGCCAGAGTTCGTATGGGGCCGTCTTGACCGAGGCCTATCTACCGGATGGCGACTGGAAAGACGTGCTGGGCGTTACGTGGGAACTGGGGACCTGTCCCGCCGTGGTCGTAACGCATCGCTTTGCGGACGACCGGTTCTGGGCCGAAGTGCTCAACCTGGGATGCTATGACATGCTGGCGCAGCCGTTCGACGCCAGGGAAGTGCGGCGCATTCTGACCTCAGCCTGCGAGCAGCCGCCTGCCAAGCCTGCCGGGTGCGACTGGCAGGCGTCGACCGCTCTCAAAGCGGCGAGCTGAGTCCGCGGGGCGAGGCTACAGCGGCTTCAGAATCGGCACGCCGGGCGGTAGCGCAAACAGGCTGCCGGGCAGGCTCTTGTCGATCTCCACGGAGTCGGAATACATCTGGAAGATGCGGTCGCCGTTGCGCATGCGCTGGATGTCGTATGGCCACATCACGCCGCCTCCCACGTCCCGGTACTTGGCGAAGATCGTCACCTCTTCATTGCGCTCATTCGTTTTCGGGTCGCGCCGGTAGTGGACCTGGCGCTCCGGCAGATGGGTCAGGTGATGGAGGTATACCGTCACTGTCCGGTTGTCGGCATCCGTGATGTCCAGAATCCTCACGGGCTGGTTGTCGACGATGTCCGAGCCGCGGTCCTCGAAGATCATCCCCGGCTCGTTGAGGCGCTCCCGGAGGATGTAGAAGATGTTGTGCGTCACGGTGTCCCTGTAACGCGCGATGGTCTCGTCAGGGAGCGGGCGCGCGCCGCGGAACGTGATTTCGTAACCCTTGCCGCCAATCAACAAGGTCGCGCCGTTACGCTCCTTTTCGCCGAACGCGTCGCGTTCATCGACGAGAATCTCGCCGGGGATCGGCGGCACGGAGGGCGGCAGGTAGCGAGTATAAATCGTCGCGACCGTGAGCCCCGAAAGCCGTTCGTGATAGAACGAGTAGGCGCGGCCGGATGCGACTATATTGTCGGTCTCCAGAAACTTGGAACCGCCCACCGCGTCGAGGGTCTCCTGGATCATTCGCTTGCCGCGTTCCTGCGCAGTCTGGGCCTGAGCAGCCACCGCCAGGAGGAGGAGTACGAGTACGGACTTCATGCTTCCTTTATCGCAGATTGCGGCGGAGGGTGTCGTCAGCCTCGCCCAAAGGCCGGCAAGTCGCGCGGATCCTGCGGCCAGCGCGATGGGTTGTCTCTGATGTAGTGCCGGATGCGATTCAGCTCGTCTGCGTCGCGGATGAAATGCCTGCGGCCGTTCCCGCTCCAGATGCCCAAGTCGACGCAACTGGTGGATGCCGACTGGAAGGACTCGAGGATCGAAGGCAAATCCCCCGGTTCGCGATCGTTCACCAGCAGGATTCCGTGCAGGTGATCGGGCATCACAACGAAGGCATCCAGCCGGACGTTGGTGAAGCGGGCCGGGATGCGGTTCCAGCAGGCGGCAACCTCCCGGCCGACCGGGTTCGGTCGCATCTTTCCTTTTGCGATCCTCCCAAACAGGGAGCCACGGCGCCAGGTTCTGAGCGTCACGAAGTAGGCCCGCGTTTGCTGCCGGCAACTTCCTTGCACGTATATCGGTGCATTCCGGCCGCAATTATTCTCAGGGTATGTGGCGCCTTCAGCGCCCCGCGGGCGGCGGGATGGTCAAGTCTAGCCGCTGGACTGGCAAACCTAATGCGCTGAGTGGCTTACCGAAGTCCCGGGAGTTGCCGACCGCGACGATCGTGAACGCCTCCGGGCGCAAGTACTGCCTGGCTACCCGCAGAACGTCCGCTCTGGTCACCGCTTCCAGCGCCTGCCGGTACTGGAAGATGAAGTCGTCCGGGTATCCGTAGTAGCGGTAGCGCAACACGCGCGACAGCGTCTTCGCCGGCGTATCGAAGTGAAACACGAAACTGTTCAAGCTGGTCTGTTTCGCCGTCTCCAATTCCTCGCTGGCAACCTCGGATGCGCGGATGCGGTCGACCTCCTCGCGCACCACCTCGATGGTCTCCGTGGTGGTTCCGGATTTCGTGCTCCCAGTAATTTCGAACAGGCCGGGATGGTCGTATCCTGCGGCCCAGTCCGCGCCGATGCCGTAGGCGTAGCCGAGCTGGGTGCGGACGCGTTTGAACAGGCGGCTCGAAAAGCCGCCACCCAGGATATCGGCCATGATCTCGAGCGCGGGGTCGTTCTTGTCCCGCAGGATTCCGCCGAGCTGCCCTGCCGAGAAGACCGTCTGGTTCACATCCTCTTTCACGGCCAGAAAGACGCCTGGGTGCGGCACTTCCCGCACCGCCGGAAAGGGCGGAACGGGCGCCTGCCGGTCGTTCCAGCCGCCAAACAGTTCTTCGAGTTTCCGTTTCATCGCCGGCGTGGAGAAATCGCCGTAGACCGCCAGCAGGATGTTGGCCGGGAAGAAGTAGCGCTGGTAAAACCCAACCAGGTCGTCGCGGTGGATGCGAGCCAGCGTGGCGTACTCGATCTGCCAGCCGTAGGGCGTGTCCTTGCCGTACACGATGTTGTTGAACTCGCGCCCTCCGATGGCTTCCGGATCGTCGTTGCGGCGGGCGATCTGGTCGCGGAGCTGCGACTGGGCGAGATCGATTCTCTCCTGGCGGAATGCGGGTTCGGTGAGCACGTCATGAAACACGGACAGAACCTTGTCTGCGTTCTCGCTGAGCGCGGAGAAGCTGACCTCGCCGGAGCTTTCATCGATGGCGCTCTCGACCGAGGCCGCGATGTTCTCCAGGTCCTCATCGAGTTGATCGCCGGAGCGGGCTTTCGTGCCGCCGGTGCGCATGACCATACCGGTCAGGGTGGCCAGCCCGACCTTATCGGGAGGGTCGAACAGGTTTCCCGTTCGCACCAGGGCCAAACCGTTCACCAGCGGCAGCTCATGGTCCTCGAGCAGGTAAACGCGCATGCCGTTGGCCAGCGTGTATATCTCGACGCGCGGGATCCGCAGCGGCGCGAGCGGCGGAAACTTCAGGTCCGCCGGCGCCTGCGCCAGGAGCGCCGCGGCGAACAGGAAAACTAAGACCAGCCGGCGTCTCATTGCGCGCCTCCTTTCGGCGCCACCGTAAAGGCCACCGTGCGCCCGCTCTCCACAAAGTACTCGCCGGCTACCCGCCGGACGTCGGCGGCGGTGACCTTGTCGATGTCGTCGAGGCCCGTAAACATTTTTCTCCAGTCGCCGTAATTGACGCGATAGAAGGTCAGTTGCTCCGCCATTCCGAGGTTGTTATCGAGTTGGCGGATGAGCGAGGCGCGCAGCTTGGTCTTGACGCGCGCCAGCGCCTGGGCGTCCGTCTCCTTCTCCTTCAGGCGATCGAGGATGCCGTAGACGGCCTTCTCGTTCTCCTCGGTTGTGTGGCCCAAGGATGGCGCCACCCAGATCAGAAACAGGTTGGGATACTTGCCTCCGGGGAAAGTGGAAATGGCCGTGGCGGAGAGCGCGAGCTTGCGGTCGCGCACCAGTTCTTCGTAGAGCAAGCCGGTGCGGTCGCTGGAGAGGATCTCACCGAGGACGTCGAAGACGGGGTCGTCCTTATCGTGCTGGTCGGGGCGCTTCCAGGCGAGAGCGAGGAACGGCTGGCTGGGCGTTTCGACCGCGACGCGCTTCTCGCCCTCTTGCTTCGGTTCGACCGTGCCCTGCGGGGCGGGCAGCGGGCGGGCCGGAAGCCGTGAGAAGTGCTTCTCGGCCAGCCGCCTGGCCGCGGCCGGATCCACGTCGCCAGCGATGGCGATGACGATGTTGGCCGGGGCGTAGTACTTCTCGAAGAAGGCGCGGGCATCGGCCACGCGAAGGTGTTCGATGTCGCTGGCCCAGCCGGCGGTGGGCTGGCGATAGGGATGGGCCGCGAACGCCGTGGCGAGGAGCATCTCCGAGAGCTTTCCTTCGGGGTTCGATTCGACCCGCATGCGGCGCTCCTCGCGCACCACGTCGCGCTCCTTGTAGAACTCGCGGAACACGGGCGCGAAGAAACGCTGCGATTCGAGCAGGAACCATAGCTCGATGCGGTTCGAGGGCAGGCTGTAGAAGAAGCTGGTGGAATCCTCGCCGGTTTCGGCATTGAGGCCGGCGCCGCCGTTCTCCTCGATGGTGCGCGGATAGGCGTTGACGTCCACGAAGCCTGCGGCCTGGTCCATGACGGTTTGCAGTCGTTGCTCCCGGGCGCGCAGCCGCTCGGGATCGGCCGCGGCGCCCTTGGCGCGCTCGGAGTCGAGCTGGTCGTAGGCGCGCTCGACGGCCTCGAGCGCCTTCTTCTCTTCGGGGTAGTTCGTCGAGCCGATGGTTTCGGTGCCCTTGAACGCCATGTGCTCGAACATGTGCGCCAGGCCGGTCTTGTCGCATGGGTCGTCGACCGAGCCGGCGTTCACGTAGGTGTGGAACGAAACCACGGGAGCCTCGTGCCGCTCGAGCACGATGAAGTCGAGGCCGTTCGGGAGCGTGAACTCGGTGACGCGCTTCTCGAATGCCGCCAGGTTCTGGGCGCGCATCTGTCCAAGGAACAGGAAGGACACGCAGAGGGACAATACGGCCTTATTTCGCGAGGTGTGCATGGGGTGTTCTAGAGCCATTGTAGGCGCATCGGCATCCGCTCCCTTACGGTCGCGGTTCGGTGCTGCCGTTCGGCAGGCGAGTATAGTGTCCCGCCGATGCTATACTCCGGCCTGGAATGTTCTCCTCGCGCCTGAATTGGGACCTGCGGCCGAACCGCATCTCCGTCCTTCTCGAAGCCAAGCGGCGCGCCGGTGCCCGCATTCTCGATCTTACCGAATCGAACCCCACGCAGGCCGGGTTTTCCTACCCCACGGCAGAGATCCTGGAGGCGCTGGGCGACGCGCGCTCGCTCCGTTACGAGCCCTCGGCGTCAGGGGCCGTAGAGGCACGGGACGCGGTGGCCGCCTACTACGCCGCGCGCGGGGCGAGCGTGGCGGCGGACCGAATCGTGCTCACGGCCAGCACCAGCGAGGCCTACAGCTACGTGTTCAAGCTGCTGGCGGACCCTGGCGATGAGGTGCTGGTGCCGCGGCCCTCCTATCCGCTCTTCGAGTTTCTGGCGCGCCTGGAATCCGTGCGCACCGTCGATTACCCGCTGGCTTATGACGGAAGCTGGCGTATCGATTTCACGACGCTCGAAGCCGCGCTGACTCCGCGCTCCCGGGTGATCGTCGTGGTGAACCCAAATAACCCGACCGGCTCGTTCCTGAAAACCGGCGAGCTCGAGCGCCTGGTCGCGCTGGCCGCCGGGCGCGGGTTGGCTATCGTTTCGGACGAGGTTTTCTCGGATTACGTCTTCGCGCCGGACCTCGATCGCGTCACCACGCTGGCGTGCGTCAGCGGGGCGTTGGCGTTCTGCCTCAGTGGGCTCTCGAAAATCGCCGGGCTGCCGCAGATGAAGCTGGGCTGGATCGTGACGGCGGGGCCCCCGGAAAAGCGCGTTGGCGCGTTGGCGCGGCTGGAGCTGATCGCCGATACGTATCTTTCGGCCGCGGCCCCGGCGCAATACGGGGCGGCGCGGCTGATGGAAGCGGGGAGCAAGGTGCGGGACCAGATCGCGGCCCGGGTGCGGCGGAACCTGGAGTGGCTGCGCGGCGCGGTGGCGGGTTCCGCGCTGACGGTGCTCGAAGTCGAGGGCGGCTGGTACGCCACGCTCGAAGTGCCGCGGACGCGTAGCGAGGAGGAGTGGACGCTCGAGCTGCTGGACCGGGATGGGGTGCTGGTGCAGCCGGGTTTCTTCTACGATTTCGAGACCGAGGCGTTCCTCGTGGTGAGCCTGCTTACGCCGCCGGATGTCTTTTGCGAGGGCGTCGGCCGGCTGCTGGCGCGGGCGGGCGAGTAGGACAGGCGTCCGGCCTGTCGCTGGCAGGCGGAAATGCCTGCCCCACTGCCGCGCGCCCTGCCGAAAGTGATGAAATCCGATGGCAATGAGGTGTTCATTTTTGGGCTTAGGACCTTCTGGCACTTTTTTGTTGTTTGAATTTCGCGTGCGGCTACCGGACTAAGGGGCCCTGCATCCGGCAGGGCGGATTTCGAGCTTGCCGCGGAATGCCATCGAGACGAGGGTAGCGCATAGGCGGGCGTTGGCAAGGGGCCTGAGGTTCGTAGGCGATTGAGGCCGCGGCAAATCCAGTTGGACGAATGCGGGGAATGGCGATGCGGGTTGTGCCGGGGTCCCGCTGCGGCGTTTTTATCCGATCGCTGCCGAAGAGCCGGCGCGCCTACCCCGCGTAATACCCTTCGCGCGCCTGGACGGTGAGGGTCTTGTCCTTAGTGGTGAGCGTGATGTGGCGATAGCCCGGGCCGGCGTCGGGACGATCCGAGGTGAAGCCCAGGCTGTACTGGCTGCGGAGCTCTTCGTCGATCTGCGCGTAGGTCTGATCGATCGGCTGCTTTTTGGAGACCTCGAAAAAGCCGCCGCCGGTCTCCTTCGAAAGCCGCTGTAGAATCTTCTTGCCGTCGGGACGGTTGCCACCGGGGCGCCCCATCCGCCCGCCGCCGCCGTGGTGGCCGCCCCAGCCGGGGCCTCCGCCGAATCCGCCAAACGGCTGCTCGTCCGCAAAGAGAATCGAATAGACCAGCGTGTCGGCGCGGTGCGCGGATTCGATCGCGCTCTCGATGGTCACCTTGCTGCCTCGATCCACGCCGTCGGAAAGGACGATCACCGCCTTGCGCCCGCTCTGCTTCTTCATGAGCTCGTCGGAGGCGAGCAGCACGGCGTCGTACAAGGCGGTTCCCCCGCCGTGCCCGCCGCCGGAACGCGACCCGCCGCCACCGCCGCCGGACCCGCCCTCCTGGCGCCGCTCCAGTTGCGGCGCCTCGAGCTCGTCGAGCGCCGCTTTCAGACGCTGGCGGGAGGAGGTCAGATCCTGCAATAGCTCCACTTCATGGTCGAAGTGGATCACAAAGGCCTTGTCCTTGTCCTCGCGCAGCACCTGGTCCAGAAACTTGGCGCTGGCCGTGCGCTCCTGGCCGATGAGCCGCCGCTGGCTCATGCTGGTATCCACCAGGAGGCCGAGCGTGAGGGGAAGGTCGGTCTCTCGCGCAAAGTAGCGAATCACCTGCGGGCGGCCGTCCTCTGCGAGCGCGAAGTCGTCGCGCTCGAGCTTGCGGACGATGGCGCCCTTCTTGTCGCGCACCGTGGCGAGCACGTTGACGACTTTGACATCGGCGGTGTAGGTGGGAGTGGAGGTAGGGTTCTGCCAGGCCCGCAGAATCCGGGAGCCGGAACACAACGCCGCGGCCCCAAACAGCAACTCGCGCCGCGAGATTCGATCGGGAGCCCCCACGACTCGATTATCCGCTAGCCCAAAGGCCCCGGCTGCGGGCTTTACGAATCTTTACAGGGCCCGCGCGGGGCTCGACGAGGGGCGCCAGCTCGACGACGGCTTCGCCCACGACGCAAGATCTGCTCGCGACGCTCTTCGGCCAGAACGCTTAGGGCGGGGCGGCGGTGTGCGGGCGAGATCAACTCTCGCCCCGCAAGCGCGGCGCGGCCACTTCTTTGACGGCGTGACTAGGTCCGCCTACAATTGAGGGTGATGCAACGCAGGGGTGTCAGGAGTCTGTCTTATTCGGTCTTTTACGAACAAGCGCCGGAGGGCGGCTACGTAGCATTCGTCCCCGCCCTCCCCGGTTGTCACACGCAAGGCGAGACTCTCGAAGAGACGGAGGCCAACGTCAAGGAGGCCGTCGCGCTGTACCTGGAAAGCCTGAATGCGCACGGGGAGGCGATACCCGAGGAACGGCGCTCGTTTCAGGGAAGGGTTACGGTCCCCGTGTCCGTTCCCTCCTGATTCATGCCCACCCTCCCGTCTCTGACCGCGCGGAAGATCGTAAAGGCACTGAAGCGAGCCGGGTTTGTCGAGGACCGGCAAAGAGGCAGCCACCTCATCCTGATCGAGCCCAAAAACGAAGGCTCGAGTCGTCGTGCCCGTCCACGCCGGGAAGACGATCAAGCAGTCGCTGCTGCGCGCCATCCTTCGTGACGCAAGTCTCTCGATCGACGCGTTCATGGAATTGCTGTGATCCCGGGTTGAGGCCTACTCCCCGCGCCCGCACCGCGCCACGGCATCGGCAACCGAGGCGGCGGCGCGCATGGCTTCGACGTCGTGCACGCGCACCAAGTGCGCCCCGGCCAGGATGGCCGCCGTCACGGCCGCGGCGGTCGCGAACTCGGTTTCGCGCTCGGTCTTCTGCTTGAGGAAATGCTTGCGGGAGGGGCCGGCCAGGATGGGCAGGTCGAGCGTGGCAAGCTCGGCCAGGCGCGCCAACAGCTCGAAGTTCTGCTCGCCGCGTTTGCCGAAACCGAAGCCGGGGTCGATGACGATCCGCGCGTTGTCCACGGCCGCGCGCCGGGCGCGGTGCACCGAGGCTTCCAGATCGTGCCTCACCAGGCCCATCACGTCGGGCACGGGCGGCAGCTTGGCCCAGGTCTCCGGCGTGCCGCGCATGTGGTTGAGAATCAGACCGGCGTTGTGGTTCGAGACCACCTTGGCGAGGCCGGCGTCGAAGGTAAGGCTGGTGGGATCGTTGACGATCTCGACGCCCAGCTCGATGGCGCTCTCGGCCACCGCGGCCTTGTAGGTATCGACGGAGATCGGAACCGCCAGCTTGCCGCGCAGGCGCTTGAGGACGGGGATGAGGCGCCGCTTTTCCTCCGCTTCGCTGATGCGCGCCGAGCCGGGACTCGTCGATTCGGCGCCGATGTCGATGATGTCGGCCCCTTGCTCTTCGAGCTCGAGCGCGCGCGCGTAGGCGCGGTCCGGATCGTAGGTGCGGCCGCCGTCGGAAAATGAATCCGGCGTCACGTTGAGGATGGCCACGATCAGCGTGCGGTCGCCGAGCTGCAGCTCGCGTTCCTTCAGCTTCCAAAAAAACCGCTTGCGCGTGGCGAAGGTCATATCTTCTTCACGATCTTCCACTTCCTTCCGGCCCGGATGACCCACTCCTCCCCTGAAGGCGTCCGCAGTGTCAGGTCGGTCCACTGGCTGCCGTTCACCTCGACCGCTCCGGCCTTGATGAGCCGCTGCGCCTCGCTCACTGAGGGGGCCAGGCCGGTCCTGGCGAGGACCTTATCGAGGCGAATGCCGGCGGCCGTGTTTGTGCCTTCGGGCAGCGGCACGGTCGGCACGTCGCTGGGGACCTCGCGGCGCCGCACCACGCGATTGAATTCTTCGGCCGCGCGCTCGGCGTCCGCGCGGGAGTGGAAATCGGCGACGATGGTCCGCGCCAGGTCGATCTTGGCCTGCATGGGGTGCAGCTCGCCCGAAGAGATGCGCTGGCGCAGTCGCGCGATCTCAGGGAGGCTCATGTCGGTGAGCAGCTCGTAGTAGCGAAACATCAGGTCGTCGCTGATGGACATGAGCTTGGCGAACATCGTCTCGGGCGGTTCGGTGATGCCCACGTAATTGCCGACCGACTTCGACATCTTGTTGACGCCGTCCAGGCCTTCGAGCAGCGGCGTAGTGCCGACGATCTGCGGCGGCTGGCCGTAATCGCGCTGGATTTCGCGGCCCACCAGGAGATTGAACTTCTGGTCGGTGCCGCCCAGCTCGATATCGGCATGGAGAAAGACCGAATCGTAGGCCTGCGCCAGCGGGTAGAACAGCTCGTGTATCGAGATGGGGATTCCGTCGCGAAAGCGCTTGGAGAAGTCGTCGCGCTCGAGCAGGCGCGCCACGGTGTATTTGGCGGCCAGCCGGATGAGGTCCTCGAAGCGCAGCGGGCCGAGCCATTCGCTGTTGAAGCGCACTACCGTCTTCTCCGGGTCGAGGATTTTGAAGACCTGTGCGCGGTAGGTCTCGGCGTTGCGCTCGATCTCTTCGCGCGTCATGGCCGGGCGGGCGGTGTTGCGGCCGGTGGGGTCGCCGATCATGCCGGTGCCATCGCCGATGACGAAGATCACGGTGTGGCCCATGTCCTCGAAGTGCTTCATTTTGCGGAGCAGGACGGTGTGGCCGAGGTGCAGATCGGGCGCGGTGGGATCGAAGCCGACCTTGATGCGCAAGGGGCGGCCTTCCTTTTCACACAGCAGCAGCCGCTCGCGCAGCTCCTCTTCGCGGATCAGCTCGGCGAAGCCCTTCTTCAAGTAGGCGATCTGCTCGTCGATGGGGAGCGCTGGCATCCCTCATATTGTATGGTTTCGAAGGCCGGGCGTGGCGGGGCCTGCTATCCTTAAGAGCTGGAGTTTATGTTGCGGAGTACCCGCGGATTGCTGCTGCTGGCCCTGGTGTTGATGCTGGGCGCGGTAAGCGCTACCTATTTTCGCCAGAAACGCCGGCAGGCAAAGCACGAGCCGCGCCCGCCAGCGAACCTTCCCACCAACACCGAAGTCTCCGCCACAACCTGGGTCTGGCGCAAGGACGAGGCCACGCATGGAATCGTCGAAGTCCGCGCCAAACGCTTTCGCCAACTGACGGGGCCGTCGCTGGTGGAAATCGAAGACGTCGAGGTTCTGGTCTACAAGAACGACGGCCAGGACCTGGACCGCGTCCGCACTCCCAAGGCGCAATTCGACGACGATAAGGGCACGCTCTATTCCGACGCCGGCGTGGATATCGAGTTGGGCCTGTCCGTCGCAGGCCCGCCGCACGGCCACCAGCTCAAGATCCACAGCTCCGGAGTGACCTACGAGGCGAAGACCGGCAAAGCGTACACCACCCGTGCCGCGTACTTCCAGTTCGATGAAGGCGACGGGACCTCGGTCGGAGCCTCCTACGATCCCACCCTGGCCAAGCTGGAGATGGACAGCCAGGTGGAGCTGCACTGGCGCGGCAAGAACCCCCAGGGCGAGCCCATGAAGATCGAGACCGGGCAGGCTACTTACATGGAGAAGGACGCCTACGTCCTGCTCGGTCCCTGGTCGCGCCTCACGCGCGGCTCTACCGTGGTGGAAGCCGGCGAAGCCGTCGTGACGCTCAACGACGAGGGCACCATCGATCAGATCGAAACCACGCAAGCCCACGGGACCGACAATCAGCCCGGCCGCCAGCTCCAGTATTCCGCCGGCCGGTTGCACGTGAAACTCACGCCCAAGGGCGAGATGGAGAAACTCTCCGGTGAGCCCGATGCGCGGCTGCTCTCCGTTACCGACGCGGCGCGGACCAACGTCTCCTGCACCCGCGTCGATCTCGAGTTCGACACCAGCGCCTCCGGGAGCCCGCTCAAGCAAGCCGTAACCAGCGGGAATACGGTTCTGGAAGCGGTTCCGCTCCCGCGTCCGGGAGTGCAGTTGCCGGAGACGCGGGTGCTGCACACCGATCGCGCCGTCCTGAAGATGCGGCCGGGCGGCAAGGAGCTGGAAACGGTGGAGAGCGTGACGCCGTCGCACCTCGATTTTCTGCCGAACCGCGCCGGCCAGCGCCACCGCACGCTCGACGCCAGCAGCCTGTTCGTGGCCTACGCCGCGGACAACGTCATGCAGTGGCTTCGTGCCGAGAATGCCGTCACGCGCACGGATCCGGAGCCGCCGCCGCCGGCCAAACCCGGCGAGAAACCGAAAAAGCCCGGCGATCCCGTCCTCACCCGCAGCAAGCTCCTGAAGGCGGATTTCGACAAGAGCGGCGAGCTGGCGCACATCGAACAATCGGGGGACTTCACCTACCAGGAGGGCGAGCGCCGCGCCCGCGCCAACCGCGGCGCCCTCGAACAGGCCCGCAACATCATCACCCTGGACCAAAACGCGCGCATGTGGGACAGCTCGGGCACGACCTCGGCAGACCACATCGTGATGGACCAGAAGAGCGGCGACGTGGCGGCCGACGGCAACGTGGTTTCGGTGCGCATGCCCGATCGCCAGGGCAGTTCCTCCGCCATGCTCTCGAACGACGAGCCGATGCAGGCTACGGCCGCCCGCATGCGCGCCACCGATCGCAACCACCTTTTCCACTATGAAGGGCAGGCGGTGGCCTGGCAGGGCTCGAATCGCGTGTGGGGCGATGCGATCGACATAGACCGCACCGCGCGCCGGCTCTCCGCGAACGGCCACGTGCGCACGCGGTTCATGGAGAAGAAGAAGAAGGAAGACGGCGCCGCCACGGATGGCGCCGGCAAGGCCGCGGCCCAGCCCACCCCGGGAGCGCCCACCTTCGTCACCGTGGAAGCGGCCGCGCTGGTCTACACCGAGTCGGATCGCGTTGCCGTTTACACCGGCGGCACGCACCTGGTGCGGCCCGGCATGGACGTGAAGGGGTCGGAGATCCGCGCTTTTCTCAACGACGCCAAGGCCGATTCGTCCCTCGACCACGCCATCGCGGACGGCCATGTCTCCATCCTGCGCACCGAGCCGGACCGCACGCTGACCGGGACCGGCGAGCACTGCGAATACTACACACAGGGCGAGCGGATCTTCATGAAGGGCGGCCATCCGGTGCTGGTGGACAGCGTGCGCGGCACCACCAAAGGCTCGGAGTTGACCTATTACGTGGACGACGATAAGCTGATCGTGAACGGAGAAAAGAAGGACTTGGTTACTACCCGCGTTTTGCGGCGCCACCATTAGCCCGCCTGTTACTCGATGAGAAAACTTCAGACTTTTGAAATCAGCAAGGCCTACCGGGGCCGCCGGGTGGTGGACGCCCTCTCGGTGTATGTCGAGCAGGGCGAGGTGGTCGGACTGCTCGGTCCCAACGGCGCGGGCAAGACGACCTCGTTCTACATGATGGTGGGTCTGATCAGCCCGGATTCGGGCCGCGTGGCGCTCGACGACCAGGAGATCACCCGCCTGCCGATGTACCAGCGCGCGCGCCTGGGCATCAGCTACCTGCCCCAGGAGCCCTCGGTTTTTCGGCGCCTGACCGTGGAAGAAAACCTGATGGCGATCCTGGAAACGCTGCCGCTGTCGAACGGCGAGCGGCGCGGCCGCCTGACGCAACTCATCGAACAGCTCGGCCTGGAGACCGTGCGGCGGAACAAGGGCTACGCGCTCTCGGGCGGCGAGCGCCGCCGCGTCGAGATCGCGCGCTCGCTGGTCATTCAGCCAAGTTTCCTGCTGCTCGACGAGCCCTTTTCGGGAATCGATCCCAAGCAGGTCCTGGAGATTCAGAACATCGTCTTCGACTTGAAGCGCAACGGCATCGGCGTCCTGGTGACCGATCACAACGTCCGCGAGACGCTGGCCGTGACTGACCGGGCCTACATCATCAACAACGGCCGGATTTTCCGCGCCGGCAGCCCCGAAGCCCTGGGGACCGACCCCGAAGTGAAGCGCGTGTACCTGGGCGAGTCGTTCAACCTGGGCGCGGGGTAGGGCCGTTACTCGGGCCCCATGGCGGAGCTCACCGCCTCAAGGAGCCGATCCACGTCGAAGGGCTTGTGGATGAACCCGGCGAAGTCTTTACCGACGGTTCTCGCGGCCGCTTCGGTTTCGTCGTAACCGCTGGCGAGCAGGATCGGGACGTTGGGCCGAACGGCGCGCAGAAGGTCGAATGCCTGCTCGCCGCCCATCAACGGCATGGTCAGGTCGAGGATGATAAGAGAGATGCGCTGGCCCTCCGCCCGCAGCAGATCCACTCCCTCCCGGCTCTTCTCCGCAATCAGCACCTCGAAGCCATTCTTCTCGAGCATGGCACGGGCCGCCTCGCGAACCACGCTCTCCGCGTCGATAACCAGGACGGTTCCGGACGCGCGCACTAACTTCGGTCCGGGCTTGGCTGGCCTGACGACTCGCGCCGGAATCGCAGCCGGAAAAAGAACGTAGAACGATGTCCCATGACCGGGGGTGCTATGGATACGGATCGCTCCGCGATTGGCCTTCACGATTCCGGACACTGCGGCCAGACCCAGCCCGCGGCCGGTGAGCTTCGTGGTGAAAAACGGATCGAATATCCTGGCCTTGGTCTCCTCGTCCATCCCGCAGCCCGTATCCTTGATTTCGAGCCAGACGTAACTGCCTGGGGTAAGCGCCTCGGAGGTGAAGTTATCCCGGACTTCCCAACCTGTCAGTTCTCGCCGGCCCGTTCGGATCTCCACGCTGCCCGTGTTGCCTTCGCCGATCGCCTCCGCGCCATTGATCACCAGGTTCATGAGGAGCTGCTGTATCTGCGCGGGATCCGCCTCGATGGGCGGCAGATCCGGAGTCAGATCGAGCTTCACGTCCACGTTCTTGGGAATCGACGTGTGGATCAGCACGAGGATCTCGCGAATCAGGTCGGAGAGGCCGATCTGTTCGGTGAGGAAGCGCCCCTTGCCGGCGTAGGCCAGCAACTGGCGCGTCAGGTCCGCCGCCCGTTCGGACGCCCGAACGATGGAGCGGAGTTGGACTCGCGCCGGGTCGTCCGCCGGCATGTCGCCGTAGACTAGGCTGGCATTCCCCATAATGCCCGTAAGCAGGTTGTTGAAGTCGTGTGCGATGCCTCCGGCCAGCAGCCCCAGACTCTCGAGCTTCTGCGTATGCTGCATCTCGCGCTCGAATTTCCTGCGCTCGGTGAGGTCGCGAACATTGAACTGGATCGCCTGCCGGTTCCCCTCGGGGTAGACGGCGCCGATGACCTCGGTCTGAATCGCGCGGCCGTCCTTGGTCTGGAAGCTCATGTCGGAGAACTGGGCGGCGCCTTGATCGCGTATCTGCTCCAGCGCGGCGCGAACCGCGGGCGTGTCGCGGGTTGGCTCGATCTCGCCGAATTTCCGTCCCACCAGCTCCTGGCGCCGGTAACCGAGTAGCTGCTCGGTATAGGGGTTGACGTCCAGAACCTCGCCGGTGGCGGCGTCGACAATCATGATTCCGTCGCGCGCGTACTCGAACAGCCGGCGGTAGCGAGCTTCGGCAGCTCGCTTCCTCTCGGTGACGTCCTCGAAGGCGAGCAGAATGGAGTCCGCACGGGCGCCCTCAATCCGCCGGGCGTTCAGCAGCAGCGCGCGCGGTCCGACGGCCTGGAACTCGTGCTCGATCTCGACGTCGCGGAGCTGGACTTCTCCGGCCAGCAACCGGTCCAACAGCGCGCGCACCGGCGGCAAATCCAGTTGCCCGTCTACGATCTCGTACACACCGCGGCCTTCAATGCGCTGGGGACCGCTGCGGAAGAACTCGTAGAACGAGCGGTTGGCGCTGCGAACCGCGAGGCTTTCATTAAGGACCAGGAGGGGTTCCCGCACGGTGTCGACAATGGCGCTGGCGTAATCGCGGGCGCGCCGCACTTCTTCCATGCCGCGCTTGAGGTCGGTGACATCGGTCAGCACCAGGACGGCCCCGTCAATACGGTTGTCCGCCGTCCGATAGGGCCGCACGCGCATCAGGTATTGGCGGCCTTCGGGGTCCTGAACTTCCTGCTCGTGCACTTTCAGAGTGTCGAGCACGTCGGTCAGGATCTCCTCCAGGTTCTCAACGTCGAGGCGCGGATTGATGTCGGAAATCGGGCGGCCCACGTCGGCAGGTATGAGGTGAAGCACTTTCTCGGCCGCGGACGTGAAACGCCGGATGCGCAGATCGCGGCCCACCATCACGATGGGAGTGCTGGTCGAGCTCAGGAGGTTACCCAGGTCGTCATTGAGCTGGCCCAACTGGAAATTGCGGCTCTGCATCTCCGCGTTCATGGTGACCAGTTCCTCATTCGAGGCCTGGAGCTCTTCCTTGGTCGTTTGCAGCTCTTCATTGCTGCTTTGCAGTTCCTCGTTTGCCGACTGGGCTTCCTCGTTCGTGGAACGCAGCTCCTCGATGATGGACTGCAAGTACTCGCGGCTGGAAGCCAGTTCGCGCTCGAGGTGCTCGATATGGCGCTCGGGAGTGTCGAGAGGCACCTCCTCGGTCGCCGGGAGAGGCGTGCCTATCCGCTTCAGCGCGAGCTCGGCCGAGTCGGCCAGATCTTCAAACAGGATGACGGAATGCGGATCGGTCGACGGTATGGAAACGGGGATCACGGTGATGCGGACGAAATGAAAAGCCCGGTCCTGGCGAACCTGGATTTCCTCCAGCCGTACGGTCGTCTTGCGCTGGTGCGCCTCGGTGATCGCGGCGCGCAACGGGATGGCCAGATCGTTGCGGACCGTGTCGAGCAGGTCCAGGTTTGTGGCATCCGCCGGTACGTTTAGATACGGGACGACGTCTCCCCGGAACTCGACGATCCGGAGGTCCTTGTCGACCACCAGGCCGCTGGGCCCATACCGGGTGAGAAGCATGTGGTCGACGAAAGATCGAACGCCTCCCGGAGTTACACGGACGCTGGGCGGCGGGATGGGCGGCAATGTAGACGCGGGAGTGCCGGTGATACCCATGATCGCCTCCAGCGCCCGTGTGCCGAGACTCGGTTTCCTGGAGTAAATCCTATGCCCTACATCCAACGGATCGAAGAGTTCGGAAAGCCGGCCGGTGTTCTCCGAAGATCCTACGAGCAGGGCTCCGGCCGGACGCAAAGCATAGGCGAAGGTGTCGATGACCTTCTGCTGCAAAGTGGGAGCGAGGTAGATGAGCAGGTTGCGGCAACTGATCAGATCCATGTGCGAGAGCGGGGGGTCCACGCCTAAAACGTGGCGCGAGAAAATACACAAGTCACGCACGCTACGATTGATCTGATAGCCGGCGTCCGTGCGGGTGAAATAGCGCCGCAGCCGGTCCGGGGAAAGAGCGGAAACGACGCTGTCGTCGTAGATGCCGGCGCGAGCCCTTTCGATCACGCGCTCGCTGGCATCGCTGCCGAACATCTGAACCGATACGGAAAGGCCCGCGGCTTCCGCGTATTCCAGGAGCGATATGGCAATCGAGTAGATCTCCTCGCCGGTCGAGCAACCGGGGACCCAAACCCGCAGCGGGTCGCTTTCGGCACGATCCCGGACGATGGAAGGGAGCGCCGTTTCCTTCAAAGCCTCGAACACGGGAGCGTCCCGGAAGAACCCCGTGACCTTGATGAGCAAGTCGTCGAAGAGGGCGTCGATCTCGCCGGGCTGGCCTTGCAGGATCTCGAAATAGCGCTCCAGCGAGTCCACCTTTTGCACCACCATCCGGCGCGCCAGCCGGCGGTGGATGGTGGGCTGCTTGTACAGCCGAAAATCGACGCCGGTCCTCTTGCGCAGGATTTCGAGGATCTTGTCTATGGCGGGAAAATCGTCCAGCAGTGGATCGAGAGTCGGGCCGGTGAGGGGATGGCGCGCGATGGTCGCCAGCTCCTCTGCGATGCGCTTCGGCGGAAGCACGAAATCGACGAAACCCGCCGCGATCGCGCTGCGGGGCATGCCATCGAACTTGGCCGTGGCATCCTGCGCGAACGTGATCCCGCCTTCCGCCTTGATGGCTTTCAAGCCCAGGGTTCCGTCGGACGCGGCCCCGGATAAGACGACGCCGATGGCCCGATTGTGCATGTTCTCGGCCAGGGAGGTGAAGAATGCGTCGATGACCCGGCGTTGATGGGCAGGCTGCTGGGCCGGACGACTGACGCGCAAGATGCCGCCGGCAATCAGCATGGTCGCGTTGGGTGGCATCACGTAGACGTGATCGGGCTCGACGCGGGCCTCATCCTGCACCTGGACTACCGGCATGCGCGTATAGTTCCCGAGCAGGTCGGCGAGAATGCTCTCATGATGTGGATCCAGGTGCTGCACCAGCACGAAGGCCATGCCGGTGTCGGGCGGCAGATTCCGGAGCAACTCCGAGAGGGCTTCCAATCCGCCGGCAGACGCGCCGACGCCGACGATCAGGCCTGACGATTCGGATTCAAGGGCCGGCTCACCCTTTTCCTCGGCCTCCTCGGGGTCCTCACGAGGCACAGCAGCGCTGTCTGGCTCAGCCATAGCCCCGATTCTCCTACCCGAATAGTAGCTCCGCTGTTCGTGCCGTTCAAGATGGAAACGCCGTCCGCCGTGTGCGCCCCCCCAAGAAAGCGAAGCACTGGGGCCACGAATGGACACGAGTGCACACGAATTGGGAGGAAGCCCGATTTCGGGCTCCGGCGGAGAAGCGACAGGTCGCGGTTCGGCATTGAGGCGGCGCCGCGGCGACCGAGCCAGGGAGAGCCCGGCTGCGCGGCTACGCTCGCGCGAGCGCGGCGCTTCGGGAGCCGAGGGTGTAGGCGAAGTGGGCCAGGATGCGGGCGCGCTCGGAGAGCGAGCGGCGCGCGGGCGCGGTCAAGAACAGATGGCGCGTGAAGCCGCCCCACCACCGCATGAGCTTGAAGTCGGCCATCAGCATCCGCTGCTCGATCGAGAAGGCGCTACCCGGGGCGGCGGTGTAGCGGAGCAGGCAGGTGAGCACGGTGTAGTCGCGCCGCAACGACTCGTTCAGGATCTTCATGTCGGCCCCGGACCAGCTGGTGTCGAGGCGCGCCTCCACCTGGAGAAAGTTCAGTTGGTTGGCGGAGGCCACCTGCTCCACGCGCTCGCGCGAAGTCCCGGTTCTGAGGATAGAACGGCAACTGTACCGGAACCAGTAGGCACTGAGCACCAGCACGAGACCTGCGATCAGAAGTACGGGAACCATGAGAGACGAAGCCCTTGCCCCGCGCTCGACGTCCGGCGGCAACGAACCGGCCCCGACACAGGCGTCCGGCTCGAAGAAGAGCATAACATCGGTCCAACAAGCCCGCAAGTCATCTCTGGGCTAGAAAAGCATGTCCCGCCGCCCGCGGCCGGCAGATCGATGCAACTCCGCGTAAGTTGCGGTGATGTAGTCGGCTTCACGGAATCCTAGGCGGCGGGCGGTCCGGTCGATCCATTGCGGTGGCCCTTCGAGCTCCAGGAAAACCCCCACCGGAGTCTCATCGAGCATGGCCCGGCCGGCGCTGGCAGGCTTAAGGACATATTCGGTGCGGTACTTTTCATAGAGGAACACCGGCCGGTACCCCAGAGCCTCGAAGACCTCGGCGCAAGCCTCGCTGCCGCCCCGAAGCTCGAACTCGATCTCCTTGCGAATCTTGTGTTTGCCGCGCTCCGTAGGCCCCTTGAAGGTCACCAGGCTGCGTGCGCCGCTGGTCCGGAGACGGAGTAGCAGCCCGCGGCGGCGCAGCGCCTGTCCGGGCGTGTCAAAAATGGTATTCCGCTCGAAAACCCGCCGCCTCGACACCCGAAACCCGGCCTGCCGCAGCCGGCGCCGCCCCTCGTCCACGCCCGTAAGCCTCAGTTTAATCTCGACTTCCTTCTTCGGCCCGGAGGCGCTTGCGTCGCTTGGCACAATAGGTGCATCATAGCAAGTAGGCCGGGGGTTAACAAATGTTCACGCCATTCGCTTTGGAAGTCTACCGCAGGTATCTGAACGGCGAAACCGTCGAAGAGCTTTCCGCGGAGCTGGGAATTCCCGCGGAACGCATTGAAGACCGTATTCGCGCCGCCGAAGCGTACGTGGCGCGCCGGAACCAAGTCGCAGCGTAGTCGGGGTCAGGGGGCGGCGGCTACAATAGGACCGTGCCCCATCCAGTGACCCTCATCCCCGGGGACGGCATCGGTCCCGAGGTCGCTCAAGCTACAGTTCGCGCAGTCGAAGCCACGGGCGTCCGCATCGCCTGGGAATCCGTCGAGCTCACCGCCAAGACGGTCGAGGACGCCGCGTTCCAGGTTCCGCAACCGGTCCTCGATTCTCTCGACCGCACCAAGACCGGCCTCAAAGGCCCCACCACCACGCCGGTCGCGGGCGGGCACGTCAGCCTCAACGTGCAACTGCGCCGGAAGCTCGATCTGTTCGCCAATTTCCGGCCGGTGAAGAGCTTTCCCGGCATCAAGTCGCGCTTCAGCGACGTGTTCATCGACCTGGTGATCTTCCGCGAGAACACCGAGGACCTGTATTCGGGCCTGGAGCACGAAGTGGTCACGGACGTGGTGACCAGCCTGAAGGTCATTACCCGCTTCGCCTCCGAGCGGATCGCGCGCTATGCGTTCGGCTGGGCGCGGCGCAATGGCCGGCACACGGTGGCCGCGGTCCACAAGGCGAACATCATGAAGCTCGGCGACGGCCTCTTCCTGCGCTGCTGCCGCGAAACGGCCAAGGATTTCCCGGACATCAAGTACAAAGAGCTGATCGTGGATAACGCCGCGATGCAGTTGGTCATCCGGCCCGAGACCTTCGACGTTCTGGTAATGCCGAACCTTTATGGCGACATCATCTCGGACCTGGCGGCGGGGCTGGTGGGCGGGCTGGGGATCGTTCCGGGCGCGAACCTGGGCACGCACCACGCAGTCTTCGAGGCCGTGCACGGCAGCGCGCCGGACATCGCGGGGAAGGACCTGGCCAATCCGACGGCGCTGATGCAATCGGCGGCGCTGATGCTGGGCCACCTCGGCGAGCCGGACGCGGCCAAGCGCTTGCAGGGCGCCATCGAGTGGGTGTACGCGGAAGGCCGGCATCTCACGCCGGACGTGGGGGGCACAGGTACGACCACGGCGTTCACGGACGCGGTGGTGAGAAGGCTGGAGGCGGGGACGTAGGCGAAAGCCATCAGCCATCACAACGTGAGCAAGAATCGTTCTTGCGAGTATTCTCCACGGCCGTCAGGAACTCCGCGGGAGGCAGGTATGAGTGCTCACTGATGTAGTGGTGTATGAGGCTCGGACGAGCATATACCCTCTTGCCCGCTCCCTTCACCCGAATCTCGGCGCTCCCCCATCTTTCCCTGACTGTGGCCTCCAACCCGGGCGAAGGCCACGAATCCCGACTTTCCGCCGGGCAGAAGTGACAATAGTGCCAGCCCCGTGTTTGACGACATCTTTCGAACCGACACATTTCCTTTATGCGCTCGCACGTCTCGATCGCAACAGGTCCCTTCTCGAAGGGGTGTGCGCGGTCGAGCCACCCGATATTAACGACCTCACTATCCCCGTCGGGGTCGCCACCCAGGTACGTGTAAGGGCTTAAATCTGGAAAGTGCGACACATGCCTCGGGCTTAACTAGTCCCCCGCCTGCTGCCCTTCCGCGCTCTCCTCGACCACGCGGCCGTCGAAGAGGTGGATGCTGCGGTCGGAGTAGGCGGCGTAGCGCGGGTCGTGGGTCACCATGCAGATGGTCGCGCCGCCGCGGTGCAGCTCGCGCATCAGGGACATGACCGCCTCGCCGTTCTTGGAATCCAGGTTGCCGGTGGGCTCGTCGGCCAGCAGGATCAACGGATCGCCCACCAGCGCGCGGGCGACGGCCACGCGCTGCTGCTGGCCGCCCGAAAGCTGCGCCGGGTAGTGTTTCATGCGGTGGGACATCTCGACGCGGTCGAGCGCCTTCTGCACGCGCTCCTTGCGCTCGCTCGAAGGCATCCCGCGGTAGGTCAGCGGCAGCTCGACGTTCTCGTAAACCGTGAGGTCGCCGATCAGGTTGAAGGCCTGGAAGACGAAGCCGATCTCGCGGTTGCGGATGCGCGCCCGCTGGGACGGCTTCAGGTTCTCCACCGGCTCTCCGTTCAGGATGTACTTGCCGTCGGTGGGCGAATCGAGCAGCCCCAGAATGGAAAGCAGCGTCGATTTGCCGCAGCCGGAAGGGCCCGCTATCGAGAAGTACTCGCCCTTCTTGATCTCCAGGTGCACGCCCGCCAGCGCATGCGTCTCCATCTCGTCGGTCAGGAACACCTTGGTCACGCCTTCCAGGCGGATGAGCGTGTTGTTGTCTTCTGAGCTCATAGAGCACTCCTCGCTAACCTAGTCTAAAAGACGCCCCTCGCTCGCGCTCGGGGTTGCGGGTCTGGAGACCCGCCTGCAGGCGTGGACGCCTGCCCCACGCCATGGTCAGTTCAACCGGATGCGGTCGTGCGCATCCCATGCGGACATGTCGGACAGGATCACCTGGTCGCCAATCCGCAGACCCTCCAGAATCTCGATTGTGTTCACGGAACTGCGGCCCAGCTTCACCTGCACGCGGGTGGCGCCCGTTCCGTCCGGATCGAGCCGGAAGAGGCTGATCTGGCTGTTGGGCTGCCCGAAGGTCGGCCGGCCCACGTACAGAACGTCGGTCAGCTTCTCGATCTCGATGGTTCCATCCACGCTCAAATCCGGCCGCGCGCCCGGCGGCAGCGCGCCTTCCAGCTTCACATCCACCGTAACCGTGCCATTCACAGCCGCGGGATCGATGCGCGACACGTGGCCGTCGATGATGCCGTTGCGCGTGTCGACGGACGCTTCCTGGCCGATCGCGACGTCCTTGGCCTGCGTCTCGGGGATCTTCAACTCGGCCTTCAGCTTCTCCGGCTGAACCACTCTGGCCAGGATGGCCCCCTCGGTCACGCGCTGGCCGACGTCCACGGGGACCTGCTGCAGCACACCGGCCACACCCGCTTTGACGCGCAGAGCTTGAATCTGGCTCTTCTTCAGTTTCCACAGCGCGCGAAGCTGTTCGACGGTCGCCTGCTGGACGGCGAGCTGCGCCTGGATGGCTTCAAGGCCGATATCGAGGCGCTTCTTCTCGATCTGGTTGCGGTTCTCCAGGTCCTGGGCCGTCGCGGCCGACTTCTTGGCCTGGATGTCGGCGGTCAGTCCGAAGCGGCTTAGCTCGGCATCGCGGTCCGCCTCGAGCCGGGCGGTATGCGCATCGGTTTCCACCGTGGCCGCGGCTGCCTGCTGTGTCAGTCGGTCGCTCTGGAGGTTCACTTTCAGGTTGTTCAACTCGGCCTCGGCGGCCTTCACTTTCCATTCCGCATCGATGGTGGCCTGCTCGAGTTCGGGGTTGCTCAGGACCAGCAGCAGGGTGCCGGGAGTCACGATGGTGCCGGGAAGCGCCAAACGCTGCTCGACGCGGCCGTCGGTTTCGGCCGGAATCACCAAGCCTCCGTCGATCGGCACCAGGGTGCCAAGACCGCGGACCTGCCGCAGCATCGGCCCCCGCTTGACGCCGTCCATCCAGACCTGGGCCCGCTCGACGCTGGGAGCGGCGGGCTTCAGCCCACCCAGCACTTTCGTCGTCACGCCGACCGCGGCAAGAACCACAACTCCAATTACGATCTGCCGAATCTTCCTGTTCCGCGCCGCGGATTTTCGAGGGACATCCATACGCTTGCCGGTTTCAGTTACGCACGTCCGATACCAACCGCTGCCTGCATGAAAACACGCGGCTTATGGCACCCGTCGCGCGGCGAGCCGCTCCCAGGTGTCCGCTTTTGGGACGGCCCTGTTCGGAAGCGGAGGCGGGCCGCTGCCCCATGCTAACATTACAAAGCACATGGCGAAGCTTCGAGTGGCCGTAGTCGGCGCGGGTCAGTTCGGGCTGAACCACATGCGCGTGGTGAGCCAGTCGGAACGCGCGGAACTTGTGGCGGTGACCGATCTGGAACCTGAGCGCGCGGGAGCGGCGGCGGCGCGCTTCTCCTGCCCGGCGGTCGATCTGGCCCAACTTCCGGGCCGGGCGGACGCGGCCATCGTGGCCGTTCCCACCAGCGCGCACGCAGCCGTCGGCTGCCAACTGCTCGAAGCCGGCCTCGACGTGCTGGTGGAGAAGCCGATTGCACCGGATCTGGCCGGGGCGAAGCTGTTGACGGAGACGGCGCGCGCGCACGGGCGCATCCTTCAAGTGGGCCACCTGGAGCGGTTTAACCCGGCGGTGGCCGCTCTCAAGAAGGCCACCACCCTGCCGCTGTTCTTCGAGGTTCATCGCATGAGCGTGTTCACGCCGCGCAGCCTCGACGTGGACGTGGTCCTCGACCTGATGATTCACGACCTCGACATCGTGCTGGACCTGGCGGGCGAGGCGCCGGAGGAGATCCGCGCGGCCGGTATTTCGGTGCTCTCCCGGAAGGTGGATATCGCCAACGTGCGGCTCGCTTTTCCGGGGGGCTGCGTGGCCAACCTCACGGCCAGCCGGGTCTCGACCGAGCGCGTCAGGAAACTACGGCTGTTTCAACCGCGTCAATACATTTCGCTGGACTATGCGCGGCAGGAGGGGGCGATTTTCGAGGTTGGCGGAGCCGGCGGCATCGGCTTCCGCATGCTGGAGGTCGCCAAGGGCGAGCCGCTCGCGCTGGAGCTGGAGCACTTCTTCGACAGCGTCAGCACGCGTGCGCGGCCCCTGGTGGCGGGGGAGGACGGAACCCGCGCTCTCAAAGCCGCCCTGGCCGTGCTTGCTAAGATTGAAGAGCATTCCCGCCGGGTCGAGCAATCGCTGGCGGCCTGGAAGCGCTGAGCGCGCACGGCAATGGCAGCTCTGACCCCCGCCCCGGACGCCCAGAATCCTCCCGAACTGGTTCTGGAATGGCCCGGCCTCACTCGGCCGGCCGTTCGAGGCCGGGCGTTCGCGATCTCCGTGCTGCTCCATGCGGTCGGGCTGGCGGTCCTGCTGCTGCTGGGGGGTGCGGCGGTGGCGCCGGAGAGCCCGAGCCACGGGTTTACCTCTTCGACAGTTCTGGTGGCGCCTCCGATCGAGTTCACGCAGACGGCGCCAAACCGCGCCAAGATCGGCAAGGAATTCAGCCTGGACAATCTGGCCCCGCGCCCGGCGTTGCGCGCGCCGCTGGCGATTCCACATCTTGCTCCTCCGGCGCCGCCTGAACCGCCCAAAGTGCCGGCGGCGGGCTTGAACAGGCAGACGCCGCCCGCGCTGCAACTGGGCTCGACTCAGATGCCCGGCCCGCCGCCACAACTCCAGACGGAAGAGCAGCCCAAGCTCGCATTGGAGACGCCCGGCGTGCCGTCCGGCACTCCCCAGGCGAGCGGCCAGGATATGGGGCTGAAGAGCCCCGGTGAGGTCGTCGCCGAAGCCGAACGCGCCGCCCCTTACACCCCACGGGCTGGTGTGCGGGTCAGCGACACCGACCTGGCGCCGGTTCCCGGCCTCGGAATCGGAATGCAGCAGGTGCCGACACCCGGCCGGCGCGCCACCGCTCTGGAGTTGATGAGCGACCCGGGCGGGGTGGATTTCAAGCCGTACCTCATCCGCATTCTGGCGACCGTGAAGCGGAACTGGCTGGCGGTGGTCCCGGAGACCGCGCGGCTGGGACGGCAGGGCCGGGTGCAGATCCAGTTCGCCATCGACCGGAGCGGCTACGTTCCCAAGCTGGTGATCGCCGTGCCTTCGGGGACGGAGTCGCTCGATCGCGCGGCGGTAGCCGGCATCAGCGCGTCGGCCCCGTTTCCTCCGCTGCCGCCGGAATTCCAGGGGAGCCAGGTTCGGCTGCAATTCACGTTCACGTACAACATGCGGTAGCCCGGCCATGCCGGGGAAGCACCGCTGGGGCCGGAACGGCAACCTCGCCAGGAGTGGCGACGCGGCAGGCAAGAGTGCGCCACGGGTGTATACTCGAAAATCCATGCTATCCGAGACACAGCGGGAACTGGTCCACCTCTTGCGCGCCGATGCGGCGCAGGAGTACGGCGGGGACGCGCGTGAACGGCTGTGGCAAGCGGCCCTGGACGAAGAGGTGGCCGTTCCCCTGGCCACGAAGCTCGGTCCGACGGACGAGGCGTATCTGCTGGAGCAGCAGCTGCAGCACCAGACGCGCCTGCACTGGCTGGAAAAGATCCTACGGCGCCTCGAAGCCGCTTCCGTGGGAGTCGTGAACCTCAAAGGTCCCGTCTTCGGGGAGCGGTTCTATCGGCCGCCCTATGGACGTCCCTCGCTCGACCTGGATCTCGCCCTGGCGCGCAACGAGGTGCCCGCGGCCGTCCGGGAGCTGGAGCGGCTCGGCTATCGTTCCGAACCGATTCTCTTCGTGCCGATGGACCAGCACGCCGTCCTGCTTCACGACTTTGCGCCCGAGGTCGAGTTGCACTACAGGTTGCTCAGCGAATTCGGAGTCCGCCAGGAAATGACCGGCTTCCTGGCCCGGGCAAGAACCGTGGAAGTCCCGGGGCTCGGCACGGTCCGAGTGCCGGATGCCGAGGACGAGTTTCTCTTCCTGTGCGCCCACGCCGCGAAGCACCGTTTTAGCAAGCTGCGCTGGATGTACGACTTGTTCCTGCTGCTCGGGTCTTCCAGCCTGGATGGGGATGCGGTATGGCGGCGGGCCGGCGAGATGCACGCGCGTTCGCTGCTGGCCCTGAGCGTCGTGGTTCTGGAGCGGGAGTGGGGTCTGCGGGTCTCCGGGATCCCGATTCCTGCTTCTCGGCTCGCCCGGGCGGCCCGGATCCTGCCGGAATTCACGAAAGTCCGGCCGCCGGCGCGCACCAAGGCGCAACTCGCGAACAGGTATGCCCGCGACATGGCGGCCTGCGACGATCTGCGCGGCCGGTTGCGCTGCTGCTGGCGGCTGGGGGCGTCCTTTTCCCAGCGTGCGGCCAAGGAGGCCATCGGACGTTTTGCGAGAGTGCGATGAAACGAACCTTCACTGTCCCCGAACACGTCATCGAACGGCCGCTGGGGGAGAAGACCGTTCTCCTCAACCTGCGTTCCGGCGACTATTACAGCCTGAACGGCACGGGCTCCTTTTTCTGGAAGGGATTGTCTAAGGGCGAGTCGCTCGCCCAGCTCGCCGGCCAGGCGCAGCAAACCTTCGAGCAACCGCCGGAGGTCGTCGAGGCCGCCCTGATGGCGCTGGCCGGCGAGTTGGAGCGATTGGGACTGATCGAACCATCGGGCGAAGGGCAATGATCGTTTTATGGACCAGGTGCTGGTGGGAGCTGGCCGTCTCGGCGTTGGCCATCCGCAGCCCCTGGCGGTGGGCGTATTTGAACCCCGCGCTGGCGTCCCGGCCCGCGCGGTGCGACGCGGAACGCGTCTGGCGCGTGCTGTGGTCGGCCAGCCTGCACCACTGCAAGCGGATCACGTGCCTCGAGTATGCCGCTGCCCTGCACAGGCTATTGAAGAGGCGCGGAATCGACTGCACTCTGCGAATCGGCGTTCGACCGCCCTCCGACGACAGCCAGCCGGTGGATGCCCATGCCTGGGTGGAACTGGCCGACGGAACACCGCTGTGGGACCTGAAACCATGGGCCGACTACCTGCCGCTCAATCCGGGCAGGCGCGCATGAGCCGGCACGAGTGCCGGATTGCGGGAGTGCGCCTGACCACCAATCGGGAAGTGGCCGGGGACGACGGCGGCCCGTGCAGCACGGCATCGTCCGAGGTGCTCTTCCTCGACGCACCCGCCGATCCGCCCAGCGACTGGCTTCGTATCCCGAACCCCGGCACGGGGGCCGACGTGAGAATCCGGCGCGACGGGCGGCAGGCTGTCATCACGGCCGATCCCGCCGGCCCCGACCAGGGGGCCCGCGAGATGCGCTGGGCGACGCCCTTCATCGCGGCCCTCCAGGGAGAAACGGTCTTGCACGCTTCCGCGGTGGAACGTGGTGGCTGCGTCTATGCGTTCGTGGCCGGGAGCCGAACCGGAAAGTCGACCTTCTCGAACGCACTGGCCACCCGCGGATGGAACAAGGTCGCCGACGATCTCTTACCGCAGTGTTTCTTCGAGCAGAGCAACCGCAGGCTGCGGGCGCTCTTCCTCCTCGAGCGGCCGCGAGGCGGAGGCGCCATCGGCACGCGCCGGTTGAGCGTCGAGGAGGCGCTCGGGGAACTGGTGGTAAACGGCTTCGACGAGCTGGCCGAAGCGGCCATCTGGGAGACGCACTTCCGCTTCTACTGCCGAATCGTGGAAGCCGTCCCGTGCCGCGCCTTCACCATTCCGGACGACATGAGCCGCGTGGGGGAGGCGGCCGCCTGGTGGGAACGCATGCTCGAAGCGGAGGCCTGGCTGTGAACCGATGGTCGCGGGCCGCCCGTAGCGTGGTGCTGCTAGGGCGCTCGGATGCCGCCGGGCTGGAACGGCGCACCTTGCTTTACTACTCGCGGGAGTCGCCGTTCGACCAGGCGGAGTACCTGGCGCAGGGGCTACAAGGGTGGGAGGTCGAAGCCATCCTGAATCACTTTCCACCTGCCGGCAGGATCCTGGTGGCGGCGGCGGGCGGGGGCCGGGAGACGCTGGCGCTGGCCGCCATGGGCTACGAGGCGACCGCCTTCGACCCGAGCGATCACCTGCTCGACAAGTTCCGTGCGCTTGGCGCCGCGGAAGGGCGCATCGTAAGGGCTGCCCCATCCGAGGTCCCCGCGTTCCGTGAGCGGTTTGACGGCGTTGTGATTGGCTGGGGCGGATACACGCACGTCCCGGAGAGCGCGCGCCGGGCCGCATTCCTGCGAGCGCTGGCGCGGCAGATGAAGCCGGGCGCCCCCCTGCTGATGTCGTTCTATCTGCGCCGGGCGGACGGCTGGCGGTCCAGAACGGCTACGCTCGCGGCCAATGCTATGCGGAGGGCATTGCGGCTGCCCGCCAGCGTGGAGGCGGGGGACTCGATGACCGACAAGTTCGAGCACCGGTTCACCGAGCAGGAAGTAGCCGGCG